>Ga0153941_1000361_pt1 | contig 20281 bp, 12 predicted proteins | sample TSNJ025MetaG_FD_104733 | JGI IMG/M metagenome (GOLD analysis project Ga0153941, IMG submission 104733) | Attine ant fungus gardens microbial communities from New Jersey, USA - TSNJ025 MetaG | ecosystem: Host-associated > Fungi > Mycelium > Unclassified | place: USA: New Jersey, Brendan T. Byrne...
ATATTATGTATTTTATGAACTCAAACAGGCTGGCCAAGAGTGGTACAAGAAGGTTTGCATTAAGCTTGAGTCTTTGGGTTTCACTCAGAGCATATCTAATCATGGTGTCTTTACTAAGAATGACAATAGAATGCTTGTTATAGTGGCAGTCTATGTTGACAGCTTCCTCATCTTCTCCTCCAACATCAATACTATCCAATATACCAAGTCTGAGCTGAGTTCTTGTTTTGACATGAAGAATCTTGGAGATGTAAAATAGATTCTTCAGATGGAGGTTATACAAAGTGATAACTGAAAGAAGGTTACCCTTTCACAATCTCAATATATTGAAGATATCCTTGAACATCATGGTATGGCCAACTACTATCCAGTCAAGACCCCAATAGAGAATAAACTATCTCTTCCTGTTCTCACTAAACCTGAAGTTGACATCACAACATACCAGCAGCTTATTGGTTCACTTATATATACTATAGTTTGCACTCATTCCAACATTTTCTATGCAGTGAAGGTTGTAGCTTGTTATATCTCTGCACCTGGTCATGTTCATACAAAGGCAGTTAAGCACATTTACTGCTACTTGTGTGGTACCTTAGACTACAAGCTTATTTATCAATCTACTGAAGGTTCAAATGAACCAGTTGTCTATTTAGACTCTGACTGGGCTGGTGATCACAATGATCAGAAATTTATTACTGGTTTTGTAACTTGCCTCTCAGATGGTACTATAGCATGAGCTTTGTATAAGCAAGCTTGTGTTTCTATATCTTTAACTGAAGCTGAGTTTATTGCTGCTGCCACTGGGTGTCAAGAAGCACTATGGCTTTGTAATTTCTTTAGTTCTATTCAAAGTCCTATACCTTACCTACTTCACTCTATTCTAATAATCAGTCTGCTATCAATTTCATTACTACTGGAAATGTCAATAAATGCTCAAAACATATCAACACAAAGTATAGGTCCATTTGTGATCATCATAAATCAGAATGTATTTCAACTTCATACATTCCTATGGATGAACAACCTGCAGACAGCTTTACCAAGTCTCTTTCTCCAGTGAAGTTCCATATATTCCTAGGCTACCTAGGCCTTATGTGAACAACTGCTCACTAAGTGGGCATATTATAGTTATGCCTTTTTGGACATAGTTTTTATCTTACACAATACATAATCCAGTTTTCAATGTTAGTTGACTTTTTGTGCACCTCAGTTTTGTTCTATGATTCTGAGGTGAGAATATTTTATACTATGGACTAGGATTTGTTACTCAGTATACCTATAGTGTTTATTATCACTCTAGATAATTCCTAATACATTTACAGTCTTATTCCACAATTCTGAGTGTTTATTATCACTCTAGGTCCCTGCCACTCATTATAAAACTTTACTCATTTATATCATACAGCTTGAGTGGCCAACTTTGATTTTCTGGCCCAACTTATCATAATTATCTCTCTTTTGTTATTTGTAACAAAATGTTCCTCACAAAAGCCTAAAATCAACTTGATGGCAATTACTTCTGTCCTGAGAAAATTAAGAAATAGCTATTTGACAACCTTGCAGTAGTCTGTCTGAAAGAATTCTCAAGGTCAATCACAAATTGGAAAAATTGTGAGTACAGTAATATAGAAGGGAGTGCTTCAAAGACAAAGTAGGGGTAGTTACAAAAGATTATTTTATTAGATCGCTTCTGACATTTCCTGAACTGGTTTGTATTAGCTGCTGAGGAAGGTGTTTGAGAAGAATTATTCTTGAACCAGTCTGCTAGGCCCTTGTGGAGGTTATTAATGGTATAAGGTGGTCCTGTCTTTCTGCTGCATCTTCTCCTAGTATATTTATTTTAGATTCAACCACTTACTATTCTTGACTTGGAGAAAGAGCAAAACTTTATTCAAGGTTTGCTATTTTAGATATTTATACAATAGTTCAGGAGCATAAAGGAGGTTACCACTATCTTTGTCTTCTGCCATTGCACCTTTGACCTGCTTAGCAAGTATTTCAAAGAGTTCTACAGGTACTGGGGTGGACTAACCATTAATTACTTTCAACAGGATGCTTTGATGCAAATGAAATGAACCAACATAAAAAAGTGAAGATGGCTTTTACCAATATTGGTGCTTCTGAACTCTATTTCATAATTCTTGTAGACCATATCACTGAGGTCTAAAGAAAGTCCTCTTGATCCTCCAAATAGATAGAAATGATATCAGAAGATTGCAAGAAATTACAAAAGAACCTAATCCTGAACTTCATAGTTGTGGGAATTAAAATCTGTTTTTATTGTTCTTTGTATATGCACAACAAATACATATTTGAGGTTTATTGGTTTGTCATTGTACATAAGGTTATCAACAATTTTCTCTTGATGTTTGGCCCTTTTCAGAACACTTGAGAATAGCTAGGAAGGTAAGCTCATTCTAAGTGGTCTCTGCATTATTGGAGAATCTATCTCAAAGAGGATTCTCTCTCTATTGTTACACAAAATTCTTGGTACAACCCTCATTGAGTGTCTGTGAGAAATTCTCCACCTTTTGACACTTGATGTTCTAGCTTGCAGTCCAAAGTAACTAATTGTCCATAATAACAATCTTATTTGCACTTTCTAAAGTAGCTGATTTTCTCCTAGCCTAATAATGATGGCTTTGGTATATATGCAACCCACTACCACTATCACCACTGGCACTTGTATTTCTGGGTACTGGTGAGATAAATCCAGGTTTTGATGTTGACAAAGAACAATATACTTTTGGTCACCATCATTAATACACCCTTCTATACTAACTCAGTATACTAAGCTGGAAGGATCACCAGAGTAGAAAACTTTGAGTAAAGGTTAAGTGAAAAAAAGAGACCAAATGGAACTGGTGTAGTATATAAATATATGCAAAAACAAGAATTCTTGGTTGGTCATAGATAGAGATAGCAACATACTTAGAGACATTGAATGGCCACAAAAACACTAGTCTTAACCTAGATCTGGAAAGATGCCATATGAATAACAGTAGAAGATGGTTAGTATAGCAACAGAATTGAGTTTTGTATGTCTTTTCTAGATCCAAGGTTTTCTTATGCTCAAAATATCTTCTCATAGCATAGCTATTTCTGGCAATGTACTGAAGCTCACTTAGATTGGTGAATGATATTGCATTGTATAACTACAACCAGACACTAGTTTATGTACCATCAAATGGAACAATCAAGAGCCTGGAATCTATATTCTGATAGCAAAAGTTGATATTCTAAACCTTTGAAAGCTGGTTCACACAGTGATGTTTGTCCAATTGGTAAGCTCTTCTTTTTCTTTACATATTCAATCTTATCTGTGTTATTTCTCTTAGCTGCAAGCAGAGTTAGGTAGTCTTGGACTTGTTTCATCATTCAATAAAGCTTTGGAATCTTCTATTGTATATTCTACTACTACATCACCCTCAATTCCTATAGAAAAAGCAAAGGCTCTCCCAATTGTTTTACTTAGTGAAAAAGAAATGATATTTTTCCACAAAATATCTTGACTATCTTCTGGAATTTGGAAATGAGGATAGAACTCTATGAGTACCTATACTAGATATACCTACAAAGATAATTGACCACTCCAGTTCTATCATTCAATGTTGGGTTATCTTGCTACTTAAGCCTATTATCTTTAAAGAGTGAGGAGCAGATAATTCCATGCCAAGAAATTGACAGATATCCTATTGTAATTAGAATAAGACCAGTGAAGAGAGTAGAAAGCTATAAGAATGAAAAATCTGTACAAACTATCTTTTTGTATATGAGTGGCCTGTCCTCTTATTTTGCTAATGTATTGTAATATTTCTTGTGCAATAGATTCCAAACTGGTTGGATAATAGCAGTGGCCTAAACTGCCTAGAAGGCTTCAGGTCTATCAGGATATCCTCTTGATTATCATTCTCTATATTTATCAAGGCAGTCAACACAAGTTTAGAATCCTACAGCTGCCAAAAGCTGGGGCTCTATGCTGACTTCATATATCTTTTATTAGGTTCTGAGAATTTGTCAGAGATTGTGTACAAACATTAAAAGGATATAAGCACTATATCTGTGGATCTGAGGGTGATTGATTTTTGACTGGACAGGGAAAGCAGGGCAAGTTCATTACCTAACAGAATGGAATAGAGACATTCACTAGACTTGAGCTATAGAAAAGCATAGATGTTCCCTTAGCTTATTGTGTAGTTCCATAAAAAAGTAGTGGGATGTCTTTTACAACTGAGTCCTACTCCTAACCCTCAGCTCCCAATGGATTTGATACCTCATATTATAGGAGTTCTTTGTTTGGCCCATCCTCATTTACTTGATTTCCAAGATGGGAACTTTCTGCATCAGCTCTTCAAAATGCCATAGAAAAACAAATCAAAGAAACCACATCTATTAGCAAATAATACTATGGATGCCTTCTAGGATATAGTTGAAGGTGATAAGAGCGAGTATGAATAGGGCATAATTGGTCAGATGCAACTTTAGTAGCACAATGCTCTATGCAACATTTATATGAGACTGCTGCATTTTGGAGAAACAAAATCTTTTATTTATATAGTAAGTGCAAAATGTATTATCTATCTGAGAGATTACAGACTAATGTTTACAAAGATATCAAATGTCACACCTTTTATTTATCAGGGTTGGACAACAAGTATAGAAGTTAGAAAAATGGCAATGAAGATATTATTGAGTTCAGAAATTGTAAACTAGAAGTGAAAAAATTAAGATTTGGTAGCTAATAAATCATTAGTGTTGATCTAAAAAAAGATACAAGTACCATACACCAGAATCTTCTATCCATCTTATAATTCTACTCAAACAGCTTGAATCATGTTTTGGTATCTTTATGGCAGTTGGTGATCATACAAAAGTGGTGTCATATATGTTATCAGAGCCCAAATCTGAAGAGTCTAATAAATACATTAAAGTGAGATCTGTGCATTTTTTACATAGGCGATAAATCTGCTTTTCTTTCTCATTCAAGGGCAAGAAAGATAACAATGACAGAGAATATGGGTTCAATTGTTAGTGGTGGCTGTTGTAGATTGGGACAGATCCTGTTCTCAAAGAAAACCAAGTACTACTATGAGTATGCTATATCTTTCCAGTTGAATGAATTATTTCACCATCTGGGCTGACCAGCTTATATGTTCTAGACCTCAATATTCTCTACACATCAGTATAGTTCATGTGTAGCATTGAGCTGAAATAGAATAGTATAAATAGTGGACCTGTTGTTTGGTGTTGACCAGGTAAACAATTGTTACTGATGGGGAAATAAAATAGCAAGGGTGAATAGGACAGGCCAGAGAGGTGAAATCTCTGAGCTATGTCATAGTTGTGTGCAATTGAGTAGGTGCTGGGAAGGTAAATCAAATAATAGAAAGCTTACAAAGGTTGATATAAGAGGAACCAATAGAAACCTAGAAGATAAAATATTTTTAGTATCTACTCAAGAACACTCTTACTGATTTTGGATTTCAAAGGTATGTGTTCATCTTGTACTATAACACTACTCTTCTCAGTCTAGTCTAGCAGCCTGGCTTGCCATAAATACAGCAGTACTGTCTAGAACTCCCATGCCCTTGTATAGGCTCTACTTTAACTGACTATATAGTTGGAAACCTACTTTGAAAACATGTAGTGAGTAGTTAAACTCCTAGCCAAGTAAATGTTCAAGTCCTTTTTGAAGTCAAGTATCCTTCAAGAGAAGTTTTATAGAGTTTTACAAGAAAAAAAAAGTGGAAATAAATCTCAAATCACTTAAAGTAGCCTTTTAGCTCTAGAGCAACAGAGAGCAAGATGGTAGGGGTAATTCATATAGTGCTACTCTATACTACTAGAGTATTTTATTAGGATTACAAATTATGGGTACAACAAAAGAAAAGAACAAAAGAAAACCTCTAAATTCCCAAAGATAGCAAGAGTGGAATAATAAGAAAGGGTCTTATCTGATCACACAGCTATCCCTTCCTATCTCTCTAGTCCTGCTTCCAGTATCCTTCTCCAGTTGGTATGGCTGCTATGAGCCTCTTGGTGGTCTATGAAGAGCAGAGTCAGATATAAGTCTGACCACTCTAGAGTACAATGTCTTTATCTCTCTCCTCTTTTACCTCTCCAATCAACTTCTTTTATTTATACTTTCACTTTTCCTACTTCCATACTCATACTTCTCTCCTCCAAATCTTCTTCAAGTATGTCTGCCATATCCTCTCAAGAGGTTGCTCTTTTCAATTCTATTTATAGATAGCCATCAAGAATAATGGCCCTAATCTGATAGTAATCTTACTCTTTCTAAGAGCTGACAGTTGCTGAGACATGACATCATTATAATAGGGAACAAGCTCCCAAAGGTTCTGTCTGCTCTTGAGAGCACTTCTAGAGAGGAGTTCTGTTATAGATATATTATGAAATTCTCTAGGCTATTTCTATGAGGTTTAGATAGTGGTGGTTACAGCCACTATTCTACTACTCAAGTGGTGTATATGAGTCCATAACTGGGTGTCTAGTAGTTATATTTGGAAAGTCAAACTTGCTTCTTGAGCTGAATTATAGTATAGATTTGTGACAAATATCACTTAAATTGCCTAAAAAGACTATCCAGCATAATATTGCCATACTTTTCAATATTATTGATATAAAAGTGGACTGGCTTATCATTGAGCTCAAGCTTTTGGATTGTCCAATATGTCATGAACCAGTTGAGATCAGATGGGCAGAGGTAGCTAGTTGTGTACATGGTGGTGGTAGTGACTGACTAGAAATTGAAGAGATAGCCAAAGACAAGCTTATCTTTTTATCTGAAAAACAAAAAACATGGTGGTTGTATCATGGCCTAGTACCATTCAAGTGTGCATTGTAATTGGTGTCCACATTTTCATTTTCATTTTTGGTCTAGGTGTAACCAATATTCTATGTAACTTGCTGGGTGTCAAACCAAATACCTCATATATTCCTGTTGGTTGGGTGTTTATATACAGTTGCTTAGTATATGCTAGTATGGAATGCATCAGAAAAAGAGGTCAAAAAGAGGTCTGGTGGCAAAATTATCAGGGATGTCATTTGTGTTCTATACTGGATGCCTCTGCAATACTTAGGAAAGCATATTCTTGAAAACCTATATAAATGAGTGATTTTTTGACATACAATCCAGAGAGCAAACAGTATATGTTAAATTTTCTGATAAGTGAGTCATTGAGAAGCTATTAGCAAATGCAGTGCAGACCTACTTGACCTTAGCAAAAGACACCCCAGTATACTACCAGTATATTATGCAAAGTGGGCTGAAGAGATAATAGAGTGAGACAGGTAGTTTTGATTGCTGTTGATCAATAGTATCCCTTATCATTGTACAAGTCCAAATTTTACTAGACCAAAATTTGCTAAGTAAGCAATGGATGTACTTGTGCCTTAAAATTATTACAGGTTAGTTATTATTCAATAGTCTATTGTTTTCTGTCCAAGGTGAGTTTCTGTTGGTCTCCTAGATTTTGCTTGAGCACTATGGTTGCTGGCTGGTGTTGAGATTACCATCATAATTTCATAAGTTTAGATATGCAAATAACTAGTTTGTGCCTCACAGTGGTCCAGTTTGTATTATTTGTCTAAGCAACATTTGATATTAATTCAAGAGGATCACTATGATACATGACTTGATGCATCACTGATGGAGTGACAACTTGTCACACTATCTCTGATAATGCTGTCTCTGAAAAAGAGAAAATATAAAGAATTAGAGTAGAGGATATAGATAAGAAAGGTGTTAAGATGAGGCAAAATATAAGGGAACCCTACCAATGCTGCCTCTGAAACACCAGATTCATAGCCCAGAGTGACCTTATGCTTAATTAAATATTACTATGTAATATTTAATTCCCCTTAGCTTAACTTGGAGACCCTTGACCCTGACTAACAGGACTATAGACTCAGGGACACCTCAGCAGTAGGAGTATATATATTGTAGAAGTACACCCCAGGAGCCTTATTCTAATCTCTAAGGATTCTCCTGGAGGTGAGTTGTGATATATTTAGGACTTGTAATATTACTAAGGATTCTCCTGGAGTTCACTCCACTCTGGTTGCTCTTACACAAAACAATTTAGAAGTGAATTGTTTTTCATACATTTGGTATGGAATTATCTTAATGGTCAAGGTGTGGTTTGAACTCCTGCCCAACTACTTCTGCAATCAGTAGTATGCCATGGCAAACTCAGCTATCTTGCCAATAGAAAGGATGTCAATTTTATCTTATACAACATCTAAAATTGACCATAATTGTCATGTGCAGTGGAAAATATGCTTTTGATAAAATGTAGATATATCTCTACACTTATGTATGAGGTTTTCCAACTCCCTTCACCTCTTCTCCAGTCACCACTATTATATCTTGTGAACTATCAGACCTGTCCAGTAGTGTGTCATCAAAGAAGTATAGCTCTGTGCATAGTAGGATGACAATTATGAAGTGTTTTGTTCAAGAAAGTTGATAAATCTGTATCAGCAAGATAGGTGAGTTTGCAATGGCACACTACTGATTGTAGAAGCAATTGGGTAGGAGTTTGAACTGTATCCTGACCACTAAGGTAATTCCATACCAAATATATGAAAAACAGTTCACTTTAGAATTGTTTTGCCTCATTCTGACATATTTCTCATCTATATCCTCTGGCAACTTATTTTTTGGTGCATGTAGTCTCTTGTCCTTTGTCACACTATCAATTCCATAACTATACATTTCCTTAATTTTGTAATCATTTCATATTCCAAGAACAATTTACGACAACAATTGTTATGATACTTTATAGATCACTCATTTGCCAATAGGTCTTTTATTATTATTTTTTCCCAGCCCAAATGTCCATCCTGCAAAAGTCTACTTATGACTCAAAGAATATAAAGCTGATTTTCTCCTTATAAGTGAATCAGGTGCCATGTATCAGCATTACACTGTAATGACAAAAGAAAAGGAAAACCCCATTCATTCTGCTGCAATTGGTATATGTCAACTTCTATTTGCCAAGTTTCTGCCATCTTTATACACATTGTTATACCAGTTACACTGATATGGCATTTATCTACAACATTTATGTCCATGTTGAAATTAACCCTTGTACCTGTTGGCAGTCACATCACACACTCACCCATTACCTCCCTTGCAGAATCCAACTCAACCCAATTATCAACTGGCTGATATTGCTTCACTGGAGTTGGTAATGAACAAAAGGGGAGAAAAACAAGTTGCTATTATATGAAAGCAAAGAAGGAGGACTTGCAGTACATAGGACTATTGGTTGATGATAAGTCCAGTTGTATAATAACTGTCATTATCCAAGACAAGGTAACAGTAACAATAAACTTTATTTCAAAGGTCAAATCTATCCACAAAAAACAAAAGTGTATAATCCAATGATAGTTTATGGGGGTAGTTATTGACTCAGAAGAATAACACGGTCTACAAGTGAAATGAAATACAAGTGGTTTGTTCTTGGGTGGGTTTGGAGACAACTTACACCAATAGAAGATGCTGAGGTTGAGAGAGGAGGAGGAAGGTGGCCAGGGTCATATACTATTGCACTCACACTGCCATTATCAGCATTACTAGTATAGTTCTTACTGACAGTATTAATAATGCCAATAACACCAGTGACATCCTCAATGAAAAAATAAAAATGATTAGTGATCTTGTTGACATTGAAAACAGAAAAAGAGCCTACTTTGTACACAATCTAAATACAGGAGAATATAGCATGTATGACAGGATTGAGCTACTTCAAGTCAGACAATATACAGGAATTATAGTCAACAATCAGTCACCTTGCTGATGGTAGTCCCTAGACCAATAACTACCCCAGCATTGTTTGTAGAGGCCAAACAATGCAGAGCAGACTGTAACTCATCTAGTTCTACTACAAGCTCCTTGATCTGTGGATTTATGGTATTCAAATCAATGTTGTGACTCTACAATTGTATTTTGAGAGGAAATCATTGCAGTGATAATGATAGCATACCTTGATGACCAGCTACAGCTGTAATTCATGGATTGGATTATCAAATTTCACCTTGAATCTTGCTAAAATACTCTGAGTAAATCAGGAGCAATCAAGGTAAATATTCCCTCACAATATAGTGAGAGTGGATGTGAATGTGGACAGGATGTATTTGAGAGAAGAGGTGTTGTATCAGCTGGGAGCCAGTTGTAAAATATGAAAAGGATACATGTTGAGTGGAAATCTCCAGACTTTAGTTCTTTAGCATTTGTTGAACCATTGTTTGTTTTCATATTGTCACTACCAAGAGAAACCTTTTTGCTCAGCAACTGGGACTAGACCAATAATTAAATCATTATACAAAGTCTCCTCTGGAACAATGATAAATCATAAACATATTTGACTTGTTGTAAAAATAACTTTGTCTGCAAGCCTTCAATATAGAAGTGGCAGATACAACTATCCTATAGTGAATCAATGAGTTTGCAATAATGGTTTTTTACAATGGTAACTAAACAACTCAAAATTCTCAAAAGTATGTCTCCCTCTGTCTGATCTCTTTTATCCAAGTGAAAGCACTATCTTGGATGCTTTTATTAGGTCACTTCTGTGCACCTCTCAAAGAGTCAGGGTAACAGTAAGAATGGATGTAGTCTAGAGACAGTGAGAATCAATGTCACAGTGCCAGTTACCTACTCTGATTGTTGATCTGCTGGAATCTATTCTGCAGAAAATCAAGACAAAGTTATCTATTGGCATAAATGTTGGGGGAACATTCTCGACAAAAATTTTACATGTCATGGTTTGTTGGAATAAGAGTTATCAGATGTTAGAAAGAGCTTGATGTACCATCTACAAAAGGTGTATCACTTGCAAACTTTTTTTCAGACAAGATAGGAGTTAACACATGAAAACTGGGAAAACGACTTGTATTCCAATTTAATACTGGGGATATAAACTAGAATAGAAATTCCAACATCTAGTCATTATGAGCAGAAGAAATCAAGCTTTCACGTTTGATACCCATTGGATATAGAATATTAGGGTGGTTCAATATGATGTTGAATAGATATCAAATAGTGTTCTTTTTCCCAGCCCAGCCAAAATCAACAAGAATAATATTACCCAGAACCTTGCTATTCACTCCATCTCTTTTGACTATTATGTTTGTTTCCCACAGATCACCATGGATATACCCATCTTTATGGAATAAGGTAAGAGCCTCTTTAACTGCTTTATATATGTCCTTTTCCAGTTGTCTTTTCTTTATTCTACAATATTGGTATGAGATATCATTCATGACTACCATCATCCAACCATCTGCAAAGCACTAACCAATTGGAGCTTTGGAGCAAAGCCATGTTCATGTATAACCTTGTGTGTATCCTTACCATAGTAGCAAGGAAATTTGACAAAGATCTTGTTCTTCTAATCATCTTATATATGATGATAATAATAATAATAACTAGATAATCAGTGATTAGTAATAGTAATATATAGTGATATTGAGATATTGATATTGACTAGATACTAGACTGATGATTTTTTTTTTAAATCATCTATTTGTAACACAGGGCTCAATGGAAGTTTCTTAGTTCTTGTGAGATTGCAATAGTGTGGAGTTGTAAAGGATGGCATGAAGTGTCAAATATTTTCTCTGCTGCATGAATAGCATCAGTAATAATAACAATGTAGTTGACACCTGGATTGCTTATGGCCTGGTTAATATTTTATCTAACAGAGAAAAGCTTAGCTTCTATAGATAGGACATTCATAGCCTGGTGGAGGGTTCTTTTGGTGATGGAATGGCCTTTGTAGATATATGTGACTGCTGTAGCTATATTGTTTTTAACTCCTGTATTTGCCACTACTAGTGCAGTGTTTTTCTTTGTTTTGTGACATAAAATATATCTTATTGAGTTTCCTGAGGTAGACTGCCCTTGCTTTGGGGTCAGATCACTTAACCGTAGTGAAAGAGAACTTGTCAGAGAATAAGTCTACTAGATATTAACCTGGTCTTAGTTTGCTATCTAAGTTGTCAAAGGCTGGGAGTGTTTTGTTCAGTCTATGATTGATATTAGCTATAGGGCTCTTTAGTCAGTAGTTTTGTTTGGGAGTGAGTTGGCTCATGACCATGTAGTGGAGGGGTGCCAATTTGGAATATTAGGGGTTAAGTAGGGTACAAATGGTATGTTGATGTGGAAGGGAGGCCACTTATAGGTTGTGTCTTCCACCCAGTTTGTTGAGGTGTAAGTGAATGGGAATTAGCCCTGCAATAGCTTTTATGCTCTATATAGGGGAGGTACAGAATGCTTCCATTATCCATAGTGTAGCTCTTTGCTACATCTTCTTGAGGTCTTTGAGGGGGTAGTGGACTGGAGCACCCTTAAAGTACCACAACTGAAATCCATATGTAGCAATGGGAAGTACACATATTCAGTAGAGAAGACATTTTTATAAGGGAGATAGACCATGGCTAGAGTTTCCAAGCATTCTCATGCTTCTGACTGTTGACATGGCTCTATTGGAATAGTAGTAAGTGTGGTACCAGAATGTAAGCTTCTTATTAAAGAAGAAACCAAGATATTGCTATATATCTTTCAGTCTAAGAATAGGCTCTCCTAGTAGAGAGAGGTCAAGAGAGGGTGGATCAGATTGTTTGGTGGCTTGTGTGAAATGAAATACTTCAGACTTAGCATGCTTAACTACAAGGCCAAAATTATGAAGAATTGGAGAGAAAATGTTAAAGCTTGCATATAGTATAGCATTTGTCTTTTCAAAGTCTTTCTTCTATGATATAAGTAGACTGTCATTGACAAAGGACAGTATAGAGGCAGGGATTGGGATAGACAAGCTGTTGATTCTTTTTTCCCAAATTTTGATAACTGGAGCAAGGTAGATAGCTAAGAGGATAGGTGAGAGAGACAGTCCTTGTCCAACTCCAATATCAGTTTGGAAGAAAGGGGAAGTGAAGTTGTTCTAAATATATTGTGTGTGCCTTTCTATAAGGTAATCCACAAGAAATCCTACAATGTTAGTGTCCAAACCAGCTTTGGCCAGAATCATGGACAGCAGCTGATGGTTAAGAAATGGGAAGAATTGAGCAATATCAAAGGCAAGAACACTTGTTCTTAGGTCTTTGATCCATCCTGCTCTAATGATATGGGTAAGGAGAATGCCTGTATTAGTGGGGAAGCACTGTTTGATACTGCCTAGCTGGTTTAGGTGTAGGAAATTAGATGATATGGTGTGGATTTGGAGTCTTTTGCTAATTATCTTTTCTATTAGCTTACCCATGGTGTTGAGAAGAATGATGGAACAGAACAATTTTGGTAAACTGTAGTTAGCTTTGTTAGATTTGGGAATAATGATTGAAGTAGATTTCTTAAAGTGTTTGGGCCAATATCTAAGTCTGATGCATGCGTTAGCTATGTTGACCATACTGGTAGCACACTTAGGGTTGAGGAGAATAATTTTAAAGTACCGCCATGAAATATGGTCAGGTCCTGGAATTGAGCTATTATTACACTTGGTTAAAGTATTGCATAGTTCTGCAACTGAGAAGGGAGATCATTCAGTTATGGAAACAGTTGGTATTTCTTGGAGAATTTTGGGGTTTGTTGGCCTATTTTGGGCTGAGTTGTAGGTTGAGTGAAGTGCATTCCAGAGGTCATCTATGTCAGTGTACAGTTGATTGTTGAATAGTAGAGTTTCAGTAGCTAGGAGTTTCCTTTTCTTAACCCAGTTCATTAAGTTCCATAGTCTTTTCTTGAGCATTGTGATTTCCTGTATCTTTTCATCAAAGAATAATTGTTTTGCATCCTTGACTGTTTTTTTGAATGTAGTCCAGTCCTGGGACTGGTCTGTAAAGCAGTACTAGGTGATGTTTCTTGAACATTTAGAATTCTACCACTCTTTGGAGTGTCTAGTGATATTCAGGCACTTCAAGTACTTGGACCATAGAAATTCTGTGGCTGTGGCATAGGTGTTGATGGCACTTTTGAGATCAGTAGTACTGCAGATGTTAATGGTATCAATATTACAAAGTATATAAAAAAGGCCTTGGAGAAAGTTGGCTTCTTTGTTGCTGTCTTTGACCAGGGTACTTTTGATATTTCAGTCACTTTCCTCCTGGACAGCAATTTTGACTATGAGAGGGGCATGGTCAAAAGAATATCAGAGGTTGGGTATTATAATGTAGTTGTAGAGGGCAGAGTTATTGTGTTGAAGAAACATCAAGTTGATGACTGAGTTAAAGTCTAATGGGTTATTGGTATAATAGGTAGGGCCTGAATTAGTGGGGTTTAATAGTTGAAGTCCTAGATTATCAGCAATTTTGAGGAGGGTTTCAGTATAGGGGGAATGATAGGGGAAAGAGGGGTCCCAGTCAGAATCTCTAATGTTGAAATCTCCTGTCATGATGAGTATGTCACTGAGATTTGTTTCTATATTCTTGAGGTATGTTAGGGCATTCTATTGTCTATCTGAATATACATTGAGTATGAAGTATGTGCTGCCTCTGTTTATGAAGGAGATAAGGCTGATATCTCTATAGTTTAGAATATCAGTATACATTGTAAACCTGAGAAATTCTAGCTGGTTGTTGACATATGTAAGTACTCTTGGTTGGTCATTGTTGTTGGTAGGTGTTTGGACAAAGAGGCTCCACTCTGGGTGGTGGGGAGCTCCTACAACTAGCTTGCCATTGGCTGATAGGTAGCTGGGAACCCACCTGATAGGGTACTAAGGGGGTTCTTGTAGGAATATAATGTCATACTTGAGTTTATGTTCTTCTAAGATAATTTCCATAAGTGGTTTTTTCCTTTGCATGTTCTGTGAGTAAATCTTTAGGCTTTTGATTTTTATATTCTTTCACTGCTTACAGCTGAGTAGATTGAATTAGCTCAGATTTCTCTGAGCTCTTGGGCCTTTTTAGTATACTATTCCCTATTAAACCAATGTTTCCAGTAGAAGCACTTGGTACTGTCAGCAAGGTGGTTGCTTTTGCAATTGATATACTTGAATGTATATGGACAGAGTTCATTTTGTCTGGTTTCTGGTATAGGTGGGTTTACCATGTTATTTGCTGGTGGTGTTCAAGCTTGTGGGGTCTGCTACACTGTTGGCATCTAGCACCATGTACTTGGCATACATGTATAGTGTGTCCCCATTTCCAGTAGTTTTTACACTGCAGAACCCCAGGGTTTATGTTAGTACCTCAGAAAGTGGCTACATGGCATCCAAAATTGAAACTCCTGTTGACAATAGTCTTCGTCTTTGTGCCACTTTGTGAATCCCAGATATTGGTCCATACTACAGCTATGTTAGATTTAGGAGATGCTCTGACAACATGGGGGTGTGATGCTAGGGTAATACTATTAAACATACTTAGTCAAGACAGTACCTCTTCAACTTGAGTGTTGGTGATGGAGGCTAATGAGTTATTTCTATAGAAGAGAATTTCTAGAATTTTGAGATAAGATTTTGACTGAGAAAGTCAGGGTGTTAAGTTATTATTGGCATTGATATCTTCTAATCCCTTGAAGTACCTTTCTATAATGGATAGATTGGAAGGTGCAGCAACTTTGTTGGTGGTGACAGTGATGTCATTCTATGTTACTCTAATATAGTCAATTGTTGTATCTGATTTGCAAGTCTTAAAGTAACTATTTATGATTCTTATATGGATATTAGCCTAGTGGAGAATGATATTTTTGTTGTCCTCATTCATTGGAATGAGAACATGCCTTTGAGATGGGCTCTTGGTAGTCATGCTGATCTTGGGGTGGCTGTAGGAGTTGTTGTTAAAGGCTGTGTTATGAATCTCAATGACTTTTTTTGACGGAAGGGAGGAGAAGACTTCTCTAAGTTTTAATATGTTTGATGCATCACTTTTCATAGCCTGGGCAAAAGTTTTGGTACTTTGGCTATGTCTGGATTTTGCAAGCATAGCAGTACTAGGTCTTGGAGGGATGGGGGGTGGGATCTTGGACACTCTGTTGTGATTGTTTGAGGATGTAGAAGGAAAGGAGTCTTGGCATTTTCTGTTGAATTGGGATGCTACCATTTGTTGCAGGGATCTGTTGTTTTCTCCAGCCAGGAGTTTGTCCCAACTGGCTTTGTATATGGCTGAAATAAATTTTCAGATGGCATGGCCAATCTCTATAAGCTGGGGAAATTGATTGATATCCCTATTGGTTAGCGAGCATTGTTTCATAAATATGGCTATCCTTTGAAGGGAGCATGAGATATTTTTTACATTACCATTAAGACATTCATCAACACTGAGTAGAGAGACAGGGGTAAAATTTCCATCCCATAGGTTGGGATCTACAGGACCATTGGTTTGGTATAGGATGATGGTTGGTTCTGTGTTAGGGTATGGTTCTATGGTACTGTGTTCTGTGGGGTGGGAACTGGACATTGTTTGATTGGGGATGGCTTCAGCTTTGAGGATTTGTCTCTGTAGTTGATTTGGGGGAGGAGGGGAAATATCTTCTTCCATGTTGACCTGGTTAGCCCATGATACATTGGTAGATTGGACCTCTATTCTTTCCACATAATCTAATGATGAGGTGGTAATATTGGATTCCTCTGAGGGGAGCCTTTGTGAGTTGGAGTTGGAGTAGACAGACAGGGGACATCCTCTATGGTTAGTATTAGAGGGAGGGAGGGCATTGATATTAGGATTGTGAGTATTCAGTGGGTCTGTGGTTTGTGTGTGGGGGGGGGAAAGTTGGTATATTCGCAAATTCTTCTACAGGCACTACTATTTCTGATGGTAGTACGTGGGAGAAAAGCGATGGCTACTAGACTGATGATTGATTGATCTTGCCAGTTTTTTAAAAATAAAATAAAATAAAAAAAAAGGATCAGGCACGAAGACCGGTACTCGAATATCTATAATAAGACTTCGGTCAAACTCTTGTAAGATGCCCGGGCGGGTACCTGCCATACATGGTTCGTGGTGACGAAGCCTATGATCCCTGAGGGTGCTCACTAGATCACGAAGCTCCTTGTCGATGGCCGTCTCCACATTTTTTGCCATGGTGGCCGATACTAGCCACAAATCAGTCAGGTTGCACACTAAATCTTCCATCATATTTGGAAATTCTCTCATAGTACTATGCAGCTGATCTGATATCGGGACTTCCTCCAGCCTGTCGAGCTGGCCAGCAAGCACTTGAGTGCTCTTTGCAAGGTTTTTCATCGCTTCATGCAATTCATTTTGAGTCTTCACATGCTGTCAAAACAATCAGTCATTTTATTGACGTTGAAAACAGAAAAAGAGCCAACTTTGTATACGACCTCGATACAAGAGAATATGGCATGTGTGACGGAATTCAGCTGCTTCAAGTCAGACAGCATACAGGAATAATAGTCAACAATCAATTACCTTACTGATTGCGGTTCCTAGACTGATGAATATCCCAGCATCGTTTGCAGAAGCAGAACAGTGCAGAGCAGACTGTAACTCGTCCAATTCTACCGCCAGCTTTTTGATCCGTGGATCCACGGCATTCAGATCAATGCTGCGACTCTATAATTGTATTTGAAGAGGAAGTCATAGCAGTGATAATGATAGCGTACCTTGATGACCAGCCACAGCTGTAATCCGTGGATTGGATTCACCTCAAATTTTGCTGAAATTCTGTGAGCAAATAAGGAGCAATCGAGGTAAATATTCCCTCACAATTGGTTCCTGTTCTACAAGACAGGTGTTTCTGCAAGTCATCGAACTTGACTTTAGCTTTACATATGGGTCCCTCCTCTGAGCCACGCTGACGAGTGAATATTCCTTGGGAGCGTTTTTTGTGTATTTCGATATTCAATTCGTTTCCTTCCACAAGCATGCTACACCACATGAACATGTAGGACTGATCAACCACAATGACCTCAACTTACCACCCATTTTTGGTGAGCTTCAATCGCTGTTCACCTTTGATCCTTTTGCGCAATTCTCTTTTAATGCAATCATTGACATTGTAAGAACATGTGACAATGAGTGAGTGAGTGGATATTTATTGAGCTTTCCGATTAATTCTAAATATCAATTTAGCCCCTGATCGACTGAGCCGATCGACGATCGAACAAAGTGACACTCACTGTCAACTTGGATGGCTGAAAATAGTTCGAGTGGATTTGTCATGACTTCAACTATTGAATACACAGAGAGAAGATAAAGTGGGAGATATTAAGAAAGCTGTGGCACACGTGGCGGATACTATCCCGTTTTGGCCAGTCTCATCTAGTCACGCCTAGGGACAGCGGCATGAACAACTTCAAACTCCGCATGAAAATCGACACGACAGTGAAACCAGTCATTCTCGGAAGGCAGTCATGAGAGCAGATTGTACAAGATCTTCGTCCTGAAGCACAAATTGCTGAATATTATATATTCAACTGTAGAATACACCATACAGTATAGAATTGGCACTGTCGGAAATGACTTCTGCACTTTAAATGCTGTTATCTTTGAAACACTGTGAGTGGCTATGCAGGACCCTGAAGGTGGACCATGACAAGTCGCCGCTTGAATTGTCATTATTTGTTGCTTATTTGCAGCTGCTGTCTTTTCATTGATAAGACATATTTTGATGCTTAAATGGGCATCACCCTTCCACGACTTGTGTACGATATTGTTCCTCCTAAATATGGCCCTGCTGCTCGGTATACTTGGACTACCCTCAAGGCAAGGTCTCTCCCTTCTTTGTGGTCCTCTATTGCTCATCTCGTGAACCAGTCCATGGGCGACTCACATCTGAGCAGTCAGTCTCTGCGGTCTTACCATTTGCAGATCAGATCTCGTCTTGGGTTATGATTCTGTCTGTGCTGCATCTCCTCGCTGTGTAGCTACCGGCCATTTTCTCCCAATGTTACCATTGGCATCGCTCTCATTGACCCTTGTCAACCCGCTGACGCCTTTGCTGTCGTCGCCATCATTGCCCTTTCCCACCACTCAACAATGCTGCCCCAGCCCTTGCAGATTTCAGCACAGCCACATGACTCCTTGGCATCAAAAGCCTCCAATACGTAGCTCAAACTAGGCCTGTCTCGTCTCTCTCCGCGGCCTCACATAAAGCCCCTCCACAATCCTCCTCTCCGGTTCTTTATTCTCTTTCCAAGTCCAGTATCACCCTGAAAACAAAGTCCCAAATAGGGAAACAACTGTATGGTTCAAACAGGCCGTGCCTAGACTTCTCAACAGACTTGCACATGATGCTCTGCAACCAGCTACAAGTGAAGGTTATATCAAGACTGTGACCATGCTCGGAGACACGGCCAGTGCTTGCACCCCCTGGTTGGCAGTACCAATACTGACTACAGCGGCAAGTTGGACTGGTTTTCGTCACCCTCCTTCCCTTTTCTCATACCATCTCTCGGCCATGCTCAACACCCTAGTTCATCTGCCCCTTACCGCTGACGTCCTCCTCTGGGAGGCCTCCATATCTGAGCTCTCAAAGAAAATACCTTGCGCCGTATACGAGTTCCTGTCAAAGCAACAGAAATATTTTTTCTTGTGTCAACAATCTGCAGCTCTTCAACGCGAACTGTCGGTCCTCCAAGGAATTTTCAGTAATTTGACTGCATCGAGCCCCACCAATAACGGTGTCAAGAGTGAATTGGACAACAATGAATTAAACAATCTGAAGAAAAAGATATAGGCTATGCAATCTAGCACCATAGAGAGGAAGATCGGCATTAGGGAACGGAGAAGAGAATCTTGCAAAGGAGCGTTGAAAATGGTGTCGTCAGGAGCTGTGTACGCCCTCTCATCTTTTTAATTGAAAACTTCCACTCATATACACTGTGCAGCTGGAGTGGCCGACCTCAATTCCCTGGCCCAACTCATCATTAGCATCATTCTCTACTCCCTCCTCCATTAATCGCGACAAAACTTTCCATGATGTCAATCATTTCGGTCTCGACAAAATCAAGAAACGGCTAGTTGGATACCTCACAGCAGTTTGCCAGAAACAACTCAATGCGGACAAGGACACATGGGAAGCAGCGTATGGATATCAGGCAATGTTTTGAACTGAGTCAGTCTCTCATCACTGTATCCGACATAAGGCACCCGGGTAGCTATGTCTCATTCGACCTGAAAGGCGTCCGGATTTGGAATATTGCCTTCCAAACATGCAACGACCTGGTAATATGACATATTCTATCGAGTTTGAAGAATTGCCGTTCCTACTCCTGGCACCTGATGGCTTGACTGTTGTCTTGGTCTTCCTCCGCTGCATGTTATTCAAGGAACCAAAAGCTGGCCAAAGATTCCTTCTTGACAA
>Ga0153941_1000362_pt1 | contig 20245 bp, 19 predicted proteins | sample TSNJ025MetaG_FD_104733 | JGI IMG/M metagenome (GOLD analysis project Ga0153941, IMG submission 104733) | Attine ant fungus gardens microbial communities from New Jersey, USA - TSNJ025 MetaG | ecosystem: Host-associated > Fungi > Mycelium > Unclassified | place: USA: New Jersey, Brendan T. Byrne...
ATCCTGATCAATGTTGCCAGAGGGCCGGTGGTAAATAACAAGGATTTATATGATGCCCTTTGCGGCCATGAGATTCAGGCAGCCGGTCTTGATGTGGTGGAGAAAGAACCTTTGGAAACGGATAATCCGCTGAGTAAAATCAAGGATAGCTGCAAGCTTATTATTACGCCGCACCTGGCCTGGGCAAGCGTGGAATCCAGGATACGATGTGTGGAAGAGGTCTTTCTGAATGTGCAGGCGTACAGCCGCGGAGAAAACCGCAATGTAGTAAATGTGAAGTAAGCACTTCCTCACACGCCCTGATCAGAATACCGTCTGCTGCGGCAGTTGGGAGCAAATATCAGACTTTGTGTTATGGTATATGCAGAAATGAAGGATAATATGATAGATAAAATTAAGAAACTTTTGATAAAGTACGAGGAAATCCTGACTTATCTGGTGGTGGGCGTATTGACTACCATTGTGACTTTTGTGACATGCTTCGTGTGTGAAGCAACGATACTGGATCCGGATATCAGCTGGCAGAATGCGGTGATCAATACTTTGGGCTGGGTGACCGGGGTATTGTTTGGATATGTGACGAACCGTAAATATGTGTTTAAGAGTACGAATCCCAATATTTTAAAGGAGCTCACCCAGTTTGCCGGGGCGAGGATTTCCACCCTGTTGCTGGATATTGCGATCATGGCTGTAACCGTGAATCTGTTATCCATGAATTATTGGGTTGCCAAGATATTTATTTCTGCGGTTTTAGTAATGATTGTTAATTATATATTCAGTAAAGTGTTTATATTTAAGAAGGGACAGCAATCCAGTATGAAAGACGAGAAGTTTAACTAAGGTGTCAAAGGACGCCACCTAAGTTAAACTAAGTCTCGTCTTGGAAGAATAGAAAAATGAAATCCATTGGAATTTCATTTTTCTGTTCTTCCGGGTTTTCGTGGGGGCTGTTTGTGCCGCCAGGGGCGGAATTCAACCTATTAAATTTGAGCACGCGCATTGCGAACAAGTTCGCATTAAGCGCGTATGGGGGATAAAAATGAGTCAGTTAAATCAGGAGATACTTTTTTTGGAATCGGTTTGTACCCATAATGTCTGGGGAGGCTGCAGGCTGAGGGAGGATTTTGGGTATCCGGAGGCCGGGGATGATATCGGTGAATGTTGGGGGATTTCCGCGCACCCTAACGGAGACGGACGGATCCGCAGCGGTACACTTGTGGGGAAAAGGCTTTCCGAGGTGTGGAAAACTCACCCGGAATTATTCGGAATGGTGGATTCGGATCGTTTTCCGCTGCTTGTTAAGATTATAGATGCCAGGGAGAATTTAAGCATCCAGGTACATCCGGATGATGTATATGCCAAGGAGCATGAAAACGGATCTTTTGGCAAGACGGAGTGTTGGTATGTTCTGGATTGTCCTGAAAACGCCGCGTTGGTCATCGGGCATAATGCCAAAACAAAAGCGGAGTTGGAAGAAATGATCCATAGTGGAAGATGGACAGAATTTATACGGGAGATTCCGGTACAAAAAGGAGATTTTCTTCAGATTGATCCGGGAACTGTCCATGCTATCAAGGGCGGATTTCTGATATTGGAGACGCAGCAGAACAGCGATATTACTTATCGGGTATACGATTATGACCGTTTATCTGATGGGAAGCCCAGAGAGTTGCATATTGAGCAGAGCATAGATGTAATTACGGTTCCGGCAAAACCGGCGTCAGACAGTGTAATGCCGGCAGCAGGGATGAGGGTTAATACGCTGAACCAGCTGTATACCTGTCAATATTATACGGTGTTTAAACTGGAGCTGCAGGGCGGGGCGCAGTGGGAACAGGAATACGCATTTATGAATATGACAGTGACTGAGGGAGAGGGGATGTTGAATGGCTGCCTGGTGAAAAAGGGTGATCATTTTATTCTTCCTTACGGATTTGGAATGGTTAAAGCTGCAGGAAATATGGAGATTATTGCATCTACGGTATAGACAGTAACAATGCTTATACCAATGTAAATAGTACAGGAGGTATGATTATGTTAATTGGTGGTATTGAAGCCGGCGGGACTAAAATGGTCTGTGCTGTCGGTGATGAGAATGGTAACTTAATAGACAGGGCTTCCTTTCCCACCCGGAGTCCAGGGGAGACGTTTGCTGATCTGACCGGATATTTCAGGAAATGGGATATTAAAGCATTGGGTCTTGGCTGTTTCGGACCTTTGGATCTTGATAAAAATTCTGAAACCTATGGATATATTACCAAGACACCAAAACCGGGCTGGTCGGACTGTGATATTGCCGGGACTTTCCAAAGAGAATTGGGCGTACCTGTGGGATTTGATACGGATGTTAATGGAGCCGTTCTGGGAGAAGTGACATGGGGAGCGGCACAAGGCTGTGAGTCGGCAATTTATATTACGATTGGAACCGGCGTGGGTGTGGGAGTATATATAAATGGAAGACTCCTGCATGGTCTGGTCCATCCGGAAGCGGGTCATATATTGCTGAGCAGACACCCTGAGGATACTTATGAAGGGAAATGTCCGTTTCATAAGCATTGCCTTGAGGGAATGGCAGCAGGACCGGCTATTGAAGGCCGCTGGGGCAGGAAAGCTTATGAACTGGCAGACCGAAAGGAAGTCTGGGAACTGGAAGCGTTCTATATTGCCCAGGCTGTTACAAATTATATCCTTACATATTCTCCCCAGAAGATTATCATTTGGGGCGGCGTTATGCATCAGGAAAAATTGTTTGACATGGTGAGACAGAAAGTGATTGAGTTATTGAATGGCTATGTATATCATGAAAGTATCCTGAACCATATGGACGAATATATTATTCCACCGGCCCTGGGCGATGACCCGGGAATTAAAGGGGCAATCAAATTGGGTCTGCTCGCCCTGGAGCAGTAAAAAACCAGAACAGCTGGTTAGATTCTTTGTACCAGATCCTCTACAAGGCAGGCACTATGCCGGGCGGCAGCGTGTTCAAAAACAGGGTATTCTACCTCAGCGCTGTCGTCAGCCTTATCAGAGATAGCCCGGATAATTACAAAGGGAATCTGGTTCAGGTAAGCGCTGTGTGCAATCGCAGCGCCCTCCATTTCCGTACAGTCTGCATGGAAATTGTCTATCAGCTTCTGTTTTGCTGTTTTGTCAGAGATAAACTGATCTCCGCTTACCACACGTCCAATCACAGCCTTCAGTCCGGTATTCACCCTTTCACAGGATTCCTTAGCCAGAGATGCCAGGGTTTCGTCGGCAGGAAAGGAAAGCCGTCCAAGCTGCGGGACCTCTCCCAATTGATATCCAAATAAAGTGGCATCCACATCATGATGGATTGCCTCTGAAGAAATAAGAATATCGCCGATATTAAGACTGGCATTTAAGGAACCGGCCACTCCGGTATTAATGATATGGCTCACCTGAAACCGGTCAGCCAATATTTGTACACACAATGCCGCATTTACCTTACCTACACCGGAACGTACCACAACAACAGGGGTGCCATGCAGCAGACCTTCGTTAAATTTCATTCCTGCTTTTTCAAATACAGAAACATCATTCATCTTTGCTTTTAAATCTTCCACTTCAAGCTCCATAGCGCCTATGATTCCGATTTTAATCATATGAAAAACTCCTATCTGTGCGTATGTGCACTATACCGCTTCCTAATCAGGATAAATCAGCTGCTCCTTTGAAATATGATATAAAACCTGATCCAGATAGCGACCAGCCAGATAATTAGCCATTGGCAGATTCATATCCAGATAATTGCCGCAGTCTTTCGGAGAGGCACCAGGCACTTCATCATGATAATCCCGAATAAATCCAAACATTAACACCATCAGTGATATGATATCTCCGGACTCATAATCACCTGCAAGCAGCAGATAAAAACCTGTGCGGCATCCCATGGGACCAAAATATATGGTTTTTTCCTTATATACATCATGATTACGCAGATAAGTGGCAGCCAAATGCTCAATGGTATGCATTTCCGCAGTATTCATCACCGGTTCCTCATTGGGATTGGTCATCCGCAAGTCAAAAGTGGTTATGATTTCACTTCCGACGGTATCCTTCCGTGATACATATACACCTGGCTGAAGTCTTATATGGTCTATGGTAAAGCTGGTTATTTTTTCCATGACAGTCTTCCTTTCTGTTACTGATTATTTTTATTGTTCGCCCGTTTCCTCTGTTCAGATTGCAAACGGCTGATGAAAACAGTTTATCATATTATGCATAAAACCACCAGTAAATTGCAATATAGTATTTTACTACTATTTTATACTTTTTTAAGGATAATGTCCTATTGATTTTACACATTATATGAATAAGTGTGTTATACTAACCATAATAAATCAAAAAGACCATTTTACCCATCAGCGAGGGAAAGTCATGAAATTCAAGACAAGGTTAAAGGTAACATTTATCACTATTGTCTTACTGCCATTGGTATTGACAGGCATTGCATTTCTGGTTATAGGTATCTACCTGATGCAGGTGCAGCAGGGTTATACCATAGATGATATGGATTACGCCATGATGTCGGAATCGGTACAATCTTTTGTAAGAACAGCAGATGAAACATATGGAGTATTACAGGAACAGGCCGGGAAAGATGCCGGTGCATTTGAGGACAAGGAATATCTGGATATGGTAAACTCAGACATTGCCAAGCGTTCCACATACATTCTGGTAAGAAAGAGTGGGGATATCTATTACGCAGGCAACATGGATGCTGCACAGCAGATTTTTGATATGCTGCCGGATTATGGGCAGGGGGCGCAATCGGAGGATTCAGGGTTTTATTACAATGGCCTGGAGAAATACGTAAGACAAATCGATTTTACATTTTCGGACGGCACGGAAGGAAGTATATTTGTAATTACCAAGGTAAATTCCCTGATATCCAAGTCATTTCTAATAGATATGATTATTGCAATTGTTTTAATTCTGGTATTTACCAGTATGATGCTGACACATTGGATTCAAAAAAGTGTATTTAATCCGGTAAATGAGCTGAATGTCGCAATGCGGAAGATAAAAGAAGACAATTTTGATTATATGCTGCAGACGGATGTGGGCGGGGAGATTGGAGACTTGTACCGCAATTATGAAGATATGAGGCTGCGCCTGAAGGAATCCGTAGAAGAAAATGTCAAGCATAGTAAAGAAAATAAGGAATTGATCAGCAATATATCCCATGACTTGAAAACACCGATCACGGCCATTAAGGGTTATGTGGAAGGGATTGTGGACGGCGTGGCGGATACGCCGGAGAAGATTGATAAATATATCAAGACCATTTACAATAAAGCCAATGATATGGACAGGTTGATTAATGAGCTGACGGTTTATTCCGGAATTGACAATAACCGTATCCCATATAATTTTCATCAGATCAATGTGGCGGATTATTTTGGAGACTGTGTGGAAGAAGTGGGTCTGGATCTGGAATCCAAGAATATTGAGCTTAATTATTCCAATATTACAGAGGCGGATACTATGATTATCGCGGATCCGGAGCAAATGAAAAAAGTGATCCACAACATTATCAGCAACAGTATCAAATATATGAATAAAATCCATGGAGTGATAGACATCCGTATTCTGGATGAAGCAGATGCCATACAGATAGAAATCGAAGATAATGGAAAGGGTATTGCTCAAAAGGATTTGGCCAAGATATTTGAACGTTTTTACCGCACGGATGCTTCAAGGAACTCCGCACAGGGAGGCAGCGGTATTGGGTTGTCAATCGTCAAGAAGATCATAGAGGACCATGGCGGTTACATCTGGGCCACAAGTAAAGAAGGAGAAGGAACCTGTATGCACTTTGTAATCCGCAAATACAAGGAGCTGCATTCAGATAATCCGATCTGAATAAAACGAAGTAACACTAAAACTGATTAACAATGGAGGTAATTATGAACAGAATATTAATTATTGAAGATGAAGTAGCGATTGCGGATTTAGAGAAAGATTATTTGGAACTGAGTGATTTTGAAGTGGAAATTAAGAATACCGGTGATGAAGGCATGAAAGCTGCCCTGGAGGGAGATTTCGATCTGGTGGTCCTGGATCTGATGCTGCCCAATATGGATGGTTTTGAAGTCTGTAAAAAGATCCGTGAGGTGAAAAACATTCCGATCCTGATGGTATCAGCCAAGAAGGATGATATCGACAAAATAAGGGGATTGGGACTGGGAGCGGATGACTATATGACTAAGCCCTTCAGCCCAAGCGAACTGGTTGCTCGTGTGAAGGCACATCTGGCCCGGTATGAGAGACTGGTAGGCACCAACCAGAAACCACAAAATGATATTGTGGAAATCCGCGGTATCCGTGTGGACAAAACTGCCCGCCGGGTTTATGTGGACGGAGTGGAGAGAACCTTTACCACCAAGGAATTTGATTTGCTGACCTTCCTGGCGGAGAATCCCAACCATGTATTTACCAAGGAGGAATTATTCCGCGAAATCTGGGATATGGAATCCATCGGGGATATTGCCACTGTTACCGTACACATCAAGAAGATCCGTGAAAAGATTGAAGCAGATACGGCAAAGCCTCAGTATATTGAGACAATATGGGGAGTCGGTTACCGGTTTAAGGTGTAAATTTTATATTGCTTTTCAGTGTTTGCTGTCATATTATGAACAACAAAGCTGTGAATAATTATTAAAAACAAGTCATATGTTGAATAAAGGAATATTATAAAGAGGAGCAGTTTGCTTCTCTTTTATTCATTAAAAAGGAGTAATTATGGCATATGACAGAATAAGAGCAATAGAATATGCCCACAAATGGGCTTTTGACCGAAATCCGCGGTACCTGGATTTTTCAACAATGGGAGGAGACTGTACAAATTTTGTTTCTCAGTGCCTGTTAGCAGGCGGTTTCTCCATGAATTATGAAAAAACCTTTGGCTGGTATTACATTTCGGCTTCTGACCGTGCTCCAGCCTGGTCCGGCGTCACTTATCTGTATAATTTTCTGATGAAGAAAAAAGAGACCGGGCCGTCTGCCAGGGAAGTCCGTATTGAACAGATTATACCGGGAGATATCGTACAGCTGTCCTTTGATGGTTATACATTTGGCCATTCCCTGTTGGTGGTGGAGGCAGGAAATCCCGTTGGCAGAAATAATGTGCTGATTGCAACCCATACGGACGATAGTGACTACCGGGCCCTGAATACCTATATGGGTGTCAGGGAATACCGGTATCTGCAGGTTTTTTAGTGTCCGCCTGCATTCAGCTATTTCTGACCAAATCTGATAAAAAGAGTGAACCTTTTATTCAAACCGACATATAATAAATTAACAATATAATTACAGAAGGAAATGAAATGGAAGTCAGATGTATAACAAGATCAGACTATGATGCACTTCCGCCATGTAAAAAATATTGTCGAACAATTTTGTGGTTAATATATCCATAGAGGAGGTGAGATAATGGCTAGTGCAATTAGTATTGAGTATCTTTTATCAATAGAAGGGCAGGCAAATGGGCTTGCAACACTTGATGCAAACGGTACTGTTCCTACTGATCAGCTGCCGACAATCGCAATAAACAATTTTAAAGGCGAGTTTGCGACTGCAGCTGCTCTGCAGACAGCATATCCAACTGCTAAAGTTGCAGATTATGCATATGTGACAGCTACCAAGTCCTTTTGGTATTGGAACATTGAATTAGATACGGCAGCATGGGTTAATCAGGAAATAACAACTACTGCATATAATAAATTGACTGATGAGCAAAAAGCAGGTTTATCTTATATCATCACAGCATAATTAAAATACAATCCGGAAAATATAACAGTTCAGCGTCATGCTGAACTGTTAATTAATGTTAAATCATTGAATATTGGAAGAAGAACTGTTATACTACATAAATAAACAAATCCTAAGAAGGGAGTGAATGAGATGAAATGGTTAACCAAAGAAGAGGTTTTCAAGGAAGTATTTTCCTATGTAAAAATAATCGTAGGTACTGTTATCGTTGTAAATATCATTTTAAGTAAGATTGTAACACAGGCGCAGGTACCCACGGCATCCATGGAAAATACGATCATGCAGGGAAGCAGGGTAGTGCTTAACAGGACTGCTTATTGGTTTGAAGATCCGGAAAGAGGGGATATCGCGGCTGTTTATATAGCAGATGATCCGGATACTGTTTACTTAAAAAGGATCATTGGACTTCCCGGTGAGGAGATAGAAGGCAGGGACGGGAAAATATATATTGATGGAATCGTACTGTCGGAGACTTATATTAAAGAGGAATGTTATATTGATTTCGGACCTTATACGGTTCCGGAAGACTCTTATTTCATGATGGGTGATAACCGTAATAATTCCTGGGATGCCAGATACTGGCGAGTGAAATTTGTGGAGAAATCTGATATTATCGGGAATGTTAAAATTGAACTTTATCCTGAATTGAAAATACTGGAATAAATATATAGCTGATAATAACAGCAGAATATAAAACAGTAAATATAAAACAGTAAATAAAAACAGTATACTAAAAAAGAATTAATTAAACAGCAGAATATGAGGGAACAGTAGTTGATATCCAGAATAATTTATGAGGACAAGCATCTTCTGGTATGCTGCAAGCCTGCCGGTTTTGCTACACAGACAGCACAGATCGGGCAGATGGATATGGTCAGTGAACTGCGCAATTTCCTGGCATCAAAGAAGCAGGAGGAGATGTCTGCCAACAGTCGGGGACGAATGCAGACGCCTTATCTTGGGGTGATACATCGTCTGGACCAGCCGGTGGAAGGACTGCTTTTATTTGCCAAAACGAAAGAAACAGCTGCCGCCCTGACCAGACAGCTTGGAGCCGGCATCCTGAATAAGCAATATTATGCGGTTACTTATGGGGAGCCCTATGCAGATGAGGATAAGTTGGAAGATTATCTTTTAACAGATAAGAAAAAAGGTATTTCAACCATCGTAGAGGGAGAATCCATAACAAAAGACGCTAAAAAGGCAGTGCTCCATTTCCGGGTTATGGAAAGTGTAAAAGCGCCCGGGGTTATGCCTGGCGGAGAACTGCACCTGCTTCATATACACATTGAAACAGGACGTCTCCATCAGATCAGGGTGCAGATGGCACACGCAGGAATGCCTTTGTTGGGAGACCGTAAATATGGAGAGGGAAAATCGGCAGATTATAGCCAAAATGTAGCCCTGTGTGCTTACCAGATTGAATTCCCTCATCCGGTAACCGGGAAATATCTTTCATTCCGGATAAAGCCGGAAGGGAAGGCTTTTACATTATTTCCAGAACTAAACAAAATTGACATTATTTAACTTTTGTTTTGTCAAATTACGCTCATAAACAAACCTGTTTTTCCAATACTATAATTAAGGAAGTGTCGGGTAATCAGTTGGATTTCTATCTGGTTAATTGCCGGCCAATTCCTGATTATATTTGGGAAGGCAGGGAACAGCTATGATAGAAAAGATAAGGAAAAATAAATTAATTACACTGCTTGTCATCATAGGAGCAGTGTATTTTTTTCTGAAATATCTGACATCGGTGTTTTCCCCTATTCTGATTGCCATGTTGTTTGTGACGATGTTTGGTCCAACGCTTAAGAATATACAGGATAAATTCAGGATTCACCGCCAAATTGGTGCCATTGTCATATTGGTAATCATTTGCATTGTGATAGCATTGTTGGTGTGGGTTCTGTTTTCCTGGATTGTGGGAAGCCTGCCATCGTTGGTGGGAAAGCTGGATTCACTGGAGCAGCAGATTGGGGAAATTATACGGAACGGATGTGAGATTCTGGGAAGAACCATAGGAATTGACAATGAATATCTCCAGGGGATTTTACTGAACTGGATAGAGAACGGGATTGATTATTTTCAGAATAAGGCAGTTCCGGGCGTACTTTCCCAGTCCTGGGGGTATGTAAAGGGGATCGCTTCTTTTGGCGGATGGCTGGTTACATTTATGATCGCCACGATATTTCTGGCAAAGGATTATGATAAGTATATGAATAATATCCTGGACAGGGAGGAATTTCATGTTTTTCTGGAAGTGGTGTGCGGTATAATACGGTATATTGCAACCTTCGTAAAGGCACAGCTGATCATCATGACTTCCATTGCTGTGATTTCCGCTGTGGTACTCTCCTTAACCGGGATAAAACACGGGGCATTATGGGGTATTTTGGCAGGAATCCTGGATGCACTGCCTTTTATCGGTACAGGGATCGTGTTGCTGCCGTTGGCACTTACCCAACTTTTTTATGGTTATTATGGCAAAGCCGCAATCTGTCTGCTGCTATTCTGCGGCTGTGTACTGATCAGGGAGGTTATGGAGCCCAGACTGATTGGTAAGAAGGTGGGTATTCCGGCAATTGCCGTATTGTTATCTATGTATGCCGGAATTCAACTGTTTGGATTATGGGGGATTATTAAAGGACCATTGGGCTTTGTGATTATTTACCAGACCTATCTGAGTATGCAGAAGAGAAATGACTTTCCGGTTGACGAGAAACCGAAGGTGGATTATGATTAAAGTGGCATGAGCCAAAAGTTATTGCGCATATGTGCAAAGACAAAGGAAGGAAAATAGATGAGTAGTGTAAAATTGGTTAAAAATAAAAAGAAGGACAGTACATTAAAAAAAACCTGTGTACTGTTCCAGGACTTTCTTGATGTTATTATTTCTCTTTTTATAGTGATTATCATAGTGGGGATGCCTTTTTATAATAAAAATGGCTATGGTTCCATAGGAACGGATAAATACAATTATTTTAAAAATAGTTGTATTGGTATAGGTACTATTCTGATTCCGCTGGCGGGCGTATGCCTGCTCTTACATATTATATGGCTGAAAAAAGATGAGGGCGCTTCTCTGGCTGAGCGTTTTAAGGCATTATTAAAAGGCTTTACGGTAACGGATATCTGTGCGCTGGTCTATGGAATCGCAGCTATACTCTCTTATGTAAGCTCGGATTATAAATCGGAAGCCTTATGGGGTACCTCTTCCTGGTATATGGGACTGTTTACCCAATTGGCATTTGTAATGATTTATTTTATGATTTCCCGGTTCTGGAAAGCCCGGCTTTGGGTTCCTGCACTCATCATACCAGTGTCGGCTGCTGTGTTTGTGATCGGCTATCTGAACCGGTTTGGAATTACGCCTGTTGATTTGGGAGATGCAGGCCATAATTTTATATCTACCATTGGAAATATCAACTGGTATTGCGGTTACCTGGTTACTGTGCTATTTGGGATACTGTATCTGGTTCTGAATAGTGAGTTGGAGAAGGTCTGGATTAGGCGGTGCCTGTATGGATATGTGGGAATCGGATTTGCCACCCTGATCACCCAGGGCAGTAACAGTGGCTTTCTGGCATTTATAGGAGTCATGTATTTGCTGTTCCTGCTGTCAGCCGGTCATGAAAAAAGGCAGCAGCAGTTCTGGAACATCATTCTGATCCTGGGAATGGTGTGTTTGATAACCACACTGATCCGCCTGCTGTTTCCCGAAGCTTTTGTCCTGCAGGGGGAATATGCTGATTTTGCAACGGATTTGCTTACCACAGGGTTTGTACCTGTTCTGATTACCCTGGCGGCAGCAGGAATCCGGTTTTGGTTATATCGGTGCAGTCAAAAAGGTACTTATCCGAAACGTTTTTTCAAAATAACAGCACTTGTCATCGGAATTACGGCGGCGGTCCTGGCAGTGGTCATTGTAATATTAATTGTAGTAAATACAATATGGCCGGGCAGTATCGGGCCGTTATCCGGAATATCTGTATTTAACTTTTCCCTGGAATGGGGAAGCAATCGGGGGACTACATGGCGTGCGGGAATCCTCTGCTTCCTGGAGCAGGGTTTCTGGAAAAAGCTGGTGGGTGTAGGTCCGGATTGTCTGGCGGTATACCTCTATAATGATGGAAGCAGGGAAATTCTTGCTATGGTAAATGAACGCTTCAGCAACCTGCGTCTGACCAATGCCCATAACGAATGGCTGAACCTGCTTGTAAACGTAGGGCTGCTTGGTATGGTAAGTTATGCAGCCATGCTGGTGAGCGCAGCTGTCCGATATATAAAAGCCGGCATCCGTTCAAACAGTATCAAAGTAAGCATCATTGGTGCATGCGGATTCAGTATACTTGCCTATTGCATCAATAATATGGTAAGTTTTCAACAGGCAATGGGCAGTACTATTTTATTTGTGATCATGGGAATGGGAGGAGCCTTCATTCGGGAGAGGAATCTAAGTGAATCAGAAAATATACGAGAAGTTAAAGGAAATAACAGAGGAAGAAGCAGAAATTCTGAAAGGCCGCAGTGAGATCGATAAGGAACGCTATATGGATGCGCCTATATTGAATAAGCCCCAATTGGACATACCTATTCTGGGCATGGATAGCGGAAAGCTTATGGATAGCGGGAAACTGATTCAAATCCGTCCGCATACCCGCTTTATCCACTTTCCCAGACATACCCACAATTATGTGGAGGTTATCTATATGTGTTCCGGTCAGACCATACATATTGTAAATGGAGATAAAGTAATCCTGAACGCAGGAGAGCTTCTTTTCCTGAGCCAGAAGGCGGTACAGGAAATTTATCCTGCCGGAGAGACCGATGTGGCTGTGAACTTTATTATTCTGCCGGAATTTTTTGATCAGGCACTTTATATGATCGGCGGAGAAGAAAATCTGGTCAGAACCTTTCTGGTAGGATGTCTCAGGGATGCGGAAAATGATATTGGTTATCTCCATTTTCGGGTTGCGGATGTGCTGCCCATACAGAATCTGGTGGAGAACCTGATTTGGACGATTATGAATAATCAGCAGAATAAGAGAAGCATGAATCAGATTACCATGGGACTTCTCTTCCTGCAGCTCATGAATGATACAGATAAGGTGGAAGTGGGAAAAGAACACTATGATCAGGAGCTGGTCCTGAGAGTATACCGGTTTGTTGAAGAACGGTATAAAGACGGCGGACTGTCGGAGCTGGCTGATGAACTGAAATATGATATCTATTGGCTGAGCCGCCATATTAAAAAACTGACCGGACGTAATTATACAGAACTGGTACAACAGAAAAGACTCTCCCAGGCACAATTCCTGCTGCAAAATACCAATCTGTCTGTTACAGATGTGGGGTTGGCGGTTGGATATAGTAACCTGAGCTATTTTTATCGGATTTTTAGGGAGAAATATGGGGTGAGTCCGAAGAAGTGGCGGAAGGGGGATGTGTTGTAGTACTGATTTATTTGTATACATGATATCACTAACATACTATTGGCCTGCTGGTTAATGTGCGATGGAAACTGTGTGTTCCAGATTAACTATAATCCAAATAATAGCGATTATCAAGAATTAAAAAACGAGGAGCCATTATTCGCTTGTTGAGCTGCTGTGGAGCCAAGGCGATTTATCCAGGAGGATTTATTTTCTGAAATGTGAGGAAGGAGGATTTAAAGTTATGTGTCAGATCACAGAGAAGTTTGTGCAAGAAGGAATTGAAATAGGTATTGAATCAGGAAATAAGGAAGGTGAGAGGAATAAGGCAAAAGAGATTTCATTGAATCTTGCGAAAAGAGGAATAGAAATAGAAGCGATATCTGAAATTGTGAATGAGAGTGTATCTCTTGTTAAGCAGTGGCTTGATGGTGGGGTGTTAACCAAAATATAGCCAACGAGTAATTAAACCCGGTAAGAATACTACAAACACTGGGGTAAGTGATCGGTCCGGCTTGCCGGATGATGGCAACTGTTCTCTCATATTCCTATGGCAGCAATCTAAAAGCATTGACAAATCTCATCTCCATATAACTATAAAAGTATTGTAAGGTATTTCCTTTATAAAATCAAAGATTACCTTAAGTTTCGCACCAGCAAATCGCCTGAACCCAGTAATAAAGGTATGGTGGTTTGAGTGGTTTGAAAATTATTCTTGAATTTTCAAGGTTTATGTGATATGTTAATACAAGTGTGAATAATTAAATAAAGGGAAATTAATGACTTTGTAATGTTTTTGGAGCCATTTGCATTTACCTGATTAACAATATTTTCTGCACAACAGTACCCAAACAGGGTATTAGTTTTGGTTATATCATTTCTTACCGTTCCGCGGAGCAGAAATAAAACAAATCACATTATTATGCAGGGCATATCGCCCATGATACGCAATTTTAACAAAACTACAAATCGAAAAAAGGAAAAGAGGAGAAGTACCTTGCAGAAAGAGAGCCTGTTGGGTTATAATATTCTTATCAGGGTACTTCTGCTTATATAGACAATGAAGGATATTCCCAATTATTTTTATTAAGGGAATAACGGCTTTTGTTGTCTATATCAGACAAGGAGGCTTGAAATGAGTGAAGAAAAGACAGCACAGGAGCAGCATCGGGAGCCGTCAGTAGGGTTGGCTGAGGATGATTTTAACAGCAGCTTAATCAAAAACCGTGAGGAAAGGGTCGCAATTGCACGGGGGTTTAATTTACTAAGCAATGTTTTTATGTCAGTGGCGCTGAACGATCTTCCGGCTTGTCAGCATGTCATCAGAATTCTGACAGGAATTAAGGACTTGACCGTTAAAGAGATTCGGACACAGTATCGGATTTCCAAAATCACTTCCCATGATGCGATTCTGGATGTTCTGGCAGAAGATGCGGAAGGGAAGCTGATTAATTTAGAAATTCAACGGGGTGACACAGTAGACCATGCCCGCCGCACCAGATTTTATAGTGCCATGATTGACAGTGAGCTTCTTCAGAAGGGCAAAGAATATTATGAAATGCCGGAAGTGTATATTATTTATATCAGCGAGGATGATATATGGAAAGACAAAAGAACAACATATCCGGTAAAAAAGCAATTTGTGGGTACGGAGATTACGTGCGATGATGGATTACATGTGTTATATGTGAATGCAGCTATAGATGATGGAACAGAGACAGCAAAATTGATGAAATATTTTAAGAAAGCAGACCCGGCGGATATGAGCCAGGGCGATTTATCCAGGAGGATACATTTTTTGAAATGTGAGGAAGGAGGATTTAAAGTTATGTGTCAGATCACAGAGGAGTTAGTGCAGGAAGGTAAAAAAGAAGCTGCTTTTAATCTTGCGAAAAGAGGAATTGAAATGGAAGCGATAGCTGAAATCGTGAATGAGAGTGTATCTCTTGTTAAACAGTGGCTTGATGGTGGGGTGTTAACAAAAATATAATAAAATTTGCAGCTTTGGAGGATACATTTTCTGAAATGTGAGGAAGGAGGATTTAAAGTTATGTGTCAGATCACAGAGAAGTTTGTGCAGGAAGGTATTGAAATAGGAATTAAGGAAGGAAAAAAAGTGACTGCTTTGAATCTTGCGAAAAGAGGAATAGAAATAGAAGCGATAGCTGAAATCGTGAATGAGAGTATATCTCTTGTTAAGCAGTGGCTTGATGGTGGGGTGTTAACCGAAATATAGCCAACGAATAATTAAACCATAGTCTGTTTTTGTGTACTTCTTTGAATACCAATAATTGTTGTAAAATACTCATTTCGAGAGTATATATAAACATACCCCCGTCTTTTGAACAGTGAAAAACGGGGGTTGTTTATTTATTTATTTAAATATTTCAAATCAATATTATGTTAGAATCACATCTTTTGAAAAGGAACGATGTAGCTTTGTCAACAAGTGGTGGGAAAATGTATTTTTTTAGCTAGCCACCATGCCAGCGGTTTGATACAATATAAAAGCAAAAAGAAAGAGTTGAAGGGAAGGACGGATTTCAAGTGAGAATAAAAAGTATGAAAATAATTATTAGTATCACATTTTTTCTATTATATAGCCTTGCCGGGTGTAGTAATATGAAGGGTGAAGTAAGTTCTAATGAAATGACTGAATGGCGGGTAATAGATGAAGAGGGCATAAAGGATGAGAGGAAAATTGAGGAAGATATTATTGATAATAAAGAAGAATATGAGGATATTATATTAGATGAATTGCAGCAGGGGATTTATATGAATCAAGCAGCAGGCATATGGACAGAAAAGGGAAAGACAAAGGAAGAAACCCTTGAGACAGGAGGGAATTTCTTAGAAATATATGAAGTTAAGGATAAAAAGATTTCTGGAGAATATTGGTCTGTTCAAAGTATCTCACAAAGGCTGGCATATATATTTTTTGAGGAACCATTAGCAGAAAATAAAATAAGTGCAAGCTTCAGTGATGATGGTTTTGGGAATGGGGGAGTAATAGAGATAGAAATAAGGGAAGATGTGATTGATATTATTGTAATATATAGTAATAAAAGCACAGCAGATTGGACTTTGCAAAACAGCAGATTAATGAAAGAAAAGGAATCGGACGATGATATAGAAGAAATTGCAATTTATGTAAGGGAAATAAATGAATATAAAGAAAAAATGGGATGGACAGATGTTGATTTTGATTCCTTTATTTTTGAAACGGAAAACAGAGTTTTCGAAACAGAGGAAATAGAGTTACTGACGGAAATCCAGCAGGATATTTTTCGGAATGAGATTTATGCGCGGCATGGATATATTTTTACCAACCAGCTATATACTAAATTTTTCGAACAATATTACTGGTATCAGCCAAGTATCACAAAAGAGGATTTTTCTTACGATGCTTTGTCACAAAATGAGAAAGAAAATTTGGAGCGGGTACTAATGATTACAAGAGAATAAAAATTTAACAACCAACATTTGATGAAGAAGGTAAAGCTATGAAAAAAAATACAGCAATTTTGATACCATTTATTATCGGTATTATCCTTATAATTTTTTCTGTTGCCTTAATTATAAATAAGGAACAATCAAATAATAAAACAGTTAAAATTGTTTATGTGAATGATATTGATTGGCTGTGTGAAGGTGGGATTCTAAGCGGTACTTTTGCTGATGATGAACTATTAAGCATTGATATAAGATTATATAGATCAATGTTTCAAACAAATGAAAAATATTATATTTCTTCCGATGTAATTTTTTATGAAAAAACAACTTTCTACTACAACGAGCCGATGGATACATCATCTGTATCGTTTAATGAAGAATATTATATTATTTTGGATAACGAAGTATATCTTAGAAAATATGATGAAGAAAAAGAGGAAGATATCTTCATAAAGGATGAGCAAAACACGGATATTATAACAAGGTTCATTGAATATAAAGAGCTTATTGAGGAGAGGTGCAATAGCTGATGCAGCACAGAACTATTATTCTATACATATCCCTTATAGCATGAAAAAACGCAGCCCCTAATCGGGGCCGCGTGGACGTTATCATTTACACAAGTCATTTCAGTAAATATCGTCTCAGCTGTGCCATCACATCCTCAATATCTATTGGCTTACCCACATGTGCGTTCATTCCGGCCTCCAGGCATTTCTCAATATCTTCGCGGAATACGTTGGCAGTCATGGCGATAATCGGAACAGTTTTGGCGCGGGGATCCGGGAGAGCTCTGATCATTCTGGTTGAAGTGTAGCCGTCAACCTCCGGCATATGGATATCCATAAAGATCATGTCATAAGTCGGATCATCCTTAAACATCCTGTAAGCGATACCTCCATCCTCAGCGCAGTCAATTTGAACGCCTGTAGGCTCAAGAAGGGCGGTAATGATTTCGCGGTTGATATCAATATCCTCTGCAAGTAAAATACGCATACCATCAAAACATTCACGATCACTAAGATCCGCACCATTATTCACCAGCTCATGCTGATGGGTATTAACGCATTCATAGATACATTCGGTAATCACAGAGGCAAACAACGGTTTTGGGATAAATCTGTCAACACCGGCCTGTTTCGCTTCGGGCTCAATATAAGACCAATCAGCTCCGGAAATCATAATGATAACCGAATTATTACTATATTTATGCTTAATCCATTTTGTCAGTTCGATGCCGTCCATGCCGTCCATTTTCCAGTCTACAAAGAAAACATCATACGAGCGGCGTGTGTCTATCATCTCGCAGGCTTCCATTCCGCTTGCGGCAACTTCACAATGCAGCTCGTGGGATTTTGCGAGGCTTAAAAAATACTCCCGGACATCCTCCTCATCATCTACTGCAAGAATACGTAAATCACGCAGATTTATATCAGAACGCAAAAGGTTAGTCTGGTTATGCCCCTCTTCCACGCGGATGTTGAAGATAAATCGGGAACCCTCTCCAATCCTGGATTCTATCCATATCTGGCCGGCCATCATTTCCACTATATGCTTCGATATGGCAAGGCCGAGTCCCGTACCGCCATATTTGCGGGAAACACTTCCGTCTCCTTGTTCAAACGAAGTGAAGAGTTTCTTTTGCTGTTCCTCTAAAATGCCGATACCGGTGTCTCTTACCTCGAATTGAAGGGTATAGATGCCGTTTTCTTCTGCTATTTTCCGAACAAAAAGCGAGATCGCTCCTTTATCCGGCGTGAACTTGACGGCATTTCCGATCAGATTAGTGATAACCTGGCTTAAACGCTGTTCGTCCGATACAATCGCCAGCGGTACGTCATCGTCCACCTTTATCGTGAAGTTTTGCCCCTTTTCTTCTATGCGAAAATTAACAACATTTGTTATCTTGATAAGCATTTTCTCCAGGTTAAAGTCGGTATTGGAAAGCTCGAACCTTCCCGCTTCAATCTTGGATATATCAAGAACATCATTAATAACACCCAAAAGATGCGTGGATGCAGAATCGATTTTTCCTAAGCAGTAATCCTTCCGCTCTATATCATTTGAACTTTTGCCAATGCTTGTCATTCCGATAATGGCATTCATGGGTGTTCTCATTTCATGACTCATTCTGGATAAAAAATCACTTTTTGCCCTGCTGTTTTGCTCAGCAATCTCTTTAGCCTCAACCAATCTGGCTTCCATGTTTTGGTGGGTGATCACACCAGACAGAACGCCTGCAATCATTGTGCCAAGGTTAATATCGCTTGTGGTCCACGGAGTATACGATTCGCACTGGTCAAATTCCAGAACGCCCCAAAATTCATCGTCCGCATATACGGGCAGCATTAAAAAAGTTTCTATGTCTTCTAAATCGTAATATTGAACGAATCCCTCACGGTCATTATCGTCAAGGTTAAAATGAGTTATCAGCCGCTGTGAAAAGTCGGAGGTCAGTTTTGCTCCAAAATCATCTACGGGTAAAATTGTTCCATGCTTATGCTTTGCTCTGCCTGACGAATTACACCATTCATATTGATAGTAAAGCGCCAGGTTTTCGTATTTTATCAGCAGTATGCGGCTTATATCCATGAATTTACCTGTCATTTGAAGGGATTTGTTAATCATTTCATCAATATTATCATTGGAAATAAAGTCTTGCGACAAAGCCGCCATAAGCTCCTGTTGTTTAAAGCGTTTTTCAAGAATGGTTTCCGCTTCCTTGCGTTCGGTAATATCCCGGGATATTCCCATCAGACCAATCACCTCACCATTTTGAATCAGCGGCGTTTTAAAGGTTTCCAAAAGTCTTTGGGAGCCGTCCGGATAGGTGCTTAACTCCTCTATTTTCTCTATCTTTTGCCCGGTGAGAACTTTTTTGTCCGCTTCTATAAAAAGTGCAGCCATTTCCTCATCGATTTTGAATATTTCTATATCGCTCTTTCCAATCAGCTCTGCTTCCGTCATCCCTGCAAATTGTTCAAAGCTGGGGTTGCAGCTTGTATATATACTGTTTACATCTTTGCTGAACACGAGATCAGGTATTGAGTCGTAGATTGTGGAAAGGGCAGCAGTCTTATTCTCCAGCTCAAGGGTACGCTTCTGTACGGTTTCTTCGAGATTTTTGTTGATCCGTCTGTTTTTTATATAAAATAGTAAAACAACAAAAAGTGCCGCAAGCAGCAATGTAACAAAAAGTATGATATACGGAGTCATATCCCTGAGCATTTTGCTCTGATAGTCGAAAGTCCGGCTCAACCAGTTCTCCTCAATCCCCTTGATGTCGATATATGCCAGCGATTTATCAAATATGCTGCGCAATATGATTTCATCCTTGTTAAATCCAAAGAACGTATCAAGTTCTTTACCAAAGGATATGTTTACTTTATAGCCGAGCTTTTCGCGGTAATTGGTCTGCACCAGCAGCATGGTCTCAGACAACATCAACAGATCGATTTCGCCCCTTTCGAGAGCATCAAAGGCTTCGTCGCCGGTTTGGTATGCAATCATCTTTTCATGATCGGGGAACAATTCCTTGAAAACTTCTTCATGGACGG
>Ga0153941_1000363_pt1 | contig 20234 bp, 18 predicted proteins | sample TSNJ025MetaG_FD_104733 | JGI IMG/M metagenome (GOLD analysis project Ga0153941, IMG submission 104733) | Attine ant fungus gardens microbial communities from New Jersey, USA - TSNJ025 MetaG | ecosystem: Host-associated > Fungi > Mycelium > Unclassified | place: USA: New Jersey, Brendan T. Byrne...
AATATTTCATCTTTTCCTGCGTTTTCGGCGAAGCGCCTGCAAAACCAGTCATAACTTCCTGCTTGTATAAAATCGTTTATCCGTTCTCCTCTTCCCCCTCTTGCTAACGCCGCACCGCCATAACCCGAATTGTTTGAAAATGTCATATAAAAACGTTCGTCTTGTGCGGAAGCCCACAAGGCAGTCTTTCCGAGCCTTGAATGACCAGCGACCATGACTCTCGCAGGATTTATGTTTTCCAGTGTCTCAATAAAGTCCATAGCACGCGAAGCCGCATATGCCCACATTCCAAGCTTACCCCATTCGTTTTCAGCTCTTGGAATTTGATCGTTAATATAGTGAGCTGCTAATCCCTTGTCATATTTACTGTCAACACTGTCGGGGACTATATCGTTGTAACAGAACATAAATAACGCGACACCCCTGTCACAAATCTCCTCGACCGGCATATAAGTGTGCGGAATATTGTCGCGGAAGGCTATGTGCAGTACGGCAGGTTGATTGTACACAACGGGCGAATAAACAGCGTACAAAGGAAAAGTGAATATTCCTTTCGGCGTTTCGAAAGATAACTCGTATTTATAATCGTTGTATTTTCCCGCAAATGCCCTTTTGTCCGTGTTGTTTATTCCGATTAGTTTCGATGAAACTTCAACTTGTTTTTGTGGTGTATAGCCGTAGATGTTCTCACTCAGAATATCCAGCAGCTCTGCCCTTCTTTTATTCCAGTTTAGAGCAGTGACGGCGCTTCCGTCGTTTAATTTGAACAGGTCCGGGATGTTTCGGTTTTTAATCATTTGATTTAACATTTATTAACCTCTGGTTTAAGAATTGTTATGCCGGAAGGAGATTTATAATATAGAAACGTTCAACTGTGGATACAATTTTTCTATCTAAAAAGTAATACCGCTTTCATAATAAAAATTCGAAGTCACTGATTACTAACAAATTGTCGTCAAAAAAATTCAACAATTGACACCAACTGTCGGGGAATGAGTTTTCCACTTTTTTTTCAAATTCAGTTAAGTTATCCACAATTCTGGCATTTTTTACCCCGCTTGAACACACCGAACCTTCCTCGCATAATCTCTGAATGCAAACAGCGCGGCTTTATTCCACACATCTCCGCCTGTTTTTCGTTCATTTTCCGGAATCTTCGCATTAGAACAATAAATCAACAATGCCTGTCGAATCAGTGGCGTGTATTCTTTCGGCAGATTTGTGATACCCCACATGGCTCCTTCATACTTACTTAGATATTTTTGATTCCTTTCGGTGAGGATCTGTAAGGTGCGGCAGATATTCAAAACTCCATAATATGGTGATTCACAGATATTATTATCATCAATAATCCAGTCAAAATCGTCAAGTACCGCGCGTATGAAATTGTCCCAGTCAACATCACTGAAAACCATGTCTATCGGTTGTCCGTACAGGCAAATTCCCCGTCTTTTAACGCACATCAAGTGTGCCGGGAGATCAGGGTCGGTATAGGTTGGGTCATATGTTACCTGATCATCAAGAATCCGCTGATGCCACGTTTCACTGTAATGCAATTCATATGGCATATCGCCCGACACATTCTTTGCTGTTTCGCAGGTTATCACACTGCACTCAATACTGCCCATAGTCGGGCGCGTTTCCGCATACCTGGCTATGGATTGATTTAAATCCTTTGCAGATTCGGCACCAAGGTTATTATCAACCACAATGATAAAGTCCAGATCGCTCTTAGGAGGGAAATAGCTATTCATTGCCAGAGAGCCGTGGAGGTATATGCCGGTGAGGTTATCGAGCAGTTTACTCCTCAACAAATCCACAAATTCTGTGACATACTTATGTATGACTATATCGCACCTCTGCCAGGATTGAGGTTGTGGTTGGGGTTGTGGTAAGGACAGTACACACCGCCAACGGCAATTGTCATGCACTTTCGGTAATTCGGACACAATAAACCCACATTTACGGTAAAATCCCACGGCATCATCGTCAGTTTCGGCTTCAAGAGAGCTGTACTTCATTTGTAACTCTGTCACCATGGCTCTGCCAATACCATTCTTGCGGGAGTGTTCTGCTACTGCCATACCATTGATTATCATTTTGTCAGGTTGGATATGAAAAGCGCATACACCAAGAACAACGCCGTCCTCTATCCATCCGTAAACATATTGTGCTGTGTTTTCACGGTAAGCCTGCGCTCTTTTGACGGCTCGTTCCAACGATTCTTCGTATTCACTGTACGCCATAATTTGAAGAACCATAGGATTATCCAATTGGTCTTTGATATTGTTAAACACACAATTCCCTCCCTGATATCTTTTGCTCTGTCTTATATTAAAAAAGACTAATTTGCGTATCCTTTAGTGATTTGACACTTCTGTCGGTTATTTTATCATTATCTCCTATCGTTCCACATAACAAAGGAGAATGCGGATTATATAGTTTTATACTTTCTTTTACTTTCTCATCACTATAATTTGCATAACAATATTTACACCCGTTTGAGCATGTATTATATGTTCCTACCTCGACGCTTTCATAGCACCCGCATTCTTCCCTCTGGTTTTTATCTTTTCCAACTTTCAATTTACATCCCAGGATTTTTTCTATTAGCTTTTTATCTATACAACTTCCATGCTGGATGCCTATATCCTGTAAATCGATTTGTTCTGCACAGGTTTCAATCTTTAGCTGATGCTTTTTTGCAATTTGAGCCATCTTTCCGGCTAGATTATACATATCCTCATTCGTAATCTGGCCAATATTCAAACCTGCTGTATTTCGTTGTGTCTTGGCATATGAATCCATAAAGCTTATAATTACTTTCTCTGTGAAACCAGCAAGATTGCCTGAAATTTCCTCAAAGGCTTTCAAATGGTACTCCATTGTATATTTGCTGCTTAACAGAATGGGGTCGTAGCGCCATATTACTTTATCCTTTCCTATCTTATCGGATAAATTTTTGAATGTGGATATTAACACACTTCTTTTATCCGGAATATTAGGTTCAAAGTCTTTGCCATATCCGGTGAGCGTAAATTGAAAATAGTATTTATAGCGCTTCAGCTCATCTAGCCGTGCTATCATATTCTCAGGATTTTTTGTCCAAAATACAATGCAGTCTACTATCTCTGGGGATAGATCTATTTTGCTGATTTGATGTATATTTATTGGATTCCTTACATAAAGAAAGCCTTCTTTTATTCGATTGATAAACCAATCTGAATAATAATTTGGTATATCAGTTCTTCTGCTCACACTTAAAATCATCAAAATACCTCCCATCTATGTTGTATACTTGCAAAACTAAGACTTATGACAGTATCAAGATCTCACTGGAAAATGAGACTCGTGTGAGACTATGTGAGACTACGTGAGACTACATGAGACTACATGAGACTATGCGAGACTACACGAGACACATGAGACTACATGAGACTACATGAGACTACATGAGACTACATGAGACTACATGAGACTATGTGAGACTAAATAAATATAGAGTCCACGTTGATATGGCTTTATCAAAAGATGCGCCTATTATCTCCTTGATTTTTGCATAATCTCTGAATACTGTTGCTCTTGAAATATCAAATTCAGCCATGACCTGCTGTCAAGTTCATGATTTATTTCTCCTCTGACTGTCTGTAGATTTCTATTACTTCATCTACTTTATTTAATGTGACTCCCTTACGTTTTTTTGCCCTTCCATATAACTTGGATGCAGCAGATTCATCCCCTTTTTTATATGCATCTTTAATTAAATATATAAAAATATCCGTCATATCCTCTTTGCATTTATCCAAAGCTGCCTTTGCGACTTCCAGAGCCTTTTCATAATGATTATGAGAATCATAGAAATGGATTAACTCCAAATATGTACTGCTTTTCTTTGCAAGATGATTCTCCAAATACGCAACATATTCCTTCTCGTGACCATATTTCTGGTAAATTCTTGCAGCGCATTCTTCAAAATAATCAGTGCCCTGCTGATTCATTATATTAGCAAACTCAATATATTCACTTTCCGTGGAACAAAGAACCTCGACCAATTCATTCATTGGATCAGAACATCCATAATAATCGTAATATTCATTTTCAACTATATCCTGCAGAATCTTCTTGCGTAAATCCCAAGATTCGGTATTATCCTTCAGATATTTTACCATGTCAGTACATATATCCCAAATTTCATCTATATCCGGCTGATCATCAATAAACTCATATCTGAGAAATTTTATCCGTAGCTGTATACGCTCCCATGACAAAGCCAAAACCGAAGCAGTTGTTTCTTTCTTCTTTATCGTCATGCTTTTCATGTCTCTCAACATTTCCTGCATATAGTCTAACTGCATTTTAAGATGATATCCTTCCGATGACCATACATCAGTGAACTTCTCCTTAATCTCCTTTTCATTTTTAGGTATTTTTTCCTCCAGAATCAAGATCATTTCATTTAACAATTCACTACATTTACTGAATTTAAATATATCACTTGGCAGTATCTTTTCACATATAGGTAGTTTCAATAGCTCCAACAGGTCATGAGCAAGCTTTCTGGTTTCCATCTTCTTGTGCGTCATGTAAAATGCATATATCAAATCATGCGAAACTTGATTCCTGTCTGTTTTTAACAAAGATTCCCCATAAGCATTGGCCAGATTAAAGGGAGAACCATCCAGATCAAAATCTTCAGATTCTTCCGCTTCTTCAACAATAAACTCCAGTCTGCAAATCGCACTGAGTACTGATGACGCATATTCATAGTCTTCAAGGACAATCAAATCATGACAGCCTCTGAAAACACAATCCAGAAAACTCATTGCATTTTCAGGATCATTGTACCATACTTCCCAATCTCCAATATAATTCCCTGAAAAGTCAAACTCAATATAGCGGCTTTTATACTTGATATAGATTTCACCATTGCGTACCTTCTCAATAAATTTTTCGATATCGGTATGATCTGGCATATACTGGACTTTTTTCTGCCCCTTTAAACTTTTTATAAAATCTTGTTGAAGATCCGCATCAAGTATCTTTGCCTGAGAAATAATCCACAAATCCTTTTCCTTCTCTGACATTGAATTAAGAAGATTCTCAATTTCCTGCATAAATGATTTATTTTGTTCTAAATCATCTTCGTGAATCGTATTCATATATGAGCCTCACTTGTTCTGTGTTTTCGTAATCCCGATATCGTAACTTTTATTATCCTGCTCTTAGTTTGTCCGGCTTAATCCGGATCTGAATTTATGAGCATGTGTAGATGGATACTATCTATTCTTCTTTTTTTCACGACATCATTGGATGACCGGAGGAATGTAAATGTTTAAGAATACCCATACAGACAGATTCATAATATCCACAAAAAAATGGGCGATAATGCACCATTTTAAGCTTTTTGTCTTATAATAAACATATCCCCATATTATCCCCATCAGCAGCAACGGCATAATCATAATATAGCTTCTGATCGTAACAGAGAAAACACCCCACATAAAGATATGGCTTAACAGAAATAGTATGGTAGAAAATAAAATTTTGACTATTGGCTTCCAATCTAATTTATCCAAAAGGTAGCCTCGCCAGAATAGTTCTTCGGTAATTGAATTTATAATGGCAAATAGTATCCATAATATTATTAACACAACATTATTTATGTACTTAATTCCCCATACAAAAGAGATTATACAAAACAGTACAGGCACAAACGAGAGATAGATATATTTACGCTCTTTGGTTTTACTCTTAAATATCTCGGTTATTTTACTTTTATTCGGTTTCGTGACAATAAATATTAGTCCCCAATATACAATTGCTAAAGGAATAAATGCCCACTCTTGTATAAAACTGTTTGCTGTGAGCGCAACGATAAATCCTATGACTATTATAATGAATGGTAATGCTGCTGTCTTTATATTGGATTTCATCATACTTAATACGTCCTCTCATGATATAAATTTGCTTGTTATGTTATTATTGCATTTCACTTCTTTTATTTGGTATATTAGATTTAATATCTTTGCTGCCTTTCGTATTACAATTATTTTCCCTTCGGTTTCAATCTACTTCGGTATCCTGTCTCTTACTGAATTATCATACTTTTTCATTTACATGCAGCTTTTCAGGTGTCCAGATTTCATTATAACCATTACATTTTGCCCAATAATATATGTATCGCAATTTTTCATCTTTATAAGATGCATCTATCTTACGGGGATTTCTTTCAATTATTAAACCGTTTCGCATGATCAAATTATTAACAAAGTAATCTGACGTCAACTTATCAGACTTCTTTAAATTACACCGTGTACAGGATATTACAAGATTCCATAAATTGTCATCTTTAACAAATGACCACGGAATAAAATGATCCACATGTATCTCTCCCGGCTTTAATTCTTTTCCACAATAGAAGCATTTATGTTCTTCAAACTCATCAAAAAGAATCTTCCTGTATATAGACAAATCGCTTCGTAATGTAATAAAATCCAGATTGTTCAATAAATTTTTGGTTATTTTATCTTCATTTACTTTTTCCAAATATTTCGCCCATTCAAAGTAATTCATTTTTTCTAATATCTTCTTATGCTTGGTCAGAAAAGTATATATGATAGGATTTAACTGTATATATTCCCCTCTTTTTGAAAATGAATACAAAATATCTCCGGAGTCCCGAAATAAAGCACCTACAACATTTTCTTTACATCTCACTTTCACTTTATGACTTATTTTCATTTTCATTTCATCCGGCAGGGCTTCAAAGCTAATATCAGAAATAATCTCTTGTTTATCCAGCGCTTCTTTAAGGATTCTTTCCAAAGCTGTTTCTTTTCCGTCTTTCGTTTTAGATTTTTGTCTTAATCCATGTTTTAATACTAAATTCCAATATATTTCAGTAAATTTGAAAAATAGCTGATCAAACGTGATTACTAATTTATCATTCGCATTATATAAATTATCCAATATCGATTTGAAGAAGCCAAATTTATAACTGGTATCATGTTTTGCTTTATTTGAAAACATGCTGCTAAAAACAGACCAAAGTTCATCATCGGTCATCTGTTTTTTAATATATAATCCTTCTGATAAATTATATCCAGCCATTCTTTACTCCATAGAATATGATATAGTAATTCTGTCTTCTACTAAATGGTATTCGTTCTCTCCCTCCTCTACATTTGAGCATATCCTTCTTCAAACTAACTCTTGAATATTTTACACATACTGCTCGTAGATGCTATTTAAATACTCAACATCATATTAGTTGTTAAGGAAGATCTCAATTGCAAGCGATGTATGAAATAGAAACATCTAACGATGCACTCACTTGCAACAATAGGGATTATCTGTCGTCCAAGTTCAATATAATAAATTCAATCATAGATACCTCGCAGTTGCATATATATGATTCTCCCATTATATTCCAATAACTGAACAATCGCAAGAAAAAGTCGATTTATAGAGAATGGGGGAAAATCAAACATGTTCTTGACTTTATATCAAGGATGAGGATATACTCACTCTGTGAAGAACGCTTCATTAATCAATGATGTTATCTGGTTTAACACGTTGATCAATCTCCCCGCAAAGTAAGTATACTCGAATGGTAATAGTAAAATTTTCATGGATATAACTTTTGCTGCTATCAAAGCATTCCAGCTACAATACAAGTCGATCGGTAAATAGCTAAATTATATCTTACCCAAGTGGTATTAAAATATTAAGACAAAGATTCTAGCTCTTTTATTATCTCCTACTCCTCTACACTCTGAACTCCAAAATCTTCACAAAAACATCATTCAACTCTCCCCATTCACCCCTCCTGTCATCTGCAATACTGTCCACATATGCTTTTTGTCTGTCAATTTCATCTGCAATAAAATCCTGAATAACAGGAATCTGCACATCCTTTTCTCTTTCATCGCTTCTTTTTTTAATTTCCAGCAACTCCGCAATTCCACTATGTAATTCTGCCGACATATCTATTTTCATAAGCTCATCAAATAATACTGGCGGCGGACATTGGTATTCCTGTATATACTTCCCTGCAAGCAGCGGCCTTAAAGCATAAAAATACTTTTTATATTTCACCATTTCATCCTGCAAATACTGTTTATACGTACTATTAGCAGTACCATAATAATGATATGCTGCGGCTTTCACAGAGAAATAATTTTTTGCCTTTTCATATATCTGTTCCCATAGCTCTGTCGTCTTATATATAATCGGCGAATTACTCCATTCAAATAAAGTCGCATTCCCATTGTGAAACTGTCTCAATACCTTCTTCAAATCCCACCCATTGATATCTAACACTTCATCAAGCTGCCATTCTATAACGTCCCTTGGTTCATTGAGCTTAAGATAATCTTCTTTTTTCCTTACATAAATAAATCGGACATCATAATCGCTATCCGGTGAAGCAAATCCCCACGCGCGGCTTCCTGATTCCACCGCATGCAGTACCTCCACATTTTTTTTCTCTTCAATTTCCATCAATTTTTGTTCAATTTCCATTATAATATCACGCATCAGTAATCTCCCTCTATTGCTCTTTTATTAATATATTCAACAAATGCCTCAACCTTTTCCATATCAGGATTATCCGGAAGAACACTTACCTGAACCGCATGTTGAAGCCGTTCCTCATAATCTGCAAGTATATCATAAAATTCTCTGTCAAAAGTCTTATCCTCGTTCAGGAAACCGCCGTTTCTTACCTTCATAAGCAATTCCAGGTCATTACACCTGTTTGTATTAATCTCACCCTTTTCCAATAGATCAATTGCCATCATAAATAAACGGATTAAATGCATGGCATGCTTATTTAAATGATTATCATCTTTTTTCTTATTGCGTTTCCCTATCTTATCATAATCTTTCACAACATTATGCATGACAGACCACATGTTTTCATAATCACGGAGTGGTAAATGCCTGTAATCAGCATCTACAAAAATTTCAGTATCTAATTCCGGCGTTTCAGCCTTATCAATATAAAGATGTATGCTTCCTTTATCAAAGCTGGTATAACGTCTCTGAAAGTCCTCCAATGCATTTTTGACTGAATTTAGTATATGTCTCTCTTTTTCTGTCTGCTGCATAGAATCCCTGGCTATTGCATTTTGAAGCCGTCTTAGCTGTGCACCGGCATATCCCCCAAAGGATTTTGCCGCCCTTTTGGAAAGAAAGATTCCTTTATTATCAAGAAGTTCCTGACCCAGTTTCGTTTTGATCAGATACTGTTCTTCATCTAGCCCGAGAATCTCACATGTATTGGGATTGCATTCAAGCAGCAGCCTCACGATCTTATTAAAGGCATAAATTACCGTATCCGTTTTGCCATCTTCGTACTGTTCAAATTCGGTTAGGCCAATAAGGTCAGATGGCATATTCAAGGTAATTCCCCGAAAATCAATATCACTATCCTCATTATTTGTACCATACGCATAACTTCCGCCCAGACCAAGAAGGATAATTCGTTTCCCTAATCTTTCATGTTCCCTCAGGAAATCATATTCACTTGTATTCATCAGCTTTTTGAAATCTCTCATTATGTTATCTCAGTCCTTTATCTTAGAAAAATTTATATGTCTTTCTTTCAAGGATATTTTCCCAACCAAATAGCCATACTGTATTGCTTCCTTCTTATAGTTTAAAAAGGAATGATCTATCTCAAAACCAAGAATCTCTTGTATCTCATCAAATGATAACTGAAATGCCTGTCTTCCATCACGCAGCAGGTACTCCCACAGCTTTACATATTTGCTCATTCTCTCATCTCCTTAATCAGGGTAAGCACTTCCTGCATATCCTTCGTTATCACACTATGCATTGTATCCTTGTACCGCAGATAATTAATCTCTGAAACAACCTTTTTCACCGTTTCCCTCAATTCCGGCTTATATCTTACAACATCCGCCAATGCCGTAAGCGCCTGTCTTACTGCTGTTGGTTTTTCATCCTTCAGAATGTACAGCGCAGCATCTATGTTTTCATCAAGAATATTATTCCTGTCCCACCTGGCCTGTTTGCAGAAAAGCCGGAAACCACGAACACGAAACACATATTTATCACTGTTTATCAAACTTACAAAATTCTCTGTGTAAGCATAGATCGATCCTGATTTATCTGATATACTCTCCAGTTCCTGTAATGCTTTATATGCTGCCGTATTATCTTTGTCTTCCAGCATTTGGATGAGCAAAGCAATGTCGGATGTATTCTTTTTATATATCATCGGTATGTATCTTATGCCGGATGTGATCTGCTCCGCAGCCGTATCCTCAAAACCCAAATGATGATAGACTTCTTGGGTATATGGCGAAGAATTAACAGTTATCTCATCTGATGTGCTTTGCTCAAGTATGGTCTGAAACAGCATTCTTCCGATGCCCTTTCGATGATGCTGTCCGTCAACAAAAAATAATGTTATATGACTGCCATTATTTCTCGTTGCTATAACACCTACAATATTATCGTTTTCATAAGCACCATACATTACGATGCTGCCAATATAATCTTCATTAAATACTGCTGTTTTTTTAAATGCTTCAACACCTTCCTCAGAATAATCAGGGGCTTCATACTGCATAAATACGCTTAGAACAAGTTCCAATGCTTCATTTGTTTCTTTATCGCCGATTTTTCTAATGATCATTCAATCCTGCACATTCCTTTCCATTGATAAACTGATTACGGTAATCCCGAGGAGATAACCCTATACTCTTTTCAAAAACCTGGGTAAAATAGCTGGGATTTTGGAAACCGCAGGCCATTGATACCTCTATGACAGACATTTTGGTTTCTTTCAGCATTTCGAGGCTTTTATTAACACGATACCGTGTCAGGCAGGCGTTTGGTGTCTGGCCTACATATTCGCTGAAAAGCCGGCAGCACTTGCTTCTGCATACGGACCCTGATGCGGCAATATCATTGAGTGTAATCTTTCTGTCATAATTTTGCTGTATAAAACCGGTCATGCTCCATACCGTCAACCAGGAAGACTCGTCAGCGTGTTTCGCTAAAACGGGTTGTATATTGTCACCTATATAAGCACAAAGAGACGTTATTTGTGAGATCAAACGCAGAGGATTACGTGTTTTGCTGTGCATTTCTTCATAGATTTGGCCTATGTGCTCCAGCGCCGCACATTGCCAGTCGCTGCAGCTGGTCAGTAAAATATAATCTTCCGTATCTGTGCCAAATTTTGATTTGACATATTCGTTGCCCACATGGGTTCCTTCCCCAAGCAGATCAGGGTGGACCACAACGCAATAAAAGGAGCAGTCGGCATGATCTTTGGAGTAACCGTAATGCAGCCGCTTACTATTGACGAATATGCCCTCACCTGCATCCATATGTACCGTCTCGCCATTTATAAAATAATCCATTGCGCCGTCCAATATGAGGATAAACTCAATATCGGGATGCCAATGACAGGCGGCGGCATAACGGTCGTAATCGCGCAATTCACCGCTGCGGGCATATAAAGGGAATCCTGGTAAATTATAATTCAACCGTTCAGATAAATCCGAAAAAACTTCAAGTGCCATATCGATTTCACCTCTAACTTAGTTTACCTCTTAAGTCAAATGCAGGAGAAAAACGTTCCTGCACAAAGCCAAAGATTGACTTGCTCATTGCTCGCGGGAATAAATTACTTCGTCAAAGCGAGTATTCGCTTCATGCATTGCCCATAGCCTCTGGATATGTACAATTTTGATAGTATTGTATCCGATAATTAAGGAATTATCAAGTAGTATATGATACAATATTTATAGTATATTTCAGGAAAGGAGTACCGGACTATATAGGATGAATAATAAAACTTTCAATAAAAGCTTTCACCCCGCGCTGCTAACGCTGGTAGCGCCTATTGCATTGCAAAACCTGATCTCCGCAGCAGTAAGCTCGGCGGATATCGTGATGTTGAGCATGATAAGCCAGTCCGCCATGTCCGCTGTATCCCTCGCCGGACAAATAACCTTTGTTGTGACGCTGTTTTACATGGGGTTATCTATGGGTGCAAGTATTCTTACTGCCCAATATTGGGGAAAAAAAGATCTGGGTGCGATACAGCGGGTTTTGAGTATCGCTTGTATGTTTTCGGTTTGTGTATCTATTCTGTTTTTTTTATCTTCCATATGTTTCCCGGATACCTTAATGCGTGTCTTTACAAACGACGAAGAGTTGATTACATATGGCATGAAATACCAACGGACTGTTTCCTTTTCATACCTTGCGATGGGACTTTCCCAAATGTACCTTTGCATAACCAAAAGCATGGAAAAAGCCCGTTTCAGCGCAATTGTCAGTTCCGCGTGTCTGCTTTTGAATATTGCAGGGAATGCTTTGAGTATATTTGTACTTTTCCCCGGTATTCCGGAGAAAGCAATAGTGGGCGTTGCTGCAGCAACAGTCAGTGCGCGTTTTATTGAGCTTGTATGCTGCGTTATCCATTCATTGAAAAAAGGCAATATCCGGTTTTGTCTGCCGCGCCGTGACAATGCGCAAAAGCTGCTTTTAAGGGATTATCTTCGCTACACAACACCCGTCCAGGCAAATTATATTGTATGGGGATGCGCAGTGGCCGCAACAGCCGCCATCATCGGTCATATAAGCTCCGATATGGTAGCTGCCAACTCCATTGCATCGGTAGTGAAAAATCTGGCGATTGTTCTATGCAGCGGCATCGCCGGCGGCGGCAGTATTCTTGTCGGTAAATATTTGGGCAGCGGCGATATGGAAACCGCCAAAAAGGCAGGTAATAGATTGTATTTGTACGCATTGATTTTAGGAACCTTGGCAGGTGCAGCGATACTGCTTGCAAAACCATTGGTGTTCCATGTGGTTGACTTAAATGAAACCGCGCGGGATTATTTGAACGGAATGCTTAATATATGCGCTTACTATTGTGTTGCCAAGTCGTTGAATTCCACGTCTATCGGCGGTATATTCTGCGCAGGAGGCGATTCCAGGTTCGGTTTTTTGTGCGATGCTATTGTTATGTGGGGCATTATTATACCGCTGGGGTACCTGAGCGCTTTTGTCTGGCATATACCACCGATCATGTTGTACATGGTACTTTGCCTTGATGAGTTAATCAAGCTCCCTGCAGCTACGATACGATTTCGCAAATACAGGTGGCTTAATAATATAACAAGAGATTTATCATAAAAGAAAGGATGACTATTATGACGATTCAAGAACGAATGGCCTGCTGCCAGCTATTTACCGATGAGGACGCAAATTACCCGGAGGAAGCGGCGCTTCTTGCACGCGCACGCCAACGCGGTAAAACGCTCTGTTATGAAATCAACCGTCTGCACCCCGATGATATCGAAGGAAGGACAAAACTGCTGAAGGAACTGTTTGGAAGCATGGGAGAAAACGTATGGTTAGAACCTCCCATCCGCATGGCCTATGGCTGCAACACAACAGTGGGCAATCATGTATACATCAACTTCAACCTGACTGTGGTTGACGATTACAAGGTGACAATTGGAAACCATGTTATGTTCGGCCCCAATGTTACCATTGCGGTTACAAGCCATCCCGTACATCCCGATCTGCGTGGAAATATGTTTGCCTTACCTGTCGTGATAAAGGATTATGTATGGATCGGCAGCGGTTCGATTATCGCGCCAGGTGTCACGATTGGCAGGGGCAGCGTTATCGGAGCGGGCAGCGTGGTTACGAAGGATATCCCCGACAATGTAATTGCCGTTGGAAACCCATGCAAGATACTGCGCGAAATCACGGAACGTGACAAGGAGTATTACTACAAGGATATGCGTTTCGATGAAGTCGAGTGGTGACACAGAAATAATAATACCTTATAAATAATAATACCTTATACGAGGGATTTTATCATAATAAGGCAAGGGTTTTCAACATCCCACATCTCTGTCAATGTAATAAGAGATTCGAATCCTACCTGTTTATAAAACTCCCTCGTATTATCATATGGCTGATAGTCAACCCTGTCGCTTAACGTTTTAACTATCACATACTTACAGCCATTTTCTAACAAGTATGCTTCAGCCAGATTATAAAGGGATTTTCCTATCCCAGTGCGATGGTAATCAGGAAGCACCCCACACACAAAGATATCACCCGTATGACCATAATGTATTTTTACAGAAAAAAAGCCAATACATTGATTATCCTCATTTAATGCCGCCCAATATGGAAACCCGGCAGCCTTCACTACATAGTCGCCAAGCGCTTCCTTATTTCCAAACCATTCCGGCAACTCTTCAAGTACCGCTTTGGTATAAATCGACTTTGTGGAACTATCCTTAATCTCAATATATTTTATATGTTGTATATTTTTAATATCCAATGGTAAACCTCCATATCTACGCTCTACGATCAGACAATTACGCCTCAATCCTCTAAGTAAGTCCTGCCTTCTCAAAAGAATGCATCCAATCTGATTTAAAATAAATAATAGTAAAAATAATGGAACTAAGTGTCCAGGTCAGGGGATAGGCCCAGAATACCACGTTTATAACCGGTATCAGCCGAACAATTATTGTTATATAGCTGACCCTTATAATACACCAGCAAGCCAGCATGACCAGCATGGGAATATTGGATTTGCCCGCTCCCCGGAATATACCTGCAAGGCAATGGGAATAAGACAATAAGCAATAAAACAACGTAACCGTCCGTGCCTGAGTAACGCCATAAGCAATCACATCCGGATCACTGTTAAATATGGATATCAAAACCGGTGAAAACAAATAAATCAGGATACCCACTACTTCTGCCATGGTGATAGAGCAGATAATACCGAAACGGGCACCTTTTTGGGCGCGGTCATACTGTTTTGCTCCCAGGTTCTGGCTGATAAAGGTGGTCAATGCCATGGAAAAACAGGTAATCGGTAAAAAGCCAAAGCCTTCAATCTTGGAATAAGCCCCACAACCGGCTACTGCCAGTTTACCGAAGGCATTAATATTGGACTGGACTACTACATTTGCCAGGGCAATAATGGAATTCTGCAATCCAGACGGCAGTCCGTTTTGTATAATTTGCTTCAATATAGGAATATCAAATCTGATCTTCTTAATTATGATACGATACTCCTCTTTTACCCTCAACAGTCGGATAAAGCATAGTATCGCACTGGTAAATTGAGAGATAACCGTAGCCAGAGCCGCTGAACCGACTCCCCAGCCTAATACTGCAACAAACAGCAAATCCAATACAATATTTACAACAGAGGAAATGATCAAATAAATAAGCGGATGCCTGCTGTCACCAACGGACTGCAATATCCCCACAAAAATGTTGTAGAGCACAAATGCAAGGGAACCGCAGAAATAAATCCTGAAGTACAGGATAGAATTAGGCAGTACATCCTGCGGCGTTCCCATCCAGCTTAAAATCTTAGGTGTAAACAATATCCCGATTATCGTTAATACCACTCCGGCAACAATCCCAATGGCCACCGTAGTATGAACTGCGGTGCTGACACTTTTCTTATCCCTTGCACCATAATATCTGGCAACCACCACACCGGCACCCATTGATATTCCACTGAAGAAACCAACCATTAAAAAAATAAGGCTGCCGGAGGAACTTACGGCTGCCAAAGCGTCACTGCCTATAAAATTCCCTACGATCAGAGAATCTGAAACATTATATAATTGTTGAAAGAGATTTCCCAAAAACAGCGGAAATGCAAATGTAATTATTTTTTTCCAGATTACCCCCTCTGTAAGTAAGGTGGAGGACCGCTTCGTTTGTATCATCTGTAAATTCCTTCTCTATTTATGATATCAGCAGCTATTTCATTGCTTCTACTGTAAATTCGTCCTTTTCACCATCAAAGAACTTATCCAACACTTTCTGGAATACCGGATCATCACTAACAAAAGAAAATAGCGTCATTGATGATTTCAGCTTCATATCATCCGGATATCCCATAACATCACCGGCATCATTAGATGTCAGCTGTAACAAAACATTTGATATTTCAATCAACCTTGGTCCAAGCACCGGATGTTTCATATACTCCCGGGCTTCTTCCTTATCTTTAATACCATAAAATTGAGACATTTCGCTATAACCAAGACCCTGAATCTGAGGAAAAATATACCATATCCAGTGACTTCTTTTATAACCGGATTTCATTTCTGCCAATGCATCTTCATAATCCAATTCCTGTGCCTTTAAAAACCTCTCTAAATCAAATGAATCCTTCTCCATCCTCTCCACCTCCAAAAATGGTTTGCTATACTTATAGATCCTATCGATAACCATTGACACTGTGTTCTCTTCTAAAAGCTATTTCTACACAAATTTTAAAAGAATAACCGACATGACACGATCGTCATGTCGGAAAATTAAATATTAAAAAATTTATTATTTTCACTTAACTCTAATACCTTGGCCTTCTCCACATAAATTTCATCTACCTTATCAATCCGTTCTCTTAAAATAGGTATTATATATTGTCCATTGATGTTTTGAGTAATCTGGAAAATTGTTTTTAACTGATTGATATGTGTATTTTCCATCTTATCATGAATAACAAATTGTGGAGCTTTAATTTTCATTGTTATTGCATATTGCATATATGCTAAATCAAATGCTACTATAACTGCCTTCTTTTTTCCAGTACCTACATTTCCACCTAAAGAACCAATGCTAATTGGAAATTTCTTCTCTTCTTCCCAATTTTGATTATATGCAAGAAGATATTTTTCACCATATAATTTATCACAATAATCAGAAAATATGTGATTAAATTTTTTTATCTTCTCTTCAATTTCTGTACCGTCCATCTTAGATACAATATCTTTTAATTTTTCATTTAATTGATCTTTTATACTCTCCTGTTCCTCTAATAATGTAATTGACTTAATATATTCACCTTTCTTTTGTGATAAATCCTCAATTTTCCTATTTATTATATTTAATTCATCCAATAATCCTTCATCAAGAACTTCTATCGTTAATTTTCCTTTTTCATTTATTAGATCGTTAACTTGATCTGTATATCTTTTCAATAAGTCTTCTTTTGTAGCTAGTTGTTCCTTTATAAAATCCATTTTATTCTGTATCATAGCATTATGAAATTTTAATAAATCATCATACTTCTTATGCAAATCAGGAATATATGATTTTGCTTCTATATATATCTTTTTCAATGTATTCAAATCAATATTTCTTTTCTCTTGTGATAATTGTTTAATGCTATCCTCTATTGTTGAAATTTCAAATTCAATTATCTGCATCTTCTCTTGCAAATCATTAATACTGTTAGAAAGTTTTCTTTTCGCATTTAGCTCATCTTTATATTCATCAATAAATGATAGTCCTGTTCTTTTGGCATAATAGTCCTGTAAATCATTCTCAATCAATTCCAGACTTTGCTTAAGTACACTCAAAGAACCTATACTTTTACTCTTTTCCAAGGCATTTATTGCTTTTTGACAATCATTCAGTTGCGAAATGATTTCTCCCTTCATGCTTATAAGATCTTTGCTATAAATATGGAATAATAGACAGTAAATAGTATCGTATATATCCTTGGGTGTCATAGGTGGTAAAAATTTTATCATACTATCTTCAGACGTATTTGATAATCGCACAAACTTCGGTATTAGTTGCCGAAATGTTGGTTTTGGTTCTTTAGACCCAAAAAGTATTTTTTTTAATTCATCCCAGAACTCCTGTTGAGGCATCTCTATATCATCAATATACTTCTTGCCGCGTGGAAATAAATCACGCTTAATCGAATATCTATTATTTTTTTCAGAATCCACTAAAATTAATTCAGCTTGTACTTTATGAAATATTAGAAATTCTTTTACCTCACTATTTTCACTTCTTGTATCAGCATCATAATATAGCTCATTAACAGACTTGGCTCCCAAGCATAAATCTATAATCTTTATTGCAGTAGATTTACCAACACTATTCCCACTTTCGCTTGCCTCGTCTGAAGTATTGTCTACAATCAAATTCAACCCTTTTAAATTAAAACAGATATCTCTAACAATTTCCTCAGAAGGTACTATTTTGCGCACTATCAGTTTTTCTATTAACATAGTGTACCCTCCTTCCTTGCAGGTCAATTAATGATTGCATAAAAAGCCAATCCAATGTATAGTAAAAAAAATCAATATGAATATTTTGCTTTATTTTCTTCATTAACTCTTCATATAAATCATCAAATATAATTATTGAACTCTCGGATAATATTTCAATAACTACAGCCCCAAGATAATACAATGATAAAACTGGATCACGTTCAACATTTATAATCATATCGGTTTCTCCAAAATTTTACATTCCATAAAACAATAGCATATGAAACAAGCAATACCAATTTCCATATCCTCAACAAAGGTGTCATCAATACCAGAATTATCTATTACATTTTTAACCTTTTCCTTTATACTTTCAATCAAATAATCTGCATTTTCTTGTATTATCTCAATATCCTCTTTTACCGAGTCTTTCAGAAAAAACAGTAATCGACCTTTCTCTTCTAAATACCACATATGTACACACTTTAAAATTCTGGTCTTGCTGCCAAAATTAGAATCATCGTAAACATTCAATATATTATCGCAATGCATATAATACATCGAAAACTCTTTAATAATATATTTATATTTAATTATACGATTATATTCCAATTTATCATCAGGCTTAAATTCTGTTAATATATCCGGCGAATACGGCGTATCTAAATCAGCACATGTTGCTCCAAGTGATTTCACCACTCTTGAAATTAATGATGGGATTTTTATCGTTTCATTAAGTGTCATATATATATTACCGGAATTATTGCCAACCATAACTCCTTGATTAACACCAGTATTGTCTATATCCATCTTTTCATTTCTTGCCATTGCTCATTTCTCCTGCGTTTATGCCGCTTATAATACCACTATTAGAACCAGTATTTTTAATATCAATCTTTCCTTTATTATTTATGATTCTATTTTTTTCTTCCCTAACTTCCTTCAGAATCTCTTGAGCCTCATTTTTAGCTTTAATCGCAAGGATTGTCGACATTACTATAGCACATGTTCCTATTACTGTCAAAATCATCATTATACTGTCCATTTTTATCCCCCTCTTCCTTTGAATCATAGGCAAATGATATCATATTTTCGCTAAATTGTCTATCAATAATACAATCACTTAACCTCACTTTTTTACCCCTTGTTATCATGGATTTAAAATTTGATTTATTGTCTATTTTACCACTCTCTTTAAATTAGTGAATCTCACACAATTAAAGTCACGTGCTCCATGGAGCGCTTCATAAATTTCCTGTTTTTCTGATTATGTAACCTCCATCTCCGCAGATTGACCTCATCCCATATATTTAAGCAACATTACATAGCTTCCTTCCCGTTTGGAAATCTCATATTCCTTCATGATCTGGTATCCATTCTGCGGTGCCATCCCCCTGACATATTCCCGATCGTGGGAATAGAGAACAATCAGCGCATTCTTCTTCAAATGCCTGCCAGCTGTGCCGAAAAACTGTTGATATATATCATATACCTCTTCTTCTGTCACCCGTCCGATCCGGAAAGGCATATTGGTAATGATTTCATCAAACAGATACTCATGCTGGAAGCGAAAGAAATCCCGGTTGATGTAGTGAATGATCTGTCCGGCAGTCTCGGTATTATGCCTGGCTTTCAGGATCGCTTCTTCCTGAATATCCAGGCCATAGGTGGTATTCGCCCGCACTGATTTGTGGCGTTCAATCAGCATCGTACCCACTCCGCAGAAAGGGTCCAGCACCTGGGCATCCTCCTTCATATACTCTTTGGCCAGAGCAACAGTCAGAGCGGCATTTACCGGTTTGATACTGGTGGGGATCACTTCCTTACGGTAGGAAAATCTGTCATTTCTGAGGGTGTATAATTTCACCATCAGATTGAGATTGCCTTCTTTGTTTTCAATTAAACGGATTTCAAACTCATACTTTTCCGTGGTATTGATAAGTTGTCTGTCAGATAACTTTTCAATATGACCGGACAGCTTTTTCACAAAGTCGCTCCTCTCATCAAGGGCTCTTTTGCTTTTCATCTCTACCCTGAAATAATATGGGGTGCCGCCGCGATGACTTTCCGCCAGCATTGGGAGCAGCGAAGAGCCGGTGATGACCTCGGCCGCCCGGATCGGATCGTACACACAGGTCTTCATGCCCTTTACCACGAACAAAATTTCCTGCCAGGTGT
>Ga0153941_1000364_pt1 | contig 20229 bp, 20 predicted proteins | sample TSNJ025MetaG_FD_104733 | JGI IMG/M metagenome (GOLD analysis project Ga0153941, IMG submission 104733) | Attine ant fungus gardens microbial communities from New Jersey, USA - TSNJ025 MetaG | ecosystem: Host-associated > Fungi > Mycelium > Unclassified | place: USA: New Jersey, Brendan T. Byrne...
AGGCGTAATTACGCCTATAATTATAGTATCATAAAACCCGACTTTTTGCAAGGAAAACCTGCAAAAATCGGGCTTTTTAGGGGCTCATTTTTCTCTTAGGCGTAAAATCAGAGGAAGTTCACATGCAACAAAAATCGTTGAATTTCCGGGCTTTTTTGAATTTTTCTTCAATTGAGTGTCACTTTTTTCTGGAAGTTAAGATATTACGTTAGTCATCTTCTGACAGAGCTGCCAAATATGGTTGATGAAGATGGAAATATAGAACAATCAAAGCTGGAACCACTTATGCCGTGGTCAAAAACACTTCCGGCAGATTGTTACAGCAAGCGTCGCGAATAAGCGGCGCTTAAATTAAAGGGTAGCGTATGATTTGACGCTTACGATTTATCTCCTTGTAAATTATTCATGATTACTTTTATGTATCTCTCCATATCATTCAATGTACAGAAGGACTTTTCTATAGCATTATTAAATCTATATTTATTTTTTTGATACGCTGAAATTAAAAACATATTAGCAATATTGTTCCATCTATTATAAAAATCATATCCTTCCCCAGTTTTATTACTAATTCCATAATCCAGAGTCAACTTGTCTAAATAGTTTGATAGATGACATGGTCCATTAATAATGATATCAAAATTTATTTGTTCACAACGAATATTAAATAAGTTTTCTTCAATATTCTTATTATACAAAAAATAATTTTTCAAAGCTGATAGACCATACTCAATAGTACCTACTTTGCTATTTTCAACAAAGCGTCTTAGATTATTATGAATTAATTCTTTTTTATTACCAATTTCGAGTTCTTTTCTTTTGAATTTCCAAGAGCATATCCAAGCCTCCATGAACTCATTAATACTCATTTTCCCGATATAAGATTCAAATTGCTCATACCCAACTTTTATATGATTATCAATAAATAAAACCTCATTATTTCCTACATCAATACCAACTATAATTATTGCGTGTGCTTCATTTCGACTAGATTCTATAAATACCTTATGATATCTCAAAAATGCAGATCGCAAAAAACATATTACAGGAACATTGTTTGTTATGCTTTGCTCCATTTCGCTTAAAATCAAATCCTGGTTTTTTTCTAGTTGTATGTCTAGTATTTCAGAAAAATAATTATTTCTTAAATCCTCGAAATCATATCCTAAAAAATCCACTTTATGTATATATTTTATTCCGAGCCCATTTATCAAAAAATAAACTTCTGAATCTGTATAAGTATGTTCAAATAAATAGTCAAACACTCTTTTCACAGCCGCAACATAGCAAATATCGCCTCGTCTCTTGTATGCAGCATAATCCGAACTACAAATAAAATCGCTAATTATTTTTTTCATCAATCTGTTCCTCTATATATAAAACTAGTTTTCTTAAACTGGACTTCATTATTATTGTAGTAGGAATTTCAATTTGATATTTTTTTTCCAATTCACCACAACATATAGCTAATGCCATTGATGTTCCCCCCAATTCTAAGAATCTTGAATTATAACTAATTTTATTTTTAGGTATCCTTAAAATTTTTGACCATATTCTTTTTATTTCTTCTTCCTCGCTTATGATTTTCGCATTTTTGGGTTTTACTTCTGCATTTAATAATTCTTCTATCTGTAAACAATCTATTTTTCCATTAGCAAGCAAAGGAAACTTTTTAAATGTTAGTATTTTGGATGGCATTTCACTATTGCTTAATTTAGATGACAAAAAATCAATCCATTCCTCATAATTTATATTTAAGTTTGTTTGTACTGCTGCAACAATATATTGTTCACCTCTTGCATTAATCCTTGTCGATAAATAGACATTGTTTATTCCTTTATAAGACATCATTTTATTTTCAATTTCTTGTAAGCTTATTTTCACACCCCCAATTTTATAAATTTTATCTATTCTACCCAAATATTCCAATTCACTTAATTTATTTATTCTGCCAATATCTCCCGTATTAAGATAGCGGGAATTATCAATTATAGTAAACTTCTCCTCCGTAAGTTCTAAATCATTTATATATCCATTCGCTAAAAACTCACCTCCAATAAATATATTTCCCATCTCAAAATTCTTTACTGGTAAGCCTTTATTATCTAAAATTAGAACTTTTCTATAACTTACTGGTAACCCAACAGACATCTCCGATTCTGCATTAATGCTATCAATCAACACCGTACAATTACCAGCTTCTGTTTGACCATATATATTAACTAGTTTTGCATCTAACTTTTTTATAAAAATTTCCTTAATATCTCCTGTTAATTTTTCACCCATAGATTGTATATATCGTAAACTTGTACAATCTTGAATTCCCTCTTTTTGAAGTAACTCCCTAAGCATAGTAGGTACAGCGAAAAACACCGTGATTGATTCACTAATCAATGCTTTAACTATTTTAGTTGTATTTTTTGAATGTATCTCTGGAAGTACAACAATTTTACATTTCGAAAACAATGGATAGAAAATTTCCCCAGTCAAACGAGACGAATTTACTGGGGACGTCATTAAAAAAACATCCTTTTCTGTTAAACTAGGAACAGCAAGTCCAGGTATGGAATCATTTAGTATAGCACCATGGGGAATAAGTACTCCTTTCGGCACCCCAGTAGAACCCGATGTGTAGAAAATAAAAGCATTATCATTATTAACAGAAAAAATTTGTAAGTTTGCATCATTTTCATTAATTGGAAAGGCAAACTCTAAATCACATAGCATTATTTTAACATTATTATAACTATATTTATTACAACATTCTATGTCTGCGATAATCAACTCTATTGAACTATCTCCTAATATATACTTGACTTTATCCACTGGTACATCGTGTGAGATAGGCACGCATACTGCTCCTACCTTTAGTATCGCTATCGCTGTCACAAACAGTTCCAAAGAGCGTTCCATATACAATCCAACATTATTTTTTTTCTTAACACCACTTTTTATCAGATGATTTGCCATCTGATTTGCTAATTTATTTAATTCAATGTAAGATAGTGACCTGTTTTTATATTTTACGGCAATATTTGTCGAGTATTTCTTGACATAACTTTCAAAATAATATCCAATGCCCTTATTTACCAATGTGCTATCTGTCATGACTCTAATTCTCCTCTCTTTAGGGTAATTCACGATAACTAACGCCATATACTTGGTAATCTATTCTTTCATCCTCAACTTTGCGTAAAGACTCATCGCTTTGCTTACTAAAGAATAGTCGTACGATACCTTGTGATAATTGAATACTGTCATTACTCAGCTTATAATATCCCTCTTCATAATAAATAAGATTTTTTTCAATTAGCAATTCAAATTCATATCGGAAAGCCTCCTCTGGAGGTATACCATGTTTTTCTTTAAATTCTTTACAGTCTACTCTTCTATGCAAAAGTGATAAAATCAATTCAGAGCGCATTAATTCGTTATTTGTAAGCTTTGACCCCTTTACAACCCCCATCAAATTTCCAGCCACAAGTTCAATGTATTTTTCTATATCGCCTTCATTTGTGATAGGACCTATTCCCTCTATATATCCACCAGCACCAACACCAATACCCAACCAAATTCCTTTGCCAAGCGTATTAGTTTGATTCCATATATTATAAAACTCTACTCCAAAATCATCCTCTCCACTTGAATACATATCATATTTGGACCATATAGATTCCGCCACAGGTATATAATTTTCTTCTGTTAAAATGTTGCTAATCATTTTTGAACACTCTAACCTGTAACTTAATGGCTTTAATCTGGATTCAATATTTCGTTCATTTTCTAATAATGTCAATTTTGAGGGAAGTCCCAGTACATAAACGGACAAACTATCTGGCTTATAGGCCAGTGCCTTTATCAACGATTCTTTAACCATATCAATATTTTCATCAGGATGCCCATATATAAGATCTATATTGTACGAACTAATCTTGTACTTATTTATTAAGTTAATTGCTTTATCAACAAAATCACTATATTCATACCCTGGAATTCCTCTTCCCATCCCTTTTACCAAATAATTATTAAAAGACTCAACACCCAAGCTGATTCTGTTCACGCAAAATTCACTAAGAATCTTCATCTTCCCATCTGTCAAGACTTCCGGTCGTGTTTCAATAGAAATATATGTGTCTTTATTGATTATATTGTCTTTATAAAGGGTATCAAAGAGTACTCTCAACTCATTTATTGACATTGTTAAAGGAGTTCCGCCCCCAATATATAACGACTTAATCGGATTTTTAACAACAGTAGCATACATTCTAATTTCATTAATTATTGTCTCAAAATACTGCCCTTTCAATGCTTTTGATTTAGGGTCATTTTTAGTGTTACACATACAAAAATCACACTTTTCTCTATTGCCCGGTAAGTAACAATATGGCCAATGAATATACATTCCCAAAACATTATTTGTGCAATTTATATGATATTTAAGAGTTTCCAAAAAATTATAGTTAATATTAGCTATATTTAATGGATACGAAGAAAAATGACCCACTGTTCCCATTCTAGCGCCTTGTAAATAACTTTCCAATGTTAGTTTGCACTCCTCTTTGCTTAAAAACCTCTTATCAATCTGGCATTTTGTTTGTATGCTGTTTATCATACACACTCTCCTTAAATTATTTGTATATTTTTACTATATTTTTGCAACTACGGCTAACCATTCATTAATCCATTACGATATGTCAACAATAATCCATAATTATAAAATTTCATTTAAAATTGTATATGCTGCTCACTTAGAACCATCTGCACGGTCAAATAGAGCTATCTTAACGGTTGGCTGAGCCATCCGGCATAATACTTCCCTAAGCGTGCGTTATATACAAAATGTCATAAAGCGCCTTTTAAGTGTAAAATATTTCACACCGATCATTGGTCAGACTATACCTTGGCTTCAAATTAAGGATATTCTTCTGCTATCGACAGCAATCTTATTAATATCCAATCGCCTCACCTCATTTTCAAATTCATTTTCTTCAGAACATACAGAAAGTTTATACCCTTCATCTATGAAATATTCTTTAAAAAACGGTTCGATTCGCCTGTTTTCATCAATAAAATATAACTTTTCGCCATCATAATAATGCTGAAAGGACTTCAATCCCCTTGACAATCCCATCCCAGTCCACTTAATATAACATTCCTTTAACGTCCAAATACGATAAAAATAATCTATTCTGGAACTTTCAACTTCCTTTTTCATCAGCTCCATATACTCATTAGGATTAAAAAAACGCTCTGCAATACCATAATTAACTTCCTTTATTTCCTCTACATCAATTCCTACTTCTTGTGAATTGATTGCACAAACGACCCATCTGCCTGCATGGGATATATTATAATATATAGGATATCCAGCAATATACGGTTTTCCATAATCATTCTTGAAAAACCTCAAACTTCGATTCTCTATACCGAATAATTGGCCAATTAAATACCGTATCATGATTTCACCATACAAAGAGCGAAGTTTGTCTTCATAAAATATAAAACGCTCTAAACGGTTCCGGCTCTCATATGAAATATAATTGTAAAAAAATGCTACTAAATCAGTCTCAACTTTTTGGTTAATATTAATTGAATATACTTTTACCACACAGCATCTCCCTTTATCTAATATGCTATTATAGGCGTTTGCGAAACGACACAACCTGCATTATTGCAGGATTTTTTCTTTTATAAAACAACTCCTCACTGATTGGTGTTACAAATACCACTTCATCTCCCTAAATCAACAACGATAAAGTGCAAATCAATAATTAACTACTTGCACTTTCATAATATTTTAATCCCTTTTGAAATAAATAACTAAATATTAACGCAGAAATGATTGTTAAAAAAGGAACATATAAGATTTGACGTAAATTTAGCGCTCCCTTTACTATTAATATTGGATAACTTACCGGCAATAAAATTGGAAATAAATACATTCCGATCGTTCTAACAATCTGGGGAAACATGTTTGCAGGCACATTATTTATATCCCATAACTCCCATATTATATTGATAAAGTTATTAGATTTTATAATAATGAACGCTAATAGTTGTGGTATAAAGAACAAACTATAGCATATAATCATGCCAACTATAAGAGATAATATAAATGAAATAACCGTAAAGCTATTTACCATGATTCCCGATCTCTTCCAACCAATTATTATCATCGTAATCCCTACTATACTATTCGGTAATATAGATCCTATATCTATTTTTTGTAAAGTTGTTATAAACTGAAGTGAAACAGGTTTTAATAAATAAAAGTCCAACTCACCAGTGTTGATAAAACGAGAAAGTAAAGATATATTTCTTCCATACACTCCCATAATAAGACCAGTTAACAAAATATATGTTCCAATATATAAATAATAATCTTGAGTCATATTTTTATAAAATCTGAATACTATCAAAGTATACATTAATTTAGCAACAACCCAACCACTCTCAGTGAGAATATTACACCAAAAATTAAATCTATATGTCAGTTGTACTTTTATTTGATATTTAACTAAGATGTTAATTATTTTTAGATACTTTTTTATTTTATGTACCAACAGATTCAAATTTTTCTACTCCCTTTTTCCACATATATTTTACTAAAAAAAACAATAATATAACCCAAGAGAATTGTACTAAAACTCCTATCATACCATCCCTAATAGAACATCGATTCATTATTATCCGAAGCGGCAAATCTACTATATATATAAATGGTGTAAACTTAATAATCCTATTAAAGGTGTCTCCATATATCTCCAAAGGAACATAACCACCGCAAAAAACCTGTAAAAAAACCTGATAAGCCCTGTTTAGTGCTGATACTTCAGTATACCAAAAACTCAAAATTCCAAATAATGAATATAATAAAAATAATAATAATAATGAATTAAGTAGTGATATTAGAAATTGTAATATATGTACAATCAAGATGTAACCTATATGAACATATATTTTAGTTTGAAAAATGCCAAAAACCGCTACTCCAATCATTAATAATATTGATGTTAAATTAGTTCCTATATATTCAAATAAACGAAAGCCAAGATAATCAATCGGCTTAATCAAGAAGTTGGTGAGCTTGCCCATTTGGACATCTTCAGGAAGCACTATATTAATATTATTCTTAATCACTACATCGAGCGCTCTGGCAAGAATCGTATAGATCAATATCTCTTCATAAGTAAAATGCAATTTACCGTTTGACATGTCACTGCTATATAGTGTTTTCCATAACAACATAAGAGACAATATTTTTATCATCCCTCCGAGAATCCCCCAGATAAAATCCATTCTATACTGAACCGATTCTTTTATCCCCATTTTTATAATAAATAAATACTTTCTAGCCATGTTCATCCTGGTCTTTAAAATAATAATATCTTACACAAGCTTCAATATCCAATGGTTCCAAATAAAAGTTGTTTACTTTATGATTATTTAATAATATACTAAGGAAATTACTAAATTTGTTTTTCTCTATTTTAATATTAATCTCTGTATTACTTTTAATTTTAATTTCTCCGTAACACATAAGTAAAGCAAGATCTGTTATTTCTTCAAACTGAATATTAACCTGTTGATAAGGATAAATATCTAATATATTGCTTGTATCCCCATCGAAAACCAATTCTCCGTTCGATAAAATAATTGATCTTTTGCATAGGTCTTCAATATCTTTCATATTATGGCTTGTAATTAGTACTGTTATATTTCTTTCTTTATTCATTTCTTTAATAAATTCCCTTAAATCAAATTGCGCACATACATCAAGGCCGATTGTTGGTTCATCAAGAAAGATATACTCCGGACCATGAATCAAAGATGCTATTAATTCCAATTTCATTCTTTCACCCAAAGACAGTTTTCTGACCGGAATATTCAAAACAGACTTTACACCTAAAATTTCTACCAACTTATTTAAATTTTTTTGATACTCATCTTTATTAATTTCATATATGATTCTGTTTAAATCAAAGCTTTCCTTAGCTGGTAGATCCCACCATAATTGAGATTTTTGGCCCATAACTAATCCAATCTTCTTTTTAAAATCATCACTTCTCTTGATAGGGATATTACCGCCGATTAATATTCGACCGCTTGTAGGCGTCAATATTCCAGTAAGCATTTTCATTGTCGTTGTTTTACCCGACCCATTCTTACCAATAAATCCCACCATTTCACCTTTATTCATAGTAAATGATAAATTTTTAACCGCATTTTTAATCTTGATATCTCTTTTTATAAAATTTCTAGCCAATCCTCTGAAACCAGAAGCACCTTCAAAATATTCATAATTTTTATATAATTGTTCAACAACTATATCTTGATTCATTTTCCACCTTCTTAATCCAAATTCTCAACGACTTAATGTGACAATCAACTCTAAATAATCTCATTTAATTATATACAAAAATTCCTCTCAAACCTGACTAAGGACATAGTTATTCCTTAACTCGAAATTGTTTTTAAGTGCTATCAACAGTGGCTGATTATTATTTAGTTTTGTTTTTTGATCCTTTGGGCCGACCTGCTTTTTTGCTGAGTTTTTCCTGTTTTGTTACAGGTCTGTGTACCACCAGACTGTGGAACGGCGAATGGATTGCTTCATATGCTTCTTCATCAGCGCTTGAAAATATCTGCCCCTTTTCCGTAATGCCATAGAGTCCTAGTGTATCCGTATTTGAGATCAACGCTTTTCAGCAGTTTGATGCTGTCTTCATTGCAGAAACCTCTGTCAAGGATAACCCCCTCAGTATCAATGCCATAAGAATGAAGATACGCAATAACTTCGGCAAGTTCTTTGCTGTCGACCCGGCCTCCCCGGTAGATGGTATAAGTTATCGGAGTCCCATCTTCGGAATCAACTGCGTACATATAACTGACGATGTCTGTGTTTTTTTCAGACTCTGCATGCCCCTGCTCGGATATTTCGGACTTTTCAGCGGAGTCATCGCTGTTTGATCCATCAATGGATATCCATTCCTTTGAATTACCCGGCTCCCTGCATTTTTGAACCCAGCCTTTTTTTGAAGTCTTCCGTCATGCTCTTGTTCATGGCATTTTCGAAGAATGATGAAATCTAGGTGTCATCTTTAACATCATCTAAATAAAGCAACTGCGAGCGCATGGCACTGGGGTATTGCTCATCGACATTCGATTTCTGTGGGATGGAGTGCATGGCGTAATCCATAATCATGTTCGCAGATTCGATGCCATAGCTGTCGATCAGTATTCGGTACAGTCCAGTGCTTTGTCCAATTGCCAGACTTGCGACATATAGACCGATGCTTTTCGTATGAACAGGGAGGTTTTCTTTTGAATACTGCGAAAAAACCTTAGGATATTTCCAACGAAAGAAGCTGTTGGGGTACATATGGTGATCATTAATAGCAAGAACGATTGTTTTTCTTTGGTCAACGTTATACTGTTTTTCTGGAAAATATCGTTTTTCAGTAACAATCATGACCCGCGCATCTGACTTTGATATGCGTGCCCCTTCTGGTATGGGTACGACAGCATTACGATAAATAGTTGACATTTTTTCTCTCCAAATATTGCAGATATTTATTAGTCACATATACAATTTTCGTATACATAATTCGTCAATAATGTCCAGATATCTTTTTCATCCTTTAATAAATCTATAATTTTACTTTGAAAAACACCAAAGTCATTTGATAATTTTTTAGTAATAAGTTTTTTGTATATTTCATTTTTTACCATTTCACTGCACGTTTCAATTTTTTTAAATTTATTTATTATAGGATTAACGTTGCATTGATCAGAGAACTTTTCACATAAATATCGATTGGCAATTTGTCTATTTTTTACCGTATCAGTAAATAATATCATATTCCTTGCGATAAAATCCACATTCTCTTCTAAGGGATTATTTATTTTCCAGCATCTTTCACTATTACTAATTAATTCGTTAATATTTTGATTGATTTTACATCCATTTTTCGCAATATTGATTAATTGAATATCTTCTGCTGAAATATTTGCTTTTAGTGTTATAATTTCCAGATGGCCACCTGAACCAGCAAATGCTTTAAAGAAAAAATCCAAAGGAAACTCGTATACTCCAAATCCTCTACTTCCTCTTTCCATTATTGATATATAATCAGATTTTAAATCAAAATCAACAATCATAAGATACCTTTTACGATTCTTAACTGGAATCTCTTTTTCTTTAATCCAGTATTCTAAATCAACACTGACTACAATATTTTTTTCTCGTTTATTAGCATACTCTATCCAGTCGATTAATGCTGACTTTTCTCGAACAGTATATATATTGACGCTATAAAAAATCTTATTTCTTAACCATTGATTATCACTAATCAACTTATAAATTGACACTTCATTATTTGAAGGAGACATGATAGTCTTCACTTCATACCAATAATTATTCTGATAGATATCAATCATCGCATAATCATAATACGTATTATAAATTGATGATAGTATTGAGTTGTAACAATCAATCCAAAATTTCTCATAAGGTTTTATTCTTTTCACTAAAAGGCCTCCTTTTGTGGATCCTAACTACGGTATCTCACTTACTCTCTAATTACTCTATTTTTTAATATTTTAAAGAATAAAACTTTCTTCTTTTCATCAATCAGCTCCTATCATCATTATGTATGATTAATTCATTTAATCTCTCTTTATATCTTTCAATATCACTCCATGTATTTCCATTTAGCAAAACGAATAATCTTCCCATAAACAAAGAGTTGCTATAAAATTTTTTTGATGGCAAACTTTGAGATGTATACAATATTATTCCTTCAGCACAGATGTTTTTTGCTAGCAATCCTTCTTCATATAATTTTGCCAGCAAACGATTAGAAGTCACTTCTGTCTTTAAGCACAAATTTAAATAGTAACTCATATGACAAAGTTTTCTTGATTTCTTAACAATATTACCAGGATAAGTGGACAAGCTAAATCTTCCATTTATTTCTATCATTGGTATAATTAATTCATTCTCCTCGTCAACAATTGAATCAATATTTACATAACCGATATATCCAATACTAAATAAATATTTTCCGATTAACTTTGCATAATCTTCATATTTATCTATGTCTCCTGATGCAGGATAAAATTTTGATCCAACATATACCAAATGATCCATGATCTGTTCTGACACGCCTAAATACTCAATCGTTCCATCAATATGTATAACAATTTGAAAATTAAAATCACGCTTAGTATTAATCCACCCTTCGACTAATAATTCATAACCAGATTCATCATTTGCATAGTACCATTTTAAAATCCTTTCTAATCGTTTTTCATTTTCCACTTTATACATCCCTTTTCCAGATGCATTACATAACTCTTTAACAATAACCTCATCAAACCCTGCTGCCCTTAATCTATCACACTCCATTAATACTTCATTTTTATTTATACAAACCTTTCCTTCTGTAACAGGGAAACCCAGTTTGGTTGCTATATCTCTTGTATACTTTTTGTTATTTACTAATTGAGCGACATCGGAAGGCGGTCCCCATACAGGTACGCCCAAATACTGAGCAATTTTTTCTTCCAGTTCTGTTATCGCATACGGGACAAGGCAAGCTTTTTTATTATTCAATGTTATTTTTATAGATTGTAAAAGTTTCTTGTCTTCATATATTAATTTTGAAACAGGCTCTTCATTATTACATTTTTCCAGAGTGAAAATATGTGGAATTTGGATTCCTATCTCTTTCAAATAATTCAAAAATTCTGCATCTGGTTTATTCCTTAATATTAGTATGTCCTCGCTCTTGCTCATTAATAATAACATTTCATCCAAACAATTAACAATTTTGTCCTGAACATAATCATTTACAGATCTCTTGTTTAAATGACTTGACCATATCCTTTCTGCACCAATATTAAAAATCCATATTTGAATCATTTCATTTTTCATAAGCACCTCTTTGATAATCTGATTAGTCTCGGAAACTCTCAAGCCACGAAAATCCTCATGTTTTGCTCTACTAAATATTACAATTCACCCCCGACGTTCAGGGATTCCTCTATTTTTCTCCTGCGCATTCTGCAAAAATTATGTATTTTTGTGAAAAAAACTTGACAAATTCTTGAAAATGTGCAGACCGCCCTTGGCGGCCCCTTGTCGTAAAGAGTATTCCGTCTTTGCTACGAAACGACAAGAAGACACATTTATGCTCAACCCTGACACATGGCAATCACATGCCGAATATCACATCAATTTCAAAAAAATGAAGGTTAAATTCCCTTCCGAATTGCGGCAGTTGCTTTGGGATTCCTACCGCCCCGAGAGTGAAAAGCTATTCTCCCTCAACCTCGACCCCGTAGAGGAGTATCTAGCCAGACTTTCCCCCGCCTTCGGCAGACCTAGGACATGCAACTTCTGCATGAACTGCGATCGGCATTACTCAGGAACTCTTCCGCCAATGAACTCCCGGCAGACATCTCCCTAGACAAGCAGGCGCATCCGGTCTGCCGTGCCGGATAACCGATGTACGGATGGAGCTTGAAGGCGGGGAAGCTGCTGCATTCCTAACGTGCTTTTAAAGCCTCAAACTTTAAAGGTTTGTTTGCCATGCGCATTTTCGCCCGGTCATACAACTATTTAAATAGCCAAGTCTATTCCTCCACCTCCTGAGCCGAGACTACGCCTCACACACATAAATTTCTGGATTTTATGTGCTAGTTTCTGAGATTACTCAATCTGTTATTGTTTTTACATAATCGATAATATCGATTTATGTTGATCTAGTTTTTTTACAGCTGCTATCAAATTTTCTCTTACCCTTAAGGGATTTTTTCTGCATCCGGAAATCAAAAAACTATTAGCGATTACCAGCCAATCTAACTTTAATAACTCTAAATTTTCAATATGCTGATAATATCCTATTTCACCACAAAAAAGTATCAGATAATTTAATATGTAGCAAGGTCCGTTTAATTTTATATCATGATTAATATTAATACATGTTTGGTAAATATCGCACTCCCGACTCAAATCCTCAAGGCAGTCTAAAAAATAAGATTCAATTGAGGGATGACCATATCTTAAATATATATCTATTATGTCACCTAAATTGTAATCTTGTACTGACACACAAAACTTATCTAAGGAACTAAAGATAAGGTAGTGATCAATTGCATTTGCTAAATTTGAAATTGCAAAGGGCCCTGCATATCTCGCAAATGAGTCTGCATTTAAACGAATATGGGGATCATACACATAGCAAAATCCTTCATCCTGATTAATTCCAAAGGCTGTTATCATATGCATTCGACCCACATTGTTTAAATAGATCTCATGATAATTAAGATGCTGGGTTTGTGCACAACACAAAACTGGGTTTCTTTTTAAAAACTCCGGCTCGATTTTATCAATAATTCCTTTTATTCTCTGCCTCCCTATTACTTCATAATTAGAACCAATTATTTCAAAATTTTTCGGGTTGCAAAAATCAAATCCTAAAAATTCCCCCTTTTTATAAGCGATATTAGCTCCGTTAAAGGCTAAAAACACATCTAAATCAGTTACTTCCATATCCTTTTTAGCGAAATTAATTACATCTCTTACAGCCGTAAAAAAGCACGATATTCCCGGATGATGATTTAACTTGCTTGTAATTTGTAAAACAAAATCGTTAATTATCACTTTCATTAATTTGCCCCTGTTTATTTTTTACAAATTCCGCCAATTGTACTATGTTTAATGTATAAGCTTTCTCAAAAGGCAATTCTACACCAAAAAGATCTTGAATTTTATTAATTAATGAAACAACTAATATTGAGTCCCCTCCTATCTCCACGAAATAGTCTTCTCCTTCTGTATAATAAAGATTCTCGATCCCTTCAACAGTAATTAACCGGTTATGTTTCACCTTACCTTCTTCATTGATATATTCTAATGATAAATAATTACCGCTAACATAAATCTTGTGGTCATAAAAATATATATCTCGGTTTTTTATAGGATGTCCTTTGATGAATTTCCCCATTTGATAATAATCTATATAACAACATCCTATCTCAGTTTGGCCATATACATCTATCAAAAAGGCATTTGTGCTATTGCCTATTTCTTGTATTAGATTTTCCGACAGCCGATCTTCATCTTATATATTCACTAATTCCAAAAAAATTTTGAATGTTAATTTTCCCTTCGATATGCCCCATTGCACTTACCCCTATTCCGATCCATGTACCATAGGGCAGTATGCAAGTTTGATTCCACAAATTAAGGACATCACAAGTTTCATCCAAAATCTTGTATGACTTCCGGCTTATTCTTGTCCAAATACAATCATGACACATTTTATATCCAGCTGCAGTCATTAGATGATAGACTCTTTTGGTGAAAATGACTGTGTCATTAGATTTAGATTAGATCTTTAGCCGGATAATACATTGAGGGTATTAAGCCTTTCTCATATACCTTATTTGCTAATTTTATGCTCGGCATATATAATGTATAATGATTTTTATATAGAGCAGAAACAACCCCTCTCTCGCCTTTCTTCAATATCCGAAAGAATTCACTTAAAATCCTCATTGGATTGCTTGTAATTGAAAGAACTGCCCCCACAGAAATTATAAAATCAAAAGATTCATCGCCAATATCAGATGGATTTTCCAGATCTTCACAAATAAAATTAATTGTGGGATTATCCCCAAATTTATCTTTTCCGTTTTTTATCATTTTATCGGATATGTCGATTACCGTTAACTGCTGCTCAACACTTTTAATTGGGACCGTTAATGCTCCAGTTCCTCCCCCAGCATCAAGTATATGTTTTACTTGATCATTTATATTTTCTTTAATAAACTATTTCAATGATGTTATCCTGATTATTCTTCATTTACATTCCTGCCTTTACGCAGATATTTAGAATATATTTCTTCTATCTTCTCAATAGTAGATAGTTTTTCAACTAATAAATCTTCATTGTCAAACTGGACTCCTAAAATATCTTCAATTTCAACAATTAATTCTATCGCATTTAATGATGTGAAAGAGTAATTTCTCAAATCCTCATTTGCTTCAAGTTGTTGAAACTCCACATCATCCATTTCTAAAATATCTAACAAGGAATCTTTTAATTTAGTGTTCATTCGCTCATCCCTTCATTGTCAATTATTAGTAGGCATTATCTCTTTCGGTATCACAGATTCAAATCTAGTACCATTTCTTCTCGTCAGAAATTCCTCTTTGGCCCTTTTTAATAAATCACTATTTTCAATTAACTCAATCGCTGCTGCGGTCATTACTTTTCCCGCGTACAACATATATTTATGTGCAATTGTTCCTTTGCCCTGACATACGATTTGCCAAGAATGATTAGGTGTTCCTGCTATCCATGTTGCAGCCCGGATCTGTACTGTCGGACAAACCTGGCTCACATCCCCTACATCGGTTGAACCGGCCATCGAATGTTCTGTGAAGTGATATGGTACGATATAATCGCTTACCCCTGACTTACGAAGTTTAACAATTTTTCTTCTCTCTTCTTCAGTCAAATGGGCAACACCACGGTCTACCAAATCATTACCATCGATAAAACTTTCCTTTAATCTATCAAACTCTCCAGATTCTGCTTCACTAAAAATAGGAATGGGTATTTCTCTCATTTTTTCATCCAACAATTTTCCCAACACATCATTTGGCAAGACTTCCATACAGGCTTTAACAAATCGCTTTTCTACTTTATTTTCAGTCATAATTGCCGCACCTTCCGCCAATTTATCTACACGCCTACACAACTTCTCCACTTGTGATATTTTAGGTGCTCTTACCAAATAAAGAGCTTTGGTAAATGATTGTACAACATTAGGTGAAACTCCGCCCGCATCAATAATCGAGTAGTGAATTCTTGCTTCCTGAATCATATGCTCCCGAAGAAAATTAGCACCTACATTCATCAATTCCAATGCATCTAAAGCACTTCTCCCAACATGAGGATTACTAGCCGCATGAGCACTTTTCCCCTTAAAACTATATTCAATTTCTATATTAGCTAGGCTGCTTCCAGATATAACACCATTTTCTGTTCCAGGATGCCAGGTTATTGCACAATCAATATCATCAAATATTCCGTCCCTGACCATAAAGGCCTTCCCTGACCCCCCTTCTTCTGCTGGACAACCGTAATATTTGATTGTTCCCGCAACATTATTTTTTTTTATGTATTCCTTTACAGCTACTGCTGCTGCAAAAGATCCTGTCCCTAATAAATGGTGCCCACAACCATGCCCTGCTTTTTTACCACTCAAATTACTTTGATAGGTTACTCCATAATCCTGGCCTAAATTCGACAATGCATCATATTCACCTAATATGCCAATGATTGGTCTTTTATCACCATAACTGGCAACAAAAGCAGTTTTCATATTAGAAACTCCTTCTGTTACTTGGAATTCTTCTGTTTTTAACGCTTGCACAAGAATTCTAGAAGCTTTTTCTTCTTTAAAACCCAATTCTGGATTATCCCAAATATAATCACTTATATAGCAAAAATGATGCTCCCGTTGATCTATTTCTTTTGTTACAAAATCTTTTCTATTCATTTACTTTTCCCTCTCTATAGTGTTAATTCACATGGTGACATGCAACTTTGTGATCGCCTTCCAAGATACTTAACGCTGGCATATTTACTCGACAATTAATTGACCTCAATCGGCATCTATAATAGTACCTACACCCAGTTTCCAAATAAATCTCACCATCATCAGCAATAGCAAAATCACTTATTTTTTCTTTTAAAATAGAAGGTATCGAACCAAGAAGTTCTCTTGTATAAGGATGCAATGGTCTTTCAAAAATGTCTTTTTTGCATCCGCTCTCAATAATTGTACCAGCAAACATAACCATAATATAATCACAAAGGAAATTTATAACACTTAAATCATGTGATATAAATAAATATGTTAACGAATGTTCTTCCTTAATTTTTTTAAACAAATTTAAAATCTGAGCCTGTATCGAAACATCTAATGCCGAGACCGGCTCATCGCAGATAATAAGCTCGGGTTTACCCACTAAAGCACGGGCAACTGAAATTCTTTGCTTCTGTCCTCCGCTTAATTCATGTGGATATTTTAAAAAGTCTTCCTTTTTTATTCCAACATAATGTAACATTTCCTCTGCTTGTTTCCTTTTCTCACTAAAAGATAATTCTTTGTGTAGATCTAAAGCATCAAAAACCGATTCGGAAATTTTTTTCCTGGGGTTTAGAGAGCTATATGGGTCTTGAAAAATAAGTTGCATTTTTTTCTTTAATAAAAAAACTTTTTTTCTTTTCCAGTTCGTAATATCGTTGTTATCAAATACTATTTTTCCTTCATCAATTGATTCCAATCGTATAATACATCTCCCCAATGTGGTTTTTCCACATCCGCTTTCCCCAACCAGCCCCCAGATTTGTCCGTTAAGTATCTCAAGGCTAACATCATTTAAGGCTGCAAAACTTTTTTTGTTAAATAAATATTGATTTCCTACATAATATTTTTTTTTCACACCACTGACGGATAGTAATATTTCTCTATTGTTTTCACTTTTATTCATCACCACAATATCTCCAACATCGGATTTTTTTATCTCCGCATGTAATTAGTTGTGGTTTTTCTTTGCTGCACCTCACTTTGGCATATTCGCATCTTTCATAAAAACCACAACCTTTAAAATCTTTCGCATAATCTGGAACCAGGCCTTCCATTGTTGGTAAATACTGTAATCCTCTGTTTAATGAGGGGAGGGAATTTAATAAGCCTCTGGTATATGGATGAGATGGAGTTTTAAAAATATTATCAATGGAAGCATATTCGACTATTTCGCCGAAATACATAACAATTACTTCATCTGCTATTTCTGAGACTATTCCAAAATCATGCGTTATCAACAAAATTGCAGTATCATGTAACATAACAATTCGTTTAAATAAATTCAATATTTTTTTTTGTGTTGTTACATCTAAAGCAGTTGTCGGTTCATCAGCAATGATCAATTCTGGATTACATAATATTGCCATAGCAATCATCACTCTCTGTCTCATGCCACCACTCATTTCGTGCGGATATTGGCGCATCTTTTTTTCAGGAAAAGAAAAACCGACCGATGCCAAAACATTGCAGCAATGATGATAAGCATCTTTTTTACTGCCACGAAAATGTGCCAGGTACATTTCCACCAGCTGGTTACCAATACTATAACAAGGATTAAAAGAGCTCATTGGATTTTGAAATACCATGCTGATTTTCTTACCCCTTATTTTTCGCAATTCACAGTTTGACATTTCAGCCAGGTTTTTTTGGGAAAACAAAATATTTCCAGCGGTTATTTTGGTTTGTTTTCCCGGTAATAAACCAAGTATTGAATTTGCTAATACACTTTTACCACATCCTGATTCTCCTACAATACAGAGTGTTTTTTTTCTTTTTACAGAAATATCAATATCTTTTAAAATCACTTTGAATCCTTCTTTAGTTGCAAAACCCAATGTCAAGTTTTGAATATGTAACAGCACATTACTATTTAACATTCTTTAATTAAGTCCCCATTCCCAGATAGCATCATTGAACATGTAGGCATCAAAATGATTTATTCCTGTTAACCTGCCTGACTTTACTGTAAAATTGTATTGAAAATATAATGGTATCAAAGGTTCGGTATCATATAACAAGGCTTGGAACTCTTTTATTTTTTTAATTCTCGCTTCAGAATCAACTGTGTTTTTTATATCGGTCATTGCTTTCTTGTATTGTGGGTCGGTAACGGCACAATAATTTGCTGCTTCATTATCAAAATACCATTCTGCACATAGTGGATACTCCGTCATAGTATCTGCCATAATTGCAAAATCATATTTACCATCTTTGATGCCTGAAAACATCGTAGGAGTATCTACCATTTCGATCTCTAAGTTAATACCGATCTCTTGTAAATTTGCCTGTAATATCGAAGCTAACTGCAATCTAAATCCTTTAGGAACAGCAATTATATATTTTCTGGCAAAATCATAGTTTATTTCTTCTAGTAATAATCTGGCGGTTTCTAAATCTCTTCCTTTTGGTAAATCATGATTTAAAAACTCACTATTGGGCAGTATATATGATTCTGCCACTTCAGCATGCCCTTTCATTACCTGGTTTACCATAAGCTCTTTATCTATTGCCAGATTGATAGCTTTTCGCAGTTTAGGTTCCGGAACATTCTGATTATTAATCAACAACATTACCAGCTTATTGGCATTTTCCGACTGTATGACATTTAAACCTTCGGCTTTAGCCATTTCAGCACTTTCAACAGATAGAAAAGGGAAAGAAAAGTCTAATTCATCTACCAGATAGGCAGTTACTACATTAGAACCATTAATTACCTGCATTCTTACTTTATCAAAGTTCGGCACTCCCATATGGTATTCTTTGTTAATCTGTAAATCTATATAGCTCCCCTCCATTTGACCCTCAAAAATACATGGACCTGATCCGATCGGCGAATTCCAAAATTCCGAATCCATCACCTCTTTAGATTCTAATGAACCCAGGATATGCTCTGGAAGAACAACAAATTTCTTCATCCAGACACTGACAAATTCTTTGTCATTCCAACTTTCTTTTAAATTCAATTCCAAGGTATAATCATCAATTACTTTTATACCCAATGAATCTTTATCTAATCGCCTTCCACTATGATCTGTGCCCACAAACACATACATATTTTTTCTGTTGTCATATGGAAAATCGGGGTCTGCCAGCAAATCGAATGTATATTTCCAATCATTCGCGGTGACATTCCTGCCATCATGCCATTTGGCATTTTTGTTTAATTTGATTGTCATGGTTTTTTGATTGTTTGACATGTTCCAAGACTCCGCATTTCGGGGTGATATTCTCTTTCCATCTTCATGAATAAAGAATAGTTTATCATAAATTTTATCGCACACTAAGCCAGCATATAATCCCCCGGCTACGGTATAATATGGATTCAGGGATTCCCATGAAGCACCGAGACCATATCGGAATACCCTTGGTGATGCTTCTTCATTTGCTTCCAATTTAGTACTGATTATTTCCGCATCATTAGTTTTACAAGCCGTTAATAACATAACAATTACTAGTATTTTTAATAACAATTTTCTTTTCATTTTCATTTTCTCCTTATGAGTTTTTTACATCCGTCAAATCCCGCAGCCCTTCTCCCAATTGATTCATACTAATAAC
>Ga0153941_1000365_pt1 | contig 20199 bp, 18 predicted proteins | sample TSNJ025MetaG_FD_104733 | JGI IMG/M metagenome (GOLD analysis project Ga0153941, IMG submission 104733) | Attine ant fungus gardens microbial communities from New Jersey, USA - TSNJ025 MetaG | ecosystem: Host-associated > Fungi > Mycelium > Unclassified | place: USA: New Jersey, Brendan T. Byrne...
AAATATGAATAAGTACAAGCGTGTGTTTTCAGGGTTAATGATCATGCTTTTTCTGACGGTCATTTCGCTGTCGACTACGCCGGTGTATGCTTTTTCTATATCTGATTTATTGGGACAAACTACTCAGTCTGATAATGGCGGTGGGGTGTCTGGCCTGAGCACAGGTCAAGGATTGCTGAATATTTTGCTGGGACTTATCGTCGGCAAGTATTTGATCAACACATCTTCTTCCTCGCCGGCAGATGGGGTAAATAAGAGTGTTAGCAATGAATCAGCCGGCAGTACCCGGAAAGAGTTGGTCGGTTTTTATGCCGAATGGTGGGGGGAAGATACTTCTTCCTATGACACTATGGTGAAAAATTTCGATGCCATTGCAACGATTGCTCCATTTTGGGCGACACTGCAGGCTGACGGTACTGTCACTGACCGTGGCGGTAACGATCATACTACAGTAGTGAAAGCGGCTCAGCAGAAAGATATAACAGTATTGCTGCTGGTTAATAATGCCAAGCAAGATGGCACTGCCACTCTGCCGATTCATAATGTACTGTCGAATCCGGCATTACGGACAAAAGCCATTGACAATTTTGAAGCTTATATTAAAAAATACAATTTAGATGGCATCAATATTGACTTTGAAATGGTGCCTGCTGAGGATCGGGATAACCTGACCGCGTTTATGCGCGAGCTTTATGCCCGTCTCAAGCCGCAGGGATATATTGTATCAATTGATGTATTGCCCAAGCAAGACGAAAATAATGTCGTTGCCGTTGCTTATGACTATGCCGGCCTGAGCAACTATGCCGATAAAATTATGATTATGACTTACGACAACCACGGACAATGGAGTGGTCCGGGCCCGATTGCCGCTATTAGCTGGGTTGAAAATAACCTTAAATATGCGCTGCAATCTATTCCTAAAAGTAAACTATATTTAGGGATTGCAGCCTATGGGTATGATTGGTCGGCGCAAGGCACAGATTCTTTAGACTATAAGGCAATAACAGCTTTGACTCAGCGATATGGAAAACAAGTACAGTGGGATGATAGTTCAAAATCTCCCTATTTTAGCTATACCGCTGCCGATGGTACAGCCCATACTGTTTGGTTTGAAAACAACGAAAGCCTGAAGCATAGGCTGGCGCTGATAACCAAATATGATATTGCGGGTGCTGCCATGTGGAAACTTGGCGAAGAAGATCCGGCCAGTTGGCAGGTATTGCGGGACAAGCTCGGTAAATAGTGAAATACAATGGGAGGTTGCTGTGTATAGAAGCAAAATATTAATCATGCTGCTGCTGTTTACCGTGGTGTGTAGTGCAATGGCTCCGATGCAAGTGAGCCATGCTACCTCGTTAGACAGTGTACTGGGTACGCTGGCCGCCTCAAGTGTTCCTGCAAGCGAGGGCAGTCCGAACGTATTGGACAAGCTGTTTAGCTTGTTATTCGATAAACTCTTAGGACCGATATTAAATATTTTTGGCGGTGGCAAAGCGGCCAATTCATTACCTGATAATCCGGTTAAGGTGACGCCGCTGCCGCCGCAAACAGGCGATAAGAATATTACCGGCAGCAGCACATTACGCGGTAAAGTTATCGTCGTGGATCCCGGCCATGGTGGCAGCAATCCAGGAGCGGTAGGGAGCGGCACCAGGGAAACCGACAATAACCTGGCTGTTAGCCTGAAGCTAAGAGATAAACTGGTTAAGGCCGGAGTTAGAGTCATCATGACCAGGGAAACTGATCGTACGGTAGCACCTGCCGGCAGTTCGTTAAACCAGGAATTGGCGGCACGGGTCAATATCGCTGAAGCTAACAATGCCGATATGTTTATCAGTGTTCACTCAAACTCCAACCCAAACCCAGCCATTGAGGGAGTTATGACATTTTATCCGAGCGGCAAATCACCTAAATTGGCTCTTGCGGTTCAAGATGCTATTATCAAGCAATCAGGCGCTGCCGACAAAGGCACATCTGCGGCAACTTTCTATGTGTTGCGCAACACGACAATGCTCAGCGTTCTGGTTGAGATGGGCTTTGTCAGCAATGCTCGGGAGGCCCGCGCTCTGCAAGATGATAGCTACCGGAATAAAATTGCACAGGGCATTTTTAACGGGGTAGGGAGTTTCTTCAGCGAATAACAATTGAGCACATAGATTATCTAAAACAGAGAGAGAAGCTATTAGCTGTTCTCTGTTTTTTTCTTTAGCAATATCAGGTATAATAGAAAATATACTTACTGCAGTGATGAAAAGGAGACTTTATGTATCAAAAGTCAGTATTGCCAAATGGAATTCGTGTCGTTTCCGAAGCGATTCCTTATGTTAAATCAGTCACTATCGGTGTCTGGATTGGAACCGGGTCAAGATTTGAAGAACAGTACAATCATGGTATTTCCCATTTTATTGAGCATTTGATGTTTAAAGGCACAGCCCGGCGTTCAGCCAAAAATATCGCTGAGACTGTCGATGCAATTGGTGGTCAATTAAACGCATTTACAGCTAAAGAATATACTTGCTACTATTTAAAAGTGTTGGATTCTCACGCCGACTTAGCCATGGATATCCTCAGTGATATGTTGCTTGCTTCAAATTTTGCCGAGGATGATATTGAAAAAGAGCGGCAGGTTGTTGTGGAAGAAGTACATATGTACGAAGATACGCCTGATGAACTAGTGCATGATATTCACCTTGACGCTACTTGGCGCAATCACCCGCTCGGACGAAATATCTTAGGCACAAGCAGCTCAATCGATGGCTTTAACCGCCAGCTTGTTAAAGAGTATTACCAAGATTTTTATACACCTGACAACATTGTGATTGCAGTAGCCGGTAATATAACCCACGAGCAATTAGTGTCACTAGTGTCTCGCTATTTTAGTGCAATGACCGGGGAAAAACGTAACAAAGTCCTGAGGGCGCCAACGCTTACGCCTGCCAGAACGGTTATCAGCAAAGACACCGAGCAGGTGCATGTATGTTTAGGAACTGTAAGTGTGCCCCAAGATTACCCCGAAATATATCCTGTATATGTCATGAATAATATTCTGGGCGGGGGCATAAGTTCTCGCTTATTCCAGTCCATTCGCGAAGAACGCGGTCTGGCTTACTCCGTATACTCTTATCAAAATAGTTATCGTGATGCCGGTCTGCTTACCGTGTATGCCGGAACACGTCCTTCCAACGTTAGTCAGGTTTTAGATTTGATTATGGAAAATTTACAGCAGTTGAAGCACAATGGGATTAGTCAACAGGAATTGATTAAGTCTAAAGAACAAATAAAGGGCAGTTTGCTGCTGGGGCTGGAGAGTTCAAGCAGTCGAATGTCCCGTATTGGCAAAATGGAAATAACATTAGATAAATTTGTGTCTTTAGATGAAGTTGTTCGCAAAATTGATAGTGTGACATTGAACGATATCAGCAGAATGATTGAGCAGATGTTTACTGCGGAAAATTTATGCTTTACAGCCTTAGGTCCTGTTGACAGCGAAATTATCAGTACGAATTTTACTTTTTAGCAAGGAGGGCCTATGGCTAGAGGTTTTGAGATAATTAGTCACTATCTGGGCGGGGAACTTTCCCTGCCTGAGCGTAAGACGGCATTAAGCGCCGGGTATGACATTGCTGCCGGACAAGATGTTACATTACATCCCGGTAAGGTTACGTTAGTCGCTACCGGGATTAAAGCCTATATGGAGCCTAATGAGTATTTAGGAATCCACATTAGATCAGGATTAGCGATCAAGCATAGTTTAAGCTTAATCAACGGTCAGGGAATTATTGATGCCGACTATTACAACAATCAGGAAAATGAAGGTCATATCTTACTGGCAATATTTAATCATAGTGACAGTCCGGTCATTATCAGCAAAGGAACCCGGCTAGCACAGGGAATTTTTTATCAATATTTAAAAACTGATCATGATTGTTCTGACGGTAGACGCGCCGGTGGCTTCGGGAGTACCGGACAGTAGTCAAAAAACTTCGGGGACTGTTCCTCGAAGTTTTTTTCATAACTGTGGGGCAGCGGCCATATAATTTGATAGAAGTAGTCAAGGGGGGCTGACATGTATACTTGGGCATCATTGATTATCATTTTTTTAGTTATAATGTGGTCAGTTTGGCTCCGTATCTGCCGCTGCCGTGTACTGCCGGGCAATGTACCGCAAGTTGAGCTGCGACCATCACCATTTTCCCTTGCTGTGCAGGAACTGATAGCCACTTCTGGCGGGGTGTATCTCTCGTTAGTTATGGTTGTTTCGTTTTTGAAGATTGAACTACCCGAAACGATTGCAATAAATATGCTTTCTTTTGATCCCTTAGCCATGACCGCAGTTGGTGTCGCTGTTATTCAACCGGTTATCGGCAAATTATTCGGTAATAGGTAGGTGATTATATGCGGATAAGTGAGTTATCGGGCAAAGAAGTTATCAATCTGGGTGACGGCGCCCGGTTAGGTACGATTTATGAATGTGATCTGGCATTTGATAGCCACACCGGTATGATTGGCGGGCTAGTACTGCCACGAAGAAAAACAGTATTCCATTTTTTTAGTGACAGTCAAGTAACAACGATACCATGGCAAGCCATTAGGCGGATTGGGGATGAAGTCGTCATCGTAGATCTCAGCAACAGTTATGACCCAATGTATTCTAGATTCAGCCGTGAATAAAAAATCCAGTTATGGCTAAACCTAACATTAGTTAGATATTAGACAAATGTTAGGAGGGTTTATTCATGGTGAATAGTACAGACGCTAACAATCAAGTAAATGCCGCTAATCAGACAATTTCTCAGAATGCAGGCCAGACAGGAAACTCTTTGGTCAATAACAATATGGGCGCTCAAACTCAATCTGTAAACTCCCAGGCTCAGTCTCAGTCTGGCGCAATGCAGTCAAGTAGCTCGGGTGCTAAAAGTGTAATTGGCGTATTCAATTCCCGCTCTGACGCAGAACAAGGTGTTAAGGATCTTAGGTCACAAGGCTTTACAACCGAAGAGATTAATATTATCTCTAAAGATGGTGGCAATCAAACCCGGCAGGGCAGCGAATATGTTGAGGATGATATTACTGACGGTGCGTTAACAGGTGGTACTCTCGGCGGGATAGGCGGCCTGCTGTTAGGCGCCGGTGCTCTGGCTATTCCCGGTGTTGGGCCGGTCCTAGCCGCAGGTCCGATTGCGGCTGCGTTAAGTGGTGTAGTAGCCGGCGGCATCGCCGGTGGATTAATCGACTGGGGAATTCCTGCTGAGGCTGGCAAGCGTTATGAACAGCACGTCGCTCAAGGCAGAATTCTTACGATTATTCGTTCTGATGCTGCCAAGGTTAATCAAGCGGCGCAGATACTACGGCAAAACGGCGCACAGGACGTAGAAACTCATTCAATAAAATAGCCGGGGCTTACCCCGGTTTTTTTACTTTTGAGGTGCATGTTTATTGGCTTTATTAGTTAATATTTATTGACAATACTAGAACCTTTAGGATAAAATGTGTATAAAATGAATAAGCAACATCCTGTATGGGATGAAGTAGAGGTGCGGAAGTCAAGAGTACTTTCAGGGAGAGTGGCATCGATGACCTGAGAGAAAAGGGGCAACTGCCGAAGTAAGAAGGGCCGGCCGGGTCGTCTCTTATTGGTCTTATATCGAACAGGTTTAAGACTGTCACCATTCTTGGTGGAGTGCTATCTCATCTGATTAGGGGAAAGTATCTTTGTATTTTCCTTGGTCAGAGCAACGTTGTCTTTGGCAACTGGTGAGAAGTGCGTTCACCAGTTGCTTTTTTATTAATAGGAGGTGGACAGTGCTTGATTAGAGTAATGGTTAGTGGCGCTTATGGAAAAATGGGACGGGAAGTTTTACGGGCCGTTCATAACGACCAACAATTGAGTATCATTGGTGCAGTCGACACAAACTCCAATTTTGCTGATGTCGGGGATATCATTGGTACAGGCAAGACGGGAGTGACGGTTGGCAATGATTTATCTACCGTCATACATGAAACAAAACCACAAGTTATGGTTGATTTTACTAAGCCGGAGTCGGTGATGGGCAATATTCGCATTGCGATAAACAATGGCGTATGTCCCGTAGTAGGCACTACCGGGCTGTCGGAAGACGATCTGGCTGAGGTGGGAGAGTTATGCAGAGCAGCCAAAGTTAATGCCATTATTTCACCTAATTTTTCTATCGGTGCTATTTTATTAATGAAATTGGCGCAAGATGCTGCTCGATATTTACCACATGTTGAAATTGTTGACATGCATCATGATCAGAAGCTTGATGCACCTTCGGGTACGGCGCTGAGAACGGCTGATCTGATTGCTAAAGTGCGGGGGCAAATGCGCCAAGGTCACCTAGACGAAGTAGAGATTCTACCCGGCGCCCGTGGCGGCAATCGAGCAGGGATTCGCCTACACAGTATTCGTCTGCCAGGCTACGTCGCTCATCAGGAGGTTATTTTTGGCGGCCTGGGCCAGACACTGTCAATTCGGCATGACTCAATCTCCCGCGAATCGTTTATGCCGGGAGTCGTACTTGCCTGCAAGAAAGTGCTGACTGTTGACGGACTTATTTATGGTCTTGAACATATAATAGACTAAATTTTGTAGGTGCGTACCGCTAATCTAAAAAGCATGGGAGGTTATCCAAATGAAAAAATATAACGTAGCAATTTTAGGAGCAACCGGTGCAGTTGGCCAGGAATTGTTAAATCTTATCGAAGAGCGCAGCTTTCCGTTTAATGAATTAAAACTACTGGCTTCTGAGCGTTCAGCAGGTAAAGTAATTCATTTTATGGGTAAAGACTACGTAGTTGAAGCGGCTAAACCTGATTCTTTCAAAGATACGCATATTGCTTTGTTTGCCGGTGGCTCTACAAGCAAAACACTAGCTCCCGAAGCCGTTAAGTGCGGTGCCGTTGTCATTGACAATTCCAGTGCATTCCGGATGGATCCGGACGTGCCGCTTGTTGTACCAGAAGTTAATCCGGAAGCACTTAAAAATCATAAAGGCATTATTGCTAATCCCAACTGTTCGACAATTATCATGGTTATGGCGTTAAAGCCCATTTATGATGCCGTTAAGATCAAGCGGATCGTCGTTTCCACTTATCAGGCTGTTTCTGGCGCCGGTAAGGAAGCTATTGATGAATTAACCGATCAAGTAACGGCCATAATGGAAAAGCGCCCTGTTGAGGCCAATATTCTGCCAAGTGCCAGCCTGCCGAAACATTATCAAATTGCGTTTAACCTGTTACCACAGATTGATGTATTTGTTGATGACGATTATACAAAAGAAGAAATGAAAATGGTTCATGAAACACATAAAATTCTCAATGATGATACGATTGGCATAACAGCGACAACAGTACGGGTACCGATATACCGCAGTCACTCTGAATCGGTCAATATTGAGCTAAACGGCCCGCTGACCCCTCAAGAAGCAAAGCGGCTATTAGCTGCGTTTCCCGGTGTCATCGTTCAAGATAATCCGGAAGAAATGCTGTATCCGATGCCATTATATACATCTGACCGCAATGAAGTATATGTCGGGCGAATCCGCGCCGACAAGAGTGTGCCTCACGGATTAAATATGTGGGTAGTCGGTGATCAAATCAGGAAAGGCGCGGCTTTGAACGCTATGCAGATTGCCGAATACATGGTTGAACATAATTTGATTGAGGTGTAAAGAATGCGAATAATTGTCCAGAAATTCGGGGGTACGTCGGTAGCATCATCCGAAGTGAGGGAGCTTGTGCTGCGCAAGGTGGAGCAGGCCAGAGAGCAGGGATTGACGCCTGTCGTCGTCGTATCGGCCATGGGGCGGCAAGGTGCTCCTTACGCGACTGATACCTTGATCGGTATTGCACGTTCAGTATATAAAGATATTGCCGCTCGTGAGCTAGATCAGATCATGTATTGTGGTGAGATGATTTCTGCTGTTGTCATGGCGGCAACACTCCAGGCCGCTGGTATGGATGCCGCTATGCTGACCGGTGGCCAGGCGGGCATTATTACTGATTCCGGTTTTAATCGCGCCCGGATTTTAAGGTGTGACACTACGAATATTATGCGTCTTTTAAACCAGGGTAAGATACCTGTTATCTGCGGTTTTCAGGGAGTAACTAAGGACGGTGAATTTACTACCTTAGGCAGAGGGGGCAGTGATACTACTGCTGCCGCCCTGGGAGCTGCGCTGAAAGCCGAAATGGTAGAAATATACTCAGATGTTGATGGCATCATGACGGCTGATCCCAAAATTGTCGATAATGCTCGGATTCTGGATTGTGTAAGCTATGCTGAGGTTTGTCAACTGGCGCACGAGGGGGCAAAAATTATTCATCCCCGGGCTGTCGAGGTTGCTATGCAAAAGAATATTCCGATTGTTGTAAAATCGACTTTTTCTGATGCACCCGGTACACTTATAACGAATATTGCCAAAGAGAATATTAGTGGCACTGCGGTAGCCGATAGAATTGCTACAGGGGTAACATATCTGACAGATATCGTGCAAATTAAAGTTCATCTTGATGAGAGTATGGCCAGTGACGCTAGTTTTAAAGTATTTCGAATAATGGCCGACAGTGATATCAGTGTTGATTTGATTAATGTTCTGCCGGGGCAAATCATGTTTACAATTGAGGCTGAACATATCGTGCGGGCATTGGCAATACTTAAACGTCAGGGCTATGAAATTGAGCTGTTGGAAAACTGCGCAAAAGTATCTGTAGTTGGTGGTGGCATGCGAGAAGTGCCAGGCGTGATGGCTAGTTTTATCGAGGCTTTATCAGCTAATAAAATTGCCATCTTTCAGACGGTAGATTCTCATACCTCCATTTCTGCGCTTGTATCGCAAAGCAATGTCGGAGCTGCCGTTAAATCATTACATGAAAAATTTAGTTTATCAATCTAAAATAAAGGGAGATTTTTATGAGGAAATTAGGGCGTATTTTAACCGCAATGGTAACCCCGTTTGATGATGGTTATAATATTAACTATAGCGAAGCCGCCAAACTGGCACAATACCTCGTAAGCAATGGTTCAGACGGCATTGTTGTGGCCGGTAGCACTGGTGAATCGGCAACACTGACAGCAGATGAGAAAATTAAACTTTATGCTGCCGTGTTGGATGCAGTAGGTGACAAAGCTACCGTAATTGCAGGTACAGGATCGAACGATACAAGAGCGTCTATCGAATTAACAAAGCAGGCCGAAAAAATCGGTGTGCATGGAGCGATGCTTGTTACTCCGTACTATAATAAACCGCCACAGGAAGGCTTATATCAGCATTTTAAAGCTGTTGCCGATGAGACAGCACTGCCGCTGATTGTCTATAATGTTCCAGGACGTACGGCTGCTAATATTTTGCCGGCAACCGTTGCCCGACTGGCTGAAATAAAAAACATTGCGGCTATTAAGGAAGCAAGCGGCAGCTTGGAACAAATCTCTGAGATTATTCGTACAACACCCGATGATTTTCTCGTTTACAGCGGTGACGACGCTATGACCTTGCCGTTACTGGCAGTAGGTGGTGATGGCGTCATCAGTGTGGCTGCTCATATTGTTGGCAAGCGCATGCAAGAGATGGTTACTGCTTTCTATGCTGGGGATATGGCGAAAGCCCAGGCCTTGCATTTAGAACTCCTGCCATTCTTTAAAATTATCTTCATTACAACAAATCCCATACCGATCAAAGAGGCTGTCAATCTTATCGGTTTTAAAGCAGGTCCATTGAGGCTGCCACTAGTGTCACCGACTGCCGATGAAACCGAGCAGCTTAAGCAGGTTATGCACTCAATTGGGGCACTATAGATCATTTTTGACAACCGGTAGCAAAAGCTGCCGGTTGTTTGTATGCAGAGGCAGGATTTGCATATAATATTGCAGAGTGCGTATCGCGACAAACTCACGGATGAAAAGGTTGTGTCAAAAACATGGGAGAAATATTAATACTTTTGGACGAGATAAAAGACGAATGCTAAGAATAGAAAGTAGTACATAAGCTAAAGCTAGCGTCTTTGATCATATTAATTCCTTTATCCTTAGTCGCTGATATTGATTTACTTTCAGAAGCTGTCAGGGGACACTGGTTAGATGAGTCTATGCATTGGCACCTGGATGTTACATTTCGTGAAGGTAAGAACCAGAACTATATAACTTGTTGTCAGGGGACGATAAATGAGTTATAATTAGTCACAAGCGGACAGGACGGCCGGTTTTTATTTAAGTTTTAGGATTAGTCCCAGGACATATATAAAATTTTCAACATAATATCTAGTTTTTAAAGTTGAAACAGATACTATATATATTGTGGTATATTTTTAGGTTATGCTTTTTGAGGGCGAACCATAGTTAGGGTTTAAATGAACGGGCAGTTTTACTTTTTTTGCATATGTTTTTAATAATTTGGAGGTGTATGTTTTTTTGGCACGACAATTGAAAAAATTGCAAATTATTCCCTTGGGCGGGATGGGGGAAATTGGGAAAAACATGACAGTAATCCGTTATGGTGATGAAATAATCGTAGTTGACTGTGGACTGATGTTTCCCGAAGATGACATGCTAGGTATCGATTTGGTTATTCCCGACATTTCCTATTTGTTGGATAACAGAGATTTAGTTAAAGCTATTGTACTAACACATGGCCACGAAGACCATATTGGCGCTTTGCCTTATGTATTAAAGCAGCTTGATGCTCCTGTTTACGGCACTCGCTTGACGCTTGGGATTTTGGAAGGGCGCTTACAAGAAAATAATATTTCGGCCAGCAATTTACATCCCGTTAAACCAGGTGAACAAATCCAGTTCGGCAACTTTGAAATTGGTTTTATTCGGGTAAACCACAGTATTGCCGATGCAGTGGCATTGTCAATTAAAACTCCTGTTGGTATCATCGTCCATACCGGAGATTTTAAACTCGACCAAACGCCGGTCGATGGGCAAGTTACTGATTTTCACAGATTTGCCGAACTGGGTGACCAGGGTGTGCTGGTACTGTTGGCTGATAGTACTAACGCGGAACGGCCTGGCTATACGCCGAGTGAAAAAATGGTCGGCATAACGTTCGATGAGACTTTCCGCAATGCGCGTGATCGCATTATTATTGCTTCGTTCTCGTCGAACATCCACCGTATTCAGCAGGCTATTGATACGGCCTGTAAGTACCGACGCAAAGTTGCCATTCTCGGTCGCAGTATGGTCAATGTTGTTAATATTTCTTTAGAACTTGGCTATTTGAACGTACCGGAGGGCACTATTATCGATATTGATGAGACAAGTAATTACCCGTCATCGGGTATCGTTATTTTGACGACAGGCAGTCAGGGCGAGCCTATGTCTGCTTTAACTCGGATAGCCATGTCTGATCATAAAAAAGTTGAGATTATGCCGGGTGATACCGTAATTATTTCAGCTACACCAATACCTGGTAATGAAAAACTAGTATCGCGTACTATTGATTATCTTTTCCGTCAAGGAGCCGAAGTCGTTTACGAATCTACATCAGGAATCCACGTATCCGGGCATGCCAGCCAGGAAGAACTCAAGCTTATGCATAATCTTATCCGTCCCAAGTTCTTTATTCCTGTACATGGAGAATACCGCCACTTGATTAAACACGCTAAATTGGCTCAATCGTTAGGAATGCTTAAAGAAAATATTTTTGTTGCCGAAAACGGTCAAGTATTGGAGTTTTCTTCCGATAAGGGGGCTGTAACCGGTAAAGTAACATCAGGAAATGTGTTGGTCGATGGCCTGGGTGTCGGTGATGTTGGCAATATTGTCCTTCGGGATCGTCGGCAGCTTTCACAAGACGGCTTACTCATCGTCGTCGTAACGATGGATAAGCAACGGGGGCATGTCGCTGCCGGCCCCGATATAGTGTCTCGTGGCTTTGTCTATGTTCGCGAGTCTGAGCAGCTGATGGAAGATGCCAAGGAACGGGTAAAGCAGGCATTGGAAAAATGTGAGCTCAATGGTGTTACTGAATGGGCAGCGATAAAGTCCAATGTACGAGATACACTGGGCAAGTATCTGTATGAGTGTACACGCCGTCGGCCAATGATTTTACCAATCATCATGGAAGTATAGTCAACAGACCTTAGTACTCTCGGGTAATGCTGGGATACTAAGGTTTTTATTATGACAGAAGCCGTACTTGAATGAAATCGCCGCCAGTGCCAATACTATGTAATGGAAAAAAAATGATAGCTTACTCGTTGGAGGGATATTGAAAATGGCAGTAGTTAATGATAATCCGGTAGTTGCGCCCCCCGGCACTGATCCTAATCAGCCGCAAACTACTCAACCCCCTGTTGAAATGCCGAAAAAGAGCAGACAAGCTAAAAAAACAGCAGCGGTTGAAAATATTCAGGAATTAGGTACGGCTGAAGTACCAACAGCTAAAACCAATATTCATGTCATGACGATAATCGGGCAAATCGAAGGCCATATGGTGTTGCCGCCTAATTCAAAAACAACGAAATATGAACATATTATGCCGCAATTAGTAGCTATCGAGCAAAGCCCTGAAATTGAAGGTCTGATGTTATTATTAAATACTGTTGGCGGTGATGTCGAAGCAGGACTCGCAATTGCCGAAATGATTGCCAGCATGTCCAAGCCGTCAGTATCCATCGTGCTAGGCGGCGGTCATAGCATCGGCGTTCCGGTCGCCGTATCAGCCACGCATTCGTTCATTGTTGAAAGTGCAACAATGACAATCCATCCCATCCGTTTAACCGGACTTGTTATTGGTGCGCCAAGCTCATTCGACTACCTGGAAAAGATGCAGGATCGTGTCAATAATTTCGTTACTTCACACTCTGGAATATCAGAAAAGAAATGGAAAGAATTACTCTTTAAAACTGGCGAGCTTTCGCGTGATATCGGTACGTCACTTGCCGGTAAAGACGCTGTGCGGTATAGTCTCATTGATGAGATCGGCGGTGTCGCTCAAGCAATGGAGAAATTACAGCAGATCATTCACGCTAAGAAAGAGACGAAGGGGTTGAAACAATAATGATACTGTGGACTGTTATGCCAATGGATGCCATCTTTCCACAATCATATAGCCCCGATTATAATGAAATCGAATACGCCGGTACTAAAATGATGATTGAGAAGACGGCTGCTGATAAGTATCGGGTTGTCCGCATCTTATCAACTGATCCCGAAGACTATCTGCGGCAGGATATTCAACCGGGAACAGTATTTACCGGTGGCTCCTCTTTTGAAGCAGAAGTACAATAACAAGGATGATAATAAAAAGGCTCGCTGTCTATCTACAACAAGACAGCAAGCTTTTTTATGTTATATAAACATGAGGATTCATCCTTTACCTCGACTTTCAGTCGAAGCGCATTTATGCGATAGCCCGCCCGCTTTAGCAGGCTGTAGTTTAGTTAATTCTGGCTCAAGCGCTAAAAACTTGCCCGTCAGGGAATAAATCATACTCAGCCGCAAGCGGTTCTTTAACTTCCGCTTATTGCTTATCGGCTGCATGTTTAGCTTCATCTTGATTTAACGTGCTATTTTTATAACTATAACTAAAATAAACTACTAAACCGATAAAGCACCAGACGACAAAGCGAATCCATGTATCCAACGGCAAACTACACATTAAGAAACCGCACGCTAAAACTGCCAACGGGGAAATAATGATCAAGGCTGGACATCTGAAGGTACGATGAATATCTGGCTTAGTATATCGCAGTACCAATACTCCGATGCTAGCAACTAAAAACGCGCTTAATGTTCCGATATTCGCCATCTCTGCAATTAATCGAATCGGTGCGAAGCCGGCAATGACGGCAACCAGAGTAGCACCAACAATTGTTACCAGATAAGGAGTTTTATACACAGGATGAATTTTGCAGGCGGAAGCCGGTACCATGCCGTCGCGGGACATAGCAAAGAATATGCGAGCTTGCCCGTACAACAACACCAAAAGTACTGACGTAATACCGCAAATGGCACCAACACCAACTAGGGCTGAACCAATATTGTAACCGATATAGCGCAAGGCATAGGCAACTGGTTCTGGATTATCAAGCTTGGCAAAAGGAACTATCCCGGTAAGCACAGCAGAAACAAATACATATAAAAGCGTACAAATTACAAGTGAACCAATAATACCAATCGGCAGATCCCGTCCTGGATTTTTGCATTCTTCAGCCGAAGTTGCAACTGCGTCAAAACCGATATAGGCAAAAAAGACGATAGCAGCACCGCCAGCTACGCCTGCAAACCCAAACGGCATGAACGGCTCCCAGTTAGCCGGATTGACTTTAGGCCCTGCCAGTACCAGGAAGATAAATACGGCACCCAATTTGATGAATACCAAAACCTTATTCAATGTGGTGCTTTCTTTGGTGCCACGCACCAACAGGAAACTTAAAAACAAGGTGATTAAAATTGCCGGTACATTAATGATACCGCCGTCGGCCGGCACCAAAGTATACGCTTTCGGCAAATCTATACCTCCGGCTTTTAGCAGTCCGATCACATAGCCGGACCAGCCGGCTGCTACGGCACTAGCAGTAACGGTATATTCTAAAATCAAATTCCAGCCAACGATAAAAGCTAAAAATTCGCCGAGTGCGGCATAAGTATACGTATAGGCGCTCCCCGCTGAGGGTACGATGGAAGCCAATTCGGCATAGGCCAGGGCGGCAAGTGCACAGGCCAGACCAGAGATGACGAAGGATAACGTTACTGCTGGACCTGCATATTGGGCAGCGGCAATCCCGGTAAGTACAAAAATGCCGGTTCCAATAACGCAGCCAATGCCTAACAATACTAAATCAGTAGCGCCCAGACTTTTTTTCATTCCTGACACTTCGGCCATTGATCTCAAAGTTTCAATGCTTTTTGTTCTGAATAAATCCATAATATCCTCCTCGTATGATTTGCTAATCAGTCATACAACTAGGTTCAGGCCTAGTGCCTGCCTGTTAACGCTTAAGGCTTCTCATTACGGGCAGCCACCATGACTCGCTGCCATCCAAATGGCTGTTCTTTACCGGACTGGGGTTTCGCCCGGTAATGTGTGTAACCTTGCTCGGACGCTCCGAAAGTCAGCGCTGATTGAAGTAAATGCCGCTGTAATAGCTTGATTAACGATTTAGGCAGTATTTAACAGTACAGCCATGTACTCAACAGTTATAGTATGTGATATAATACAATTATATCTTGTTACCATAACATCGAATAAAAGGAGTTAAATAGCTTATTATGAGAAACAAGTTAATTTTAGTCACATTATTTATCGTAGCATTGGTTATGGCTGCCGGTTGTGGTGGTGGCAGTAAAGTTGAGCGTCAGTCAGGGCTATCTTCTGAACAGGTGATACATAGTTTTTTTGATGCCGCCAAAGACAATCGCATGAACGAGGCTGCACTTTATGTATCGCCGTCATCTGCTAAGGATATGCAGACAGTGCTTAAATTTGTTACCGGGCAAGATCGTGCAACAATTAAAAACGCTAATTTGCTGTCAGTAAAAATTGTTGCTCAACAAGGTAATTATGCGGCCGCTGTAACTACTCTTCAACAACAAAACTCCCTTGCAATGTTCGTCAAGCCTGTTGGGCTTGAAAAAATTGATGGCGAGTGGTATATCGTCGATTACGACCAGGCTCTTCGTGATGCTAAGTATCGAGTGTTAGCTCAATTATTTCGAGGCATTTGATAACAGTAGCGGAGGCTGAGCGTCTTTTGTCTGGATGCTCAGTCTTTTACTTTTTACTCGGCAGCAAACGACAGATCACCTGAAAACAGAAAGTTTTTTAATCAGCACCACACTTCGCGGATGGTTTTCTCACCCTATAAGCGGCCGTTACCGACCAACGCCTAACGACGCTGGCTTTCACTTTGTTCAAGCCTTAATACCTTAATTCGTTGCCACCTTTAAAAGGGGATAAAATATTTGCCTTTGTGGGCATTTACATCACCCATCCCTTTTGTTATTGTGGCTTGAACACCTACATTATATCGGAAAGGTGATTTTTTTGTATATGTACCGAGAGAGAAGCCATTGTGAAGATGATTCTGTTGGGGGTCTCTCATGATTTTTTGTTGGGATCGGCAATAGCGGCGTGGCAGTCGGAAGATCAAACGTATGAATCAACGGTGATTTTTTACCATTTGGTATAAAGGAATATAGTTAGGCGCTGAGAGGAGAAGTTCCTGCTTTCTTTAGTAGACTTATCATCTCTTGCGTGCCGGCACGGGCAATTCTTGGTCTAGTGTTAATAGACTGATAGGATACTACCATAATGTTAATGGGATAGAATATCTATAATAGGAACAGGTACCGGCTTGCCGGTACCTGTTCCTATTATAGATATTTGTTTATCGGGATTGAACGGTGAGCCAAGCCAATGGCAATCTCATTAAGATTTAATACGCCAACACCGCAATAAACGGCTACGCAAAGATGCTCGCCATGACGAGCAATGCCGATCTTGCCACCGATGTTGAGTCCTACAGCCTTGGCGGCAATCTGTTCTATCGCGCCGCGTACCGCCCCGGCAACGGCCCCTTCACCGATATGATTAGCAGGAACAATGTTTTGCCGCTGGGCAGCTACAACGGCCCGTTCAATCATTTTTTTTACAGATGGAATAAATTCTCCGCCAAAATCTACAGCCACTGCCAGCATATTTTCCTGGGCAAACTGCTGGCGGATGTCGTGCTCATCCTGCCTTGTTTCACTAATTGCTATGCGCAGCGCAGCCCGTCCAACATCGATGCTTGTTACTTCCTTCATTATTATATCTCCCTGATTATATCTTTCTGATTATATCTTTCTTGTTCTAGGTCTTGTTCGAGGTGCTGAACCGAAATTTTCTGCGGATCAAGCACCGCAACTGCTAGAAATGTTACGATACATACTAGCCACTCGAGATAGATCGGGTGGGCAAATACCCTGATCTCTGGGATTAATTGCCAAGCAAGCAACGCTAAAATACCGGCTAGTGTAGTATAGAAGGCCGTATTCCGACGACATAGGCCTGGGAGAAAGATGGTACATAAAAAAACGAGAGTAAATGCAGTAGTCAGGCTTAATCCCAGCAGCATCGTTTTCAAAATACCTACGGCATTGAAGGCCAACCATAAGGTAATAAACCCTAATGCCAAAATACTGACTCTGTTGATGACGACATATTTGCTTTCAGTTACGTTAGGGTTTATAAACCGCTTATAAATATCCTGAGCAAACAGAGTGCCGGCGCCAAGCAGCAATGTGCAGGCTGTCGATACATCGGCAGCCCAAAGGGCTGCAAGCGTGATGCCGGAGAAAATAGGATTAAGACCCATGATAATTTTCGGCAAGGCCATTGTAGCATTGACTTCAGGAAAAGCAACCTTGGCAGCCAGGCCCATAATAGCGCACAAAAAACCGACTGGGAAAATCAAGATAGCCCCCCAAATAAAACCGCGTTTGGCAGTCGTGGCACTGGCGGCACCACAGGCGATTTGTACAGGACCCTGTGCCGATAATGACTGGGTAATCATAACGGCAAACCAGCCGATGATGCTAGCCAGGCCAAGTCCGCCAATAGGGCCAAACCAATCGAGACCTGGCGGTAAACTAGTCGCGATAGTCGATAACCCGCCCTGTTGGTTAATCGTCATGATTGTCCCGCCTACAATCCCGATATAGATTAACGTCACACTGACAACATTGGACAAGCCGGAAGACCATAGTCCTCCTATCAGCGTTATGCCTATGAAAACGATGGCGCTGGTAATCATACCGCCGTTGAATGAGAATATTTCCGGCAGCATGGAGGATAAAATGGCGCCACCTGCCAGATACTGCATTGAAGTAATAACCAGTTGAATGGTGATTAAGCCAATAACACTAATAATCCGGCCTTTTTTATCATAATATCGTTCAAATAACTCAGGGACGGTTGTACAGTTCATTTCCCGGTATTTACCGGCTGCCAACACACCCATTACTAAGGCGCCGGCCGCCCACGCCGCATTATACCAACCGGCGGCAATACCTGATGAAAAAGCATTTTCGGCAACACCAATCGTTGAGGCGGCACCGACCGCTAACCCGGTGATATTAGCCGCTACCAACAAGGTATTCATCTGACGGCCGCCGAATAAGAAGTTTAGGCTGCCGCCCGCAGCTTTACGTTTGGCGTAGAGACTAATTGCAAACAGCATAACAATATAACAGACTACGATGAAAAATTGAATAGACATCAACCATCCTACCTTTCTACACTCTCAATTGACTATGGCCGGATACTACAAATATCCACCCGCTTGCACGGCTCTTTAGCGTACTGCCATCCTACAAGTTCCGGACCACTATTCTACAAATGTATGGTAACCAAATCGCGAAATAATGTCAATAGCGATATATGGAAAAGCCTACCCAATAAATGAAAACTGTGCAGGATATCATCGCAATCTGTTGAAATATATTCAAAAACAGAAATATGTGAGGGTTAGCTATGGGAATTCTGCAGAAAAAGCTGATAATTGTTATTGGGCTGGCATGTGGGATACTAGCTTGCAGTTTTCACAGTTATTGGCAAAAAAGCGCAGCACGTCCGGATGAGATTATCGTGACACCGCCACCAGCCTATTCAGGCTCTAACAGCGAGGCTGCAGATAGTGGCGCGGGCGATGATATTATCGTGTATGTCAGCGGCGGTGTTAATAAGCCGGGGGTGTATAAGCTGGCTACAGGCAGCCGAGTCGTTGATGCCGTCACGATGGCAGGTGGCTTTGCGGCTGACGCCGATGCTGCCAGAATTAATCTTGCCTTGCGATTAAAGGATGAAATGCAAGTCAATGTTCCCTGCACCACTATTGCCGCAGGCACTGCAAAGGGAACACCGGTCACTGCCACTGCTAGTGCCGGTGGCAGTGATAATGGCAAAATAAATATAAATACGGCTTCTAATGCAGAGCTTGATAAACTGCCGGGAATTGGACCGGCTCTGGCTGAACGTATCATTGACTACCGCACGACAAACGGACCTTTTCAAGACACTGTCGATCTCAAAAAAGTACCAGGTATTGGTGAGGCAAAATATAACCAGTTTAAAGATAAAATTTCCTTATAGCTATGGAATCGCTGAGCAATATCATCTTATTTGTCTGTGCCGCTTTTGCTGCAGGCATCTGGCTTGCCGGGCTATATAGCTGGAATATCCCTGTTGTTACAGCGTTAGCTGTTGTTTTGCTGCTGCTAGCCGTATGGCGAGTAAAGCACGGCAGCCAACAAAGTATCTGGCCGGTCATCGGTTTGTTTTTTATTGCCGGTATCATCTATTATAGTCACGATATAGTAGTGCGCTCCGACAATATCGGTCATTATATCGGCCACGAGATCGACCTCGCAGGGACAGTGGCTGCCGTTCCGGAAATAACGTCAATCGACGAGCAAAGCCAGTATGTGCGCTATATTGTTAATATCGAAAAAATAAAGCCTAAGCACCGGCGCTCATTTAGGCGCTCATTTATGCAGGCCAGCGGCAAAGTCCGGATAACTGCCATGTATAAAGGCGCGCCAGATAAGCTTGCCGCCTATGGCGATAAAGTAGTCGCCAGTGGTACAGTAATGGCGTTACACGGCTATAACAATCCTGGCCGAATCGATATGACTGCTGCGCTCAAACGGCAGAATATCACGGCGCGCATGTCTATCCAGGGGCATGATATCAAGGTGCGGCAAGCCGTTGATAATGCTAACTGGCAGGTTGTGCTTGCCAGTTGGCAGCAATCAGTTATTGCCGGGTTCCAAAAAGTCATGCCGGTAAACGATGCCGCTATTTTAACGGCCGTATTGTTTGGCGGCTACCAAGGTATCAATAAAAACGTGATCCAAGATTTTGCCACAACCGGCTTAATTCATATTTTATCGGTATCAGGCGCACACATGGCACTTGTGGCCGGTCTGATCAGGTGGCTGGGCAATTGGTTGGGATTGAATTCCTTGACAACACTTTTGATAGCCGCCGTGACAATCATTTTATATGCCGCTATCAGCGGCTTTACCCCGCCGGTCATTCGCTCGGCCATTATGGGAGTAATCAGTTTACTTGCGGTAGTTTTTGGCCGTGAAGCCTATGCGCCGGCCGCCTTGGCAGCTACAGCATTGGCTATGCTGATTTATCAGCCGCTCATGCTGTATGACATTAGTTTTCAGCTATCGGTTGGGGCTACAGC
>Ga0153941_1000369_pt1 | contig 19964 bp, 12 predicted proteins | sample TSNJ025MetaG_FD_104733 | JGI IMG/M metagenome (GOLD analysis project Ga0153941, IMG submission 104733) | Attine ant fungus gardens microbial communities from New Jersey, USA - TSNJ025 MetaG | ecosystem: Host-associated > Fungi > Mycelium > Unclassified | place: USA: New Jersey, Brendan T. Byrne...
GTATTTATCTTTCTCCATCTCATACAAACTGGATGAGATCCTTTCCAGTGTCCGCATCTGCAGAATAAGAAAAGCCGGAAGATCCGGTGTTTCTATAAAATAACCCAGATCAAATATCGTTGCATTGTCCCATCCACTGTCACAACCCTGTGGATATTCAGGGATTCCATCATGGTCGCTGTCCCGATACTCCATCCACCAGTTTGTCCACTTCTCCAAATACCCATATACATCACTCAGAATGTTGGTTTCAAAATCATACATATCCATCAGTTTTGAAAAACACCAACCGTGAATCGGCGGCTTAGTTACCCCCCATACTATCTCAGAATTAGGATTCCACATATCCGGAAGCGCTCCATTTTCCGCCTGAATGACAAATGGTGCCAGAAATTGCTGTAATGCCGTATCCTTATCAACTTTTGCCATTGCCAGAGCGTTAAAGCAATGGTCCCAACTCCAGACAGAACTCATATGCTTCTTTGACATCAGCATCGTATCATACTGATACACATCCTCTGCCCTCACGAAGCTGGACCATATATTATACCAGGTCACCGCTTTAAATTCCTCTTCTTCCTTTCCTGCGTTCGGGAGCTTTTTCCCGTACTCTTCCCACTCGCTCTTAATTCCTTTGATCTCCTCATCTACCCTAATCGGAAGTACGATGGATTTTGGTTCCACAATGGACATCTTAAGCGCTGCCACACATCTTCCGTTCTCACATACTACTGTAAGCCTCTGCAACCTGTTTGTATGATAGCTCTCATCCAGTACAGACATACTGCCGTACCCTTCCTGTATGTAAAAATAATAGTAGATTCTCTGCGTCACGGAGATCATCTTGAAAGAGTTTTCGCTCTCTTTTATTCCATATCCATGGTTTGAAATCTGTTCAAACTCTAGATCAAATCCGCAACTCTCTATGACAACAGTCATATCATCTCTGATATATATTCTGGCATTGCCATCTGAGCCCTCTACCGTGATATATTCCGGTCTGGCGCTTATCTTAATCTCTGCTTCCTTCCCCACCTTCAGAAACCGCAGGGTATACGCTGTGCCTTCCTCAAATCGTCTTCTTACATTATGTATGGTTAACTTATTTTTTCCCTGTTCTGCTGTTACGGAGACATATGCCCCATATCTGCTAAACGGAATTCGTGTAATATCAATCATAAAATATTCCATTTCTTCTCCCCTATTCTTTTACTGAGCCAAGCACAATGCAAGTTATTTCGGCTTTTACCGAAGCGGGAATTTCCCCTCTGCAGCAATTCGTTTGTTCAGTTCTTCCAGGTATAAATCCTCATCCACAGGATAGGACACTTCTTCTCCAATCCAGGAGGATAGCAGTGCCGCATTGGCAAGGTTGACGCCGTTGATTCCATCTGTTCCCGGTGCCAGCAATTTAGTTCCTTCCAGAATGTGCAGTGCGAAATTTTCCATGACAGCTGCATGCTGCTTACCCCATCCGTCTGTATTTTCGAAGACTTCTATCGTATACATGCCGTTTGCTCCTGCTGCATTCCCCATGGTCAGATTTGTCAGATCTTTCATCTCCAGCGTGCGATTCATCTCATCATCACCCATTTTGAAACGCATAACAGTGGCCTTCCTGCTGTCTTCTATTTCTATCTTACCGCCATCCAGGTCAATTTCCAGATGGTCTGTACCCACCGGGTCATGGGTACATGTGATAAAGCATCCCGTTGCACCGTTTGGGTATTCCGTTACAATCGTGACATCATTCTCAACCACAATATCCCGATGATATCCAAACAGACACTTGGCATATACCTTATTTGGTATGCCGCAGATCCACTGCCACAGATCCAGTTGATGGGGAGCCTGGTTTACAAGAACACCCCCGCCTTCACCGCCCCAGGTGCCTCTCCATGCGCTTTGACGATAGTAACAGTTCAGGCGCCACCAGGAATTGATAATCCAATTAGAGCGGCGGATCTGTCCAAGCTCACCGGAAGTAATAATTTCCTTAACCTTCTGGTACAGAATATTGGTACGCTGATTGAACATAATGCCAAATGCCACATCCGGATGTGCGGCAGCGCACTCATTCATCTGGCGGACTGCTTTTGCATAGACACCGGCAGGTTTTTCCACCAGTACATTCATACCGTGTTCCAGACAATAAACAGCAATCTCCGGATGCATGTAATGTGGTACTGTAGTTATTACCGCATCCACATCCCCGGAATTGACCATTTCCTTCCAATCTTTATAGAACGGAATGTTCGGATATTTTTCCCTGCAGCTTACTTCCCTGGCAGGGTCTATATCACACAATGCCCCAAGTGTGCAATGGAGCGGACATTCCGGCCTGGGCATATCCGGTGCTGCATTCTGATTACTCAGGAAAAGCGCATAAGCGTTACCCTGGGAACCTACTCCTATTAAACCATAACGAATTTTCTTTCTCATCTTTATACCCCATGTCCGCTTTAGCGGGTATTAAAATCCTGCTTTACGACGAATTTTCTCATCACTGGGATCAAACTGCTGCCCCTCTTTCACTGCTTCTCTTATCCTTGTCTCTACGTTAACATTCAGCACATCACTCAGTTTTGGTGCAACATCCTTAAGCATTTCCCGTACCTTGTTATGTTCACGTACTTTATCATTGCATGCAGAGACATTACTGCTCTGTACGGGAGAAATACACCATTCTCCATCCATGCTTTCCATCATAACTCTATATTGCATCATTGGATCCTGGCCACAACTTGCATTACCTAAACCGGCATGCTTTCCGTCCAAAGACAAAACAACAGCTTCCCCTTCCTCTACAGTTCCGATATGGCAGCTTCTATACAGGGCATTTTCTTCATACGGAAGCAAGGTATGACTAAATGGTATACTCCCTGTAAAAAGGTAACCTTGCGTTCCCTGATCGGGCAGAAGAACCAGCCACCGTGTATCTTCATGATTTCCCATTGCTTGCGGCTTCTCATAATATGACAGTCCTTCATTCAGGGATTTTTCCCAAATTCCCAAATCAGAAGCTGCTTTGCGGTCACAGTAATTCTCCTGAGGTCCTCTTCCATACCAGATCTTTTTCCCAAGCGTACGATTTAGCCCTAATGTATATCCAATTCTTGGGAGTGAATCAATGCTCTCCTCTAATCTGACATAATACTGTATCTGGATAAAACCATCCGGCAGCAATACATATAACAAATCTGACAATATCCGTTTTCCTTGTCCAAGCTCAAAAATCTGCTCTGCCTGCATAGCAAAAATCTTTTCCTTTTGCATCAGAATATTAGCGCTGCTCTTAATACACGATATCTTATCCAGCTGCATATCCAGCCAGCCGCCCTGCTTTCTTGCCATTTGGCTGTGTATATCATTATCTGTATATGCCCGAAATAAGTTTAATCTAAGTCCATGCTCAGCATCTGTCAATTCATGATCCCAAAGCTGCTGTCCATGAAAGTAACATGCAAGAAGTTCTCCCGTTTCTTTATTTATTCTTATTTTGGAAGCATTAGAAAATACTTCCAAAATTAGTCCGTTTTCCTGATATTGAAAAATGTCTTTCATCATTCTCATGCTTTGATTACTTTTATATAGGTTGAAATGAACTTTTTCAACCTTTTCTTCTATTTTCATTAAGTACAATTGACATCTTGAGACCTCTGGATTATTTTGTAAGGGTTCAACGCCGCTTCTCTGCATAAAGGAAAGATTCAGACAGTATTCACCGGCTTCATTCATCAAGTCCTCCGGCCATTTTATGCAGTACTTTATCATCTGATGCGGGGTAATATCAGGGAATTGCATATCCACAAAATCCCAGATACATATACCATCGCGCTGCATTACACCTTTCAGATATAAATGTGTTGTTCCTATATGATCATAACGATTCCATATTCTTACTGTTCCATTTTCCAAACTTTCCATTTCTGCACAAACAGGCTGATAAACTCTCTTAACTTCGAGAAATTTTGGGGTGATTCGTTTGTCCGCTGTCACAATACCATCCATGCAAAAATTCCCATCATTCGGAACATCGCCAAATTCCCCTCCATAACAGTAACTGATTTGCCCTGATTCCTCCCGCTTTATCCCATGGTCACACCATTCCCAGATAAATCCTCCGGCAAGTTTATCAAAGTGATAAATCACCTCCCAATAATCTGCCAGATTTCCCATACTGTTTCCCATTGCATGAGAGTATTCATTTAAAAGAAATGGCTTACCTCCTGGCATCAGAGCTTTTTTTCTTACCCAGTCAACACTGGAATAAGTATCACTCTCCATATCTGCCACAGCTGACATCTGCCGTTCATGAATCAACCTGCCTCCGCCTCTTGTTCTCGCATATGCAGCCATAAGCTCAATATTTTCCCCATAACCTGCCTCATTGCTGGTAGACCATATGACAATAGAAGGACTATTCTTATTAACTTCTATCATTGCAGCTGCACGGTCCATGCAAATCTGCAAATACCGCAGATCGTTTCCGGGAAATACATCATCTTTATACGATAACTCGTGAGTCTCCATATTACACTCATCCATAACATAAAGACCGTATACATCACATAATTCATAAAATCGCGGATGATGAGGATAGTGTGCACATCTTACTGCATTAATGTTACATTGCTTCATCAGAAGTATATCCTTCTCCATCTGTTCTGCTGTAATTGCTCTTCCTTCTATAGAATCAAATTCATGATAATTTACTCCCTTGAATTTTGTGATATTCCCGTTTATGAATACTTTACCGTTATCGGCAGTTATCTGACAGATACCGATTCTCTTATAAACTTTTTGTACTATGTTACCTTTTTTATCTCTAAGGCGTAATTCCAGTAAATAAAGGTATGGTGTTTCTGCAGACCAGAGATGCGGCATAGCTATTGTGCTGCTTAAATAAACAGTCCTATATGTATCAGGAATGATTCCTCTTGCATATTCCTTCCGTGAGTCAGTCTTTTCATCATCTCTCCAGGTATTAACAGGCCACTTTGGATTGTACATTCCTGTTATTCCGGATGCAATTGGATCCATTCCTGTTAATTCCCAGTTACATCCATACATTCTTTCAGTGCCATTTGGATTTTTCTCATATAAATATGCCTCAGCAATATGCGGTTCAGACATAACTTTATCACTGTTCTGTATCTTTACGCGAATATCAAGCACTGCTTTCTCAAAGTTATCGGTCAACTCCGTAACTACATCAAAATCACGAATACCAACCAGCGGTAATGCTTCCAAATAGACATCTCTGAAGATACCGCTCATTCTCCACATATCCTGATCTTCAAAATAAGTACCTGCACTGTATGTATATACCTCTACTGCTAACAAATTTATTCCTTCTTTTAAATAAGAGGTAATATCAAATTCTGCAGGACTAAAGGAATTCTGATAAAATCCAACACAGAAACCATTTACCCAACAATAAAATGCACTCTGTACTCCCAGGAAACACAGATGGATGCATGCTCCTTTCCAGTCGTCCGGAACAACAAACTTTTTCCTGTACCATCCCTTACTATTCTTTTCATCGGGAATTGTCAATGGCTTCAAGTTTCCCCAGGAATCATGAAACGGATATACTGCATTGGAATAAATAGGAATTCCATACCCTTTCATCTGCCAGTTGGATGGGACGATTAATTCGTCCCATCCATCCGCAGGATAATGTAATTCATAAAAGGGAGCCTCTATATTTACATCTTTACAATACCAGAACTTCCATAATCCATTCAGACTGAATCGATTGTCAGGAATTCCTTCCGAATGATACTGTGCATACGCCCGATAAGACTCTTTATTCATTGATGCGACAGGCATTTTCCACAATTTTTTCGTATAAACAGACATATTAACTCCCATCTGTGCGCTCCGCGCATACTATTTTCCGGTGAAATAAGCGGTACGCTCTTCTAATACCTTATCCATTCCCGCATTTTTCAGCGCTTCACGATAAACGGCAATATTAGCATCAAATTCCTCCGGCTTACAGGTAATACATTTTATCTGATTTTCATCTTGTGCTAATTTGATTTCTGTATGGCATTCTACTTGTATGGGTGATACATAGGTTGGAGTTGCATAAATAATATCACCTATTACAGCATTTTTATAATTTTCGTACACATATTCTTCATAACCGGGAGCCATTGCTGCATTTGCATCCACTACATCCTGAGGATCTGTAAAATACCCGCCATTCCCAACCAGGAAGAGGTCAAAATTAATCCAATTCTTATCCTTGTCATTGTAATCTGCATCAATTGCCATAGGTATTCCATCTTCCAATTGATAATGTTCTCCCTCAAAACCATTATTAATAACATACCCTCCATCTTTTGTAGCCATCCAATCCAGGTAGGTAATTACAGCGTCTACATTTTGGCAGGTCTTAGGAATCAAAACATAAATACCATTTCCGTTATCTGCAATATTATATTGCTTTCCATCATTCACATTTTTAAGTGGAGGGAGAGATACAATATCTGCCTCCGGCTCACTTGCCTGAAGACTTTTCAAAACATCTTTACCTATTGTATCATTGATGCCATATTCAAAGAATCCGACTCTTCCGTTCACTATCAACTCATTCAGGGAGTTGCCTACATAATATTCCGGATCCATCAGACCTTCGTTGTAAAGTTTGTTCAGGAACCGCAGATACTCTACATAACCATCATCGGAATATATGGGACGGTAACTGCTGATATTAAATTGCGTCTCATTCTCTACCGACTCCATAAAAGCACCTTCCATAACACCGTAAGCGGAATAAGAAAGCGTATCAGAAGAAAATGCTACTACATCTTTTTTTCCGTCAGGATTATTCTCCTTAAAAGCCTTTAAGACATTGTAGAGATCGTCCACGGTCTCCGGCATATCCATCTCCAGCTTATCCAGCCAGTCTTTGCGGATGAACAGATTTTTCTTGGCTGTGTTAACGCGTCTTGCGGTGATTGCCCAGAGCTCCCCATCATCATTTCTGCACATATCCAGTACTTCTTCCGTTATGTACTTTTTCAGGTTGACGGCTTGATCCTCCCCATCCACATAATCATTCAATGCAACAATACCACCCTTGGCATAGTAGCTCTCTGCCAAACTTCTGTCATATGTCAAAATAAGGTCAGGTGCAGTACCGGAGGCCATCATGACTTGAATCTTTGTCGTTTCCTCTCCACGGGGGACTGCCACGAAATTCACATTAATACCTACCTTATTCATCTCCTGATTGATATAATCCACCCATTTATTATCGACTACCGTTGCACCTTCCGGAGCACTGCTGCGATCAAATACTTCCACATTAATTGTCACGTTATCAAACTGTTTGTCCCCATAAGTTGTTTGATATCCCTTTTTCTCCTCCTGTGATTCATCAGATCCCGCCTGTATTTCATTGGATGCTTCCTGTGTTTCATTGGATGCCTCCAGTGATTCATTGGAGGTCTCCTGCGCTTTTCCGCAGCCGGTTAAGATACCGGATATCAACATGATACCTGCAATTCCTAATGCAATTGTCTTTTTCATTTTTTAATCTCCTTTTTAATCTCCTTTTTTATTCATCCCTTAACTGATCCGACCATAACTCCCTTAACGAAATATTTCTGCAGCCATGGATAGATTACAATGATTGGCAAAGTTGTTACCACGATACTTGCCATTTTCAAGGTCTCCGGCATGATTTTCACACCTGCACTGTCAGCTGACCCCAACATCTGATCAAGCTGTCCTGCAAATAGAATCTGCCGCAATCTGAGCTGTAGTGAGAACTTTTCCGGTGTCTGTATATAGAGTAAAGCGCTGAAATAATCATTCCAATAATCTACTGCATAGTATAGGCCAATTGTTGCCAAAATGGGCAGTGAAAGCGGAAGCACGATTTTTATAAGAATGGTTATGTCGCCTGCTCCGTCTATCAACGCCGCTTCCTTTAATTCCTTAGATATATTGCGGAAAAAAGTTCTCATCACAATGAAGTTAAATACATTCATAGCGGAAGGAAGCACCAATGCGAACAGGCTGTCATAAAGCCCTATGCTCTTCACCACCAGAAAGGTAGGGATAATACCTCCTCCAAAGTACATTGTAAATAGAATGAAACCAGTAAATATCTTCCCTCCTCTTAAGTCCGGCTTGGACAGTGCATATGCCGCACATACCGTCATTAACAATCCCAGAAGTGTTCCCGATAGGGTTACAATAACGGATACCCTCATTGCAGCCCATACCTGTGCCTGCTTTAATATTTCCTTGTAGGCATCCAGCTGAAAGTGAATCGGCCAGACAGTTACCTTACCGCTCATTACTGCGACGCGGTCACTGAATGAATAAGCGAGTACATTTAAGAAAGGATAGACACAGATTGCCACAATGAAGACAATACCCAGATACATAATTCCTTTTGCTACATCCATGCGTTTTAATTTTTCCGGCATTATTGCTCCCTCCTATAGGATACCGTCCTCTCCAATTGCCTTCGCAAACTTATCTGCCAGAAGTAATATAATAATATTAACAACTGACTGGAAGAGACCGATTGCGGTAGACATGGAATATTCTGCATTCTGGATACCAATCCTATATACATAGGTACTGATTACCTCAGATATCCCCATTACCTTGTTATTGCCCAACAGCAGCGGTGCATCCAGACCGATACTCATCATCTTACTCACTGACAGGATCAGCATGGTCACTATAACAGGCTTGATCATCGGCACTGTAATATATGCGATTCTCTGGAATCTGGTGGCTCCATCCAGATAAGCCGCCTCATACAGGCTTTCATCAATACCGGTCAGTGCCGCTAAGTAAATAATAGTTCCCCAGCCGATTCCCTTCCATACATTACATGTGATATAGGTAACGATCCACCATCCGTTACTGCTTAGGAAAGGAATTGCACTTCCGCCTGCTGATTTAATGATATTGTTGACTGATCCGTTTGTCATATTGAACAGATTCTCTGCTATACCTGCTACTACTACCCAGGATATAAAATGGGGCAGATAAAGAAGAGACTGGGACATCTTTTTGAATTTCATAGATGTAATCTCATTCAACATCAATGCAAGAATAATTGTCAGCGGGAAGTTTACCAGCAATGTCAGCAAATTCAGAACTAACGTATTACGAATAGAATTCCAGAACTGTGTTTTCCCAAATACTGTGCGAAAGATATCCAGACCCACGAACTTGCTTTTCAGGACTCCCTCAAATATATTGTAATCCTGAAAAGCCATCACAATACCAAACATAGGCGCGTATTTGAAAACGATATAATAGATCAAAATTGGAACCAGCAACAGATACATCCATCTGTCACGCCATAAATAGTAATTCAGATTCTTTTTCTTATTTACTGCTGCAGCACCCTCCTTTCCTTTCACTTTCATTTTCATACGGCTATACCTTCCTTTCTCTTTTCGTGAGGCAAGTATAGCAAAGGCAATTAAGGTTTTCAATCAAATGCCATATTGTCATTATAAGATGCAATAAAGTAAAGGTCTTTATAGCATTACATTTTATCGCACATCTTTCGGTAATCACCAAGTGTGGTATTTTCATATTTCTTGAAAAACCGCTGCAGGCTCTGTGTATTATTATAACCTACCTGATCTGCTATCTCATTCAGAGACAGTTCCGCAGAAGCCAGAAGTTCCTTTGCTTTTTCGATTCTGATGCGGTTCAGATAGTCCAACAGCTTTTCGCTTCCCCCAAACTGATTTTTGAAAATTTTACTTAGATAGGCGTAGCTGATGCCAAGATAGTCAGCTACCTCCGACACATTCATATTTTTCATATAATGTTTGTTGATGTATTCCTTTGCTTCCTTACAGTAACGGTTTTCATTGGCAGTATTATCTTTGATGTTCAGGCAAACCTGCGTAAATTCCTCCTGCATCTTCTGTATAACTTCCCGCAGGGCAGTACAATTTCTAATTACAGGTACTGCGATGAGGCTGTTTCCCGCAGAACTCCTGCATTCCCGATTCACCACCACCAATATCCTCTGGCAGATCTCCAATACCTTTTCCGCACTTCGATATTGCTCCATATCCTTCTGCAGCTCTCGCATCTGCTGTGCGATACCCTGAATATCACACAACAGGATACTCCTGATTATGTGTGCCTCATAGTTGATAACATTCACCTCCGGCATAGGCACCTCTTCTGCGGCTGTATCTTCTCTTTCAAAGAATTGCTTCTCGAATGCACTGTCATTACAGCTGTGAAAGATATTATATATATGATCCTGTATTCGAAAGACCGGACTAACTGCTGAATAAATCTTCCCTTTAAACAGTTCCTTTAAAGACAGCAGCAGGATATCCTTTGTATTCTCCCTCTGTCCTGCCTTCAACAGGATGACATAGATTCCATATTGATATTCGATAAAGATTCCCTTTGACTTTGCAACCAGGTAAGTATTCAGTACTTCTTTTAAACGAGTCTTATCACTTTCTGCATCCGGATTGCTTCCGATTGTACCCATTCTACATACCAGAAATTGGTACTGTTCATCTTCCTTCTGATATAAATCAGCGTTTTCTCTTATAAAATCCTCCTGGGTTATAATATGATTAAACAGCATCCTTAGCGTAGCTGCATGATTGAATTCCTTCTGCTTCTTCTCCGACTGTCTGTAGGACTCCTGATAGTGTTCCATCTCATGAAAGGTTCTGGTAATCATTGCGATTTCATCCTCCGATGACATGGCTTCCCCTTTCCTGACGCCAAATTCGTGATAAAGTTCTCCTATGGGTTCGTATAGCTTTCTGGCAAGTCTGCTGGTCAGAAACATCATGGATACCATAATCAATGCAATGATTCCCAGAATAAGTCCCTTATATCCTTCGCTGCCTCCATATATGATATCGTAAGGTATCCTCTCAATATAATAGAGGTCTCCATATCCCAGATATTTGGAAAAATATAGTGATTTTCCCTTTGACCAGCTCTCCATATGTATGGTATCCGACTGAAATTCCTCCAACTCCGACTCTTCCAAAGATTTCCCATTCGCTCCCACTATCAGCCCCTCAGTATTGATGAGGAAAATATCTCTTTCATTTGTCACATAGGTTCTGTGAAAATAATCCACCAAATATTTTACATCCAGATTAACCACGAAATAAGAGGACAGATTACCGTCTGAGACAACAGATAACACTTTTCTGTTGGGGTAGATTCGCTCCCAGCCATATCTCGTCACCTTTTCTACGAACTCCGGATCCAGACTATCTCTTACCGGTAAATGCTGTATGGCAACTCCCGGCTCCAACATTTCCAGCCAGTTTTTATCATAAAATTCCGCAAAGCTGTCACTTCCTGTCCCTACACAATATACCCTGTCACGGGTACAGTCATAATAATAAACACTGTATACTACTTCGTTCCGCATTTTGATTCCTGACATTTCTTCCTTCAGATAAACGGTATTGGTAGGATTTTTGTCAAGGAGATAGGTCTTGAATACCGGTCCATATTCCAGACCATTGATTTCCCGGCCAACTCCGGCAATCATTTCACCCATATCACGGACAATGATTTCGATATGATTCTCTTCCTCCTCCACTGCTTTTTTCTCTTCTCTGACCTTCGTCATCATATACCAGACGCTTCCCATACAACCCACAGGCAATGCCACCATCAATAGACATGAGAAAAAAAGCCTGATGAAGTATCCCCTTTCACCATGCCACAAACCTTTTTTATTACTGCCTGAACGTCCCCACATGCTATCAACCCATCCTTTCCGCGCTACAGACTTATTACAACTGGAACAATGTCACAGACAGCTTTCCGTAATCTGTAAACTTTGTATCGCTATTATCTTACTCTATATCGAAAAAATAAGGGATTGTTAATGTGAAAATATACATTGCAAATATAGCTCTCTTTGATATATACTTAGCATAAGAACATATAGTACAGGAACACATAGTACAGGAAGAACAGCGAAAATATCAGCAAGGGAGAACCATCATGAATCTGGAGCGTAACATCGCACACAATCTTGAGGATACCGCTTTTCATATCACCACCATCCCAAACTCTTCATTTTATATTCATTACCATACCTTCTATGAAATTTATTATTTTGCGGCAGGGGATGCTGACTATTTAGTTGAGGGCAAGGAATATCATCTGACACCAAATAGTCTGATTCTGCTGTCCCCAAATATGTTTCACGGTGTCCGCGTCAATTCGGATGTGCCTTATATACGGTATGCGGTTCACTTTGATCCGGGCATCCTTCCTCCGGAACGCAGAAATATGCTTATTTCCTCCTTTCCCGGCAATCAAAAAAACTCCCCCAGGGAAGCCTTTTATGAACACACCGAAGATTACCAGTTAGAAATCTATCTAAAGCATTTAGTCTCTTCAGAGAGATACCAGCCCATTATCAGTGATAAGCAATATTCTACTATTTTTCTGGAAGCGCTCCTCGCCCAGATATCTATGATGAGCCAGACACTTCGTCCTACCCGGATAACCTACAGCGCACCGGATACCATAACAGATATCATACGATATCTCAACAATCATCTGACAGAGAGCATCTCTCTGGACAGTCTTTCAAGTCAATTCTTCATCAGTAAATATTACATGAACCGCGCTTTCAAAAAGGCTACCGGGACTACAGTGATGGATTATCTGACCTACAAGCGCATAGTCATGGCCAGGCAGCTGATGCTCAATGGTGACTCCGCCTCCGCCGCTGCCCAGAAATGCGGTTTCGGTGACTATTCCTCTTTTTATCGCGCTTATCGCAAGGTTATGGGGTATAGTCCGTCTAAGGATTTGCAGAATTGTTTGGATGGTCCGCAGGCAAAGTGACAGCATTGATTCTCAATGGAATTAATAATTACTCAAAATCTATTTCTTCTTCTGCCATATTGTATACATTAAATTGATTATGAACATCCAATCTTGAATGTTATATATGTAAGGGAAATCCAATATTTAAGCTACTTTCGTCTACTGATACTCCACATCTTACCATTTTCAATTTTATATATTACATCAGCAACTTCATCAACCAGCCTGTCATCATGTGATACAAAAATGATGGTACCTTTATAATCCTTCATTAGCTGCTCTAAAGCCAGCACACTTTTTATATCCAGATAATTACTGGGTTCATCAAGCAGCAGGATATTATACCTGCCTGTTAATAATTTGCACAACATACATTTTACCCGCTCCCCGCCGCTTAGGTCATGGGTGTTTTTTTTCAAATCATTGCCTGTAAATCCAAGAGATGTCAGCATAGCACGCAGCACAGATATCTTGTAAGCACAATCTTTCGCTGCATATTCCATCACGGAGCAATCGGAAATATGGTGATATCCATTCTGCTCAAAATGTCCGATTACTGCTTTAAGAGAAACTGTTATGCCCGGCTCCCTGTTCAGTATCATATTGAGCAATGTCGTCTTACCTGAACCGTTGCTGCCAGTTATCGCAACTTTTGCACCTAAGGGAATGTTAAAACTCATTTCATCAAATATAACCCGTGTCCCAAACACTTTTTTTATCTCTTTCCCTTCAATCGGAAACTTGTTATGTAATTCCAATTCAGGATTCGCTGCAAATTTAATCTGCATCTCCTTTTTAGGCTTTTCGACCTTATCCATATTTTCTATTCTGCTTTGAACATTCCTGGCGGATTTGTACAGTGTTTTTTCCCTTGAACCATAAGCTTTTGTCATATCATTAATATTTGGAATATTTCTTTTACCGGACATGGAACCTGGCTTTTTAGATACTTTCTCAGCCTTTTTTACCTTTTTATCATATACATTGTTTAGCCTGTTTAATTCTTTAACATATAACTGATGCTTTGTCTCCTGTGCCTGTTTTTTTTCCTCAAGCTGATTACGATAATCAGTATAATTACCATAATACTCCGTTAATTGTCCTTCTTCTATTTCCCAAATCTTATTAACCATTGAATCCAAGAAATATCTATCATGACTAACAAGAATCAAAGCTCCCTGATATGTATATAATTTATGAATCAGATAATCAATCCCTTCTTTATCCATATTGCAGGTTGGCTCATCTGCGAGAATACCATGGGACTCTTTTGACAGTAAATGTGCTGCTCTGTACTTAATTTGCTCACCACCGCTCATGTTATCATTTCGTATGTTATGAATTCCTAATTTACCAAGCAGCTTTTTATCAGCGTTTGTCTCTATATCCACATCCTTAATCTGCTCAAAATAGGCTATCTCGCCAAACATTTGAACCTTGCAATTCGGAATTGTCAATACTCCGCTTAATATTTTCAGCAGCGTGGTTTTTCCTGCTCCAATATTCCCAACTATACCAATGCGATCATACGTATACACTTCCAGATCAGGGATATTTAGTATTTCCCTGTCCAGATACTCTACATATATATTTTCAGCCTTAATTAATAAATCCATACCGCTCCCCCCTTTTGTTATTAATACTTACCGACATTCACTGACATTGAAAAGTTACATATAAAAAGCCGTTACCGCTAACTCACGACTAAAGTCACAAGAATGTGCGGCGTACTCTTCAAAACTGCTTTATCAATCGGATTCTCAACAGGAATTATCTTGATCTTCATGCATCTTAACAGCTCCCTGCTTCCCGATGGAATAAGCTTTTTCATACAAAAATAATCCAACACACCCCACTAAATAACAGGCAATATCTTTTATATCAAAAGTAGACCCAATTATTATCCTTACAATTTTATAATCATTAAGCCCGAGCAGTTTTGCTAAATTAAAATACTGGCTAATCTCCACCAAGGCGGCAAAAATGAATATGTACAAAGGCAGCAGTTTAATCTCGTTTCTTACAAAGGTTTTGATTAAGCAGTAAATCAGCACCACTACCAAAACATCACCGAGATACGGCCTGACGAAATTATCTTGTATAAAAACAGCTATTATCGCTTCAATAATGAAAACAACAATAAAGACGCATAGGTATTTTTTGCTAAGATTTATTTTCATGAGACCTTTTCCTCCATTTCATTATGGTATCGCAAATCATTGTTCCATAAATCTTTGTTTCATTCAATCCAAATATGCCTTATTATATTTCATATCATGAATAATATCAAGCGGCGGATATGGCTACTGAAATGAGAAAAAATATCTCGCAGGGGAGATTGATGGGGAGGAATTGATCGATGATCGATGGGATGAGGGACTAAAAGGAAGCGAATGAAATTTGATTTTTCGGTAGATTTGATGTAAAATGTGAAAGTAGGAATGTTAGGTGCGCTGACGATGTTTTGACGGTATAGCGCAAAGAATTTATATTTTATACGCCGGGGTGATTAGATGATAAAAGCGATTTTCTTTGATTTAGATGGTACATTACTAAATAGCAAAAAATTAATTACTTCTAAAACAAAACAAACATTAGAACAATGCAAAAAGAACGGTATCAAACTTTTTATTGCAACAGCACGTCATCCTCTTTTAGATCGTATGCTGTTATGGGACGACAGTACATTATCGTTATTTGAAGGCGGTGTATATTATAACGGCGGCTGTATAGAAATTGGTAATTACAAAGAATATCAGTTTATTTCTGACATTATTTTACAAAAGGTCATTAGCCTTGTGTTCAAGTATGATAAGCTAAATATTTCATTGCAATTAGAAGATGAAATACATGCATTTCGTTATCCTCTTAGTGATACTGGGTATAAATCTTGGGGGGTAACTTTTGAAGAATCGCTGGAATTAGGGCACACTGGTAATCTCAGAACAATAAAGTTACTTGTGTTTTACGCTGATTTGATTGATTCTATTATACCGATACCCGAGGAGCTTATTGTTTCTTTAAAAGCATTATGTGAGAATAAATCACAGTTCTATTTAACAGATGGTGGGAAAGTCGTACAAATTATGGGTGATTCCGTTAATAAATTAAAAAGCATAGAAAAAATACGTTCTTACTTGGATTTGAAAGAAGATGAAATAGCAGTTTTCGGTGATGATGTTAATGACATCGAAATGTTGTCTGCTTATACGTATAGTTTTGCAATGGGTAATGCAGAAAACCATGTGAAAGAAAAAGCGAACTATGTAACATTGGATAACAATAGCGATGGTATCCATCATGCGATAACTGATATTCTTCAGCTTGTCTAACCAAAAAAAAAGGGCAAGTGCTCATCCCTTACCCTTATCGTTTTACTATTCCGCTGCATGCATTAAATGCTTATAAAACTAACATTTACCCCGCATTCACCACATTTACAATACTCATTTCCTCAATTTTCCTTGTGGGTGAAAGAACCGAAGCAAACGTGGTCACAAGCGCGGCAATAATAGTAACCGCTAAAACCGCAAGCGGCGGCTGCCAAAGCGCACCCCAGTTAGATGTAATGATACTTTCAAAAATGAAACGGTGCAGCAGCAATCCCAAAACACCTCCCACAATGCTGCCTGTTATTGCATAAGCAGCGGCTTCGGCTGTAACCATCCTTTTAAGCTGTCTGCCGGACATACCCACTGCCCGCATGACGCCATAGTTGCCCATCCTGTTGGAAACGCTGGCGTTTACCGTATTCAGGATATTTATAAGAGCGACCAGCGCAATCACCAGCAGGAACCCATAAACGAATACCGCCATACCATAATAGGCTGTTCGTGCTTCGCGATTACCCTGTTGTTTGTCAAGCAGACGCATTTGCGGTGTGATAAAGCTTCTCACCTGTTCAGAAATATCTTCATCAACCTGCAAATCAATAATGTTATATTCCGTTCTTCCGGTCAAAGCAGTGAATGTAGTTTCAGAACAAATAAGTATCCACTCGTCATTTTCTGCGTTAAACGGTGTATCGGAGAGAATACCGGCAACTGTAACCTCATGGGTGCCACCGGGAAGCCGGAGGGTAATCATGTCGCCTACATGCCAATCAGACTCTCCCCCGTAGCCATGTTCGATCAATATCCCGTCACCATTTTGTACATTGTCAATATCGCCGGAAATCAACATTTTCTCCGTCCACTCAAATTGCGGCTCATCATAAGAAATCAATACAGCATTACCGTCACCCTGTTTGCTGTTTGCCGGAATATCATAGAAAAACATCCGGGCATATACCTTTTTGATATGGGGAAGTGTTTTTACTTCTTCCATAAGAGAACGGTCAAGCAATATTGTGTTATCAGCGCCCACAATAGTAATATCAGGTGCATAAGGCTTTAATGGCTTCAGGCCATAACCCATGAAATCAATCAGTACCGTGAAGCACACAAACAGAATGATGCTTAACGCGAAGGAACCAGCTATTAGTATCAGGCTCTTTTTATTGGAAAAAGCATGATTAAATCCCATTGCTGTGTCAACACGAAACAATTTTGTGTTCGATGCCTGATTAATCTGTCCGTTATTCGTGTGACTTATATTACCGGTTACGGCGGCCTGGGGAGATACCTTTGCCGCCTTTTTCGCAGGCGACCTTGAAGCCAGCATGACCACCAAAAATCCGATCACGACACCTGCGGCAATACCATGCCAGCTTATTTGTAAAAGCGGCATTTCCGGAAGATATTGGGAGTTCAATATATTCAGGAATAGTAGTGCAGCCCACATCAAGGCACACCCGGCAAGCAGCCCGATCGGGATCGCTTTCAGGCTGTACCGCAGCCCCTCCAGCCGTACATACCGCCTGACTTGCTTTTTCGTCGCGCCGAGACAACGCAGGAGCCCGAAAAATTGCGTCCGCTCCAGCACGCTCATATTAAAGCTGCTGGCAATCATAAACGTACCGGCCATTGTAACAAGTATAAATAATATTCCTGCTGTGATGTACAGCTGCACCATTGAACTGTCGTCGCTTTGCCCCATCAGCCCCAGAAGCATTGTGTTTACTGAAACTTGATTTTCCTCCAGTCCATGCTCTGCTTTTATCTCCGAAAGTGCCCTGTTGATGTTGACGCCGCTTTTAAACTGCATATAAAAGTATTCCTGATACATGCCGGTGCCAAGCGCGCGGATACCCTCCACCGAAAGGAACAGACCATGAGCGTCAAACCCTTTCAAACCGGAAAAATCATTAAATGTTCCGGTAATGGTATATTGCCGTACCTGTCCATTGCTGAAAGTAATGTCTATCGTATCTCCAATGGAAATGCCAAATTGCGCAAGGGCCAATCGGTCCAGCAGCGCTTCCTGTTCAGAAGCAGGATAAGCTCCATCGGTTACTACGAGGGTCATCTGTCCGGCCATATCCTGTTCGCCGCCCTGAATGAACAGTTCCTTTCCCTGATAGGATGTATCTTCGGCCATCCCAATCCAGCCTGCTGTTTTTACATCATTACGGCTGCGGATTTCTTCGGCAATACTGTCTGATATACCTGAAATGATGGCATGGTAATTCCCCTTTTGCCGGATATGTGCACTTATTTGCGCTTCTATGCTCAAGTCTGCCATACCGAAAATTGCTGTTACCAACATAACCGATATAGCAATGCAAATAACAGTCAGCCGGTTTTTTTCCTTATGTGCTTTCTGATATTCCGATACAAGACCAAGATAGCTATTCATTCGGCATACCCCCCTAAATCAGTGAGTACGCCGTCCGATACCTGCAGAACGCGGTCAGCCGTAGACGCGATACTCCGATTGTGCGTAATCATAATGATTGTCTGTTGATAGCGTTTAGACGCGGTTTTTAAAAGGGAAATAACCTCATTACTGTTTTGGCTGTCCAGATTGCCGGTAGGTTCGTCGGCAAGGATCAGCATGGGGCGGGTAATCAGGGCACGCCCAATCGCCACACGCTGCTGCTGCCCGCCGGATAATTGCCGTGGCAGATGCCAACGGCGCTCCTGCAGGGCCAGAACTGTTAATATTTCCTCTACATACGCCTTATCAGGCTTTTTATAGTCCAGTAATACAGGAAATGCAATGTTCTGCTCAACACTCAGTTCAGGAATAAGATTATATGCCTGAAAGATAAAGCCGATATTGCGGCGGCGAAATATGGTAAGTTTTTCGTCGTTCATGCGGAAAACTTCGCTGCCGTCTATCAGGACATTCCCTGATGTGGGTGTATCCAACGCGCCTATCATATTGAGAAGCGTGCTTTTCCCCGAACCCGACTCACCCACAACAGCGACAAATTCACCTTTAGGAACGGAAAAGCTCACATCCTTTAACGCTTTCACTGCGGTTTCACCGCTGCCGTATGTCTTGCAAATCCCATTGACTTCTAATAAATTCATATCCATTCCTCCTTCTTTCTTGTAAGACAGAATAACACTCCTTGCTTACTCCCAGATGAATTTCAGCTTACAATTCAGTAAGGTTCAGGAAAAGCCAGAAACGACCAAAGGCATGGTCATTTCTGAAACAAAAGCACAACTAATTATTCAGCAAATCCTAAGGTTTAGAAAAATCATAGTAAATGTGCTGCCGTTATTCAATTCGCTTTCAACCGATATATTGCCGTCATGGGCTTCCACAATGGCTTTTGAAAGCGGCAGACCAAGTCCAACACCCTGTGTATCTTTTGAAAATCGACTGCGGTAAAATCGTTTGAAAATGTGGTGTATGTCCTCCGGATGTATTCCCCTACCGTTATCCTTTATGACGATTTTCGTAACGGACGGAAGCCTGCTCCATTCAATACGGATTTGATTGTTGGCGTCCGTATGGTCCAGGGCATTTTTTACCAGGTTACTGACAGCTTCCATAAGCCAGCCCCTGTCACATAGCAGCATGGCATCGGCTGAGCCTGACAAAATGATTGCTTTTTGCTCCTGTGCGGCGCGTGTTTCAAAATGGGCTTTCAAGTCTTCCATCATATGGGAAATGCTTTCCATGTGCTTATCCATGAAAATAGAACCGGCATCCAGCTTTGTAATCTTCAAAAGATTTTGCACAAGCATTTCTATCCGGTCAATTTCCTTTTCCGATTTCAAGGCAAA
>Ga0153941_1000374_pt1 | contig 19920 bp, 13 predicted proteins | sample TSNJ025MetaG_FD_104733 | JGI IMG/M metagenome (GOLD analysis project Ga0153941, IMG submission 104733) | Attine ant fungus gardens microbial communities from New Jersey, USA - TSNJ025 MetaG | ecosystem: Host-associated > Fungi > Mycelium > Unclassified | place: USA: New Jersey, Brendan T. Byrne...
CTTCCGCACTGACTAAGACAGGTACAGCCGCCACACTGCTCCCCAGGGTTATGTTTTCCTGTGGATCTGGGTACCTCTGTCCGGCTGTGCCCCCTAAAGGCTCCCTTCTGTCTCGTCCGGGTTTATCAATCCCCCACCAGTACATGAAACAGCAGTATAAGGCGGAACTGTTACCAAGGCTTAAACAAGATATAAGAACAAGGTTACAGAATCATAAACATTATGGTATGATACTGGTATACCTTACGCACTATCAGATAGGGGGTTTATATGATAAAACCAAATATACCGGCACAGAAATATTATGGATTTTTTTCACGTATGCTGCTAATCAGCACCGTTCTGCTTACCTTAGTCTCTGTGGTCAGCAGTATTATAGTAGGAAATCTGTCTCAGCAATATGAACAGACACAATACCTGAAGAACTATGATCTGGCCATGGCTAACCTGGCTGAAGCTTTCTATGAACGTCACGCTTCTTTTAATACCCTGGCGGGAAAATTACTTACCGGAAACCAGTGTGATCCGGATTTATGTATTCTGCTAAAATCCTCCTCCTATGATGAGGTTCCGGCAGGCAGCCGCAGTAATATCCGCTCCCTGTTATCCTCCATCAGTCAGGATGACCGTTATCTGAGAGGCTTCCTGATCTATTCTCCGGAACAGGAGCAGCTTTATCTCTTTATGGATGACAGGTCTTATCTCACCAATGCCCCAGCACTGCCGGATGAAATGCCTCAGTTCATCCCTTATACCGGCAACAGGGCAGGTAACCTTATTGTGGAGCAAATGATGTCGGCTTGTAACATTGGTGCGGACAGCAGCCGTAATTATTATGGTCTTGCTGCTACCATTTATATAAACCCTGCGGAACCGCTGGGATATCTGATTGCGTTGTATTCCACCTCAGAGTTTGACAATATTCTGAGTAATTATCAGCTTGACGAGAGCAGTACCTTTTATATATCCGACGAACAAGGCAATACTTATTACCATTCATGGCCTTTCGGCACGGAGGAAGGGAAGATACATTATTCCAGCGGCCTTGTAAATACGCAGTATAAATTTCAGGTAAATTACGAAATAAACAGTTTCAATATTCCCAGGAACTCCATAACATACATGATTATCACTTTTGCCGCTATTGTAACATTGTTTTCTTTTGGCTTATATTACCTGACTTATTATTTATCCACCAAGAACATCAATGGTATTTTGACAGGTATGAAAGCATTTCGTGTGGACAATCTGGCTTACAGGATTCCGGTTCCTGAGGGGCATCATGAATTTACGCAGATTACCCAGGGATTTAATGACATGTGTGAAAAATTACAGAAAAGTGTGGAGCGTACTTATGTATACGAGCTGCAGCAGAAAAAATCAGAATTGTATGCGCTGCAGACCAGTATCAATCCTCACTTTTTATATAACACGCTGGAAATGATCCGGGGGCAGGTGTTGAATACCCAGACCCAGGATGCTTCGCAAATGATATTGTTGTTGTCCAAAATATACCGCAGCCAAACTAATACCAATATGTTTGTCACTCTGGAGGATGAAGTGGATTTATGTGAAAATCTGATGATATTGTACCAGTACCGTTTTCAGAATTTTGATTATGATTTTCAGATAGAGGAGGAGGTAAAGCACTTTGCTCTCCCTAAAAATACCCTGCAGCCGTTGATTGAAAATTATTTTGTCCACGGAATTATTTTAGAGCGGCAGGACAATCTATTGATGCTCTCTGCTGTCGTTGAATGGCGCGGTGACAAGCCATATGTGCATTTGTGTCTCTGTAATAACGGAAAGCCCATCGGCAAAAGCCGCCTGACTGATCTTACGAAGCTGTTAAATAATGATATTTACGCCGACCAGTCAGACGGATTCGCCCTGACCAATATTCATAACCGTTTAAGAATCGTATTTCAGGAGGATTGTACCATGCAGGTCAGTTCCGGCAGCGATGATATGAACTTCCAAATTTGCATTACCTTTCCGGGGATCCAGACAACCGCACTGAAAGAATCCTTCCTATAACTTAAGAATAAGCTTGTTCTTTAAGCCGATTTAATAAACTTATTCATACATCCAATCCAGTTTATCAAGGGTTTCACCGGACAGGCCGGCATTTCTTCCCTGTATCCTGATACCTGCAGGTACTATGCCCACAATGGTAAATCCGCCGGTTCCCATATAGATCTGATGTATGCCTTTTTCGTATTGAAACACATGCACATTCAGATCCGGACAGCCTTCTGCCTGCATGGCATTCACAAGTATCGGTGTAAGTCCGCCTCTGTCATCCGCGTGAGTGTTGGTTTCCAGATCCGGAACCTTTAACCATTCCACACCGCCGGCATTCATATACCCCAGTAAAATCTGGGCATCTTCCATAAGCGCAAGCCTGATGGTTACACCTTCGTTAATTGCATCTCCCAAACCAAACCGTATACCGGTCAGACCCTTTAATTCCGGCGCAAATGTCTGGATGCCGGAGGGCATATCTTCAAAAACCTGTTCTCCCTTTTTGATGGTATAAGTGCTGCAGTTTGCATCCAGCAGCTTAAATCCGGTCTGGGGAAACGGCTCTGTCTGTGCATCTTCCTCTTTCTGCTCTCCCGGAAAGATTCCTCTTTTCATTTCCTCAAGATGTATAAGGAAACAGGAAAATTCTTCTTCATACATGGGAAGGCAGGCCTGCCAGTGTCCATATTTATTTCCGTCAGGAAAGGGAATTTTACGCTGAGGCGTCTGCATACTGTTGGCATATAGATAGGTCTGCTCCGTTAGTGCCGCCAGCCTGCGGTACCACATAAGGCTCTCCTCCCAGGGTTTTATTGCTTTCTCAAGGAGTGTAAGGTCACCTCTTAAGTTTTCATCCATGGTCTGCTTATAGCGGATGATAAAGTGCGCTGCTTCCAGCTTTTTCACATAGCTGTTCACCAGATAATTACATGCTTCCGCATCTGTGAGGTAATATTCCAGCTCCCTGCTGTTTTGGGATACCTTTCCGGTGCAATCCCGAAGCAGGTTAAGTGCGGTATGGGCATACGCCTCCACATCCTGCATCATGTCAACAGGGGTTTCTCCAAAATGAAGAAGGTCATGAATTTCCTTTTCCACGTAATCCTCAGGCTGTTCTCCGGGTGTTGAAACGGAATGCCATAATTCATAATTCGGCCGGTAACGTTTTACATTCGTAAACTGGCTCATGGTCATTCCCAGGCTCATAGTCTGTCGGTTTCCTTCTGTAATACCAACCCGCCGCAGTATTCTGGGGGCACATTCTCCGGCAGCGGACATGGCTTTTAAAATCATAGCTGCAGTTTCTTCGCTGCACCCGAAATGTTTTTTTAGTACCTTTATCCAGTAAAGCTCTTCTGTCTCCTGATCCCGGTCCGGATTCCAGGCATAGCGGAACCACGCTTTATACCACATCCAGTCCCGATCCAGCTGAAGCAGACGAGGCTTCGCTTTATCCGGCGCATAAGGCCAGTCCCAGAAGAACAGCGGATATAGATGGATTCCGTTGGTACCCAGACGGTCTCGTCCGGCTTGCACGCATTTCTGTATAAAACCAGGTGCCAGAAAGCGAAAGGGTTCCAGATTTGCCAGTACATGAACATTCATAATATGTGGCTGACCATGGGAAGAAAGCTCTTTATGTATCTCCTGCCACTTTCCGGCCGGTTGATAAGTGGTCAGACCCTCTCCATTATATTTCCACATGGTATACAGATTTCCGTACATAGATACTGCTTCCTTAAGGATTGCATTGGGGTCACAATCATGTCCCCGCAGGATCAACGGTGGCTCTTCCATTAGTCCAGCTTTTGCAATCCCCTCTTTTACAGCCGGAATGATTGTATGTAAAAACCAATCTGTCTTATTTTGATTTCCCCTCAGTGCTTCTCCAAGACATACCATCAGTCCTATATGAGGGAAGGCTTTTATGAATTCTACAATGGCTTTGTATGTGTAATCACGGTTCAGGGGTGTAATCTGACTCTGGAGCAATTCTACATTATGCTTTCTTGCCAGTGGGAGCGGAATATGGATACTGTAGAATTTCAGGACCAGCCAGATTCCCCTTCTGTCGCATTCTTCCGTAAGCCAGGTAAACATTTCCCGGTTCTTCTCATATTCTTCTTCTGTTACCTCCAGAGCTTCCGGATAATCTGCCACTTTTACCAGGGAAGAAAAGGGCTGACCGGTCCAGATATAGATTACATTACACCGCTCCATAAGCATCTGGTCCAGAAACCGGATCCACAGTTGTCTGTTGTAGAACCAGGGAAATCTGGCTGGTGTAACAGGATATTCATAAGTCAGCCTGGGCGGCTCCACTTTTGTGAGCTGCAGGCCAATTGCCGGGCCTCTTAGCTTATAAACCGGTGCATCTCCGTAATCCAGATTATCCGGAATCCTTCCGCTCTCCTGTATTCTTCTTATAAGTTCCAGTACGCCATACAAAGCACCGGTTGTGCTGCCGCCTGCAACTGTAATGAGACGGATGCCTGGTATCAGTGCCAGATAAAAACCTTCTCCCTGAGGCGCATGTGTATGGTACAATAATAATTTTTTTTCTTCCAGTATGTCCAGTAATCTGCTGCTCTTACGCTCGCCGATATACAGGGATATGCCCGGAAAACTCCTGTCCAGCCAATGTTCCTCATTTTCTGTTTCCTTCTGCATCCTGTATCCGTTTTTCAGAAGCACTTCTTCCAGCATCTCCATGGCAAATGCAATTCGCTTATCCGGGTCTGCATTCCTGATCAGCCTTATATTCTGACTCATATACTACTCCCTCCCTGCTTTTTCTCAAATGAATCAATGTCACTATTCAGCCATACCACTTTCATAACAGGCACCAAACAGTAAGGATTCACTCCATTTCATATATAAAGAATATCAGCTTACAGAGAAAAAGTCTTGTCGCTGCTTTCCATAAACTTGTATTATCTTACGAAATGAATACTGCAAATCCTGCATTTTTTCCATATTGACACTTAGGTCCGGCGCATAGTATAACAGCAGTAGTTCTATGTTACTGTTCCCATTAATCGGTTACTAAGAAAAGGAGGGTTTTATGTACCAGATTGTACTGATTGATGATGAACCGTTTATCGTGGAAGGATTGAAAACTGCAATTGACTGGAGCGGATTCCATATTGAAATTGCCTATGCTTCCACTAACTCCGCATCCGCCCTGAATTATATATTGGAATACCCGGTGGATATAGTAATCACGGATGTATCCATGCCTAATATCAATGGACTGCAGCTGATACAGCGGATTAAAAAGGAAAAACCTTCTGTTTATGTCATCGTCTTAAGTGCTTATAGTAATTTTGAATATGCCCGCACAGCCCTTAGATATGGTGCGGAAAACTATCTATTAAAACCGCTTGATCCTGATGAATTGTGTGATACCATCAGCCAGATTATCAGCCACATCCGGGAACGGGAGCAATTAAGCAGTACCTATGGCCGTACCATGCTTACCTTTCGGAATGCATTTACTGAGCAATGGCTGAAAAATATGCTTGCCAATAATGACCTGGCAACCAAGGCGGATATCCTGGGAATCAACCTGGATGCTCCCAGCTTTACAGTTGTCATCTTTTCCTGCACCAAATCCCCGGCAATGGTCATGTCTCGTTTTTTTGACCTGTTTCTGGAATATCTGCCAGGACATTATACCGGTAATTTCTTCTTTGAAACCCCGCTCAAGCTGGTAGGCGTTCTTTCTCCTGTGGGTACTGCCGGGGAAAGTATAAATTCTTTCCTGACTATGTCACTGAAAGCGGCATCTGCTGCAGGTTGTCCGATCTTTGCCTGTGCCGGCCAGACAGTCACACATTATTCAAAAGTCCACCAAAGCTATCACCAGGCGGACTCATTGTCTTATTTTGAATATACGAATATTTCCTGTATGTTCTACCAGGGAAGTCCGCAATTGGCGGAAAATGCAAAAGAAGCATTATCTGTTTATGACCAGTCAAGGGGGAATGATACCACAGCTATCTGCAAATTGTATGACACCTATGAACCAGCTGCCGCTGCTGCACATTTATTGTCGGACAGGATTCATTCCTTTTGTAAGCATACCCATGAATTGGGAGATAAATATCCCGAACTGGCGCTCTTACTTGCTTCCTGGCCCGGACATGATGCGGACAAGGATGCTCTTCTTACCTTCTTGCTGACTTTTTTACAGAGCAGTGATTATTTGCTGTCCAAAATACAACAATCGATGTATCCTGTTGTAAACGCCGTAATTAAAACGGTTCATGAGTTCACCGATAAGGATATTTCCCTGAAGACTCTTGCCGCCAGGCTCAACGTAAACCCCTCTTATCTGGGAACAATCTTTTACCAGCAGACAGGTTATCATTTTAATGATTATCTGGCAGAAGCCCGCCTGAAGTATGCTGCCGAGCTCTTAGAGCATACGGATATGAAGATAAAGGATATCGTGGACAAAACAGGCTTTTCCAGCCAAACCTATTTTAACCGTTCCTTTAAGCGGTATTATGATACCTCGCCCTTAAACTACCGCCGTAATAAAAAAGTTGTCTTATTTTGATATTTTCTTACTGTGATTTTTCTTCTTATTCAGGAAGTAACCGCCCATACATATTATACCGCCCACTATAACCAGACCTATTATATAAAATGCACAATGCATAAAATAAGTATCAGGCAGCAGCAATATGATGGGATCTGTTACAGCATCAAACAGCCAATAGTCATTGCGGAAAAAGACCTTATGAAAAGCCACAAAAAATTGTTCCCAGAATAAAGCTGCCAGTATTCCCAACAACACCGGAAGCAAAAGGGAAATACAGGCGGCATACTTTAAGTATTTCTTCACGGTTACCCTGCGCAGATAAGCAATCATGATGCAGCATAACGGGATTCCACAAAGCATTCCCCACTGAAAAAACAGAAAAATATTCCGCACTTCCTTAAAATGGTATAAACCGCTCTCTGAGGAAGGCAGGTCAGGGAAGGCAAGCTCACTGCTTCCGCCAAGTCTGTTATAGGAAATCAGTTCATCATATTGCGCTAATATGGTTTCTTCTGCCATATCTGTAGAAGCAGCCAGATTTACAGTCTGCATATCCCGGACATAAATGAAACGTGCATTCAGGACAATGGTTACTGCTGTGGAAATCAAGGTAAATGCGAGTAGTATACCCAGTACAATCTGTAATTTATTATTTTCTTTCATTGGTAAGCCTCCCTGTCTTGCTGGGTATCGTAATCTGTCGGATTAATCACGCTTTGCCTGATAATATCATTTTCACATGTTATGCAAATGTCTTCCGAAACGCCCATCACGTAAAAGTATACACCAATATCCCATTCTTGGAAATACCTTCCATAAATTATTGCTGTCATGGCAACCGGATCAAACTCCTCTTCTACTTTCCCAAATCCCGGAACCCCATATTGCAGATAAGATATCACCTTTTTTCTAGGATTATGGGCCGCTCCATTGATCAGTAACTGCGCTTGCATCCTGGTCCAGCCGTCCACACCGGCACAGGTGACGCCATATGCTTCATCTATTATCTCTAACGTAAACACCTCATCTTCCTTTAAAAGACCGAATTCATTCAATACCAGTCCAAAAAAATCAAATCTGGAAATGGCAGCCATCCTGGCATGGTCTATTTTTCCCTCCTTCAGTACCTTATTGGCGGAATCCTGTACCAGATAAGCACCGTAGAAACTGTTATAGTACGGTGAATCCTGGTCAAATAACCGGCTGCATCCATTGGCAGCAGAAAAAGAAGGAAAATTATACAGAATGGTCAGACGCGCATCCTTTTCCCCGATATATCTGCTGTAAGAAGCATCGGCATTAAATGTCATAACAAAGGGATACCAGTCATCTTCAGTTGTACTGCTCCCTCCCGGAATGGCAAGCTCTATTCCATATTCTTCCAGAAGACTGTCCTTTTCCTGGATTTTATTATAGACTCCCATTACTATCATAGAACGCAGACAGGCAGAAATAGGCGACAAGAAAAAAATGATTGCTGCAATCATGCTTATTATGATATAAATGCTTCTTCGCTTTCGTCTTTTGGTATTTGATTTTATTTCTTTCATACGGCTCCCTTTATTTGAATAGAAGGATGTGATATACGAATACCACTACTTACCAGTTGAGAATATTAATTTTTCTTTTATAATATTGTCATGATGATTTTAGTATAGACTATTGGACACTACGATTTCAATAGAACAAAATAACAATAAATATAGTATTGGTAGTTTACATATAGTTTATGGAACCGGGGGATTTACATACATGGATAAGAACAGAAAAAAAATTTTGGGCGAATTAAGAGGATATCGGGATTATCTCCTGTGGGAAGCACCGCCCGAAGAAATCAACCAGAGGGAGCTAGACTCTGTTTTCCGGCTTATCGATCTTCTTGACCCTGTGACACGCAGACAGAATATCATAAAGGAATTAAAAAATACCGTCTGCTTTAATGCTGACGGTATTCAAGGGAAAACTATTTTTTTTATAAGTCCTGATGATTTAAGCTGATACATCTCTTTATGTTTCTCTAACGAATCAACATTATGAAAATATGCAACACGAATAAAAAAGAACCGCTGTTTATGCGGTTCTTAGGATGGAGTAGACGGGAGTCGAACCCGTGTCCAAAAGCCCATTCCCTGTACTTCTACTATCATAGTCCGTTATCGTGGTTAACCCCATTCCCTCCTATGTCAAGAAACGAACAACCTGGCATATTCAGTAGCTTCATATTACGCCCATACGTGCAAAGCTTAGCGCATGTCGTTTCTCACATAATCGATGCCCGGATTCTAAAGTGTGAGTGCCTTAGAGCGGACAACTGCCATTAGGCAGCGATTGCTAAATTATCTTCAGCGTTTAATTTATTTGTGTGATTAACGTGTCACAACGGATAGCTTCTCCAGCTGCAAGACCCCTGTCGAAACCTTTACTACCCCGTAGTAAGGTTTGATGACATATGCTGTCACTTCCTAAAGTATATCGTATGATAAGCACTAAGTCAATCAGCAAATTGCGGATTTAATTCTTTTTTTATCCATTTTTTATACCCCATGCGCGCTTAATGCGAACTTGTTCGCAATGCGTGCGCTTACAAATTGCGAATTTTGAATTCTTTCTCCGCATCTCTTTTTTGATCTTTTTTGGCAATATCATGCCGTTTGTCATATAATTTCTTACCTCTGGCCAGTCCAATCTCCACTTTTGCCTTGCCCTCTTTAAAATATACTTTGAGCGGAACCAATGTATATCCCTTTTCCGCTACTTTTCCTGACAGTTTATTGATCTCATATTTATGCATAAGCAGCTTTTTTACACGCAGCGGGTCCTTGTTGAAAATATTTCCTTTTTCATAAGGACTTACATGCATGCCATATATAAATACCTCATTGTTTTCAATCTTGATAAAGGATTCTTTGATGCTGCATTTTCCCATGCGCATGGACTTTACTTCCGTTCCGTGGAGTGCAATTCCCGCTTCATAGGTTTCGTCAATAAAATAATCATGGTATGCCTTTTTGTTATTTACAACAAGCTTCTGCACTTCCTTTGCCATACCTGTTTCCTTTCCGCTCTTTACATGAGCTTACGGCATCATTTCCGTCATTTCATCTTCCTCTTCAGTAACAATATCAAAATCTATGGTCCTGGTGTATAAATCCGCTCCGGCTGCTTTTACTCTTATGGGCATACCAAGCTTATAAGCCTTTCCGGTGGAACGTCCCAGCATCTCATATGTTCTTTCGCTGTAGTAAAAGTAATCACCGGGAAGTTTTGAGACATGTACCAGTCCTTCTATTGTATTGGGCAGCTCCACATATATACCCCAGGATGTAATCCCGGAAATAATCCCTTCAAATTTTTCTCCTGTATGGGCTGCCATATACTCTGCTTTCTTCAGCTTGTTTGTTTCCCGTTCCGCTTCCTCCGCACGGCGCTCCAGTTCAGATGAAGTTCTGGCAACTTCCGAAAGGATCTGATGATAATGTTCGATCCGGTCTCCCTTCAGTCTGCCTCTAATGTGGTCCTTGATAATACGGTGGATCTGCAGATCAGGATATCTGCGGATGGGCGAGGTAAAATGGCAGTAATATTGACAAGCCAGTCCAAAATGACCTACGCTTTCCGTACTGTATTTTGCCTGTTTCATGCTTCTTAAAGCCAGCCGGCTGATCAATGCTTCCTCCGGCGTACCTGCAACCTTGCTCAAAAGCTTCTGGATTTCCTTGGGATGGATTTCTTCACTGCTAATCTTGCTTTTGGCATATCCGATGGATTTCATATAGTAGCCGAAATTATGGATAAAGGTGGCAAGCTTCTGTATCTTTTCGCCATCCGGTGTATCATGTATCCGGTAAACAAAGGGCAGCTCCAGCCAATAAAAATGTTGTGCCACTGTCTCATTGGCAGCCAGCATGAATTCTTCAATAATATGGGTTGCTGTATTACGTTCATAAGGCATGATGGATGTGATTCGCCCATCTTCCCCAAGAATAATTTTACATTCCGGAAAATCAAAATCAATTGCACCCCGCTTTTTACGTTTGGCAGATAATGCCTGTGATAATTCCTCCATCTGTCGAAGCATCGGCAGCAGGCTTGCATATTTTAAGTATTCCTCATTTACTGTATCCGGCATGTCTTCCAGAAGATGCTTTACCGCAGTATAGGTCATACGGTGTTCCACGCATATCACTGATTCACAAATCTCATAATCTATGATCTCCCCGTAAGGATCTATTGTCATCAGGCAGCTTACTGCCAGCCGGTCAACTCCCTCATTCAGAGAGCATATGCCATTTGACAGGGCATGGGGCAGCATGGGTATTACCCGATCAACCAGATATATACTGGTTCCTCTCTTCCTGGCTTCTTTGTCCAGAGCTGAGTTTTCCTGTACATAATTTGTGACATCCGCAATGTGTACACCCAAGTGGTAATTACTTCCGTCAAAGGATACACTGACTGCATCATCCAGGTCTTTTGCATCTTCCCCGTCGATGGTAATCATCTTAAGTTCTCTGAAATCCCGGCGCCCTTCCCTGTCAGCCAGTGAAACCTCTGATGGTGTCTTCTCCACCTGATTCATGGTTTTCTCATCAAAAGCTTCTGGTATTTCATGACTTCTGACAATGGATAAAATATCCACTCCCGGATCATTTATATGTCCCAGAATCTCCACGATCTTACCTTCCGGGCTTTTGGTATTTGTTCCATAGCCGGTTATCTCCACTACTACTTTATGGCCGCTTACTGCTCCCTTAGAATGCTCCTTGGGGATGAATATATCCTGGGGAAGCTTACTGTTATCCGGTATAACAAAGCCGTAATTATTCCTGGATTTCTCATACACCCCTACAATCTGCGTGATCCCTCTGCTGATAATCCGGATTACCTGCGCTTCCTTCCGTTTTCCGCTTCCTGCATCCAAAAGGCTTACCTGTACCGTGTCCTTATGGAAAGCACCGTTTGTCCTGTCCTCCGGAATATACAGATCCTCATCACAGCCTTCCATTTCCACAAAACCAAATCCCTTGGCATTGCCGATAAAGGTTCCTGTCAGTATCTTTTCGGTTGCTTTCCTATATTTTCCCTTGCTGGTCAGCATCAGCTTTCTATCCAGCAGCAACTCCTCCAGAATCTTATGAAATTCTTCCCTGTCTTCCTTTTTTACCTGCAATAAAATTCCCAGTTCCTTTTCTTTCATAGGAACATAAATTTCATCATTTACCAAATCGCAGATAATTTTCTTACGTTTATCTCTTACTTCCATATAATAATTTATTCCTTTCCGCTGGACGTTACTATTCAGTCGTACCGCTACGCAAGTGCTGCACAGGAACACCTTGCGAGATAACAGACACTGGACAAAAACAAAAAAACACTCTATATCACAAGAGTGTTTTGTCTTACGTCGATTAAAATACGTTTAGATTCAGTATAGCCGCAAGGACGATAAAGCATACCGCCAATATCTTGGTAATCTTTACTAACAACCCTTCCATGGAACGTCCCTTATTTTTACCCCAATAAGTTTCTGCTGCTCCGCCTATGGCTCCCAGTCCTGCCGATTTACCTTCCTGCATCAATACCAACACTGTCAGTGCAATACATACTATAATAAAAATTACTGTTACTACAATTCGAAGTACTCCCATTTCTACACCTCCCAGTGCATCTATCTGTAAATTAGTTTAAATTTTGTAATGGTATAACCACAAACCGTTGTAATTGTACCATAGCTGTAAAATATTTGCAATATAAATTTTAAATTTTACGAAATGGCTTGATTATGATTTTATATTTTACGAAATGGCTCCATATACTGGGCTGCTGTCTTTAATTCTTCTTCTATACGCAGGAGGCGGTTATACTTTGCCACCCTGTCACTTCTGCTGGGTGCACCGGTTTTAATCTGCCCGGTATTCAGGGCCACGGCAATATCTGCTATTGTCGTATCTTCCGTCTCACCGGAACGGTGGGATATCACAGCCTTATATCCGTTCTTATGAGCCATTTCCACCGCTTCAAAGGCTTCTGTCAGCGTACCGATCTGATTTACCTTTACCAGGATTGCATTGGCAGCCTTAAGCTTGATGCCCGCATCCAGCCTTTTGGTATTGGTTACAAACAGATCATCTCCCACCAGTTGAATCCGGTCTCCCAGGCGTCTGGTCAGCTCTTTCCATCCGTCCCAGTCATCCTCAGCAAGTCCGTCTTCTATGGAAATGATGGGGAAACGATCGGTTAATTCTTCGTAATACGTTATCATTTGCCCGGTATCCCTGATCACATCCTGACCTTTCAGCTTGCTTTCTCCCGGAAAATGATACATCCCGGTCTTTTCATTAAACAGTTCACTGCTTGCCGTATCCAGTGCAATCTTAATATCCTCACCCGGTTTATACCCAGCCGCAGTGACGGCTTCCATGACCAGCGACAATACGCTTTCCGCATCCGGTAAATCCGGAGCGAATCCGCCTTCATCACCCAATCCCGTTGACATGCCTTTGCTTTCAAGGATTTTCTTCAGATTATGATAAATCTCCGCACAAATCCGCAGTCCGTCCGCAAAGTTTTCCGCCTGGACCGGCATGATCATGAATTCCTGAAAATCCACGGTATTGGCCGCATGCTTGCCGCCATTTAATATATTCATCATGGGAACAGGCAGCAGTTTGGCATTCGTACCGCCCAGATAACGGTATAAGGGCAGGTTAAAGGCCTTTGCACATGCCTTGGCTGTTGCCATGGATACTGCCAGCATGGCGTTGGCTCCCAGATTGCTTTTATTATCCGTCCCGTCTGTCTCCATCATAATCCGGTCAACCAGTACCTGTTCTGCTCCATTACAGCCGCAAAGAACGTTGGCCAGCTTTTCATTGATGTTCTTAACCGCATGCCTGACACCAAGTCCAAAATACCTGGTTTCACCGTCCCGCAATTCAACAGCTTCAAATTTACCTGTACTGGCTCCTGACGGAACAGCCGCTCTCCCGGTGAACACATGATTGGTAATATGGTCACATACGGTCACTTCCGCCTCCACAGTGGGATTTCCCCTGGAGTCCAGTATTTCTCTTCCCTGCACTTTAACAATCTCTAAAAAAAGCAATGTCATAACCTCCTGTTATCATTTCTGCATACCATGGTATCATTTTTGTATAACATGGTATGCTGTTGGAAATTTTGTTTTGCTTTTTATTATTGCCAGCTTTATGTAATTCATACTAAATAGTTCATTTCTATTCACAGCCAATTCCATGAAGTCAATATCATCAGCCGAACTACTCCTTTTATCATATCACATAAAAATACAAAGAATAATCGGTATAAAAATCGCCGGAACATAATTCATGACACGTAATTTGGTGATTCCCAACATATTCAGACCCAGACCAATGATGATCACGCTGCCAGCGCAGGTCATTTCATTTATCACAGTATCCGTCAGAAAAGGAGCGATCCACTGTGCAAGCAGGGTAATGGCACCCTGATATGTAAATACAAAGACTGCCGAGAATACAACACCAATCCCCAGGGTTGATGCAAATATGATTGCTGCCACAAAATCCAGAACAGACTTATTAAACAGCATCTCATGATTCCCCAGCAGACCGCTTTGCAGGGAGCCTACAATCGTCATAGCTCCCACACAAAATAACAAGCTTGCAGTTACAAAACCTTCGGCAACACTCGTCTTCGTTTTATCTTTATTTTTGCTTTTCACCCGCCCTTCAATCCACTTTCCCAGACGGTTCAGCTTATCCTCCAGATCAATCCCTTCTCCGATCAGTGCTCCCGCTACGACAGAGATAATCAGTATCATGGAGTTTTCCCCTTTCAGAGAGCCGCTGATCCCCAAAAACAGGGTACAAAGCCCCAGCCCTTTCATCAGGGTATCTGCCAGTCTTTCCGGCAGTCCCTTCTGAAGCAGCAGGCCAATCACAGAACCTGCTATCACGGCAATTGTATTAACGATTGTTCCCAGCATCTTATATCCCCCGTATTTCATTTATCCATAACAAAGTCAGTATTTGTAATATTTATTTTTTAATCAGAAGCGACTTGCCGGTCATCTCCTCAGGCTGCTCCTTACCCATAATGGCAATCATGGTAGGTACAATATCTGCCAGACAGCCACCCTCCCGCAGCGTATAAGCCGGATCATAATTCACCAGTATAAACGGTACCTGATTAATGGTATGTGCGGTAAATGGTTCTCCTGTTTCATAGTCCATCAGCTGCTCCGCATTTCCATGATCTGCACAGATAAACATGACTCCACCCACATCCTTAATTGCTTCCACTGCCTTCCCCACGCATTCATCAACAGCCTCCACAGCTGCAACTGCCGCATCCATGATACCGGTATGCCCTACCATATCGGGATTAGCAAAATTAATTACAATACTGTCGTATTTTCCGGAACGGATTGCCTCTGTTAACTTATCACATACGCCATAGGCACTCATTTCCGGCTTTAAATCATATGTTGCCACCTTGGGGGAATTTACCAGGATTCTGTCCTCTCCCTTATTCGGCTCTTCCAGTCCGCCGTTAAAGAAAAATGTAACATGCGCATACTTCTCGGTCTCTGCCAGTCTGGCCTGAGTCATATTGTTGGCTGCCAGCCACTCTCCAAAGGTATTGGTCACAGCCACTTTATGAAAAGCCACATCCTTATTGCGTATGGTCGGATCATAATCGCTGAAGCAGACATACTCCACATCCATACGGCTGCCTCTGTCAAATCCGCTGAAATCATCATCACAAAATGCCCTGGTAATCTCACGGGCGCGGTCCGGACGGAAATTAAAGAATATTACGGAATCTCCCCCCTTAATCACAACCATCGGCACATCATTCTCCATTACCACTGAGGGCTTGACAAATTCATCCGTTTCTTTCCTGTCATATGATGCCTGGATACCGGCAACCCCATTGTCCACATGCAGCCCTTCGCCCTTTACCATGGCATTATATGCCTGTTCCACACGATTATAGTTATTATCCCTGTCCATCGCATAATATCTTCCCATAACAGAGGCAATCCTGCCAACACCAATCTTCTTCATCTCCTTTGTCAGCTCTTCCGCATATGTCTTACCGCTGGAAGGAGGCGTATCTCTTCCGTCCAGGAAGCAATGCACAAATACGTCACTGACCCCATTCCTTTTAGCCAGCTCCAACAAGCCATATAAATGTGTATTATGACTGTGCACACCGCCGTCTGACAATAATCCCATGAAATGCAGCGCACTGCCGTTCTTCTTACAATTCTCTATTGCTTTCAAAAGAGCCGGATTTTCAAAAAAAGTGCCGTCCTGAATCTCCTTTGTAATCCTTGTCAATTCCTGATACACAATACGTCCTGCACCCATATTCAGATGCCCGACTTCCGAATTGCCCATCTGTCCTTCCGGCAGACCTACGGCCATACCGCTTGCATTGCCTCTTACAAAGGGATATTCCTCCATCAATTTATCAATAACCGGAGTTCTGGCATGTGCTATCGCATTTCCTTCGGTTTTCTCATTTAATCCAAATCCGTCCAATATCATCAATACTACAGGTTTCTTATTCATGTTTACCCTCCTGGTCCGCTTCAGCGGACATCAATTCAATATTTGAAAGTGACCTTTTGCGATCCTATAAACCTGACTTTTGCCGGGTTTTCTTCCACTTGCAAATTATACACTTATTTATCTTATGGTGCAAGTATAACGAATAGTAAATTTTACGTCTTTCCCTGATTTTGTCATAAATGTAAAAAACATATTGACATTTTGTGTTCTTTGGCGTAGTCTGTTTATAGTTAATTCATTTATTGGTCAGGAAGTATCTTTCCTAACCAAAATTTTAAAGAAGGAGGTAACACAATGAATAACTTACAGTCCAAAACACATTTTTATTTCAGTAATTTAATCAATCATAATTGCAGTTACCTCAGGAGCAGTATATAAGGAACCGTCTGTCTTTATATGCGGTTATGCCCATGGTAATTATGCCATGGGATTTTTTTGTCTCCTGAGACTACACAGCAAAGACGGAAAGGGAGGGACATTTTTTTGAAAAAGCTTTCACATTATCTGCGGAAACACATATTCAGCTATCTTACTGCAATCATATGCCTGATTATCGGCATTGTTCTTGATATGCTGTCACCGCAGCTAACACGGCGGATTATTGACGATGTAATCGGCAATGGGAATATTGCCTTGTTGAAATACTTACTTATGGGTATTATCGGCATCGGACTTGGACGCTGCATTACGATGTATTTGAAGGAGTATATCTTCGACATTACCGGCGCCAAAATAGCCGCCAATATGCGTACGGATTTATTCCATCATCTACAGGGTTTGTCTGCAGACTTCTATGACCGTAACAATACCGGAGAGCTGATGGCAAGAGCCAAAGAAGATATAGACCGGGTTTGGGATGGTCTGACATTTGTGGGAATGCTGGTTATTGAAGTGGTCATACATGTATCCATGATACTGTTCTGTATGTACCGTTTAAACTGGAAGCTGGCATTGATTCCTACTGTATGTATGATCATCTGCGGATTTGTTGCCGTCATTCTGGAGAAAAAGCTGGATAAGGTATTTGAGGATATCAGTGAGGAAAATGCAGTACTTAATACTGTCGCTGAAGAGAATCTTACCGGCGTGCGTACTGTCCGTGCTTTTGCTCGGGAAAAATTTGAAATCAAAAAGTTCATGTCTCATAATAACAGATATTATGAGCTGAATGTGAAGCAATCCAATATATTTGTAAAGTACCATCCTGTCTTCACCTTTATTACCAGGCTGCTGCCTTTGATAATTCTGTTAACTGGAGGATATATGATAATCCAGGAGGAGCTTACACTGGGAACCCTGGCTGCTTTTATAGAATACTCCACGAATATTGTGTGGCCCATGGAAATATTGGGATGGCTGACAAACAGTTTTTCTTCCGCTATTGCTTCCAACAAGAAGATTAAGAAAATTTATGGGGAAACGGCCAGCATTCAGGAGAAAGAAGTTCCGGTGATACTTGATGCGGTCGGCGGGAAGATCACTTTTGAACAGGTTGCCTTTACACGTAATACTTCCCCGATCCTTCAGGATATTGATTTTACACTGGAAGCCGGCAGGACTCTTGGTATTATGGGAGCTACCGGGTCAGGAAAGTCTTCCCTGATCTATCTGCTCCAGAGAATGTACGATTGTACGGAGGGGCGCATCCTTCTGGATGATGTGGATATCCGTGACTTGTCCCTTAACCAGCTTCGCAGCAGTCTTTCTCTTGTTATGCAGGATGTATTTCTTTTTTCAGATACGATCAATGACAATGTCAAGCTTGGAAAGCAAAAGGCAACCAGCTTCCGGCAAGTCAAGGATTCTTCCCGTGACGCAGCTGCCGATGAATTCATTGAGCGGCTGGACGAACAGTATGATACGGTTATCGGGGAACGGGGAATCGGTCTTTCCGGAGGTCAGAAGCAAAGGATCAGTATTGCCAGAGCACTGGCAAAGAGAAACCCTGTCCTGATTATGGATGACTCCACATCTGCCCTGGATATGGAAACCGAACAGATGATCCAGCATACCCTGAATGAGCTTAGGGATACCACCAAGATTATTATTGCCCACCGCATCAGCGCTGTAAGGCATGCTGACGAAATTCTGTTTTTGGAAGAAGGGCGTATTGCAGAACGCGGTACCCATGAAAGCCTGTTGACACAAAAAGGACTTTACTATGAAACATATATGGCACAATACGGTGAATTCATGGCCGAAACCGGTGCCTGACTTTTATTTAAGAGGAGGCTCTTATGCCGATCAATACATTTAAAGATGATGAGCAAACAGTGGAAACCAGTAAGATAAAAACACTGGGCCGACTGTTTTCCTATCTTCTTGTCTATAAAAAAGAAATAACACTTGTACTATTCATTATGGCTTATTGTGTGGGGGTCTCACTGGTTAATCCGCTGATTACCGAAGCCGCCATTGACAACTTTATCAGTACCGGTGATTTTGCCGGACTGATCAGGCTGATTATCGCAGCACTTGTTCTGAATGCCATAATGGTATTACTGATCAAGCTGAGAATGCGTACCATGAACAGGATCTGTAACCGCATTCTGGTGACAATCCGTGAGGAGTTATATACCCATATTCAGACTTTGGATTTTCATTTTTTTGACAGTCGTCCCACGGGGAAAATACTTTCCCGTATTATGGGAGATATCAATTCCCTGAAGGATGTACTGAGTAACTGTGTGACTACCCTGATCCCTGATTTCATAACCATATGCGCCGTATTGGCCATCATGGTTATAAAGAATCCGCCCCTGACAGCGGCCGCACTTTGCGCTACGCCCCTTCTGTGCGGAGGTCTGTGGTTTATTCAGGTGTTTTCCCACAAGCGCTGGCGGATATTCCGTAAAAAATCCGCTAACCTGAACGCCTTTTTACACGAAGACTTATCCGGTATGCGGATCATTCAAAGCTTTACGGCAGAAAATGAAACGAAAGATACCTTTCATACTTTAGTGGATGAACACATGGTGTCTTTTAATAAGGCTGTACGCCTGAATGACGCCTTCGGTCCAATAATTGATATCTGTTGGGGAATTGGCAGCGTTGCTTTGTACTATGTAGGGATTGTGGTAATCGGTCTTCAAACCATTTCCGTGGGTACACTGGTTGCTTTCGGAAGCTACAGTAACATGTTCTGGCGTCCAATCAGCAACCTGAGCAGCTTTTATAACCAGTTGATCACCAATATCGCTGCTGCTGAACGAATATTTGAAGTACTGGATACGCCGTCGGCTATATCAGATGATCCCCAGGCAAAGCCGCTTCCGCCTATTAAGGGCTCTGTTACTTTTGATAATGTTACCTTTGCTTACTCTGACGCTCCTGATGTGAAAGTACTGGAAAATGTCAGCTTACAGATTCGCCCCGGTGAAACCATTGCCCTGGTAGGTCCTACCGGTGCCGGCAAAACCACCATCGTCAATCTGATCAGCCGTTTCTATGATGCTACCGGCGGCAGGGTTCTGATTGACGGTAATGATGTAAAATATGTTACCCTGGAATCCTTACGCAGCCAGATGGGCATTATGACACAGGATAATTTCCTCTTTTCCGATACCATAAAGGAAAATATCCGCTATGGAAAACTTGATGCCACAGACGATGAAATCATCGCTGCGGCAAAAGCAGTCAACGCCCATGACTTTATCATGAAACTGGAAAATGGCTATGATACAAAACTGAGCGAACGCGGAGGCGGCCTGTCAATTGGTCAAAAACAGCTGCTCGCTTTCGCCCGCACCTTCGTATCCATGCCCAGCA
>Ga0153941_1000379_pt1 | contig 19674 bp, 20 predicted proteins | sample TSNJ025MetaG_FD_104733 | JGI IMG/M metagenome (GOLD analysis project Ga0153941, IMG submission 104733) | Attine ant fungus gardens microbial communities from New Jersey, USA - TSNJ025 MetaG | ecosystem: Host-associated > Fungi > Mycelium > Unclassified | place: USA: New Jersey, Brendan T. Byrne...
AAAGACGCATAAGGGGATGGTCCTGGAGAAGAGACTGACCCAAAAGACGACCAAGGAGTTTGTTCATAGTCCATGTTAGAAACAGACAGGGTGGAAGAGATAATCTTCTGTTTTCCCTTGGAAGAAACAGATGAAATTGAAACTTGCATCTCGTTCATGTCGTGCAGGTCCTGTACAGGGTCAATAGTGGTAGGATCTATGTCGTCAAAAGAGTTGCAGGATGGGGAACATACGGTGAAATCAGGCATGGTAGTGGTACTAGCATAGCGGAAGCAGGACTCAGAGTCTGAAGCAACAGGAGGAGAGTAGACGTCAAGATAATCGTGATGTATGGATGACTGGCACATCGCAACTGGCTGAGTTTGGCTTGAAGCCTTACTCTTGTCTGCGATATGTGCCGAGCGACCGTCAAGTTGTTTAACCTGATCAGATTGCAAGGCATGATGCTGTATGGACGATACTTGCTGAGCCTGCGGAGACTGGGTTGCGTGCTGGATCATGGCAGATGCATGCGCAGGTGGAGGGAGGTTGCTGTGACGCAATATCCAATCCATCCATATATAGACATCTCTCATTATGATATTCACAGGTTTCTACACATAGGCTTCGTTGGCCTGTTTTGTCTCAGGCGGTCTAGACATTTCCCTCAGACTCGTCTCTGAGACATTGGCGCACCACTTTAATGGAGTATGTATTGTTGGGATGTAGCAAAAACTAAAAATCCTACACAAGGCGTCCAATAATAGACAGAACTTCAAATAACAGCATAACGAACTATAGAAGAGACAGATGTGCCCCTCTCAATCAAGAAGAGAGGATACAAAGCTTCAAACTCAATTCACGTAGCGATTCACGTAGCGAAAGACTAATAATGTAATATTTAACCCCATTAGTATAGAACACCTAGGTTCACATCGCGGCAGCTTTCAGGCTGCCCTCTTAGGGTTCTCAGAAGCCGTCTTCCAATTGGTTGTCGCCAGCTTGAACCTATATTATGATCAGCCACCATTCATTACTTATCAAGGCCATCACATACCTTTGTCTGTGCGAAAGTTCCGGTTCCTCTTCCTTAAGGCGCTGCATTTCAACTTGCTGTTTCAGAACCACCAGTCATTTTCTCGGGTACTCCTCCAATTAGGCAGACGCACCATAAATTTGTTGAATGGTGTCAATTTCTTCTTGTTTGTGCCACCGCTTGATCTTGCTGGAATATAAATTTTTGTCACAACCTATCCTTATGCAATGTCGCTGGGAAGTGCATAGGGAACGTACTCTTCTTCGCCGGCTTCTCGGAAGAAATCTTAGTAGAGACCATTGTTAATATTGTGAAAAAAATTCGCGGTATGAAAGATTGGGAAGGCTAGGAAAAGGATGGTCAACGAAGGACGCGTCTTCACCGCGTATATCACTTGGGAAACTATGAGTTGGAGAAAAATCAACATTGGGAGGCAGATGAGCAATAGAAAGAAATAAGAGGACATACATAGAGCGAGGGAAACAAAAGGGAGGAAGAACTAAAAGAAAAAGGTGCTGTATCTCAATTCAACTAGGCGGAATTTATGGTCATGACAGGGCTTCGGTGGTACTCCGGACACCGCTCTCCCCGCACTCTCTCTTTCCCGATTTATACAAAGCCATGCCGTTTTCTGCGGATAGCCCACTGTTTCCTCTTGCTTGCGTATCTCTCGAAGGGCACGTCCTTTGATAAGAATATTACCCTGTGCGAGCTACTGCCGGTCATAAAACTGGAAGTCTATCTACACGTCATAGGTGTCAGCCTGTACTCAAAGCTTTAATATTGGGTGTCCGCCATCGAGGCAATTTATCCGTAGTACGTCAGCCAACCCTAACATCAACCACAGGAGTAAAGCAAAAAATCACGAATCATGCGGTCCTCAAGGTCCTAGTCGCGAAAGCCAATCTCACGAATTGTTATTGACCACCACGAATTCGCCAAAGTTATCATTCGTCATGTTTGTCAGAAAACTGTAAAAGACTCTATGGTCTCATGCCATTCAGCCTCGAAACTCTACACGTATTTTGCCTTGAAGCTGGCCGCGTTTTGAGCACCGGCGATGCCCTCAATGATGCTATTGCCATTGACAATGCCAGTCGTTGCAATCAAGAAGTTGCGTCCTGATGACAAGCCCGATCAGTGTTTTTCAGCGACCTGTTTCCACCCTTCACTCGCCTGTATTCTGTCTGGCCACCCAACGCAAGGCAGCAATCTCAGTATAGGTACACCCGCCAAGAAAAAACACAACCGTTGTGGTTGTGGTAGTTTGTCCCACTATCACACTTGGATGAGATGGACCCAAGATCAGGTTCTCTATCGATCCACTTACGGAGGCCAGTTGACGGCATGCCGCTCGAAGTACCTTCCAAAGGATTGAGAGCAACATCTATCGTTTCTCCAGGAATTCCATCTACGATATCTTCAAATCCTTTCCAACCAAGTATCGGATGAGCGGGTACTTTGAAAGATGTTTTCACATGACCGGAATCGTTCTCGACACCATACTTGTCCTTTCCTGCTGGGTTGCTGAGGACTCCACCTTTCTGAGCAATGCACTGCACAAGTCGTATACTGATTGGCGCGTAGCCTGAATATACGTAGCTGATGTCATTTTCAACTTCTTCCAGGGCCTCGGGACTGTCATCAATCAATAAACGAAGTGACTTTCTCAGGGTGACATATGGGTATCTGGATGCATTGACAATTGTGGATGTGTTGGGCGGTAAAGGGCTAGGTAGCAGGATGGCTAGGGGCCAAGATGCCAAGGAGAGAAGAAGTGGGAGATATTCATAACCATAAGTCTACAAATTGTTAAATTGGCAATCGAAGAGCATACATTTCCTACCTGGAGAAACTCTCTCTTGACATTGTCAAGTACCTTGCTCTTGATCCCACCAGCAATAATACTAGCAATACAAAGGAGGCGCAATACTACGTGCATTTCTGTTCCTTGCGCGATCATCTCCTCAATAGCTGCGATTTGATTGTTGATTTCATAAGACGCAAGAAGATCTGTCCATGCGTATTTTGAACAAACCCAGTTGTGCGTTCACTGACAAGGCACTTACTTTGCTGTATCTCTAAGGATTTGTTGAAATGTTCTTTCTGTGTGAATGGAAGGAGTAATTCTGACAATCCTGTATCTTCTCTTAATGTCAGTCCAAATTTGACCAACATACTGATCAGAAGCGCACGAAATCGGAGGGCTTGGTGCTCGCTTTGGAGACCACCAAGCTTTCCCACAAAATCGCGAAGTTGTGCAACGGTCTTTGATTGTAGATTGGTCTGAGTTTCACAGTAAGCAGAAGATATATGGAAGTGAGAAGAACGGAGCTTGATGCCTTATAATTCTCATCTAATCGATGAGCAACCTTGTTCAATTTCCTCCCTATCCTAGAGAAGTTAAGATCCCTCAGTTCAGCATATAGTGGGTCCGTCGCCACAGTAAGATAATGTTTCTTCTTGCTCTCTTTTTTTACTGTGATCGGAGCTGAGGGAGCTGAGGAAGCTTGCGGGATAGATGGTGCATTTGGAGGTGTCAAGAGTGATGTCGGTAATTCCACGTGTGCTGCAGACAATATCAATACATATAATGAACTCAATTCCAGGCATACAATTTTTGAGTCCAATCAACTCATCAATGAGACCGTCATAGGTGAGTTGGGTAAGAAAGGGCGTTATCATATCCACGCGCCGATCCAAAACGATCAATGAATCTATGGCAGGGGAGTTCAGATTATCATCTGAAGAAAAACCCGTTGGTCTCAAGGAAGATTTGGTCAAGAGACTGGCCAATCGCTAGGTGTGGTGATATCAATGACCATGTTTCGAAATAATCACATCAAGACCAACATGAGCGAAGTCACCTTTCCCAATGATGCGAGGAAATGGCCCAAATAGGTTTTGGAGTGATATAAGCGCTTGAGCTGAGTCAAAAACCGCTGTTTCATCGCCATCCTAAGTTACTGTGATTAATCAAACTACAAGATTATCATAATTCACTCACTACCCATAAATCTTTAAATGTGGTATCTCGCTCTAAAGAAATGACATCATCGGCCAGAGGGATGAACTGGAGGTTATATACAGAGATAGTCACTTCACCGAGCACTCCTTCTTCCTCTAGAATGCGTGATACCAATGTTGATAGTCTTGGGACGAGGAGCAGGATATAATTATGTTTTTGAGATTCATTTCCATGCCTCTTGATCTGATCTTACAAGAGATGAAACAGCGACAGTCTCAGGAAAAGCATGAACGCGTACCAGATATGATCTTTGCATGTCTGATGGAAGGGCGCAAGAGGTAGACGATGTTAGTCGTGGTCGCACTCAATGGACCCGGCTCCAGCCAGAACATTTTGTCTACTCCATGATGCTGGGTTTTGACTAATAAGTGGAGGTCAAGCTCCCAGAATGAGTAACATACTTTGAAGAGGGACACTTCTGTTATGAGACTGAGTGGACCAGCTATCGAAGAATCGAGTACTAACGTCTTGGCTCCATTGACCTGGATGTGTATCAATGAAATTTGAGGTTGAATGCAAGGAACTACCAACAGCATTCAGTGCATCTACTAAAGACTTCTTGGCAATATCTCTGAATAGTTCGACATTCAATTGACTAGTTGCATTAATGTCAGTTCTATCGGTAGACATCATGAAAGTTCTATCAAGAACAAATATCCACTCTTGATCATTTGTTTGGGTTCTGCCTTATGTAAACAATGCTTTTGCCTGTGCTTCGAGTAGGGGGAAGCCTTGCTTTCAAGGGCAAACTAATGATTAATTTTACCCCTACCCTTGTATCCTTGTTAATGCCCTGAGAGTGTACCCTACCCCTGGTGAGCTCTGAGCATACTGTGTGGATCTTTTTTTGCATATGTACACGCCCTTATCACGGGAGAACGATTGCTAGGACCAAAAGAAAGAGGTAACTAATTGAAAGATACAGAACAGATGTGTGTTGGGTTGACTTCTGACATCATAAACAGAATAAAGAAATGTTGATAATGGAATTTGATTATACAATTTTGAGTGATAAGTAATATGGAGGTGGGTACTGAAATGCTCATAGTATTCGGTCTGCCAACGAGAGCCCCGTGTAATGGATTGCTGATTTATAAAAAATGCTCATAGTATTTGTCAACATATTTCCTAAGGCCTCTTGGAGCTTTCACTTTAGAAGCCTGTCTCATCAGTCCCATCCATGCATACCATCCTTCAAATCTGGGTCTGATAGCTCTATCAGGATATTTTTGCGTGTTGATGCATGTTCTAAGAACTCTAAAATGACTTGTATTCTTAAATTTACAGAAATCACAAGTGTTATATAGAATAGCGTCTCACACTCTCCCCTTTTCTCTTCGAAGGCATCTTCATATCCGTACTAGGTAGCAAACCAGGAGGGAGTTTGTCTTCTTTCTCAAATTTTTCTAGTAGTTCCAAAGCTGCAACATAGCCTTTCCTTTGGATCTCCTCAAATTTCCCGAATGCAAGAGTTCCATACTATTCTGAAATCAGTAAAGCACCTGCACCCCAAGTTCGTCACTGACCTCCTGGATCGGCATTTGGATGTACAGACATCCTTTCGCGACCTTGGCGTCTTCAAGTGTATTGACGCTCGAAACACTAAACCTAATCAGAAACTGAAGATCCTGAAAAGGGGACAGACCCACTAGGCAAGGCGACTTTGTATTTCTGTAATCGCTGGTACATGTCTGGCAGTAGAAAATGGGTTCCATCTATTGATCAATAACCACCATCCGGAGATAGTGTCACCAAAATTTCGGGGAGAGTTGTCGTCAATCTAATATTAGAGGCCGCAAAATGAGGAGATGAACCGAATTCGGTCTAGAATTAGCCTTTACCGATCCAACGTCGCACGCGAACACTGTGTTAGCTCCCATTGAAAACATCGCTTGAACCTGTAGATGGTCGGTAACAATTCAATATAATCCTTTTCCAAACATACGGGTAAGTTGTCAACTACAAACATAGTGAGCTGCACTACCCCAAACCGTCTGCGTACCAGGTACTCACTATAGCCACCGTCAACGAGAAGTTGACCGTTATCACATAAGGGTGGGAGCAAGCCTACAAGAGTCATTGAAGCTCCTGCCATGATTTGAGCAGCAAAGTAACGCTTAGAGGGGATGGCTCACGGATAAATCGCCAAGCGTAGCCTGTTTCGTGTATCTCCATTCGAGACGTTATAATGTTTGTGGTGTTGCAAAAATATGGGAGCCACATATCCTCTATATGGAGATCATAGAATGCCTGTCGGGATCTTGAGTGTTGCTCATGTTATCTCTGACTGAAAAGACCTTGTATAGCGAACGATTGAACTCGTGTCCCTAATAAAGCTCATTAGGATATATGATATTCGAACCATCAGTCACTTACTGTTGTGTATGCAACGATGGGATATGTGACGTCTGACAGCATTCGCCAAATATTGCCCATTCGGCCTGCAAACTGTTTGGCTCTTGCCGTGCTGGTAATTAGATCGCCTTCCCTTGCATAGAGTCCGCCGATAAAACCTCCAATACTCGTACCTGAGCGCTCATCAGCAATATAAGCCACTTATGTGAGACAGTCCGACCTCCGATCTGGTCAATCGGGATGCCACTTTCCTCAAGGGCTCGAATGAGTCCCTGAAAAACGATTGACATAAATTTTCAAGAAATATTGCGTAGATACTCACTAGATGTGCAATGCCTCTTGCGCCCCCACCGCCCAATACTAGACCAATGGATTTTCCACAGATCCTTCGAGCCAACCTCGCGAAGTCATTCATGTGGGGAAGCCGTTGAGGTCGGGTCGTGGTTGCCGTACCGGTGTATCTCTGAATTCCATTCTGAACCCTCTCTTTCAGGTTTTTGAGCGCTACAACTGCATCGGGATCTTTTGGTACGGATGATTTTTGAATTGGGGTAACAACATCCTGTGAAGATGGGGTCAGATACTCTTAGATGCAATCTGCATTGCCTACCGGAAGCTCTATATGGATATGTCGATGCACCCACGGTCGAGTCTATGTAGGCATATTTGGTTGTGACTGGCGGACATTAAGATTGAAGCAAACCTTGAGCCATTCTCTGGTGGAACCAGGGAGTATGGACCGATCAGCGTGAAGAAGGACCAGCTCCTTCCGTGCAGTTGTCTTCATTGAAAGGAGAAGGCGCTCATACTCCCCAACAGATGGATCGTCTCCAAGGCCAACAACCATAACACAGTCAGCCTGCGGCTAATCATAAGCTCCGAAACAAGAATTATCGCACAAGTGCTACAGACCTGTCGGATACACATTTTTGTCCAAGAGCTGTTGACGGGGGAATCTGCTACATATAAAACTATCCTAAAGCGCTGTTCTTGGTCTGCAAGCCATCCGGCAGACTGCGTAGTCTGTTTATAAATTTACTTGACGGGCGTTCGTGTGGCATTTACCTTCAATTTTCCGATTCGCGTGAAGGCATGTCGACCAAGCTGATTCGAAATAATGGCTTGGTTTAGACATGCAGTAGAAGCGCCGATGCTTTCTAGGGCCGCTTGTAGTTTTCGTGAGAAGGAGTCGATCGGGACATTCCGTGAGACAGGTAGGACAGCGACCGTCTTTAGATTAGAATTATTAGCGCCGAGCTCAGAAGGATTACTTCGACCTTGTGCAGTGTAGGATGTGTCTACCTCCATGCGCACTCGAGATGCGATCATGCGTAGGATCCTAACAAGACTGTCAGTTTGTTGATCCAAGGAGCAAGAAATACCTCAACTGAGCTGTCGTTTGAGGATTCCTGTTCGTGAAAACACGATTGAATAATAGATAGGTAATTGTGGAATTAATAATATCACCTAGCAGATATTGCGTTGAAAAGCGTCTGAGGCATGCGGATAAGCTCTGTATCTCTGATGGCATGAACAGTTGTACTTCTTGAACAACTGGTAATCACATCCAGCTCTCCAACAGTATCTCCCTGGCCGTATTCACCAACGACACGCACACCTTCCCTTTCAGATTCCCTGATTGCACGAAGCCGTCCATTTATGACGATATAAAAACTATCGCTAACGTCATTAGGTCTCCATAGGACCTGTCCCGCATTTACTTGCATCCAATCCAAAGATGCATCAATGTGTAACACTGATAAGGATGTAAAATGATGGGTTCATGAGTTAGAATACAGTACTTACCCAATGGTGAAAGCAGAGAGATTAGTCGTTTGGAAAGGGTTAGGAGAACTATTGGGCGTTTCTCAAGAAGCCTTTCCAGGGCATGGCTTGAGAGGAAACCAACAAAAGTGTCAGTTTTCGCCTTGATATCAACGTAAGATGTCGTGTTGCAAAGAGAAGCTGATTAGAGAGAGTAAAACTGGGGATCTTAAATTTTATTCGTTTAATTCACCTAGATATCCCGCGATGCCGCCAGGTTTCACAGTGAAGAGTAGCTTTGACTTCTCATCACGTGTTTGTGTAGACTCAACCTTGGTACTCAGGCGATTGGGCTGTTCCGAACCGTTTTCCTTCTTTGGTGCGGGCAATAATATGTCCAGGAATCCTTCAATAACGTAGAAGAGACCTATGCATCCGTATCAACACATATTTCATGTCAAATTAAGAGAGAACTCACCAGCATTGACCTCCCCGGCCTTCGCCAAGACGGAACCTGCCTTATAATACAGGATCTCAACTTCATTGTCTAGATCTCTCATGTGATCTCCGTTAGACATCACGGAGGAGGCACCTGTCATGGTCGACTCATCATCCCCGACATCAAGAAGCGACAAAGACGAGAAGGGTGAGTTGAAGCTTGAGGCGGTGGATGACCGATGTGTATCCAGTTGCGGTACATGTGACGAACCATCTGCAGAGTCATTTTCACTTGAGGGTGATTGTAGAAGCCCGATAGATTTGGCAATGCACGACATGACTTCATCACGGAGATCGAATTCTGCTCGAGAACTCTTGTTGTCTATATGAATTCGAGAGCCCTTCCTGTCTTCAGAAAGTCTTGACAAGTAGGGCGCATTGAGGACGCAATAGGCACGGCTTAGAGGATGAGATTCTTCTGCGGCTTGCGTTAGGGGAACCAAAAGGTCTCCTGCCTGGGCCACACGCGGAGATGTATTGACCGATGAAGATATCTTTCTGCTTTCATGGCCTTTCACAGGTATAGGGTTGTCCGATATCTTTCCGAGTGAGGCAGTGGAAGACTCTTTGAATGCAGATACAGCTGCTGCACTAGATGTTGAAGAACACGAAAAGTAGTCCGATCCAGGTGCTGAAGTTTCGGAAGTGGCACCATCGAATCGCTGGCGCAGATATTGCAAACCGCCACCCTCATAGAAGGAATTTGAAAGAGGGTGGTAAGCGATGTCATTGATGGCTTTCTCTGTTCGTAACACCTCACTCGTCAGCCCGAGATACTTGTGTGCAGCACTGAATGTCACACGAGAGAACCTGGTGAGGATCACTGACCCGTGATATCAGAATGACCTGGGTCACTAGTAAAATAGCTTCAAATTACCTTGGACGATGTGTCCAGTCGCTTTAGGATATTTCTTCGTGAGCCTTTTAAATGCCTCTGCCGGTATTACAGCGAGGGTACTATCCTCCGTAGCTCTGGCTATGACTCCTCCGTGTGCCTGGATTGGTTGAGGGGGTTTTGGCCGAGATGTGGACGAGCTACCAACACCATTGTTTCCTTCAAATGCAGGAGATAACAAAGAGGCCGGAAGAGTGGATCCCGTACCGTGAACAGTAGAAGAAGCAGACGAAATTGATGATCGTCTTACATCTTCTCTCCCTCTTCCCTCTTCTTTCCCCTTCGCAGAGTTCTCATCAAGTGATAGAGAGGAGATATCAGAATTGACGCGTCGCAGAGTACGTAGAGGCGGATGTTCAGCAGTCACGATAGGAGGAGCTTCGTCCGAATAATCTTCTTGCCAGCTGATTTGGACATCTTCGGTGAAGAGACTTAGGATCGTAAAAAGGCTCGACAGTGTTCCGCCACTTCCAACCTCATTGAGGAGCTGGTACCCATTCATATCCTCGCCATCCCACGGACTCTCATCAGAGACGCCAGTTTGAGCAAAAACCTGTACCATTCCATCGATCACACAATAGAAACTCTTGTCTTGATACAGAGACATGCTATCTCCCGCGATGAGACGTCTTGTCTGAAGATGACGTGCAAGTTCATGGAACACCTTGGGAGTCCATCAGCTTCGGGTAAGCCAGCAGTAACTCTGTAACATACAGGCTTCTCAAGCTGTATAGGACTGGGTCAATAAATGGGTCTGAGATCCAGGATATCACTCACAAAACCAAAAACCCGGACGGCCTGCAAAAAATCATCAAGGTAGTTATGGAATGTAGGTGGAGGATCAGCTATAGAACAAGAACAAAGGATTGAGCCTTTACACTATGCAACGTGAAAGAGAATGATTCGACTCACCAGTGTTCACGTCCGGATGCAGTTCATTTACGTCCGGCTTCACCAATGGAGGCTCCTTCAATTGTGTGTAATCATTCAGATACCGAAACCGGATGAAGTAGTTCAGTGCAATTGCTGATAGGGCAAAGATGGCGACAAAATTCCAAAAATCTAGCTAGAACAGGAGTAAAACAACCGAATCAGCATAAACCTAAGAAGTGTATAGTGAGGGCCCACGGTAAGCGTCATGGAGTAAGACAAAATCGCATAAACGAATCGAGGTATTGTGATTGTAACGAACGCAGCGAACGATCTGATCCATGACAAAAGCCATACTATACTCGAGAGCATGAGGAATCGGGACAAGGTAAACGAGTAATGATAGCAACAAGTACTCACGAATGACCCAAAAGCAGGCAGAGATCAGAGAGACCAGAGGGTGTCGGCTCATAGAATCTGACAATACTTCAGTCTCCATAACCAGACAGTATTCGGAGGGCAAAGTATGTGCGTGCCGTAAATGGCTATATCAACTGACTAGTCTTATCCAGGCAACGTTCGGACGTCAATCCGCACGTGGTCCTATTTTGGATTCAGAATTTCTGAGCAAACTCCTGGTCGTATTTACCAGCTTTGTCATCACTGTTGTTTTGGACACTTCTGAAGATGTCGGTGTATCTCGGACTTCCACTTAACATCTCGTAAGACAGGCTGTACATTACCATCAGTGAAGATGGTTAGCGGTATACTCCACCAGAATGATCATCGACCATTATATTCACACCCTTTCTACCCTGGATTTATCTTTTCCTGATTCTACTTCGAAGGCTACGATACTAATCATCCTACAGCCGGATCTTCGGATCTTTCTACTTCAAATTGATTCAGCCTCTGTTCCCAACGATTCTGTTGAAGGAACTCGAAACGGACGGACACGGTATTGTTGGGAAGTAAATGGGTAAGGTACAAAAACAACCTGAGACATAAACGAGGATAGATTTAATATTCTAGTACATACTTTACTCTAACTGTATACTTCCAGGCATTTATAAGTATCATCATCGTGAAAGGTTGTATATCTGCAAATAGAATCTTATCGGGGAGCTAGTACTAAGACCCGTAGGTCCTAGATCTGGCACCAAGGGACTACACAATTGAATCCTTTGGTCATTCTGAAACCAGTATAATGAAATTTGTATAGTCATTATCAACACCCAAAACACGTGGATCAATCCAACATCTGAACCACGGAAATTAACTCAATGCTGGATTTCAAAACGAATGTTCTGTCGAGTCATTCCCAACTGCAGAGGTGCTCGAAGAACCAGAAGAAACTGTTGAGAGGATTTTATCGATGTAATTGGCACCACTCCTGTAGTTCTGGTTGATTGCTGCCATCGAAAGTGACACGCAACCACATACCATTTCTGATGAGTGAGAACATCACACCCAATCTCCTTCTCCTTCTTTTGAATGAGATTGACATATGCTAGCATGCCTTCATCCTTGTAGCGAGCAGCAAGTTCGGCTGTTATTCGATATTAATCCTGAGTAGCTGTGCAACTAAAAAGAGCAAATGACCTGTCATGACGGCATTGCTATGAAGACCCGCAAGGGAAATCAGTTGCAAGACGAAACTGATGTGGAGGTAATAACATTTAGAACACGGAACTTATATTCAATTGAATTACATACCCTTCTTTTGCGAGCTCCCAAATGAACTTCTTCAGGTCGGTTTCTAAATATTTTGATAAGCTTATTGCTCCCTTATAATGCAAGAAAGTCACCAGAAAACCCGTGTTTTGACCAATTGAAACTAGGGCTCAGGTTATAAACAAACCACCTGATGTTCTATACTCAGTTTGTCACTCAGGAGATTATTAAATGTCACGAACTTTCCAGGGAATTTCTCGCGAATCTTCCTAGCGAAATAACGAGCTTGAGCAAGATCGGGTGACTTAGTTTCCAGCCACAGGAGGTCTGCATAAGGAGCGAACGTCATAGTGCGTTTGATCGCAGCCTGCATTCATCTCAATTTTTCTCTCAATCACATCTCGTACATATGTAGCTACCTCAATGCCACCAGTGTAATGGTAATATCCCTCCCGTGTTCTAGGAACTGAAAGAAATATTAATAGAGCCAAAAACAACCTCAATGATGACCCACGATCACAATCCCAGAATACTGGTTCACCAACAATGTCTGCCGCAATATCTCGAGCTTCGGCAATGGACTTCTCATCAGTAGCAGCGAGGTAAGCTTTGAGCGCAGTGGGTTTGTCTTTAATACTATCCTTATTTTCAATTGCTTTCCGGACGGCTTTGCACAGTTAATACGTCTCAGAATCTCGTCCATCTTCAAGGGACAACACAGACTAACCTTGATTGAAAGTGCACATTGGATGATCCTGCGTCCAATCCTGCTCAAGTCCATCAACTTCAGCGCCAGTTGCGCCTCTCGCCTCGGCATCAGCCAACGCCTGCGCCAAGGAAACGCAGCCCTTTCGAGTTGTACCCAGTATAAACTCATGGTCCACGACATCGACGTTGGAGGATAGAAGTTTGCCGGATTCTGAATCCGTGCGAGCGATCAGGAGCATGGTGGACTTGAGTAAATCAAGCTGGAAGCGTGAGGCGACTAAGCGTGAAACATGCGTTGAAGTTGGAACAAGGACCTTCCCTCCAAGATGACCGCACTTGAAAGATATTTTCGTTAATTAATTTAAAACGAATCTCATCTTACTCACCTTCTTGCCACCATGTAACTGGTCCTCCAAGTGAATACCAGCTGCGCCCTCGTATTACAACTCAGCGCGATGGAGTTCCACTTTGAAAATTTTGCTCACGGATTCAGCGAAGATCTTGACAAGCTTGAGCACAGTGGAGAGACCGCCGTGTCTATGAACACTTTTATTAAATCTAAACAAAGTTAATTTACACAAATACTAACCCAGTATCGCCATCGGCGATAATGGGCCTCAAGTAATCAATATACTCCATTTTTGCACGTTCTTCAGCGGTCACGGACATGCGTTCATCATAGCGTTTCTTGTCATGCAGTAACTGAGAACGGAAAATTCTGTGGACTTGGTTAGGTACGGTCGTATAAGGGTAGTCACTGAGATATATGAGTCATCGTTAATTCAAATGAAAGGCCAAAATGTACCCAAGGTCAGGACCAACTTCATTGTTCCCGGTCGTCAACACACTTGAACAGGCCCACCCAGAGACATACACAACCTCCTGATGTTTGGCCATTTGCGTCATCTGCACCGGATCTATCGCACCCATGGTGTGTACTGGCCTTCTCTCATCCGCGGCCTTGCTCAACAAATTATAGAGCTTATCTGCAAGTAGAGTTCCAGGCAGAGGTAACACTGGGAATGATCCTTGCTTTGAGGCAACTGCGGACGGCGCATATGGTCTTTTGATAGAGTTGAAACGAGGTCGCGCGAAAAATTCGGCCATTTCCTTAGTTCGTAGCTCTAGTTGTGCATCTTCCTCCAGAGGGGATGGTTGGTATAGCGGCAGAGACGAGATAGTAAGTGTTTCGCTATTGCTGGATGAGGACATCATACGAGGGTACGTAGACCTGGCGACCGTAGTGACATAGTACTTTAGGCCTGACTTTGTACACAGCATCATAGATAAAACGCGACCTTGAGTTGTGGAACTGACAGGATATGAGGTAAAGATTCCAGCCGACGGATCCACCCAGTTGATTTGTGATTGCCGGTGGCCCGGACAATACCTCTTTCTACTATATGCCGGGTTTTGCACCCAGAAACTGGCCTCAAGATGCTTTTTATTTTACGGAACGTCAGTATAAGCTGTTCAATGAGCGGTCTTGAATCAGAAAGCATAATCTGCAGAAACGAATGCTGGAAATCCATTTCAAAGCAAATGACGAGTCTTATTTCGGAATAAGAAACTGTCAGTCCCTGGGAAGGAATTGGGCGGAATACGGGATTCTGCCTCATGAATCTCTCGAAGGCACTTGAATGTCCGTTAACCATCGGACTCTGGCTCGCAGCGCCCGTAGTGGTCGGTGTACGTCGAGACATGCTGGTGCGAGACACGCTGATTGGCACTGAAGACTGCAAAAACCTTGATTCTGTTTTCCTGAAGTCAAGGAAGCAAAGAACTTTATTCTACGATAATTACAGATTGAATAAACAAAGTTGGTTCGCTGATATCGGATACACCAGGGTCGATGTGAAGCACAACAACATCTTCTCCCCCCGAGTTTATAGAGTTGGATCCGAACGTGTGGCTACAGCTCTCGCAAAGAATGTTATCTAGATCGTAGTCGTTGAAGCGTAAGAAATAACTTGCTTGTACCACCCAATGTTGATATACGACCTCTGAGATCAAGAGGTATTCGGATCATTGATGTCTTGGCGGGCAACCTAATCAGCATCACGGAGTCATTGTTTTCCTCGACAGAAGGATCTTGAGATAGCAGAAACCGTTGTGCCCTGTTCGTAATTTCGATACCCCACAGGATGATGTATTTTCGAGCAACTTCTGTGATTCACAAGGGACATGAGTGTTCGCGTGACCTTTGTTCGGTGTGGTGAGGCGGAGCAAGAGCAGTGGTAGAAGAATTAGGGTGAGTCAGAGCACAAGTGGAGTTGCAGTGGGACGTCATTGAGGGGAAAGAGAGGAAGATAACGGTCAAATAAAGTTTCATGACTAGGGGTATGTTATCAAACACGGGAATTTGTCAGATCCTAGGAGCAGGCAGAGAGGAGCGGATCAGGCATGGACAGGACCCTGCCAGTCGCATGGCCCTGTCTTCTTCCCCCTTACTTATACGTCCTCAATGTCTTCTCCATCCCCACAAACATGGCCCTCCACGCCACCAAAGCAATTCTGCTCCATACAGTCCTTGCTACTCTTTCCAGCGAGCTGACCACCTTGGACGAAATCATCGTCCACAGGTCCAACTGCCTCCCGACAGAGCTCCTACTCATTGTTCGGGCCCATCTGCTCTCGGTCCTGACTACCCATCTCTTCCTCAACTCAACACATGCGTTGTCCAAGTATGAGAAAGACTTGCAACGCCTCCTTTGTCCCGATTGCATCTCCTACAATTATGACATTTTCGGACCTGATATCTGGCAATGGCAACAATTTTCCGGACCCTGCCATTGCGCCCAACTGCCCCGCGACAAGCCGTTGAAGCCATTCATAAACCCCCAACAGTTTGCAAGCCCTCGTCACTGGTTGGAGCACCATCTGTCACTCCAGATCGCCCGCCTCTCCCCCGCTCCATCACAAACTTGCTTTGTTTGGGATGTGGTAAACGAAGTCCTCCATCGACATCACTGCGAACTTGTCAAGGAGGACCTGGATGATTTCATCCCAGCTCCGGGATCACTTGCTTCTTCGAGTAGTGCCAATGTCCACTACTACCGCAGGGCGATTGGCTTTTATGAAACTACGAAGCCACGTTCCCCACCCACTGTACGTATTCGTCCTCTCAACTCTTCCCTTCGTTCTCTCGAGAACAAGGGCATAGGTGAAGTGGGCGAAGTGGGAGATACATTTCGAGTAGACATCATTCTCTGTCGAGCCTCCCAGGATCTTGGCCTTTCCATAGAACTTACAGACGTATTCAGTTCACCGAGAGAACCTCCTGCGTCACTCCCCGCCTTGGCCTCGCCCAGGACTGATTCTTCTGATATCCCTATGCACAGATCCACTTGCCTTCTTTCCTTCTATACTTCTCCTGTGCTCCATGGGGTCCTCAAAACATATTCATTCATATCTATTGTCCTCGGAGCTTTCATAACAATGCCAATGACGATTGCCACCCTCGCAGTCGTCATTGTCTGTTTCTATTCACGGTCAATCGCTCTTCGTGTTGGTATATGACAAGCTTTGGTGTTAAGCAAAGACATTCTTCTCGGAGAGCACTGGGATCAGAAGAAAGCTATGAATAAGACTGCTGGACACGAATGCGTCTCTTATCGTACGATAATGACTCTTAAGATGCCCGCAGGCGAAGTCACGCTCATGAACGTGTTCTTGATGTCATGTCCATTGTCAAAAAATGATTGTGCATCACTACAGTACTCCATCACGCCATCAGGTTTATAGCCTTGATACGACCACGACGGCACCCGGTGTCATATTCCTTGATCCTCTGTCATCGAACCTGTTCTGCCTCTTTCAAAAACTCATCTCTCCTCACATCGCGGAAAAACAATCGTAGCTCTCATATCGCTGCACTTCGATCGCCATAGAGGCGGTGTTAATCGTGTTGGTCATGGATTCATATATCGAGTTTCACAACTTCGATAATCCCCGACCATCAAATTCTTTTGATCTCCGCTTTTTTAAGACGATACGACTCCGAAATCTCCTCGGTTGGGGTCGCCGTTTTCGACGCCTATGATGCCCATCCTCATTTACGTATTGGTGGATGAGCACTGTGCGATTGCCAGCTCTGCATTCTTTGAAGTAGGTACGGCAGCATCTGTAAGAAAACGCCATTCATACTTGCCATTGATGCCAAGTCGGCACTTAACATGCGGTACATCTGGTCTGTCGCACAGGAGCTTCTGTCGCTCCGTTGGCCTTGAGCGTTAATGACGCACTGTTGCCTAGTCGCGACATTCACAGGGTGTCGATACCCTTGAACAAGCAAATATACATTTCGAAACTTGGTGGTGCACATTTCGATGTATGTATCTATTCTAGGTTGAGCTCGGCGAGGTGTTATAGCTACATCTTCGAATCCAAATAGTGCTGATGAAACCGATGTTTTACCGCAATCGCAAGCTTGTTCAGGATTGTCCGAAGAACTGGTCCACTCTGTACTCGGTAATGCAACAGAAACTCCGGAAAAGTCCTTGTTCTAATGTGTGACGTGGATCTATGATCTTTTCAAAGAATCTCAGTGTTGGAGAGTTGAAAATCCAATCGGAATACATAGGCGATAGAAACCCATTTCTCGACGACAGCAAGAACGCCTCCCAAATTTGTTTACGTTGGAACTGGGATCATCACCACCACTATCGATTGATTGCTGATTGATTAGGACGATTCTCGTGAGGAACTCTCTCATACTTTCATGATAGGGGTAAGGGTGTTCACGCGGATGCTTCTGTCTGTTTCTAATCGGCATTGAGAGATCAGCTGGCTCCCAGACTTTTTCCCAAAGTGGTTGCATAGCTTTTTGCCAAAGTTCTACAGTAAAGTTAAACCGTTGTCCAGCCATCGCAAATTGTCATCTGGTATAAACATCCAACGAGGGAGATCCATGAACACACTTATCACACACTTATCGCTCCACAGTCCATAATAAGAAATTCTGTGATAGGACATAGAAAAAAGTATACACGACGTATTTTGTTATTCTGGAAGCAGGAAGGTGTCTCAGAGTCTCTTCTTTTTTCTCTTCTGAGGTTATTCCATGAAGGTGATGACACTGACTTCATCAGCAAAATTGACATCCTACTTGGTCATCTTCTAGCCCCGAGTAAATTTCGAGGGGGGTGGGAGGGGGAAAGGATCGATCTTTGAGATCTTGGGACATAGAAACTCAGGCATATCTAAATGAGTGCTGTGCAGCACCAGCACTTGATTAGAGCTCAAACCAGCGTGGGGTTTTACAGCAGTGTTTCATCCTCATAGCTATGGGTATTTTGATCGCAAAAATCAATTCGGGGGATCCAAAATCTTGCGGGCTATAGAGTAATTCCGTATGTGGCTGATAGTTCCGGAATTTTTTGAGATCGGTCCGGACACCCTTGATGGTACGGCGATATTTCGGTGGCCTGTCCCGATTGGAACGTAATGAGACAGCTCCTAAGTAACTTTGGGTCAAGTACAGTACTTCCTGTCATAATGCACTAAAGAACAATCACTTAATATGTTTTCTTCCGCAACAGCCAGTTTAACTCGTCGGGTCAGTGCCTAATAAGATGTTTCTGAAGCAACTGGGAATCCAAACGTATCAACTAGTCGTCTTGGTTAAGGTCACATCATAGTTTGAGTCTACACCCTATTCAATTGTTTAGAGCAAATGGAGATTCATACGTCCATCTGTGCCCCGGTTCTGATTCACTTACCTGCCCATGACTCAGCCATTAGCCCAAAGGACTGAATTCATTGTGATATCGTCAATTCTGGATCAGATCTTGGCAGGTGCTACTGGATCCCTGCACTACACCAGCACTAAGGATTGTGTTACGCACGCTATATAATGATGTTTTCTGTCTTCGTAATATCTCAACACCAATTTCCTCCCCGCCGAGGAAGTTGGCTCTGAGATAACAGACCAGCTATACAAGCCCAATCTTCAGCGACCCCATTCCAGAAAACAAGGCCCCAGGTGGAAGAGCTAGTAGGACTTTGGACAAGGTCCCCGGCTCCCATGCTAGGATATTGATTAAGGGCCCTCACCACATGGTGTTTATCACATCATCAAACCACCCTGCGGCTTCATAGTAACCAACTAATATTTCATCTGCGAAGATTCATTCATTCAGTTGTGCGGGGATAAGTGATTGAATCATAAGAAAAGTGGGTAACCATCGAGTACTGAAGGTAGTAGAAGTATTGGCCGGCGTTCTTCATGCAGCCTGTCTTGGCACTGCCGTCATTTCTTCTCATCATATACTGTATTCAAGGCACTGATTCTGTTCTCACTGTCACTGAATATAATGCTACACAACATGAACAGGGTTTAGCAGTGTCCCATTTGTAGTTCAAGTCATTACCTAGTATGGCAATTGGTTAGTGTGATGTACTTACGCTAAATACCATTTTAGGCACAGGCTGTTTTGCTAATTGCCTTTCCGGGAAACCAATAAATGTGCGTCGATCTTTTCGACACCAAGTAGTTGGGAGCCATCTGTACTTCAACCACCGTTACTCGAACATAGGCTATACTCAAACACTACACAGTACATGGCAGACTAGTTTCCCTGTGCATAGTTGCATAGTTTTTCAGGCTCGGAGTCCTGCTCCACTGCTTGTGGAGATCCGTGCACAATATTTCGGCTCGGTTATTTTTCCTCGGAGGTTGAACCAGACACTTGCCGGACTGCATATGCTTACGAATGTCTATTATAGTTCAACTTCAGCCAGTGTGTGAGGACTGATACATACTGAGCAGTAGATGAGCTATTTTTAGTAAGAAGCTGCCAACCTAGCGCGAGGATAACGGAATGGAAGCGAGATTTTCTCAAACAGAACAATTAAACAATTGGCACA
>Ga0153941_1000380_pt1 | contig 19663 bp, 15 predicted proteins | sample TSNJ025MetaG_FD_104733 | JGI IMG/M metagenome (GOLD analysis project Ga0153941, IMG submission 104733) | Attine ant fungus gardens microbial communities from New Jersey, USA - TSNJ025 MetaG | ecosystem: Host-associated > Fungi > Mycelium > Unclassified | place: USA: New Jersey, Brendan T. Byrne...
ACCTACGCAACCGAAAAAAATGTTATTTAGACATTCTGGCCGCAGTTTTCCGCACTGAAAAATCTGCTGTAAACCATCCCCGCGGGCTCTGTATGTCTTTCCCTGTGTATGATGTCCCTGCCGCCGGAAAACCAGTTCTGTACCTCTCTCGTCCGGGTTTTTCGCTACCCCCTTAGGTGCGATAAACAGCAGTATAAGGCAGACTTGTAACAATTGAGTTCATCGAATTCTATTTTACTATGGTAAAATGTTGAGATACCATGGTATAATGTCCATGCAAAAAGTTTTATTATGATTGGAGCCGGAATGGAAGAACAGTTTTTAAGGACAGCAATGCTTTTGGGGGATGAGGGTATACAAAAGCTAAAGGGCTGCCGTGTGGCGGTATTTGGAATAGGCGGTGTGGGGGGATATGCAGCAGAAGCTCTCGTACGCAGCGGAATCGGGTCTCTGGATATTATTGATAATGACAAAGTGAATATTACCAATATAAACAGACAGATCATCGCCACTCATGCAACCATCGGACAGATGAAGACCCAGGTAATGAAAGCACGTATGGAAAGTATACAGCCAAACTGCAAGGTGAAAACCTGGGAATGCTTTTACCTTCCAGAGAAAAGGAATCTTTTTCCCTTTGATAAATATGATTATATTATTGATGCGATTGATACGGTCACTGCTAAAATAGATCTGGTATTGGCAGCACAGGAGAATAAAGTCCCCATAATCAGCAGTATGGGAACCGGAAATAAGTTACATCCGGAGCTGTTGGAAATTGCAGATATCTATGAGACATCAGTATGCCCTCTGGCCAGGGTAATGCGCAGAGAACTTAAAAGCAGAGGGATTAAAAAGTTAAAAGTAGTATTTTCAAAGGAACCGCCAAGAAAGCCGATTTCTGGCAACATGCCTGATATGATGGGGGAACGGACTGTTCCCGGCAGCACAGCCTTTGTTCCGGCAGCTGCGGGATTGTTGATTGCAGCTTTCGTGATTCGTAATTTAAGCGGAATCTCTGTAAGCTGAATAAGGCCATGTCTGATCATAACCAGACAAATCCTGAATCTTACTATTTTGAGAGGAGACAAGAAATGATTTTTAAATGTAGGAACTGCGGTGGAAATGTAATCTATAGCCCGGAAAAAAAGGGAATGTACTGCCCCTATTGTGACAGTGAGAATCAGGACGATAAGACCACTGTGGCAGGAGATATCCATGTATGTCCGGATTGCGGCGGAGAACTGAACATGGAAGAGCATACATCGGCAGCCCGGTGTCCTTATTGTGAAAACTATATTATTTTTGATGAGCGGGTTAATGGTATCTATGAACCCAGATTCATCATCCCTTTTCAGCACAGCCGGGAAATGGTTAAGAAACTCCTTAAAAGCAAATTCAAAAGAAATATATTTGCTCCGGTTGATTTCCTTTCAGAGGCAAAGCTTAATAGTATGGAGGGGAATTATGTTCCCTTCTGGCTGTATGATTATGATACAAACTGTGAATACAAGGGAGAGGGTACCAAAATCCGGACATGGCGTGCAGGTGAAATGGAATATACGGAGACATCCTATTACCACATTTACCGTAATATGGATATCTTCTTTCAGAAGATTCCTGTTGATGCATCGGTAAAAATGTCAGACAACATCATGGATTTGATGGAGCCATACCAGTACGAACAGCTTATGGAGTTCAAACCGGATTATATGTCTGGATTTCAGGGTGAAAAATACAATATGGATTCCAAAGAAGTGGCCTTCCGTGCCAGGGGAAAGATGGAAGCAGACAGCAAAATCATGCTGAATCAAAGTGTCGGCGGTTATGTCAGAATCAGAACTATTGCGGAGGATGTTCATATCGCCAGGGAAGCAGCCAACTATGCCTTGCTTCCGGTCTGGTTATATCAATATCAGTATAATGACAAGGATTATCCATTTTATATAAATGGGCAGACAGGTAAGATCATTGGGAAAACGCCGGTTTCCCCAGGCAAAGTATTTGGATATGGACTGACATTATGGGGAGTCCTGACAGTTATTATGGGATCGATATATGTTTTATTGAATTTATTATAGAGGAGGTGCTTACCAATGGAAAAAGAATATAGAAGAGAAGCCCAAAAACAATATTTTCATTATTTCCGCTTTTGGTTTCTTGCAGTTATCATTGTACTTATTATCACGTCAGTATTTGGAATCCGTAAGTTCCTCCTGAATGATAAAACAGAAAACATAGCAAGAAACAACAACGAAGCGCCGGCGGAAAGGGTATTTGATTATGCGAATGTCCTGACCGACGCAGAAGAAACCAAGCTGCGTGAACTGATTGCAAGGAGAGAGGCGCAGATTAAGTGTGACATAGTACTGGTCACAATCAGAGAATCGGTAGAAACCGCCAGTGTAAGCTGGGATACTGCAATGCGTGATTATGCTGACGATTTTTATGATAATAACAACTATGGATATAACAAGGTACATGGAGATGGTGTTCTGCTTCTTGACAACTGGCAGAACGGTGAGGCCGGATCCTGGCTGACCACAACAGGCATCGTATATGAACGGTTTGGTAATTATGAAATCAACATGGTTCTGGATGAGGTATACCGTTATATAGACAACAGTCCCTACAGAGCTTACGAGGCATATATTAATGAGGTATACAATCTGATGGCAACAGGGGGAGGAAGTACATTCTCCACCATAACCATGCCATTGTCTCTTGTGATTATCATACCAATAATTGTGCTAATCCTATTTATTATCATAGGACTGACACCAGCCATAGGCAAGACAACCGTAACACCAAGGACTTATTTGGCACCCGGCGGTTCTGTTATGAATGCAAGAGCAGATGATTTCATCAGAAAGCATGTAACCTCAAGACGCATACCCAGAAATGACGGAGGCGGCGGAGGTGGCGGGGGCGGCCGCGGAGGCGGACACACCAGCAGAGGCGGAGTCAGCCATGGCGGCGGTGGAAGACGCCGTTAAATATAAGCCAGATATTATTCTCTACAGCATCATGTTCAAGTTAAGCGTTGCTGAACATAGGAACAGTGTCAGCTGTGAGTGGTTACAATGATTTAAGTAAGGAGAAATGCAATGACTCGGGATGAGTGGAATAAATATGCAGCAGACAGGATTATCTGTCTGGATGGAGCAACCGGTTCCAATTTGATGAAAGCAGGGATGCCATCCGGTGTCTGTCCTGAACAATGGATTCTTGAACACAGGGATATTATGAAAAACCTGCAAATGGAATATCTGAGAGCAGGCAGTGATATTTTATATACGCCTACATTTTCCGGCAATCGTATCAAACTCAGGGAATATGGACTTGAAGACCAGCAGGAGAGGACGATTCATGAACTGGTAAGCATTACAGCAGATGCAATGAATGCGTATTCTCTTGAACTGAAGCAGAGAAATCCGGATAAATCAACTGATGCTGTGAGGAAAATCCTTCTGGCCGGCGATCTGACAATGACCGGAGAATTATTGGAACCTTTCGGTAACAGGAAGCTGGAGGATTTGATTACGGTTTATAAAGAACAGATCACATATCTGGTAAGTGCAGGTGTGGATCTGCTGGTGATAGAAACCATGATGAGCCTTCAGGAAACGAGGGCGGCGCTTATCGCAGCCAGGGAAGTATGCAGCCTGCCGGTAATGGTAACCATGACGTTTGAGGGGGATGAAAAAACCTTATATGGTACGGATGCCCGAACCGCTGCAATTGTTCTGGAATCTCTTGGAGCATGTGCCATAGGAGCCAACTGTTCCGCAGGTCCTCTGGAAATGAGCGGAATAATTGATACAATTTTTCAGGCTGTAAAGATACCGGTAATCGCCAAGCCGAATGCCGGACTGCCCAAACTGGACAGAGAGGGTAATACCTGTTATGATATGGACGAGTCGGTCTTTGCAGAGGGAATGATGCATCTGCTGGAAAAAGGAGCTTCCATATTAGGCGGCTGCTGCGGAACCACCCCTGCCCACATAAAAATGTTAAAGGAAAAAGCTGACTACAGACGGAAAAGACTGCCGATGATAAAAACCGGTATCCGTAATCTTTGTTCTGAACGACGGACTGTTTCTTTTGCAATGGATGGAAATTTTATCATTGTTGGTGAACGGATCAATCCTACAGGTAAGAAGAAGCTTCAGGCTGATCTGAGGGAAGGTTCCTATGATCTGGTCAGACAGTTTGCGGAAGATCAGGAAGCCTGCGGTGCCCATATACTGGATATCAACGTGGGAATGAGCGGAATTGATGAAAAAAGCCTAATGCTCGAGACGATTCAGGAAGTTTCAAGTGTGACATCTCTGCCGCTGGCAATTGATTCCAGCCATGTGGAAGTAATAGAAGCTGCACTCCGGCATTACCCCGGCAGGGCATTGATCAATTCCATTTCTCTGGAGAAGGAAAAGTTTGAACGTCTTCTGCCGATCGCTGCAAAATATGGTGCAATGTTTGTCCTGCTTCCCCTTTCTGATAACGGACTGCCAAAAGATCTGGATGAGAAGAAGCAGATTATTAATATAATTTTGGAGCGGGCACTGGAGCTTGGTCTGACCAAAGAGGATATCATCGTTGATGGTTTGGTCAATACAATCGGCGCCAATAAAGCTGCCGCACTGGAAACCCTGGAAACCATCCGATATTGTAAGGAAAATGGATTGGCAACCATATGCGGTCTTTCAAATATTTCCTTTGGAATGCCGGAAAGAGGTTATGTAAATGCCGCTTTTCTTACCATGGCCATTATGGAAGGTCTGACTATGGCGATTGCCAATCCGTCACAGGATTTACTGGTAAGCTGTGCTTTAGCCGCTGATCTGCTGCTGAATAAGGAAGAGGCAGACATCCGCTACATAGACCATGCCGGTCAATTAAAAGAAAAACAGGAAAATCAACCATTGATTCAGCAGCATATACAGCAGCAAAACATTCCAGCGATAAACGAACAGGATGAGTTATTCCTTGCTGTATTAAAGGGTAACCGCAATGGAATCCGGCAGCTGACACAAAAAGCCGTGGAGGAGGGTAAGAATCCCTCAGAGCTGTTAAATATATCATTACTTCCTGCAATTAATCTGACAGGTGAATATTTTAACGCGGGGAAATATTTTCTACCCCAGCTGATTGCCAGTGCGGAAGCCATGAAAAATGCTATTGAAATATTGGAACCCTATCTGGCTGGTGAGAACAATGAGAAGGAAATGGCTACAGTAGTGATCGCCACAGTGGAGGGGGATATCCATGATATTGGTAAAAATCTGGTTGCCCTTATGTTGAAAAATCATGGATTCCATGTGGTGGATCTGGGAAAAGATGTCCCCAAGGAAACCATTATCAGTACAGCAAGGGAACACAATGCAGAAATCATTGCACTGTCGGCACTTATGACCACAACAATGCAGCAGATGAAGGAAGTGATATCATATGCCCGCAAGGAGAAGCTGTCGTCCAGAATCATGATCGGAGGCGCTGTGATCACACAGGAGTATGCGGATGAGATTGGAGCTGACGGATATTCCAAAGATGCTGCGGAAGCGGTAAAACTGGCCAGGAGTTTAATTTTATAAAGTGATTGAACAACCAGGGACATGTGTGTTAGAATAGGAATGTTATATTATGGTACACATGTATACTATGGAAAATGCTATATACCGTGGTATATCGTAACAGTTCCTTATCAAGTATAACAAAATAGTTACAATGAAAGAAGAATGGGGAGGGTTACCATGATAGGTGCAGATGCCATAATTAAGTGTCTGGAGGCGGAAGAAACAGAAATTATTTTTGGATATCCCGGTGTCGCAATTTGTCCTTTTTACAATAGCATTCTGGAATCCGGCATCAGAACGATTTTAATTAGAACTGAGCAAAATGCAGCCCATGCAGCAAGCGGAATGGCGAGAATGACCGGAAGACCCGGTGTATGTGCTGTAACCTCAGGCCCCGGCGCCACAAATGTCATTACGGGAATTGCCACTGCTTTTGCAGACAGCATTCCCCTGATCTGCATTACAGGACAGGTTGACAGTGCGCTGCTGGGCAGTGATGTTTTTCAGGAGGCAGATATAACAGGTGCGGTGGAATCCTTTGTTAAATACAGTTATCTGGTCAGAGATGTAAATGATATTCCCCGGATTTTTAAAGAGGCATTCCATATTGCCAATACAGGCCGCAAAGGTCCGGTATTGATTGATATACCCATCGATGTGCAGAATGCTGTAATTAATAAGTTCAAATATCCGGAAGAAATTAATATGCGTACGTATAAACCTACCGTCAAAGGGCATGCAGTACAGATTAAAAAGGTCATTAAGGAACTGGGAAAGGCGGAACGTCCTATTATATGTGCCGGAGGCGGTGTCCTGCTCAGCGATGCCGAAGGCGAACTGCGAAGCTTTGTTGACCGGCACAAGATTCCTGTTGTCTCCACAATGATGGGTATTGGTGTAATGCCTTCTGAGCATCCCCTGTATTTTGGCATGGTGGGAAATAACGGATCAGCATATGCAAACCGTGCCATGAATGAATCTGATCTGCTGATCATGGTAGGCGCAAGAGTTGCTGACCGTGCTGTCAACCAGCCGGGGCTGATCACACAGGGTAAGATACTGGTTCATATTGACGTGGACCCAGCTGAAATCGGCAAAAATGCAGGACCGACCATTCCGTTGGTTGGAGATGCAAAGCATATTTTTGATGATTTTGTGAAAGAAGACTTTGAATGTGACCACCAGAAATGGCTTGATACCTTACAGAAATATAAGACCGAAATGGGAAGAAAACGTACGCCCAATCCGGAATATGTGGATCCTGCTGCCTTTATCCGGGAGCTTTCATTAAAAATGAAAGAAGACGGTATCTATGTGGCTGACGTAGGCCAGAATCAGATCTGGTCCTGTGCATATCATATTGTGAGAAAAGGTAAATTCCTTACCTCCGGCGGTATGGGTACCATGGGATATTCTATTCCGGCAGCCATGGGAGCAAAGCTTGCGGATCCTGAACGCCAGGTCATTGCAGTATGCGGTGACGGTTCCTTTCAGATGTCCATGATGGAACTTGCAACAATGCGCCAGCATAATATTCCGGTTAAAATCATTGTCCTGAAGAATAATTATCTGGGTATGGTAAGAGAATTCCAGCACTATAGCTATCAGGATAAATATTCAGTGGTTGACCTGTCAGGAAGTCCGGATCTGGAGATGATTGCAGCTGCATATGGTATGCGTTTTCTGCGCTTAAGCAGCATGGAGGGCGCCCCGGAAGCAATGGAAGCCTTTCTGGAAAATGACGAGTCATTCTTAATGGAATGTATGATAGATCCTATGGATTTGGTAAGATAAGGAGGCCGGAAATGGAAATGAAGAAGAGAATATATTCCGTATTGGTTGAAAACCGTTCCGGAGTATTATGCAAGGTAGCCGGATTGTTTTCCAGAAGATGCTTTAATATCGACTCTCTTGCCGTAGGAGAAACAGATGATCCTGCTGTATCCTGCATGACAATTGTCAGCAGCGGTGATGACCATACCATTGAGCAGATCGAAAAGCAGCTGAATAAAAAGCTGGATGTCATCAAGGTAAAAACCTTTAAGGAAGCCCAGAGTATCAGCAGGGAACTGATGCTGATCAAAATCAAATACAATAAAAACAACCGCCGGGATATCATGGAAATCTGTGAGATCATGAAAGCAGAAATTGTGGATATGTCCAAGCATCTGATGATCATTCAAATCTGCGACATGCCGGACCGGATTAAGCTGATGTTAAAGCTTTTACAGACCATAAGTATTGTGGAAGTAGCAAGGACCGGAACACTGGCACTGCCAAAATGTACAGAAAACGGCGATTGAGGTGTTTATGTTACTATTCGCAGCGCCAACTGTGAAATAGTAACGCAAATAGTAACGTGGTTTTGTATTGACATTAACGCGTCAGCTTGCTAAAATGTATGATAAATGACGCAAAGAATGTGATTTTTTGCGGGAAAGGGATATCAGATGCAGAAAAAAATATTTCAGTTACTGGTAGACAATACATCCGGTGTTTTAAGCCGTATTTCCGGTTTGTTTTCCAGAAGAGGATATAATATTGAAAGCATTACTGCCGGCGTAACGGCTGATCCCCGTTTTACGCGGATTACAATCGTAACTTCCGGAGATGATGTGATTCTGGAGCAGATCGAAAAGCAAGTGGCTAAACTGGTGGATGTCAGAGATATTAAGGAACTGAAACCGGATGAAAGTGTTTATCGGGAACTGGTACTTATTAAAATCAAGGCAATGTCCGAACAGCGCCAGGGGGTAATTGCTGTTGCTGATATTTTCCGTGCCAAGATCATTGATGTGGCCCCGGAAAGTTTGATTATTGAGTTAACCGGTAACCAGTCTAAGATAGAAGCATTTATCAGCCTTCTGGATGGATATGAGATCCTGGAACTGGCACGTACAGGGCTTGCAGGTCTGGGCCGGGGAATTTCAAATGTTACTTATTTTGATGATTAGAGGTTTACTTAAGAATTTACAATAAAATTTTAAACAAATGGAGGAAAAGAAGATGGCTAAAATTTTTTACCAGGAAGATTGTGATATTTCATTATTAGAGGGCAAGACAATTGCAGTAATCGGATACGGCAGCCAGGGGCATGCTCATGCACTGAATGCAAAAGAATCCGGCTGCAATGTAATTATCGGTTTATATGAGGGTTCCAGATCGTGGGATAAAGCTGTGTCACAGGGCTTTGAAGTATACACCGCAGCAGAGGCGGCTAAATTAGCTGATATCATCATGATTCTGATCAATGATGAGAAACAGGCGGCAATGTACAAAAAGGATATAGAGCCTAATTTAGAGGCCGGCAATATGCTGATGTTTGCACATGGCTTCAGTATCCATTTCGGACAGATTATTCCGCCGGCAGATGTTGATGTAACCATGATCGCACCCAAAGGTCCCGGCCATACAGTAAGAAGCGAATATCAGGCCGGAAAAGGTGTTCCCTGTCTGGTAGCGGTTCATCAGGATGCAACCGGCAAGGCACAGGACCGTGCCCTTGCATATGCCCAGGCAATTGGCGGTGCAAGAGCCGGCGTATTGGAGACCAACTTCCGTACAGAGACAGAGACAGATTTATTTGGTGAGCAGGCTGTTCTCTGCGGCGGTGTATGTGCATTGATGCAAGCCGGATTTGAAACCCTGGTGGAAGCCGGATATGATGAAAGAAATGCATATTTTGAATGTATCCATGAAATGAAGCTGATCGTTGACCTGATCTACCAGAGCGGTTTTGCAGGTATGAGATATTCCATCTCCAACACAGCAGAATATGGTGACTATATCACAGGTCCCAAGATTATTACAGATGAGACTAAGAAGACCATGAAACAGATTCTTCAGAATATACAGGATGGTACTTTTGCAAAGGACTTCCTGCTGGATATGTCTGATGCGGGCGGACAAGCTCATTTCAGTGCCATGAGAAAGCTTGCCAAGGAGCATCCGGCTGAGAAAGTGGGCGAAGATATACGTAAACTATACAGTTGGAACAATGAAGCTGATAAATTGATAAATAATTAAGCAAAAGCCAAAAGAGACAGATATTATAACAATTCAAAAAAACCAAGGGATTTCTTAAGAAATCCTTTGGTTTTTTCTGTGTTAAGTTTTAACTTTTAATGGGTAAACTATAAATAACAGTTACCCTGTAAAAATACTGCAATAAGAATTATGGAGAATGATACCCATGGATTTGAACACACTTACATTTTATTTTACAAAATATGGCGCAATTGCGATCTTTATCATTGTCCTGTTGGAATATCTTAACCTTCCGGGTTTTCCTGCCGGTGTCATAATGCCTTTGTCAGGTATAATGGCAGCAAAAGGGAATATTTCATTCGGATGGGTCATGATCATAACCGTTGCCGCCGGGTTGGTCGGAAGCTTGCTTTTATATTTTCTTGGTCTGAAAGGCGGAACCATATTTCTGAATTTTTATACGAAGAAATTTCCCAAACAAAAAGAAACCATTCATAAAAACCTGGAGTGGATCAGGGAGAAAGGGTGTGTGGGAGTATTTATTGCAAAGCTGATCCCCATGATCCGAACGATAGTATCCATTCCCGCCGGTGTCTTAAGATTGAATCCAATAAAATATATAATCAGTTCCACTCTTGGCATCTTTATCTGGAATCTGGTGTTCGTAGGAGCAGGATTTGTTATGGGAGACCAGGTGTTCGCAATGTTGGAAAAAATCTGAGTAATAAAAGGAGAAAAGGTATATGAAGATTGCATTAATGACAAATAATTATAAACCGTTTGTTGCCGGAGTCCCTATTTCCATAGAACGATTAAAGAGAGGACTTATTAACCTGGGGCATCAGGTTACTGTATTTGCACCAACCTATGATGAACAGGAATATGAGGAAGGCTGTTTCCGCTATAGCTCCATAACCCGGAAATTCATCGGCGGGGTTGTCCTTCCCAATCCACTGGATAAACGGATTGAGCAGGAATTCAGGAAAGGACAGTATGATATCATACATGTACATCATCCTATGCTGATTGGTAAAACCGCAGTTCATCTTTCAAAAAAATACAATATACCTCTTACCTTCACATATCATACCAGATATGAACAATATCTGAGCTATGTAAAAGGAATCCGTGTTCTGGAACAGGGAGCGGCCTACGGTAAAGGAAGAAGCTCACACATGAAAAAAAGGCTCCTGTACAAGATCCAGGAAAACCTGGTACCTGCTTATCTCCAAAGTTTTTTCAGCCATTGCCATCATGTATTTGTCCCTACCGCAGGAATGCAGGAATACCTGATAGCACACAGTAATCTGGAACCTGGTCAGATCGATTTATTACCGACAGGTATTGAAGCTCACCATTATCAGGTAACGGCAGAGGAATCGGACAGCGTAAGAGAGCGATATCATGCCCGCAATATACCATTATTTTTGACTGTAGCCCGTATGTCCCATGAAAAGAATATACAATTTCTGATTGAAAGCATTGCAGGTTTTAAAAAGTGCTTCCAAAAACCATTCAGGGTCCTTATGATTGGAGACGGACCCGACCGACTGGTATATGAAGAAATGTGCAGGCAGCTGAACATAGAAGAGGAGGTTGTTTTTACCGGGAAAATTCCCAATGAAGAGATTGCACCTTATTATAAAGCAGCAGATGCCTTTTTATTTGCCTCTAAAACGGAAACACAGGGAATCGTAATTGCAGAGGCTTTTGCAGGAGCAACTCCTGTCATTGCACTTAATGCAAGCGGCATTTCTGATCTGGTGGTAAATGGATATAATGGTTATCTGTGTCCGGAAGATATGGATATTTTCATCGATACAATCATGGATTTCCTGCTCTATTCAGACAAAAGGGAGGCGCTTGCAGCAGGTGCACTTGAAACAGCTGCAAATTATCGCGAAGAAGCAGTTGCCCTGAGAGCAGGTTCAATTTATAATAGAGTTATTGGTGAATTTCATGATACAGAATGCAAGAAGCAGCGAATGCCTCAGCTGAGACTGCTGACATGATATACTTTTATAATGATACATATCATGATAAAGCCAAAATAAACAGAAATTGAGGATACTATTTTGGAAAATAATTATCATATTTTATTGGTGGAGGATGACAAGGAAATCAGGGAAGGCGTGGAGATATACCTGAAAAATCAAGGATATATTGTTTTTCAGGCAGCAAACGGAAAAGAAGGGCTTGCGATTCTGGAACATACGGAGATACATCTGGCGATTCTGGATATTATGATGCCGGTCATGGACGGTGTAACAATGCTGATGAAACTGCGTATGCAGAAATATGAATTTCCGGTCATCATGCTGACGGCAAAGTCGGAAGAAGTAGATAAGATCATGGGACTCAATATGGGTGCGGATGATTATGTTACCAAACCATTTACACCTCTGGAATTATTGGCAAGAGTTAACTCCCAGCTGCGCCGTTATGCCAAGTATCTTTCAGCAGTCAATAACGCGGAAAACGGTGACCATATTCACGTAATAGGCGGATTGGAGTTAAATGAAGATACGGTACAGGTCAGTGTGGACGGCGACCCTGTCAAACTGACACCAATGGAATTCAAGATTGTGCAGTTGTTAATAAAGAATCCCGGAAGAGTTTATTCTGCTGATGAAATTTATGAACGGATTTGGAATGAAAAGGCAATCAATACAGATACCATTATGGTACATGTCAGGAATATCCGTGAAAAAATCGAAATTGATCCCAGAAATCCCAAGTATCTGAAGGTGGTATGGGGTGTGGGATATAAAATTGAAAAGCAATAACCGGGAAATCAATCGGAAAGGTTGCAGGATGGAAGAGAAGGAAAAAAAGGGAAATAAAAAAAGGAACAAGCTGCATTGTAAGGAATATAAATATTTTTGGATATTGTCAGGCATTGTGATATCGCTGATTACATCTGCCTTATTTGTGGTATCCTATGGATTATTCCGTAATAAAGCGGAAGGTTATATGGAAAATCCGCTGGAAACAGAGCAAAATATAACCATGGTGTATAAGAATAATCATGTACTTTACCGTGATTTATATAATATGGTAAATAAGACGGATCTGGATTATTTATCCCTTTATTATCCACCGGTATATAAGACGGAGAATGCTGTCACAGATACGTCCAATAATCGATCCGATTCGGCAGATATAGCTTTCGGATATGATGATGAAAGATGGTTTGAAGAAGCGGAAGCAGCAGAGGAAACGGGGGATTATGAGTTATATTATTCCATGCAGAAAATAGACAGGCAGCTGGAAGATTATTTTAATAACCTGGAAAACCGGTTTTCCGCATTAAATAATGCATATGATTATATGATACGTGATCTGAATACAGGAAATATCATCACAAATACAGCAGAAAAAGAAGAATTGCCTGCTGCTGATTATTACTTTTACCTTTCCTTTATCTATGACGATTATGGGAATGTCACAATTGGAGATACCGTAATTGGTGAGAACCATGATACAATCAGGAAAACAGCTACCGAGATAAGCCGCAATGGAAATTCCAGTCACTATATATTCGGGAATGAGTATTACAACTTACTGAATACTTACTATAATGAACAGGGACCTGTAAACTGCATTATTTCATACGGTGTCACACATAATACATGGAACCAGCTGCAGAATGGCAACAGCTTCTTATACAGCGACTATAGTCCATGGAATAATTTATACTATGGATTTATAAATGCAGGCGGACTGGCATATTATATTTTACTGCTTGCCATTGTCATGATTATAGCCTATATATGGTCGACTCTCAGTGTTACTTCACCATGGAAGCATCAAATAGCCTTTAAGCTGCCGCTTGAAGCGTTGGTTTTCACTGTATTTATGCTGTGCGGCCTGGGGGAGTCCTATATTGTCATGGCTGTTAATGTAATTACCGGACGTACGCAGAATTCCATCATTTCCTTTTTTGGCGGTAATAATGGTATAGACATGAATGGACTCAGTTTATTTCTATCCTATATAATCAATATATTACTGCTGATGCTGGCTTTCTTCTGTGTATGGTATCTTGGAATCTGCCTGCGGGGGATTCGAGAATATGGATTTTGGGATTATATTAAGAAGCGCAGTATCATATACCGCTTTTTCCCTTTTATTAAAAAGCAGATTATTAAAGTATACAAGGAATATACACATTTTGATGTAACAAAAAATGCCAACAAAAAGATCATCAAACTCATACTGATCAACGCTGTTATTTTGTTTATTATCAGCAGCCTCTGGTTTGGAGGTGCGGCGATTACTGTCGTCTACTCTATAATACTATATCTCATACTGAAAAAATATGTAAGTGACCTTCAAAAGAAATACAGTATATTACTTTCTGCCACCAACGAAATTGCGGAAGGAAACCTGAATGTGATGATTACTGAGAATCTGGGTGTATTTGAACCATTTAAGCCGCAGATCATCCGTATACAGCAGGGTTTCCGCAATGCAGTGGAAGAGGAAGTCAAAAGCCAGCGTATGAAAACGGAATTAATCACCAATGTATCACATGATTTAAAGACTCCCCTGACGGCTATTATCACCTATATCAGTCTGCTCAAGGATGAGACAATTACAAAAGAGCAGAGAATAGATTATCTGAATACCCTGGAGAAAAAGTCCCTGCGGCTGAAAGTCCTGATTGAAGATTTGTTTGAGGTCAGCAAGGCCACTTCCAAAAATATACAGTTAAATATAATGGATGTGGATATTATGAATCTAATCAAGCAGGTTGAGCTTGAACTGGCTGACAAATTACAGGCAGCCGGACTGGATATCCGCATGAACCTGTCTGATGCCAGGATAATGCTTAAGCTGGACAGCCAAAAGACTTACCGTATTTATGAAAATCTGTTTGGTAATATTGTAAAGTATGCGCTTCCCGGAACCCGTGTGTATGTAAACGGATTTCGTATTGATGATACGGTAGTCATTACCCTGAAGAACATCACCGCCGAGGAAATCGAAGTCAGCACAGATGAATTGATGGACCGCTTTGTCAGGGGTGATACGGCACGAAATACAGAAGGCAGCGGTCTGGGACTTTCCATTGTAAAAAGCTTTGTGGAATTACAGAACGGAACTTTTACCATCGAAATAGATGGTGACTTGTTTAAGGCATCAACAATTTGGAAGATTCCGACGCAGTAAGGAACTGCCGATAAATAACTTATACAGTTTCCGTCAGTTCCTAAGTGACAGGAATTTGGAGATGGCCGGATTTCTCTGATAATCAGCCCCGTAGCTGAAGCCAATTTCCCGGGAAGGAATCGGTTTCTCCAAGGGGATTTCAATCAGGGAACCTGCTGCCAGATCACTTTCCACGAATTCCCTGATTACGCAGGCTATCCCAAGTCCTATTTTGGCAAAGTCCACCAACAGATCCATGGAAGATACATCAATGGCAGCAACAGAAAAGGGAACCATCCCTGTGGTCGTATCCTGCAGTAATAAATGCTTTTCCACATACTGTCTGGTAATATTATTCTTATTAAGCATGAGCAGGGTTCCTTGTGAAAGCAGTTCTTTCAGGACTGCTTTTTCTTTTGTCCTGTCAATTCCTATACGCTCATACAGCCGGTCAAGATAGTCAGCAGAAGCAACAAGAATATCCGTAACCTGCTTAAGCGGCCTGAATATCAAACCGGACATCTGTTCAGACTTTCCCACAAGACCTATATCCAGTACTCCTTTTTCCAGACCGTCCAGCGTCTCATAAGTGGACTGACAGGATATAGATATCCTGATGTGCGGATTCTGCCTGATAAAGCTCTGAAGATACGGCAGCAATACATATTTACACAGCGTGGTGCTGACTCCGACAGATAAGGTACCAATACCCAGCTGCATATTCTGTCTGATTTGCTCCTCACCCTGGCTGATTGCACGAAATGCCGTATCCAGCTGCTGATACAAAAGCTCACCGCTTACGGTTAATTTCACTCCCCTTGTACTGCGGACAAAGAGCTGTGACTGCAGATCATCTTCCAGCCTGGAAATCGCTTTGCTGACAGCTGGCTGGCTGATATATAATTTCTTTGCTGCTAAAGTGATATTACCGTATTGTGCCGCAATATAAAAAATATGATATAAATTCAGAGAATTCATATACCCTCCTTAAAATTAACGATGTGTGAACATAATATCATGAACTTATTTACACTGTACAAGAACATTTCGTAGAATGCTGCCCTATAAACTGTAACGGGCAGTAACTATTTCCGACCATATTACATTAACCATAAAGAACAGGACCATTTCCGACAATATTACACTAACCATAAAGAACAGGATCATTTTCGCCTATATTACACTATCTATAAAGAACAGGACCATTTCCGACAATGTTACACTAAATATAAAGAGCAATGTATTGATTACATTTTACCATAACATAATGTTATGGTAAACATGAATAATATATATTTGAAGAATAGTATGTTCTATGATAAGATAAGAGAAATTAAAAAATAAGGCTGTGCCGAATAATAACTTATGCTAATTCGTTTCAGAATCGACCAAAGGCGCGGTCATTTCTGAAATAAAAGCACAACTGATTATTCAGCAAATCCTAAGGAACGGAGGTAAGCATATGGGAATGACAATGACACAGAAAATTCTTGCAAAAGCGGCAGGACTTGAGAAAGTGGAAGCCGGACAGTTGATTGAAGCCGATCTGGACCTGGTACTGGGGAATGATATTACCAGCCCGGTAGCAATTAAGGAAATGGAGAAAATGGATATAAAGGGAGTGTTTGATAAAGATAAGATAGCCCTGGTACCCGACCATTTTGTCCCCAATAAGGATATCAAATCAGCAGAACATTGTAAATGTGTGAGAGAATTTGCACACCGCAATGAAATTACCAATTATTTTGAGGTTGGTGAAATGGGTATTGAGCACGCGCTGTTACCAGAAAAGGGATTAACAGTTGCCGGAGACGTAATCATCGGTGCAGATTCCCATACCTGTACCTACGGTGCCCTGGGTGCATTTTCCACCGGCATGGGCAGCACGGATATGGCAGCCGGCATGGCAACCGGAAAAGCCTGGTTCAAAGTTCCTTCAGCCATCCGCTTTAACCTGACAGGAATGCCTGCAAAATGGGTTGGCGGCAAGGATGTGATCCTGCATATTATAGGTATGATCGGCGTGGATGGCGCCCTATACAAATCCATGGAATTTGTGGGTGACGGAATACAAAACCTTATCATGGATGACCGCTTTACCATTGCCAACATGGCCATAGAAGCAGGCGGCAAGAACGGTATCTTCCCGGTGGATGAACTTGCCGAAACCTATATAAAAGATCATTCCGTAAGAAACTATACCATTTATGAAGCAGACGAGGATGCTGTCTATGATGAAGAATACACCATCGACTTAAGTACCCTGCGTTCCACCATTGCCTTCCCGCATTTACCTGAAAACACCCATACGATTGACGAAATAAAAGATGAAGTGGCAATTGACCAGGTAGTAATCGGTTCCTGTACCAACGGACGCATTGACGATTTGCGGATAGCGGCAGAAATCTTTAAAGGACGCCATGTTAAAAAAGGAATGCGCTGCATTATCATACCTGCAACACAGGCAATCTACATGCAGGCTATGGAAGAAGGTCTTCTGAAAACATTCATGGAAGCCGGAACCGTAGTAAGCACCCCTACCTGCGGACCTTGCCTTGGCGGATACATGGGCGTTCTGGCAGAGGGCGAAAAATGCGTGTCAACCACAAACCGTAACTTTGTCGGCCGCATGGGTCACGTAGGCTCAGAGATTTACCTTGCAAGCCCTGCCATAGCAGCAGCCAGTGCCATAACCGGTAAAATATCCGGTCCACAGGAATTAGGACTTTAAATGCAACAAACCAGAATAATAACCTGTGAATAATATTCAAAATACAAAAAAGAGAGGTAACGGATATGAACGCAAAAGGAACCGTTTTTAAATATGGTGATAATGTGGATACAGATGTCATTATCCCCGCCAGATACTTAAATACATCCGATCCTGCAGAATTGGCAGAACACTGCATGGAAGACATAGACAAAGACTTTCTGCTCAAAATAAAAAAAGGTGATATCATGGTTGCCGGGAAAAATTTTGGCTGCGGCTCCTCAAGAGAGCATGCTCCTATAGCGATCAAAGCTGCCGGAATCAGCTGTGTAATAGCCCGGACATTTGCCCGGATATTCTACCGCAATGCCATTAATATTGGCCTTCCAATTATAGAATGCGATGAGGCAGCGGAGGGAATTCGTGCCGGTGACGAAGTAGAGATTGATTTTGATTCCGGAATTATATATAACCGCACCCTTAATACAGAGTATCAGGGACAGCAGTTTCCGGAGTTTATGCAGAAAATTATTAATGAAGGGGGATTGATTCCTTACATTAACAGTAAGGCGTAAATCTACAGTTTGTTTTCTTTGGAAGTCTGAAGGAGGAACAGGAAGAAATATTTTAATTCTACGATCAATTTATAAATAACAGTATGCCCGCTAAGAGATAAATACAACAGCGACGAGAACCCAGAGAGTAACTGCTCTCAGGATTCTCGCCGCTGTTTTTATGGTGAGTGTTAAGCTCTTTTTATAATGAATAAGTATAAGAGACCTTGTTGTCAGAGCATTAAATATTATGAATTTAATTTTCATTATTAATGCAGTATGACAGGTGGTAATAAGGCTGTGTGTCAGATAGTAAATAAGTATTGACATGTTAATATTTATAATTTACAATATGTTTATGTTCGAAATAGTATTATGGCACCATGTATATGTGTGTACTTAAAACCATATAACTCACACCATGTTACTAAATACCCAGATCAAGAAAAACCAAGGTACTATGCAGGTGTCGGCGGGTATACATCCGCTGCAGCTGAGTAAAGTTTGAAGAGAGGTTTTAAGTTAAAAGATTTATTTAAGAGTTAATTATCCGAGGTTTTTATGTTTGTAATTATTACCAGTCGATTTATGCATTAATAAGCAACTGCATGGTGCAATTTTATCATGAATCAGTAAGCAAGGCATAAAGTAATCTACTAAGGAGGCAACTAATTTATGATGAAAAGATTTTTTGTGATGGTCCGAAAAAACACAATGCTTGTCATAGCGTTTGCTATGATAAGTGCCATGACCTTAACCGCAGTTGCAAACATAGACAATGGCAAAGCAGTCACGTCCCCCAGGCTTTTTTATAATGGACAAGAGCTTACTGATGGCGCTATGATACCTCGCGGTGGAGTCATTACAGCCGAGTATGATATTGTGCTAACTAAGAATGAAAAGAAAATAACAGTGGTTCTGCCCGATAATCTTGTGCCTGCTAAGAACAACGGCTTTCTTTATTTATATGATAACAACGGCACATTAATTGGTGAATTACCATTAGATGGCATCAAAGATAATACCTTTACAATCACACTGTCCGATGCACAGTTTGAGGCTCTGAATACCGGTATTTCAAGTGATACTGCATATGGTGTGTCTTATATAGATTTTTTTAATATATTCAAAGGATTGATACTTGATGTTTATGCTGCAAACAATATATACAATCTAGAGGATGCTGGTGTTGCAGAAGGAGTGGATAATACAGATAGCTTGGACGATATGAATGAGTCAGGACAAGATGGGACTACCAATGCAACAGATATCTTTAACCAACAGGAGAGCTCTGACCCGACTGAATTCACTGATGTGTCGGAATCATCTGATCAGGCTAAAGATATTGACCTGACAGAGTCTACTGAATCTGCGGAATCTATTGAAACGCAACCCTCTGTCCAGTCGGAGGAAGTTGACCTGAAAGAAACCACCGAAGCTACGGTATCCTCTGGTCAGTCGGATGTCTCAATATCCTACGAAGGCAGGATTGTTGTTGAATGTATTCCCGATCCTGAAATTGAGGGGAACTCCCTGTCAATCGGGGATATAACAATAACGCTTTTGGATTTCTCCATATTTTCAACGCAGCGGAATATCCCTTTTGATATAAACAATTACATTGAGCTGAAGGATATCGTCAGTAACTTTAGTACGACTCTATGTGACAAAGCTGGGAATGA
>Ga0153941_1000385_pt1 | contig 19535 bp, 15 predicted proteins | sample TSNJ025MetaG_FD_104733 | JGI IMG/M metagenome (GOLD analysis project Ga0153941, IMG submission 104733) | Attine ant fungus gardens microbial communities from New Jersey, USA - TSNJ025 MetaG | ecosystem: Host-associated > Fungi > Mycelium > Unclassified | place: USA: New Jersey, Brendan T. Byrne...
ATGGCACGCGATCAAGTCCGCGGGCCTCGACGCGGTGATCGCCGGCGGCGGCACCGTGACCCACCACCACGCGGTCGGGCGCGACCACCGGCCGTGGTACGACCGCCAGCGCCCGCCGCTGTTTGCCGAGGCGCTGAAAGCCGCCAAGCGCGCGCTCGACCCCCGCGGCCTGCTCAATCCGGGCGTGCTGATCGATGCGTGAAGGGGCGGCGCTAGGAAGAGAACATGGCACGAGAGCGTTCGGTGAAGCACACGATCCTGCGTTCGTTCGAGACTCTGATCCGGGGAATGGATCCCGCTGCCAAGGAGCATGAGCCGCAAGAACCGCAAGAACCGCAAGAATCGCAAGAACGGCAAGAACGACAAAGACGGCGGGAGCGGCAAGAACAACACGAACGGCGCGCACCGCAGAAGGCCGCCAAACCGCGGACCATCGTCGCAGCAGGCGAGGTGTTGGGCCGGAAGTGGCAGGTCTATTCCGACGGCCTATTCGAAGGCGAAACCGTGAGCGGCATGGAAGCCTTCCGGGACCTCGATCATTTCAAGTCCTTACTGGAGGTCTCGCCCGTCCTTCGCAACGAGTGGTCCGCACGCGACTTCGAGCAAGCGGCGACCGAGCCGGGACCGGCCGGCGAGGCCCCGCCGATCGCTGCGGCTCCGGCTACCGAGGGCGCCGCGGCAGCGACGGCCGATGCTATTGGGTCCCCATCGCTCGAGAGCGATCGGGCCGCGCATCCTGCGGTCGCCAAGCCCGTGCGCCCGCACCCCGATCGACAATTGGGTCGAGATCTGGTGATGGCAGGCGCGCTCGGAATCGTTCTGTGCGTCGTGTGGTGGTGTCGGTTCTATGTCTTCAATGACCTGCATGCGGAGCTGTTGCGCCGGGGACTGAGCGAAACTGTCATCCGGTCCACGAATCTCTCGATCCCGCATACCTTGTCGTGTTTCTTCCTCAATACCGAATCTTGCGCTGCCATGAAGAATTGGGGACGATTTGCCGGTCGTCTCGCATATGAACCGGCATTCGTATGGGCATCGATCTGTGCCCTGGGCCTGGGCTTGCTGTTGATTCGTGTTCAGAACCGGAAGGCCAGAGATCGGATTGTCGAGAAAGTGATGTGACAGGCGGCTCCAATGATGAAAATTACGAGTCCATCGGATGGCAAGCACGGGGCTATAGTGCACGCATGACAAAATCAGACAGGCACAAGCTCACCGCGGTCGTCGTCATAACGCTGCTCGCCGCGAGCACCATATCGATGGCGCACCCCCGCAAAACGCTCCACAAACCGCGACATGCCGCTGCGATTGCGGCGACGCAAGACCTGTTGCCGGAAGCGGCGGCAATGCGAGATGCGCAAAAATATTGGCCGAACGTGCCCCTGTGCGACGACGGCGGGTACCGAATCCGTCCGTGCTACCTCGGCGGCAGTCGAAGGTGAAGAGAGCTACTCCGAGCAGAGTGAAGCCGGAGGCCGAGCCCTCTTTGGAGCGAATAGACTCAAGCCCGCCGACACCGACAGTCGGCAAGCGATGACAGTCGGGAAGAGTAGAGCCGGCGCTTGGCAGGCGAGGGGCACAGGCTTATTGGGCGGCAATGGTATTATCGAACCAAGACACCCGTTCGCAGGTTCCGCTTGACGCCCGAGCGGGCCGAGGGTTCACTTCCGTGAGGGGACGGGGGCCGAGCACAGGGAGGAGGCCCCTCGATGACCTCTTTGACGGTCAGGTGTCCGGCCACGGGTCGCGAGGTTTCCACCGGGATCGACACGGACGGCATCGACCACCTGCCCAAGGTCGGGACTCGGATGCGGTGTCCGCTTTGCGGTGAGGAGCATTTCTGGACCAGCAGGGACGTATGGTTCGCCGAATCAGCCCGAGAGCTTCACCAGCCGCGATCATAGGGAGCGGATGGCGCGGCGCTGCCGCAGCCGCGATGTTCCTGGGCATCGTTTTCGCGGTCGTGCCGTTCGGCACGCGCGGCGTATCCGCCGCCGATGCTTTGACCGCGACGGATTGGCAGTATCTGAAATCGATCGGCTATGAAGAACATTCGGACGCCTTGGACAAGGCGACGAAAGGACAACGAAAGTATCTTCACAAGCTGATCAACAGGCCGAGGATCGGCACAAAAATGAAGATTGACTTGATCAACAGCTACCTGATGGCGATTGGAATCGGGACATTGCCGAAATAGAGAGACCAGATGAACCGAGCCCCGTAGGGTCGTCTAAGCTCTGTTGGTCAGGTCCGGCTTTGCCTGGCCCTCGGTTGCCTTGGCTCGTTCCAGCCATTCGTTCGCCATCACCGAAAGCTGGCCCCGCACGTCGGCATCGGAGCATTGCTCGGCGAGCTTCAGCAGACGATCCGCCTGGCGACGGCAGAACTCCGATTCGCTTCCGTGCATGGTCGTTCCCGTTCCGAAAACGCATGGCTTCGTCGCATGGCCGGCAGGAAAATGACATGAAGAATTTTAGTTGGCGCGGAATTTCTCGGTCGTTTGGTTAGCGGCTTCGTATCGTGGCTTCGGCGGCTTTGGTCGACAAGAGTCGAGAGTGCACGTGACGTGGGTTCGACGACACACGATCATCGAGCCCTCCGTCGAGTTTCGGCCGCCGGACGGTCGGGCCCTTCGGGATTTGGCGCACAGTAACCGCCGACGCCGCTGATGGCCGCTTGACATTGCTGAAGGGTATAGAAGCCGCAGTTGGTGCCTGCGTTGTCGTTGTAGTACGCACACCACGCGGCCGCGTCCGCATGGGTGCCCGCTGCGAACACCATGGCTACCGCGGCAAGCGCTGCACGAGCGAACATTCGCACGATCGATCCCCCCGGCCGTGAGTTATGGTCTGCGGAGCGGGTCCACAGGGTGGTAGCACCGCGGATCGATCACGGCCGACCCCCGTCGAGATCACACGGTCGGATTCGATACCCGCCATCGTCGCATAGAGGCCTGTTCGGCCAGGCTCTCTGCGCATTGCGCATGGCAGCCGCCTCCGGGTCTTCCAATGGGGCAGGAGCAAACCCGTAGCCGGATGACGGGGGCTGCACCGACAAGCGATGTGCGTGGTGTTTCTGCGAGGCCGGCGATGGGGAAGAGCTCAGCCCCAGCATGAGGAGACCGATGCCGGTAGCTACGCTGAACGAAAATGCTTTCATGCGGCGAATGTTCACGGCTACGCTCTCTTTGCAAGGTTGTCGCGAGCTCTGAAATGGCGATCCGGAGCGCTTCGGATCAGGCGACGTTCGTTCAAATCCCGTCAATTCGCCGTGATGGGTTTTGAGCGCAAAGAGGAAGGCCAGAAACACATTCGGCAGCAAGGTAGGCGAGGGGTCTGGGTATCGGTTTATTATCGTCCGAACGTCTTGCCTTTGTGCCCCGAGTGAAGGCGCGCACAGACGGTCATGCACCGGGTGTTTTCTTCACACGCCGAAGCGAGGCGGTCACGATAACAGATGGTGTTGAGCGCCGAGCACTCGTTGGCGATGCAAGCATGGTAGGATATGTGACGGCCGATTCCCGTCGGATCATGACCGGATTTTGCCGCCGACATCGGGTCACGACCGGGAGGATGGGCTCGCGCGCAGCGCATTACACACGCCGCTTCGCCGTTGCATGCCGAGGCGCAATTTTGATACGCCAGATCCGCCCATGCCGGTATTGCGCTGATAAAAGCAGCGCCGACCAAGCTCGCTAGGCCGGGCGTCGACCTGACAGGCGTCATCTTCGCGCAACCCATCTCGTGGTGTTTGGCCTATGGCGTGAAGCAGCCCGGCCTCTTGACCCGTTAGCCGCGATTCACCGGGGTTGCCTTGGTGCCGGGTGAGGGATTCGAACCCCCGACCAACGGTTTACAAAACCGCTGCTCTACCCCTGAGCTAACCCGGCCAACGCTCGCGCTGGAAGCCGGCGCATCGGCCGACGATCGCATCCTACCGCGGCTCGGCCTCCGGGACAAAATCCCCCGAATCGGCAAAAAGCAACCAAGATCACGCAGGCCGAGGGAGGCCGTCGGTCCCCGCGTTTTCAGGCGGCCTATGCGTGCACGCGGCCCGTCCCGGCGGACGCGCCAGCATCCAGGAAAGCTCGGCCGGCGGCACGCAATCCGCGCTCCCAATTCTGATGCCCGAGGAACCCGGCCGGGCTAAGCTGCGGGCGCTCGTGCGATTCAGAAGGGGGCGGTCGTCATCTCAGCGTTGCAGCGTCGGTTTGCCAATGTCCGCAACGAGCTTCTCGGCGGGCTGGTATCCGCAGCGGTTGCGATTCCGCTGGCGATGGGCTTCGGCATGTTCGCATTCGTTTCGCTGGGGGATCAGTATTTCGCCAACGGAGCCCTGGCCGGCCTCTACACCGCGTTCATCGTCGCAATCGTCAGCATCGGGCTGGGAGACAAGACCCCGAATGTGTACGCGCCCCGCGTGACCACCACGTTCTTCGTCGGAATTCTGCTTTACAATCTGGTCAATTCCGGCGCGGCGATCTTCGCGGATCTTTCGACGACGCTGGCGACGATTTTTTCGATCGTGCTTCTGGGCGGTGCGTTCCAGCTGCTGTTCGGCCTGGTCAAGCTCGGGACGTTGATCAAATTCGCCCCATATCCGGTCATGGCCGGATTTCAGAACGCCGCGGCGCTGCTGCTGCTTCTCGTGCAATTGGCCAGCGTATTCGGCTTCGACAAGACCGTGCGATTTACCGTGGCGCTGGGGCATCTCGACCAGGCCAAACCGCTCAGCCTCCTCGTTGCAACGGTCACGTTCGTGGCGATGTGGAATTCGCGAAAAATCCTGCCGAAAATCCCGCCGGTCGTCTTGGGATTGGCGGTGGGAACCGCCGGCTATTACGCGCTGGTGCTGGCCGGCTTTGCGCAAAGTCTCGGACCGATCATCGGCAGCACGCCGTTCGCCGCATTCGGCCCGTCGAGGTTGCCGGACTTCGCCGGCCTTGTGGGCAACGCTCACGTTGCGGAAGTCCTCCCGACCATCGTCGGCGGCGCCGTGGCATTGGCGCTCATTGCCTCGATCGACGCCCTGCTGTGTTCGAAGCTGCTGACCCGGCCCGGCGACGCGAGAGTGGACGGCAACAAGCTGCTCGCGCGTCTGGGGATCGGCAACATGGTTGCCGCGTGTCTCGGCGGGATCACCAGCGGGCTCAATCTCGGTCCCAGCCTGACCAACCGGGCGCTCGGCGCCCGCACGCAGCTCTCCGTCGTGGTGAACGCCCTGGTCACCCTGCTGACCTTGTCGGTGATGTTTCCGCTCGTCGTATACCTGCCGCGCGTCGCGCTTTCCGCGGTGATCATGGTGGTTGCCGTGCAGCATCTCGACCCCTGGAGCTTGCGGCTCATCCGGCAATTCGCGTCGGGATCGGCCGCCTATCGTCGCAACGTCGCCCCGGAATTGTTCGTGGTGCTATCGGTAGCGATCCTGTCGATAGCGCTCGACATCGTCCTTGCGGTGTTTCTCGGCGTGGCTTTTGCCGTGGCGCTCTTCCTCGTGCGCATGAGCCGCTCGGTCGTCCGGCGCAGGTACCGCTGCGGCGGCATTCGCTCGCGCAAATCGCGAACCTCGGAGGAAATGCAGGTGTTGGAACGCCGCGGCAGCTCCATCCTGGTCATGGAACTGCAAGGTGCGCTGTTCTTCGGCACCGCCGAGAACCTGGCCAACGAGATCGCGACCCAACTGCTGCAGGAGACGCGGTCGGTGATCCTCGACCTGCGGCGCGTCACGGAAATCGACAGCACCGGATCGCAAATCCTCGCGGAGATCCACGCCGAACTCGCCGCAAAGCAAAAGCGCCTGCTCATTTCGCGCGTCAGGGAATCCGAGTCGTCGGCGCGGCTGATCGACTTTACGGCCGGGGCGACCGCGAGCGACGTTTTCCAGGACATCGATCGAGCCATCGAATCGGCCGAGGACGACCTTTTGCAGGAAGAATTGCCGGGGCGGGTCTCCGATCGCGAGATCTCGCTGGATCGGATCGGCATCCTGAGCGGCTTCGGCGCCGCGGATATCGCGGCCATCCAGCCGCATCTTGTCCGTATGGCCTACCGGAGAGGCGACGTGGTTTTTCGCGAGGGGGATCCCGGCAAGGAAGTTTTCATGGTCGTCAAGGGGACCGCGAGCGCGTACCTGCGACAGACAGACGGCGGAGACATCCGTCTCGTGACCTTTGCGGCCGGTACCGCCTTCGGCGAGCTGGCGATCCTGGACCGAGGACCGCGCTCGGCATCGGTCATCGCCGACGAGGATCTCGTCTGTTATGTGCTGAGCGAGGAAGCATTCGCGGCACTTTCCGCCGAAGCGCCCGGGGCGGCGATCAAGCTGCTGGCCAATCTCGGTCGCGAGCTGAGCGGGCGGCTGCGTCGAGCGAACTGGACGATACACCAGCTCGAAATGTAAGGAAGGAGGAAAACCAGACGTGCACCGGCGGCCTTTCAGGGGGCGCACGAGCGTGTCGCACATTTTCGAGAACTCGGCCGCAAATTCAGTCGCCGGCTCGATCGTGTGCTCATGGCGCGCTTCCTGGACCCACTCGGCGCTTGACGGAACCAGGAATTGGCCAGGGAAATAACTATCCGTCCCTTTGCGGCGACCGACGCGCGTCGAGTGGAAGAACTATTCATTTCCGTGAACCGGCTTTTGTCGCCAGCCCATCTTCGGGAAGCCTTCGAGGAATACATCGCGCGTTCATTGACCGAGGAGATTCGGCGAATTGCCGACTATTATGGCGAAAGACATGGCGGTTTCTGGGTCGCGCTCGAAGCAGACCGGATCATTGGAACCTTCGGTCTGGAACGAACGACGCGAGGCGCCATGGAGTTGCGGCGCATGTATGTCGATCCATCCGTGCGACGTGAGGGGGTTGCTCGGCAAATGCTTCAATACGCCGAGGATGAGTGTCGGCGGCGTAACGTAGCCACGCTCGAACTGAGCACATCCGAGCTGCAGCAGGAGGCGTTGGCTTTCTACACGAACGCCGGATTTAAGTTTTTGCGCGAAGAAATTGCCGAGGAATCGACCAACAAGACGGTGGGGCAGGGCATTCGCCGATATTATTTCGAGAAGAAGTTATAAACCGCAGGGCAAGCGAGAGCAGACTACAGTGGCACTTCGTTGTAACGCCCACAGTTGCCGCAATGAAACACGAAACCGCGCAATGCTCCGAACTCCGCAATCGCGAGCATCTTGCCGCAGCGCCCGCAGCGATAGCGCGTGCCGTCGACAGCGAGGATCACCGGGGGTGGCGCCTCGATGGCGGATCCGGTCTTTGGCGCCTCAACGACCCTGAGCCACGCCTCCCATTCCGCATCTCCGGCCGCCTGCTTGCGCCGCGAAATGGCGAAGTCCGCTGCCGCGGTCGGAAATACCAGGTGTCGATCGCTGCCGGACGAAAACAGGCGCCATGCCTCCGACCTCGATTCGGCCGGAAACACCAGAATCGTGTATCCGTTGGCGAACTCCAGTCTCACATCGCCGCGTTCGTTTTGGTGGGCGGCGGCGATGACAAATCGATCGCTCTCGTTGATCCAGGAACGTGTACTCTCGTCTCGTGCGAAGAGATCGGCGAATTTCCGATCCTGCAGGCTGAAGCCGTCCTCATAGGACCAGTTGGGCGGACGCTCCCCAGGGCCGGCATATTCCCAAAGATCCCGGCTTCCCGTGACCGTTCCCTTCGGGCCGTCGAGGCGCCAAGGGCATTGGACGTGCAGGGCATAGGCGCCGACGGTGCCCTCTCCCGACGCGTGCGCTCGAATATCGCCAAAATGCAGGACGAGCATGTCAGCCGCTCTGCGAACGATCGAGAGTCGAAGGCCGATCAGCACATCGAAGGCATCGAGCTGCATGTCGGGGCTGTCCTTGCAGCGGCGCTTCCAGCACGGCGAGGGCGTAGCGGATCTCAGCCCCGCGGACGGGCCAACAGCAGCCCGTCGTCGATCGGCAGCAGGACCATGTCGACCCGCGCATCGTCGCGGATCTTGCGATTGAGCGCGCGGATCGCCGCGGTATCGACGTCGTTGCGCGCGGGGTCGGCCACCGCGCCGTGCCACAGCGCGTTGTCGATCGCAATCAGGCCGGCGGGGCGGACCAGCTTCAGGCACTGCTCGTAGTAGAGATCGTAGTTCTCCTTGTCGGCGTCGATGAAGGCAAAATCGAAATTGCCGGTTTCGCCGGCCGCAATCAGCTCGGCGAGCGTGTCGGCGGCGGGCGCCAGGCGCAGATCGATACGCTCGGCGATCCCGGCTTCGCGCCAGTAGTGCCGCGCAATTGCGGTCCATTCCTCGCTCATGTCGCAGCAGATCAGCCTGCCGTCGGCAGGCAGCGCCCGCGCCACCGCGAGCGCGCTGTATCCGGTGAAGGTGCCGATCTCGAGCGCGCGGTGGGCATCGATGAGCCGCACGAGCAGGCCCATGAGCTGCGCCTGCCCGGGGCTGATCTGCATGCTGGCATTGGGCAAGCGTCGGGTCTCGGCCCGCAATCGCGCCATCAGCTCCGGTTCGCGCACCGTCTCCTCGAGCAGATAAGCATAAAGCCGATCGTCCAACGGCAGCAGGCGATCGGTGTCGACCGGGGCGGCGTTACCGGCCGCGCGCGGCGCGGCTGCGGCCGGCCGCCGGCGCGCAGAGGCGCTACGCCGGGAACGAGCGGGAGGCTTCGCCATGTTCTGATCCTGTTCCGGAAGGGACAACATGACGCATGCGGCCGCAGAAAAGAAGCCCAACACGCGGGAATTCTCGGGCGCCGAGGTTCAAGAGAGATCTTTTGCGGACCAAACATTCATCGGTGTTACTGGAGTACCAACCATCGGAACCCGATGGTCGAATGCATCGTTTACTCACCAGGAATTGGCGAACAACGGGAGAAGAACGATGCGCCCGAAACGGACTTCCATCGGTGTTTCCCGGATGAGCCGCTTCAGGAACAAACAGAAAAGGCGGCAGGCCAAGCATTATCGCGGACAGGGGAGGCCTTCCTAACATCGATCCTGGACCGAGACCGGGTGCTCCGACCTACGATCGTACGACGGTGCCGTCGGGGCGGAGCACTGGGCCGCTGATCTAGGAAGCATTCTCGCTCGCCTGCAACACGGTACACGGCGCGACCTCGTCGGGCTGCCCGCTACGCCCATCGGGGTCGCGCCGCCGTGCTTGGTCCCGGGATGGCCGGGCCAAATGGCCCATCTGTATGGCGCATCTGTCGGAACCTTCTCGAGCCGGCGTTGTTGCTTTCGCACGATCGTCGCCGGGAAGTAACCATCCATTGGCCTCGTGAGGTTCGTGGATCGGCGCCCCGGGGGGTGCGGTCGCGGCCGCGAGCCTGTGACCCCGACCTAGGGTCCGTCGGCGCCTTCCGGACGCTCGGCCGGGAAGGCGTCGCGTAACCGAATGAGTTCGAGCATGGCCGAGCGAACCAGTTCAACGGAGAATCGAGAAGGGTCGGCGCTCGCCGCCGCGGCGCGGGGCGGCCGTGCGCAGCGGCCCTCGCGCTTGCAGGCGTTGGCGAAACGGCTCGGTCTTCATCTGGTCACTACCGATGCGCTGACCATCCGCCGTCGCCGCTGCGGACGGGGCTTTGCCTATGTTCGTTCCGACGGTTCCCCCTTGCGCGACCGGAACGAAATCCGGAGGCTTGCATCGCTTGCCGTGCCGCCTGCATATCATGACATGCGCTACGCCGAGGATTCTTCGGCGCACCTGCAGGCGATCGGGCGCGACGATGCCGGCCGGCTGCAGTACCGGTATCATCCGGCGTGGGAGAAGGTGCGCGAGACGGAGAAGGCGCGGCGTCTCGAGCGGTTGGTCGATGTCCTGCCTAAGATCCGCCGCAGCGTCGGCCAGCACCTGGCCGCTAGCGAGCCGTCGCGCGAGCTGGCCCTCGCCACGGTCATCGAGCTGGTGGCCCGCAGCGGCATTCGCCCCGGCACGGAGAGCTACGCCCGCATGCGAGGTACCCGAGGCGCGGCGACCTTGCTGAAGTCGAACGTGTCCGTGGAAAAAGATGCCGTCACCCTGTGCTTCCGTGCCAAGGGCGGCAAGGTGGTCTGCAAGGAATTCCGCGCCCCGCGACTGGCCGAGGTCATCGAGATGCTGCGCAAGCTTCCGGGGCGGCGCTTGTTTCAATATCGCAACGGGGAGGGCACGCTGCGGACCGTGACGGCCCGCGTGGTCAATGGGTTCTTGCGCGAAATCGCCGGCGTGAAGATATCGCTGAAAGATTTCCGCACGCTGCTCGCCTCGGCCGCCGTTCTCGAGACCCTCGCACGCCAGTCGCCGGCCGCGAGCGAGCGCCAGCGCCGGCGCCAGGTGCTGGAAGCGGTGCGCGCGGTTGCCGAGGACCTCGACAACACGCCTACTGTTTGCCGCCGCAGCTATGTCCACGACACGGTCGTAACCGCGTTCGAGGACGGCGTGCTCGAGAACTTTGCCGATGTTCTGAGGAGAAATCGTTCGCCGCTGCGCCGCGAGCAATTGCTGGCGCGGGTGATGGCAATCGCTTCCGAGCCGAGCCAGGGTCGAGGTCGCGCCGGGTAGGTCAGCGCGCGCGACGAGCCGCGTTGCTCGATCGCGGCGAAGAGACGCCGCCCGTCACCCGACCGGCCGGGACGCTCTCGCCGCGAATTTCATCTCCTGCAGGCACCCTAGCGATCCGGCCAGCCAGGCGTTGGTCTTCGACCAGGCGTGCTTGCGGCCGCAGACGGGGCAGCGGATCGGCGCCGCCGTCACGAAGCTCTCAAAGCTGGAAGGATCGGTTTCGATGCCGGTGGGGACGTCGCGCCCCGTGTTCGGACAGCTGATCATGACCATGGCCATGGCGCGTGTTCCTCAACACTGTTTGGCGAACGAACACGGCGGAGCGGCAAAGCGTTCCATGGGCGGGCAGCAATAAATATCGTCTTGCCGCCCACTCCTTGCCGGAACTTTTTGCCTCGGAGCGGAGTGCGTCAGCCGGATCTAGGCCGCCGTTCTGGTGGAAATCTCCGGGCGGACGAGGTGATACAAGCCGCAATCGCTGCAGACGAATACCTGTAGGTCGGTCGGCTTCTGCGGGCGCGATTCCAGCCGAGCGATCCGCATTGCGGCCTTACACGCCTTGCAGGCCGGGCGATCGCAATGAGTTGTTTGCTGCAGGGCCATGACACGCCGTCAATGCGCTCTATTCCCGCTGACTCCATTACCCTGCGTTCTATTCCCACTGACTCAATTACTACGCACTACCGGCGGCTTGGTTCCGGCGAATGAGGGCCGGCTGGGACGTTGCCTTGAACCCGGGACCGCGATGGTCGGCATCGGCAAACGCCTGAAGCGCCCGCCATAGACCGAAGCAGAGCAACCCGGCGCCCAGGAGCCCCAGCAACGCCCGTCCGGGCGGCTGCGACAACAGCGCGATCAGCACGCCTCTGTTGCCCGCGGTGCGCGTACCCGAGCCGATCGCCGCCAGCAGCGCGTATCCGCCGATCATCAGATAAACGATCCCGCGTGCGGCGTAGCCGTTCCCGGCCATGAGCTCAAAAGCGAACGCGCGCGAGGCGGCAATGCCAGATCGTTTCAGCTCGGAGGAGACAGCTCGTTTCGCACGGGTGCCGATTTTCCGTCCGGAAAGGCGCGGGTGCCCCTGCAAATGGCCGGACCTGCGGAACCGTTCGCCGTTCAAAGTATTGACAGGATTGCGGAACCCGACGGGGAGGCGCCGGACCCGAACAGGAGCGAAATGGCTGAACTTCTCGGGCCCGAACGGGCGCGGCCCAATGGGGTCCGCACCGAAATAGCAATCACCCGTGCCTTGGCCGTGTTGGCCATCCTGGGAATCGTCGCGGCGCTGTATTTCGCGAGAGCGATTTTTCTGCCGCTTGCGCTCGCGGTCCTCTTGACCTTTCTGTTGGCCCCGCCCGTGCGCACGCTGCGAAGCTGGGGGGTGCCGCGCGTTCCCGCCGTGGCTCTCGTCGTGGCGCTCGCCTGCGCCATTTTCCTGGGTATCGGCGCGCTCGTCGGCCAACAAGTGACGCAGCTGGCGCAGAAGCTGCCCGAATACCAGTTCACGATCCAGGAGAAGATTCGCTCGGTGCGCGGTGCGGCGAGCGGCGGCACGCTGGAGCGGATCGCGACGTTTCTGCGCGACCTCAACCAGGAGATCCGCAGCGACGACCGCGGCTCGCGAGGCGCGCTGGCCCCGGACGCCGCGCAGAACGCTCCCGTCCCGGTGGAAATCCACGAGCCTGCGCCCGCCCCGCCCCAGATCATCCAGCGCGTGCTGCAGCCGCTCGTCGATCCGCTGACCACGGCCGGCCTCGTCGTCATCTTCGTGATCTTTTTCCTGCTGCAGCGGCAGGATCTCAGGGACCGGTTGATCCGGCTCGCCGGATCCCACGATCTGCAGCGGACCACGGAAGCGCTCAACGACGGCGCGCACCGGTTGAGCCGCTATTTCCTGGCGCAGACCTCGCTCAATGTGCTGTTCGGCATCATCGTCGGCGCCGGCCTGACCTTCATCGGGGTGCCCAACCCGGTGCTGTTCGGGATCCTGGCGATGGTGTTGCGGTTCGTGCCCTATATCGGCGCGCTGATCGCCGCGTCGTTTCCGATCGCGGTCGCGATCGCGGTCGATCCCGGCTGGAGCATGGCATTGCTGACCATCGTACTCTTCGTGATCGTCGAGCCGCTGATCGGCCAGGTGATCGAGCCGCTGGTCTACGGTCACAGCACCGGGCTCACGCCGGTCGCCGTCATCATCGCCGCCACGTTCTGGACTTGGCTGTGGGGCCCGATCGGGTTGCTGCTGTCGACGCCGCTGACCGTGTGCCTGGGCGTGCTCGGCCGCCACATCGAATGGCTGCAATTCGTCGACGTCATGATCGGTGACGAACCGCCGCTGAGCCCCGCCCAGAGCTTCTATCAGCGGGCGCTTGCGGGAGATGCCGACGAAGCGCTCGACCAGCTCGAGCAGGTCCTCAAGCGCAAATCACTGTCGGTCTGCTACGACGAGATCGTGCTGCCGGCCCTGGCCCTGGCGCAGATCGATTTCCGGCGCGGGGTGCTCGACGCCAAGCACGTCGCGCAGATCAACGACACGGTGCACGGCTTGATCGCGGATCTTTCCGAGCACGAGGACGTGACCCCGGCGCGGATCATTCGCAAGGAAAAGCCGGGCGGGAGCCACGAGGAAGAGGAGCAAGATGAGCCGCCGCCTCCGGACCTTCCCGTGGTGCGGAATTTGCGACCGGACTGGGCCGGCGGGTCCGTCCTGTGCATCGCGGGCAGAGGCCCGTTCGACGGCGCCGCGGCGGCGATACTGGCGCAGCTTTTGGAAAAGCACGGGCTGGGTGCCGGCCTCGAGCCCGATGTCGCCGTGTCTTCGTCCAACATCGTTCACCTGAAGAGCGCGGGCGTGAGGATGATCTGCTTGTCGTATTTCGAGCTCGGCAGCAGTGCTGCCCACCTGCATCACTCGATCCGGCGCATTCGGCGGCAGATACCGGGCGTGAAGATCCTCGCCGGCTTGTGGCGCCGTGGCCGGACCCGGGAGGCGGACGACCAATTGCGCGCGAGGGCCGGTGCGGACGCGTACGCTTTTTCGCTCAGGCAGGCCGTGATCCTCTGCGTCGAGGCGGCGTGCTCCGGCGCGGTTGATGCGAGCTCTGTCGCGACGGCGAAGGCAGGACCGAGCGCCGCCTGAGCGCCGCGATCGGCTATATCGATTATCCGTCACTCGCCTCGGCTCAGTGCCCCGCTTCGCGGCTCTTTTCACCGGACAGTCTGCACCAAGCCGGCACGGCGAGCGATCCGCTTGCATCTGGCACGGTGAGTTGCGCTTACACGATCTCTCGGTCACTCTCGACGGAGCTACCTTGCCGGCCGCGGCTCGCGGCCGCGCTGGCGACGGCCCCTCCGGGCGGGACGCAAGGCCAAACGCAGACAGGCCGCGCAATGAAGCTCATTCGACTCTACGCCCGCGTGCTCGCTCTGCTGGGGCCGGAGCAGAACCTCGCCTGGATGCTCGCGTGCGCCAATATCGCGCTGGCCGCGGGACAGTTCGCCGAACCGGTGCTGTTCGGACGCGTGGTCGATACCCTCGCCAGGGCCCAGTCCGCCGCCGCACCCCCGATCTGGTCGAATCTGATTTCGCTGCTGCTGATCTGGGTCGGCTTCGGAATGTTCAACATCCTCTGCGGCACGCTGGTCGCGCTCTATGCCGACCGCCTCGCCCATCGCCGGCGTCACGCGGTGCTCACCGGATATTTCGAGCACGTGCTGGAACTGCCGCTAGCCTTCCACGGCGACGTTCATTCCGGCCGGTTGATGAAGGTGATGCTGCAGGGGACCGATGCGCTGTGGTCGCTGTGGATCGCCTTCTTCCGCGATCACCTCGCCGCGTTCGTGTCGTTCCTGGTGCTGCTGCCGCTCTCGCTCGTGCTCAATTGGCGGCTCGGCCTGCTGCTGATGGTGCTGTGCGCAATATTTGCCGGACTGACGGCGTTCGTGCTGCGCAAGACCGAGTCGATGCAGGGCTCGGTCGAGCAGCATTATTCCGAGCTCGCCGAACGCGCGTCCGATACGCTCGGCAACGTGGCGCTGGTGCACAGCTTCGCGCGTGTCGAGGCGGAAGTCTCCGAGCTCAAAGCCGTCGTCGACAAGCTGCTCGCGGCGCAGATCCCGGTGCTGTCCTGGTGGGCTTTGATCGCGGTGCTGACGCGGGCCGCCACCACGATCACCATCCTGTCGATCATCCTGCTCGGCGCTTGGCTGTTCGCGCAGCGGCTGGCTTCGATCGGCGAGATCGTCACCTTCATGGCGTTCGCCACCATGCTGATCGACCGGCTGCAGCACGCGGTCGGATTCGTCAATCGCGTGTTCATGGAGGCGCCGAAGCTGCAGCAGTTCTTCGACGTGTGCGACACCGTCCCGGCGATCCGCGACCGTCCGGACGCGGTCGATCCCGGCCGCGTGCTGGGACTGGTCACGTTCCGGGACGCGTCGTTTTCCTACGGGAGCAAGACGCCCGCCGTGTTCGGGCTGAACTTCACGGCGGCACCGGGAGAGACCATCGCGCTGGTCGGCGCGACCGGCGCCGGCAAGTCTACGGCGCTGGCGCTGCTGCACCGCAGCTTCGATCCCCAGTCGGGAACCATCGAGATCGACGGCCGCGACATCCGCACCCTCCAGCTCACGGCATTACGCCGCAATATCGGCGTGGTGTTTCAAGAGGGTCTGCTGTTCGACCGATCGATCGCGGAGAATTTGCGCATCGGCAGGGCCGATGCGACCGAAGAGGAGATGCGGCGGGCAGCCGAACGGGCGCAAGCGCTGGATTTCATCCTGGCGGGGGAGGGTGGGTTCAACGCGCGCGTCGGCGAACGCGGACGAAGACTCTCCGGCGGCGAGCGTCAGCGCTTGTCGATCGCTCGCGCGCTACTCAAGGATCCGCCGATCCTCATCCTCGACGAGGCCACGAGCGCACTCGATGCCGCGACGGAAACCAAGCTGTTGCGGGCGCTCGACGAGGTCATCCGCGGGCGCACCACCTTCGTGATTGCGCATCGGTTGGCGACCATCCGCAAGGCGACCCGGATCCTGGTGTTCGAGCGCGGGCAGATCATCGAAGCGGGCTCGTTCGAGGAGCTCGTCGCGCGCGGCGGAAAATTTGCGGAATTGGCGCGCGGGCAATTCTTGGCGCCGGAAGCTCCGCGCCAGGCCGAACCCGCATGGGCGGGCGGGTGGTGACGGATACCAGTGCCGACGTTTCCTGACTCGTCATGGCCGGGCTTGTCCTGGCTTGTCCCGGTTCGGATCGTGGACGCCCGGCACAAGAGCCTGCCCCGGACTTGATCCGGGGCCGGGCATGACAGGTCGAGAATCGGCGAGGTTGGTATGATACCGAGGGCAGCGTCGTTGCGCGGCGCCCCAAGAACGCGCGCTCAGTTCGGCAGACGCGTCTTCGGATTGGCCGGGAAATCCGCGTTGACGGTGGTGCCGCGCAGCAGGTCGTCGGCCATCTGCAGCGCCTTGTCGTCCTTCGGATCGGGCGGCACATAGGACTGGGACCCGGTCTCCTCCTGGCCTTGGGCCTTGAGATGTCCGCGTAGCGTCGACTCGGCGACCGAGTCGGTCCGGCCCTTGAGATTCTCCGGCACGTCCTGCAGGACCTGGATGTCGGGCGTGATGCCCTTGGCCTGAATCGAGCGGCCGGAAGGCGTGAAATATCGCGCCGTGGTCAGACGCAACGCACCCTTGCCCGCGCCGAGCGGGATGATGGTCTGCACCGAGCCCTTGCCGAACGAACGCGTGCCCAGCACGGTGGCGCGCTTGTGGTCCTGCAATGCCCCGGCCACGATCTCCGAAGCCGACGCCGACCCGCCGTTGATCAGCACGATGAGCGGCTTGCCCTTGGTGAGGTCGCCGCGGCTCGCGTTGGCATAGAACCGCTGACTCTCATCGGGATTGCGGCCGCGCGTCGACACGATCTCGCCGCGCTCGATGAAGGCATTGGAGACGGCAATGGCCTGATCGAGCAGGCCGCCCGGGTTGTTGCGCAGATCGAGGACGTAGCCTTTGAGCTTGTCCGCCGGAATCTGCTTGGACAGCTCGCTGATCGCTCGCTTCAATCCCTCGCTCGTTTGCTCGTTGAACTGGGTGATCCGGATGTAGCCGACGTCGTCGCCTTCGCCGTGGAAGCGCACCGAGCGCACATGGATGGTCTCGCGGGTCAGCGTCACCTCGATCGGCTTGTCCTGACCCTTGCGGACGATGGTGAGCCGGATCTTGGAATTGATCGCCCCGCGCATCTTGGTCACGGCCTGGCTCAGGGTCAGGCCCTGGACCGCCTCGTCGTCGAGCTTGGTGATGATGTCGCCGGCGAGAATGCCGGCCTTCGCCGCAGGCGTGTCGTCGATCGGGGCAACCACCTTGATCAGACCGTCCTCCATGGTGACCTCGATGCCGAGGCCGCCGAACTCGCCGTGGGTCTCCACCTGCATTTCGCGAAAGCCGTTCGGATCCATGTAGCTCGAATGCGGGTCGAGCCCGCCGAGCATGCCATTGATGGCATTTTGGATGAGCTTGGTATCGTCGGGTTTTTCCACGTAATCCGCCCGTACCCGCTCGAATACGTCGCCGAACAGGCTGAGCTGCCGATAGATATCCTCCATGGCGGCGGCATTGGCAGCGCTGCCGGTCACCGCGAGCCGCGGCTGCGTGGCCAGCAAAGCCAGCGCCGCGCCTGTGGTCGCGCCGAGCAGAACGAGGGAAATCTTGCGCATTTCAACACCTTTCATCTCTAGCGCCGCCCATGCCCGAGCCGACGGCGGCTTCCTCAAGGGTCGAGGGCCGCACCGGCCGTCCGCTCGCGGCGGAGCTTCAGATTCGGCGCTGGCTCGCGGGAGCTTCGGCCTCAATCGGCCGAGCTCAGCAGAGGCTATTCCGTTGCGCGAGCCTGCGATGATAGCCAGCGCCGGCGTCTGCGATCAAGCGCGGTCGTCACCTCGAACCGCAAGAAGGGCCATGCCCCCGCTACGCAATTTGTCGCAGCTTGGCGGGCGAGCTCACGAAGGAGAGTATTCGCCGACTTTGGGGCGTTGAAGCTGCAGGACCGGCAATCGAGGCGCGGCATCGCGTCTGCCGCCATTAGCATTACCGACAAATTTCGGGATGGTTTTAAGGGTTTGACCCGGCTCGTTGCGCTAGATTCGTTCGGGATTGAAACGTCCCGCGAGGAGCCGCACGAGATGTCTCGCCGCCGACCGTTCGCTGTCTTGACCGCTGCCGCCGGCCTTTCGGGCTTGGTGGTGCCCTCGGCTTCGGCCGGATGCGGAGGCTGGGGGTGTCAAATGGCCTGCGAAGCGCCGGCGTTCTTCGCGCCGCCGGCCGCTCATGCGCCGGTCGTTCCGTGCGCGGCCCCGCTCTACCCGCTGCAACCGGCCTATCGGGTCGAGCAGGGGCCGATCTATAATGTCGTGGTCGTGCCGTACGAAGAACCGCGCCTGCGGTTCGTCTACCTGCCGCCTCGCTTTTCTGCCGACTGCGCTTGCTATCGTTGACGCGAGCCGGAGCCGGGGGACCTCAGCCAGGCGCGGCTCCCGACAGGCGCGTGCTCGCGATGTGGAGCGCGATCGCGGCGGCATTCGAAACATTCAGGCTCCTGATCCGGCCCGGCAGGACGAGCTTTGCGAGAGCGTCGCAGGTCGTTCGCGTCAATTGCCGCAGGCCCTTGCCTTCAGCGCCTAGAACCAGGGCCAGCGGAAGCCTGAGCGGCGCGGCGGAAAGGTCGAGCTCGGTTTCACTGTCGAGCCCCACGATCAGGAAGCCGCGCGCCTTGAGCGCCTCCAGCCCCCGCGCCAGATTGGGGATGACGACGATCGGCACATGCTCGAGCGCGCCGGAAGCGGATTTGGCAAGAACCCCCGTGGCCTCGGGACTGTGGCGCGAGGTGGTGACCAGCGCGGTCACGGCAAAAGCTGCGGCCGAGCGCAGGATCGCGCCCACGTTATGAGGATCCGTGATCTGGTCGAGCACCAGGACGATGCCCTCGGGGTTCAGTTCCTCGATCGCGGGTGCCGGTAGGGGGTCGGCCTCCGCCAGGATCCCCTGGTGCACGGCATCGGCAGGCACATGAGCCAGGAATTGCTCGGGCCGCACGACCTCCGGTTCGACCGGCAAGGCGGCTCCGCTCTCCCGGAGCCGCCGTAGGGCATTTTCGGTGACGACGATCTTGCGGATGCGGCGGTTCGGGTTCTCGAGGGCGGCCCTGACCGAATGCCAGCCGTAAAGCAGCACGCGCTCGATATTGGTTGCCAAGTACCGCCTGGATTTCGCAGAAGGTCCCGCTTGCCGTCCTTTGGCTCGCGCATGGCGATCCGAGCTGCGGGGGCGTGCTCCGGCCCGTCGCGGGTCCCATGTCGTTCGGGGCATTGGGGTTCTTGTCATAAGGGTTCGGCTTTGGCAATCTGAGCCGTCCAGACTCGGCATGTGACCCGCTCGCCACGCAAGGACGGGCGAAGGTTGGGTTTTTCCGGTTGACAGCGCGTGGACGGCTCCCCATAAACACCGCCCACGGGAATCCCTGCACGTCGGCGGGGCCTTTTCGTGCGCCATCATCCTCAGCAACGCGCGGATCGATCCGGAGGGGTGCCCGAGTGGTTAAAGGGGACGGACTGTAAATCCGTTGGCTCAGCCTACGTTGGTTCGAATCCAACCCCCTCCACCAAACCACCCCCGAGGCTTGCGGGTGTAGCTCAATGGTAGAGCAGCAGCCTTCCAAGCTGACGACGGGGGTTCGATTCCCCTCACCCGCTCCATTGCGGACGATAGACGACAGAGAACGGACGACGGATGCAGATGACACGTGACGAGCAGCTTGCGGCGGGCCACCCGTCCGACCTCTGTCGTCCCTCCGCTGTCGTCCGCGATTAACAGAGAGCGACGCTCATGGCCAAAGAGAAATTCGCGCGGACGAAGCCGCATTGCAACATCGGGACGATTGGTCACGTTGACCATGGCAAGACGACGCTGACGGCGGCGATCACCAAGGTATTGGCGGAGCAGGGCAAG
>Ga0153941_1000386_pt1 | contig 19528 bp, 19 predicted proteins | sample TSNJ025MetaG_FD_104733 | JGI IMG/M metagenome (GOLD analysis project Ga0153941, IMG submission 104733) | Attine ant fungus gardens microbial communities from New Jersey, USA - TSNJ025 MetaG | ecosystem: Host-associated > Fungi > Mycelium > Unclassified | place: USA: New Jersey, Brendan T. Byrne...
TCTCCCACCGTTCTTCTGAATTATTCAATATGGGTTTCTCTCATTAACAGATATAATCTGTATAATGAAAGTGTCCCATTTGGAATCTTTCAGGGTTGCATTGCTGTTCATTTGTCAAGGTTCTGTGTTGCTGCTCGTTCAGTGGCAACTTTGATATAATATCACAGCATTTTTGCTTTGTCAACAACTTATTCCATTTTTTTATCAAATCAGTTTTAAGTGTGTATTTTACCTGTATTACGTCTGCGGAAAACAACTATTTAATGTCAGCCACCATATTGTCTCACTGGAGATACACAGACCTAATTTTTCCTGTAGTAATCTTGACCTTCTATTATCTGCAAAGAAATGACAATAAGGAGTAAATCCTGATTCCTTAATCCGATTAATGATATATGCTTCCAGCGCTTCACCTAACCCCTGTCCTCTATACCCCTCTTCAACATAAAGCATTCCCATACTTCCATCATCGTGAATCCCTGCAAAACCTGCCAGTTGTCCATGAAAGAAGGCACCGCACATATTACCTGTCCGCAGACGCTCTTTCATGTAATCTGCACTTAACCCAACATGTTCCACTGCATAATGGCTGCATATATAAGATAAATGCGATTCGTCAAGGATATGGATATCTTTATATTTAACCGGCAGCATTTCCTGTCTGGTATAACATGCCTGGTAACAACAGCTTTGTATTTGTATCTCACAACGTTCTGCAATCAAATTAATTAAAAATTCCTGGGAGACTACTGCCTGCCCGGCATCATCCGGCATCAGGCCAAGCAGATTGTCTGCAAATTCCGAATTCTCTATCGAAATCTGACAGGTACGGCTTTTATGATCATACAGTAATATATTGTTGTTTTGCGCATACAGAATTTCTCCGTGTCCCCGGCGTAATGTTTCGATCATGTGAATATAATTTCTCTTTTTATGCAGCAGAAGATTAATCAGGTCTTCTTTCTTCTTATATTTATTGTATAAATCAGGTCTTCTTACGGCAGTTCTTTCTTTTGCCTTTTGATGACGCCATTTTGAAATATTTTTGTGATTTCCTGACAGCAAAACCTCGGGTACCTGTTTATTCTTCCAGATTTCCGGTCTTGTGTACTGAGGATATTCCAGCAAATCATTATGAAAGCTTTCTGATTCTTTGGAGAAATCATTATGCAGAACTCCCGGTACCAGTCTGGAAATTGCATCTATCATGACCATAGCAGGTAATTCTCCTCCGGTAAGGACGTAATCACCAATTGAAATATAATCTGTTACTATTTCTTCCAGAACACGTTCATCAATCCCTTCATAATGACCGCAGAGGAAAATCAGGTTTTCTTCACCGGATAGTTCCTCTGCCGCTTTTTGTGTAAATGGAATTCCCTGGGGCGTAACATAGATGGTTCTCGTTCTTCCGTTACATTTATCCATGACTGCCTGATACGCATCATAAATAGGCTGTGCCTGCATAAGCATACCGGCACCGCCTCCGTATGGATAGTCATCAGCTTTTCCATGTTTGTCGTTTGTATAGTCGCGGATATTCACTCCCTGTATGGAAATATTTCCCTGGCTCACCGCCCGTCCCAGAATACTGGTATGCAGACCCTGAATTACCATATCAGGAAACAAGGATAGTATATAAAAATTCATTCCAACAGTCCTTCCAGTATATGCACCATCATTTCTCCGGCTTTCATATCAACCGAAAGAATACATTGTTTGATGGCAGGCAACAACAGCTCTCTTCCATCCAAAAGAGAAATCGCATATACATCATTGGCACCGGTTTCTATTACATCCTTAAGCATACCAATCTCCACACCCGCTGCATCTATGATTCGAAGACCGATTAAATCAGCGATAAAATATTCATCCTTATTTAACCGTACTGCGTTTTCTCTTGTCACATAAAGATTTTTCTTCTTATATCTTTCTATCATTTCAATGGAATCATATCCCTTGAATTTTAAGATTACCAATTGCTTAAAAAATTTAACCGATTCTATTTCCATGGTTTGTTTTTCATTACCGGTATCAAGGATGATTTCCTTAAGCTTCTGAAATCTTTTTACATCATCTGTTACAGGAAATACTTTTACCTCACCCTTCAACCCATGTGTGGCTGTAATGACACCAACCCGAAGCAGTTCTTCCATGGAATTCTTTTTTTCCATAATTACACCCCTTGTCCGCTCAAGTTCAGCTTGCTGAACATGCTCAGCCCCCTGAGTTTGCTCAGCCCCCTGAACATGCTCAGTCCCCTGAGCAAACTCAGCAAGCTGAGCAAACTCAGCAAGCTGAGCGAGCGGACATCGATTCAATATTTGAAAGTGACCTTCAAAATACAAGATGGAGAAACATGCAGCGCATATTTCTCCGTTTTTTCAGACGATTTCCACATCAACTCTCGTATTGTCTTTGGATGAGGCTGCCTTAACCACAGAGCGGATTGCCTTTGCAATTCTTCCCTGTTTGCCGATTACCTTACCCATATCGGCTGCGGCCACATGAAGTTCCACGATGACATTTTTACCTTCTGTCCTCTCAGTTACTACCACTTCATCCGGATTATCGACAAGCGCTTTTGCAATAACTTCTACTAATTCCTTCATATTCCACCTCCAAAAGCCGCCCTGGCAGACGGATCAACAGAAACTATTTCTCAATACCTGCGATCTTTAAAAGTTTACCCACAACTTCTGTAGGTTGTGCACCGTTTGCCAGCCATTTTTTGGTCAATTCTTCATTGATCTTAAATGTGCTGGGTTCTGTGCCGGGATCATAGGTACCAAGTTCTTCAATAAATCTGCCATCTCTTGGGGAACGGGAATCTGCTACAATGATTCTATAAAAAGGAGCTTTCTTCTGTCCCATCCTTCTTAATCTGATTTTTACCGCCATTTCTTTCACCTCCGTGTTAAAATTTGTTATATGATAAGAACGTAATGTTCATTATCTGCTTATGCTAAAAGGGGAAACCTCCTCCACCCATTCCGGGGAATCCGTTCATCATACCACGCCTCTTTTTGCCTCCGCCCATTTGCTTCATCATCTTCTGGCTTTGTTCAAACTGTTTAATAAAGCGGTTTACTTCACTGATGTCAAGCCCGCAGCCTCTGGCAATACGGTGTTTTCTCCTGGGATTTAATAACTTTGGATTTCTTCTTTCTTCTATGGTCATGGACAGTACAATAGCTTCCATATGAGCCATCTGCTTTTCATCCGCCATGGCTTCCAGATCTTGTCCTTTTATCCCCATCCCCGGCATCATGCTCAGGATACTGGCTATACCGCCCATATTCCGCATCTGTTTCATGCTTTCCAGATAGTCTTCAAAATCAAACTTTCCTTTTTTCATCCGGCCGGCCATTTCACGGCTCTTGTCTTCGTCCAGATCCAGGTTTGCCTGTGCCTTGTCGATCAGCGACAATACATCACCCATTCCCAGTATTCTGCCGGCCATGCGGTCAGGATAAAACTGTTCCATATCGGAAAGCTTCTCTCCCATACCAATATATAAAATCGGTCTTCCGGTAACTGCTTTAATAGAAAGCGCCGCACCACCCCGTGTATCACCGTCCAGCTTTGTCAGAACCACGCCATCGATACCGACCTTTTCGTCAAATTCCCTGGCTACATTAACCGCATCCTGTCCGGTCATGGCATCTACCACCAAAAGTGTCTGATGTACTGTAACGTTTTCCTTTATCTCCTGCAGTTCCTTCATCATATCTTCGTCAATATGCAGACGTCCTGCGGTATCCAGTATCACTACATTATGACCGTTTTCCTCCGCATAAGCATATGCTTCTCTTGCAATTACCGCCGGACTGTGGTCCGTGCCCATGGAAAATACATCCACTTCCTGCTTCCTGCCATTAATCTGCAGCTGTTCAATTGCTGCCGGACGGTATATGTCACAGGCTGCCAGAAGTGACTTTTTCCCTTTCAGCTTCAGCTTGCCGGCGATTTTGGCCGTTGCGGTGGTCTTACCTGCACCCTGTAGTCCGGCCATCATGATTACTGTAATGGATTTACCCGGCTGCATGGCAATTTCAGTGGTCTCGCTGCCCATAAGGGCAACCATTTCTTCATTAACAATCTTGATTACCATTTGCCCCGGATTCAATCCATTCATTACATCCTGACCAACGGCACGTTCTTCCACCGATTTGACAAACTGCTTAACCACCCGGAAATTAACATCCGCTTCCAGAAGCGCCATTTTCACTTCCTTTAATGCAAGCTTGACATCGGCTTCTGTTAATCTGCCTTTGCTTCTCAGATTTTTAAATACATTCTGCAGTTTATCCGTTAAACTCTCAAATGCCATTTACTTTCCTACCATTCTTCCAATAATTCCTGCGCCAGATTCCTGATTCGATTCATTTTATCAGGAACCTGTTCTGTTCCTGCTTCTGTCAGTGTGACTATTTCTCTCACTGTTTCCCTGGCATTCATAAATTTCTGCACCAGCTTGAGTTTGTCCTCATAGTCCATAAGGATCTTGTCACACCTTTTTATCATATCATGCACACCCTGTCTGCTGATTCCCTGCTGCTGTGCAATTTCTGAAAGAGACATGTCATGACAGACCGCGTCTTCATAAATATTCCTTTGATGCTCTGTCAAAAGCTCCCCATAAAAATCATATAATAATGTCTGTCTGAATATCTTTTCCAAAATCCACCATACCAGTTCTCTGCAGTCCAGAATACAAAATAACAATGACACCTTGGTTATCATACTATACCGGATATCAGGTGTCAAGTATTTTCTCTTTACAGATTGTATTTTGTGTTTCTATTTACCTCTTTTTATATTTATTTCATTTGTTTTCTATGTTGTATAGTGATACAATAGCTTAAATACATATACAAAAGACAAAAATATGTACCGGGGGTATATATGCAATACACATTATATGAATTATGCTGGCTATTTCTCTTTTACTCTTTTGTTGGCTGGATCATTGAGACGGTATATGCCGGATTTAAGAAAAAGCGTTTTATTAATCGGGGAATCCTGAACGGTCCTGTATGTATCATTTATGGAATCAGTGCTGTTATTATTACTGTGGTATTAAATGATCTGACTGATAACCTGCTTTTTCTGTTTCTTGGAAGTGCCATCATAGCCACCACTACAGAATGGATCGTTGGGCATGTGCTGGAAAGGATCAACCAGCAGAGATGGTGGGATTATTCTAATAAGAAGTGGAATCTGAACGGTTATGTATGTCTTGAATACTCTGTTATATGGGGTATTTCAGGTATGCTTGGTGCGAAGTATCTGAATGGTATACTTATTGACGGATATCATTTAATCCCTCAGAATATCATGCATCTTATAATCTGGATTCTTATGGGACTGTCAGTATTTGATCTGGTCAGTTCACTGGCTGTCATCCTGAAAATAACAAAGGGCCGCACTTTTTTCCACGAATGGAATCACCAGGCGGTAATCATTACCATCCGCATCGGCCGCTGGCTGGTAAAACATCTGGGAAAACGAGTGACCAATGCATATCCAAGTGCTGCTATACCTGCAACAGAAAAGGAACATGGCAAAAGCACCATTTTTGCGAAGGGATGCTGTTTTTACAAATTATTCTGGCTCTTTTTAATCGGTGCTTTTCTGGGAGCTGTGGTAGAAATTATATTTTGCAAGATTACAATAGGTATATGGATAAGCCGCAGCAGTCTGGTATGGGGGCAATTCAGCATTGTCTGGGGACTTGGGATCGCACTGATTACAGGGCTGATTTATCAGTATAAGGACAGCTCCGATCGTTTCCTGTTCCTGGTTGGTACGTTTCTGGGAGGGGCTTTTGAGTATCTGTGCAGTGTTTTTACGGAACTTGTATTCGGTACAGTCTTTTGGGATTATAGTGGGATACCCTTTAATCTTGGCGGACGGATCAATCTGCTTTACTGCTTTTTCTGGGGGATTGCCGCAGTAGTCTGGTTCAAAGTTCTATATCCGAAGATCTCGAACCTGATTGAGAAGCTTCCAAAGAAATCGGGTACAGTCATAACCTGGTTACTTATTGTATTCATGGTTGTTAACATGTTTGCATCAACCTCGGCATTGTACCGTTACAGCCAGAGAAACGTTGGCATATCTGCCGGCAATACTTATGAAGCATTGATAGATGAACGGTTCCCTGATGAAAAAATGAACAGCATCTATCCCAATGCAAAAATGAAATAAGCTTTACAGTTTTTCACTAAAATAACTTTTATATCCTTCACCATATATTTCCGAAGCACTTGTAACGATCATAAAGGCCATGGCATCTTCTTCTCTTACTATGGCCTCCACTTTATGGGACATCTGCTTTTTTACAACACAGAATATAACTTTTTTTTCTTTACCGCTGTAAGCACCTGTCCCCTTTATATACGTGGCTCCAATATTAATCTCATCCAGAATCCTTTTCGTGATCACTTCCGAAGCATCACTGATAATATAAATCAGTTTTGCGCCATCCCGTCCGTATAATACCATATCCAATACAAAAGAAGTTACCCCTACAGTAATTCCCGCGTATAAGGCTTTGTCTATATCCCTGAATACAATGGCGGAACAGGCGACAATAACGGCGTCCAGTAAAAGAAACAGTGCACCTGTCTTCAGATGGGGAAATCTAAGGCGCAGCAATTTTACGATAATGTCCGTACCGCCGGTGGTACTGCCGGCTTTAAAGATCCATCCAAGGGCAGCAGCCATCAGACATCCGCCTGCAAGGGCAGCAAGAAGGGGATCCGTTGTCACTGCCGGAAAAGTTGACAGCATATTGGTCAATACTGATGAAAGCGCCGTACAATATATAGTGGATATAATAAACCGAAGACCAAATTTCCAGGTCCCCAGTATTAAAATGGGCAGGTTGATAATCAGTATCCAGGTACCTGTCTCCAATCCTGTAAGTCTGTTGAAAATAATTGCCACACCTGTTACACCACCCGGTGCAAGTGAATTGGGATCCAAAAACAAGCTTACAGCCACCGCATAGACCGCACAGGATACTGTTATGATCAAATAATTGATGAATCTTTCTTTATAAGACTTATTCCCTTTGGTTTGATTTGACATATACATTCCTCCTGTGTATTATTATTCCTTATATTATATGAAAAATCCGTATATTATGATATAGTTCTTCTATCATAATATACGGATTTTTATCATGGTATGTGGATTCTTTGTTATAGATCAGTGTCGCGAATTGCTTTTCGTTATATGTTTGTACGTACTGCTCTTGGTTTATAGCCGCCTTCTTCCAGAGCGGCAATAATCTGCTGCTTATGATCTGATCCAAAAGCCTCCATGGTTATACGCAGTTCCACAGCCGCATTACGGTTGGTAGAAACAAACTGGTTATGCTCCAGCTTGATAACATTTCCGTTCTTTTGTGCAATGACTCCTGATACTCTGTGTAATTCTCCCGGTTTATCAGGCAGCAGTACGGATACTGTAAAAATCCTGTCGCGGAATATCAGACCCTGCTGAACTACACTTGACATGGTGATGATATCCATATTTCCGCCGCTTAAGATTACAGCCACTCTTTTATTTTCCAGCTGCATATGTTTTAGGGCTGCGACTGTCAGCAATCCTGAATTTTCCACTATCATTTTATGGTTTTCAACCATATCCAGAAATGCGCCAACAAGTTCTTCGTCTTTCACGGTAATGATTTCGTCAATATTGGACTGGATATAGGGGAAAAGCTTTTCACCCGGCGTTTTTACAGCAGTTCCGTCAGCAATCGTACTGATGGAGGGCAGCGTGGTGACCTTGCCGGCTTCCAGGGAAACCTGCATACAATTTGCCCCTTCCGGCTCCACACCAATCACCTTGATCTTGGGATTCAAAAGCTTTGCCAGTACGGAAACCCCAGCAGCCAGTCCGCCTCCGCCTATGGGCACCAGGATATATTCAATAAGAGGCATCTCTTTAAAGATTTCCATGGCAATGGTTCCCTGTCCTGTTGCAACTGTCAGGTCATCAAAAGGATGAATAAAGGTATAGCCATGTTCATCGGCAAGTTCATATGCTTTGGTACAGGCTTCATCATACAGATCACCATACAGCATCACTTCAGCGCCATAGCTTTTCGTGCGGTTGACCTTCATAAGCGGTGTTACCGTAGGCATAACGATGGTTGACTTAGCCCCATAGCATTTTGCCGCATAGGCAACACCCTGGGCATGGTTGCCTGCCGAAGCAGTAATCAGACCTTTCCTGCGTTCCTCGTCTGTCAGGGTACTCATCTTGTAGTATGCGCCTCTCACCTTATATGCACCGGTAAACTGCATATTTTCCGGTTTTAAATATACTTCATTTCCTGTCTGTCTGCTCAGGGAGTCGCTGTAAACCAGCTTTGTTTCCAGAGTGACTTTTTTTACAACTTCAGATGCTTCTTCGAATTTCTGAAGTGTCAGCATTTGTTCATTCATTTTATACCCCATCTCCGCTTCATAATCAGCGGCGTTTAATCAATATTAAACAGTGCGTTAACAAAGTCATCTGAATTAAATTTCTGCAGATCCTCTATTGTTTCACCTACACCAATATATTTCACCGGTACATTCAGCTCAGACTGGATTGCCACAGCGATACCGCCCTTTGCCGTTCCGTCCATTTTCGTCAGTATGATGCCTGTCAGGTCTGCCACTTCGCCAAATTCCCGCGCCTGTACCAGGGCATTCTGACCTGTGGTTCCATCCAGGACGATCAGATTCTCACGATGAACGCCTTCAAATTCCCTGTCAATAATGCGGTTCATCTTTTTTAATTCTTCCATAAGATTTTTCTTGTTATGCAGCCGGCCGGCAGTATCTATGAGTAATACGTCTGCCTTTCTGGCCTTCGCTGCATTTACCGCGTCAAAAACCACACTTGCAGGATCCGTTCCTTCTTTTCCGCCGATCATTTCCACATCTGCCCGTCTGGCCCATTCTGCCAGCTGCTCTCCTGCAGCCGCCCGAAAGGTATCTGCTGCGGCAATCAATACTTTTCTTCCTTTGTCTTTTAGTATTCCTGCCAGCTTGCCAACGGAGGTCGTCTTACCCACACCGTTCACGCCGATGACCATGATGATTGACTGCTTATCTTCAAAATCATATGCTGTTTCATTCACCTTCATTTGTTCTTTAATGCCCTCAATTAATAACTGCTTGCACTCGCCCGGTTCCTTCAGGTGACGTTCCTTTATCTGCGCTTTCAATCTTTCCACAATGGCTGTGGTAGCGTTTACGCCGATATCCCCCATAATCAGGATCTCTTCCAGCTCTTCATAAAAATCTTCATCAATGGCAGAAAATCCGCTGAAAAGAGAATCAATTCCCGAGACAATATTATTTCTTGTTTTTGATAACCCGGCTTTTAACCGGGAAAAAAAGCCTTTCTTTCCTTCACTCATACTTGCTCCCTTGCTGGTTAAATAAAATCAGTTATCAATCTTCCAGATCCTTATCAATCAGGTTCACACTGACCAATGTAGACACACCTTTCTCCTGCATGGTAATTCCATAAAGCCGGTCTACCTGTTCCATGGTTCCGCGTCTGTGTGTAATCACTATAAACTGTGTATTTCTAGTGAGTTTATGTAAATATTTTGCAAAACGTCCTACATTGGACTCATCCAGCGCCGCTTCAATCTCGTCCAGCAGGCAAAAGGGTGACGGCTTCAGATTCTGGATGGCAAATAGTAAGGCAATAGCCGCCAGGGCCTTCTCACCACCGGAAAGCTGCATCATATTCTGCAGCTTTTTACCGGGCGGCTGGGCTATGATGCGGATACCTGCTTCCAGTATATCTTCCTCCTCCATCAACTCCAGAGTACCTTTACCGCCGCCGAACAATTCTTTGAATACCTTGTCAAATTCCCTGCTGATCTCTGCAAATTTCTCCTGAAACTGCTTCCTCATGGCAGTATCCAACTCTTCAATGATTCCTTCCAGTGTTTTTTCCGCATCCACCAGATCATCATGCTGGGTTTTCATAAAAGTATATCTTTCCATGAGATTCTTATAATCTTCAATGGCATTTACATTCACATCTCCCAGTTTTTTGATCTGATCCTTCAGAGAAGATATTTCCCTTTTCATAGCCGGCAGATCTGTCATAGATTCATCTCTTATGGAGGTTGCGTCACTTAATGTGATTTCATATTCATCCCACATATAATTGATCTGTGTTTCCATGGCGTCCTCTAACCGCTCTTTTTGTGATTGTAAACGGTATACTTCTTTATCCAGTGATGTCATACGTTCTGACATTTCTTCCCTGGCCCGGAAAAAATTCTTCTGGTTTGCCGCAAGCTCTTCCTTACGAATAATGTCTTTCTTAAGTTTGGTTTCTGCCTCTGTCTGCTCATGATGGGATGCCGCTATGGTCTTTTCGATTGTAAGGATGTCGGCTTTCTTCCGCTCAGCTTCCTCCACATTTTGCTGCAATGCCTGGCTGATTTCCGCAAGCTCCTGTTCAAAACGGCTTACTTCACCATTAATACGGTCAACGTTTGACTGATGGAACTTCTGGGTCTGAAACATTCTTTCCACCTTCAGCTCCCACTCTGAGACTCCTGCCGAAGCTTCTGATTCCTCTTTACGTTTACCTTCCAGTATCTTCTGAAATTCAGATATCCTGGCTTGTGTCTCATTTTCCAATATTTCATTGGCTTCCAGTTCCTTCTGAATATCTTCTTTTCCGCTTTTTATTTCCAGAATCTGTTCCGCAATCTCTTTTTCTTCTCTCTGCATGGACTGGAAGCTTTCTTCCTCTTCTTCCATACGATCCCTTGACTGACTGATATTCAGCCTGGTTGTATTCTGGGCAATTGATTTACTCTGCAGCTGCGCTTTCAGCACTTCCAGCTCCATACGAAGCTTATTACGCTTAGACTTCGTATCTACAATTTCCTGATTGGTTTCATCAATGATCTGCAGTTGGGCTTTTGTCTTATTTTTAAGCTCTTCCATTTCCCTGCGGCGGCTCAGAAGATTACTGTTATTCTTAAAAGCTCCGCCGCTGATCGCTCCGCCGGGAACCAATAATTCGCCATCCAGGGTAACCATCCGTATCCCATATCCATATTTACGGGCAATCTCTACGGCATGGTCCACATTGTCCACCACTACAATACGTCCCAGCATGGATTTTGCCACATTTATATATTTATCGTCAATCTGTACCAATTCATGAGCCAGACCAATCACTCCCGGTTCATCCAGGGATTTTTTCTGGTTGAATTCCTGGGGATGGGTAATGCTGGTAAGAGGTAAAAAGGTTGCACGTCCCAGACGGTTTGTCTTTAAATACTGTATCATTTTCTTGGCTGTATCTTCACGATCCGTTACGATATTCTGGATATTGCCGCCAAGTGCAGTCTCAATTGCGGTTTCATATTTCTTCTCTACTTTAATAATATCCGCAACAACACCAATAATTCCTTTTTCCTTTTCTTTTTGTTCCATTACTTTTTTGACGCTGCCGCCGTATCCTTCATACCGTTCCGTCAGATCTGACAAGGCTTCCAGCCTGGATTTTTCCTGATGGTATTTCGTCTGTGCCTCACGTAGTCTGGCATCACCGGCAATCAGGATTTCCCGGATACCTTTGATTTCTTTATCTGTGGTAATTTCCTTTTTCTTTATCTCTATCAGCTCGTTGCTGATCGTCGCAAACTCTTCTTCCAGCTTCTTGATATTCTCTTCCCTGACTGCTTCATCTGATTTTGCACGCAGCAGACGGGAATTTAATTCTGCTCTCCGGATATTGATCTGCTCCATCATGGTATCCAAACGTCCCAGTCTGGACTTTATTGTGGCACGCTGGTTCAGTTCACCGATGATCGTGTTTTTCCCGGTCTCTATATGATTATTAAGTTCTGTTATCTTTTCCTGAATATCCTGAAGCATCCTCCTGGCATCATCACGAACATTTACCAGCTCTTTCAGCTCGTTATCTATTTGCGCTTTATCTGACAGAATCTTATCCCGGTCTGTCTGTTTTGATTGGATTTCAGTCTGTACGGTACTGCGGCGGTTATTCAGATGGGTCTCGCTTCCTCTGGCAGAATTGATTTGTTCCTTTAATACATTAATCTCGCCCTCCAGCTTACCACGCATTAGTCCGGTGTCATTGAGATTATTCCTGGTCTCGTCAATCGCTGCGGTCAGGACCTCCACTTCTGTTTGAATATGTTCATATTCTTCTTTGATGTTTTCATATTGCTTACGGGATTCTTTCAGATCGCCATCAGCAATCCCATATTTTTCTTCCACCGTCCTGAGTTGTTCCTTCAGCCTGTTATTCTCAAGCAAGAATACATTAACATCCAAAGTCTTCAGGTCTTCTTTTTTCTTCAGATAGACTTTCGCTGTTTCGGACTGCTTTTCCAGAGGACCTGTCTGCTTCTCCAATTCCGATAAAATATCCTTTACACGGACCAGATTTTGCTTCTCATTCTCCAGTTTATGCTGGGCAGCAGCTTTTCTGCGTTTAAATTTGACGATACCGGCTGCTTCATCAAAAAGTTCTCTTCTCTCTTCGGGTTTTCCGCTCAGGATTTTGTCAATCTGTCCCTGACCGATAATGGAATATCCTTCCTTACCGATTCCTGTATCATAAAATAATTCATTGATATCCTTCAGTCTGCATGGGGTACCATTAATCAGATATTCACTTTCTCCGGAACGGTAGATTCTTCTGGCCACTGTCACTTCATCAAATTCAATGGACAGCTGGTGGTCTGAATTATCCAGGGTTATAGCCACGTAAGCATAACTAAGCGGCTTTCTGGTCTCTGTTCCCGAGAAAATGATATCCTGCATGTTGGATCCACGAAGCTGTTTTACACGCTGCTCGCCCAAAACCCAACGTACAGCATCCGCCACGTTACTTTTACCGCTTCCATTTGGTCCCACAATTCCGGTGATTCCATTATGAAACTTGAATGTTATCTTATTGGCAAATGACTTGAAGCCTTGTACTTCAATACTCTTCAGATACATAAATCCTCCCGCTCACGAAGCATCATCAGGGCTTGATATGCCGCCTGTTGTTCCGCTGCCTTTTTTGTTCTCCCTGAACCTTTCCCTATCATTACGGCGTCCATCAAAACTTCCACACTGAAGGTCTTATTATGCTCAGGTCCGGCTTCTTCTACCAGTACATATTGAAAATCCTTCTTCCACTTTCCCTGTATCAATTCCTGCAGATTGGTCTTGCTGTCATAAAATAATTGCTTGGTCTCCAGATCAGACAGGATAAAACGGTTAATAAAGTCTTTGGCTGCTTCCATTCCGCCATCCAGATATATTGCTCCAATCATTGCTTCCATAGCATCTGAAGTAATGGATTCACGCTGTCTGCCGCCGGTACATTTCTCGCCTTTACCAAGCAAAAGAAACTCACCCAGTTCTATATTCCTGGCGCAAAATGCAAGTGATGGTTCACATACCATGGAAGCACGCATCTTGGTCAGTTCCCCTTCTGTTATATCCGGATATTTATAAAATAAAAATTCACTGGAAACCAGCTCCAGTACAGCATCGCCTAAAAATTCCACCCGCTCATAATTGGCTGCTCTGTTAATCCGCTGTTCATTGGTATAGGAACTGTGTGTGACAGCCTGTTTTAACAGCTGCTTGTCCCTGAATTGATATCCAATCCTTGCTTCCAGTTCACTTAGTGTATATTCTTTCAATTTACTGTCTCCCGTCCGGCTGTTTGCGTGCTTCTGATACCTGCGTTCAAAAACAAAGTATTCCCGAATGTATACTCACGAACGAAATGATTTACCATGTGCGGCAAATCATTTCGTTCGTGAGTTTGGATTCAGGAATACTTATGCAATCAGGAATTTACACTATTCTTAATCACTTCAACCGCATCTGAAACAGTAACAATCTTTTCCGCTGTTTCTCCCGGAATCTCAACATTAAATTCTTCTTCGATTGCCATAATGATCTGGAATACATCCAGGGAATCAGCTCCCAGATCATCTACAAAAGTAGTATCCATACCAATTTCTCCGGGATCCACATTCAATACTTCCGCTATTACCTTTTTTAATTTTTCCAGTTCCATACCTGTTCCTTCTTTCTTAATACTTATTTTTCTATTATTAATTTTTCCTTTATTTTTTCATTTATTTTTTGTTCTTTAAATAATATGCATTGTAAAATGGAATTCTTGATTTCAATGGACTTACTGCTTCCATGTGTTTTGACTACCAGTCCCTTTAACCCTAATAATGGCGCTCCGCCATGGGATTCGGTACTAAAAGTCTTCAGCGTTTCCTTCAGCGCGGGCTTTACCAAAAGTGCCCCGATTTTGCTGCGTAATGATCCCATCATACCTTCTTTTACCATATGAATCAAGGTTCCCCCCACACCTTCATATAACTTGAGGATTACATTACCCACAAAGGCTTCACAGACGATCACATCTGCCGCACCTGCCGGAATATCCCTGGCTTCCACACTGCCGATAAAGTTAATATCCTTACAGCCTTTTAACAAGGGAAAGGTTTCCTTAACCAGCGCATTTCCCTTTTCTTCTTCGGCGCCAATATTCACAATACCTACCCTGGGGTTCTTAATGCCCACAACACTTTCCATATATACACTTCCCATTTTCGCAAACTGCAGTAAATGAGAAGGTCTGGCATCTACATTCGCACCGCAGTCTATCAGCAGGCTGACACCCTTTGCTGTGGGAAGAAGCGGCGCCAGGGGCGGTCGTTCCACGCCTTTTATGCGGCCGATGATCACATGACCGCCAACCAGTACCGCGCCGGTACTCCCGGCAGATACAAAGGCATCACAGGTACCATCCTTAACCATATACAGACATTTTACTATGGAAGAATCTTTCTTCCCCCGAATCGCTGCAACCGGAGGTTCTGCTGTATCAATCACTTCCGATGCATGAACTACTTCAAGTCTTGCAGAATCATATGTATACTTCTGCAATTCTTTTCTAATGACATCTTCCTTACCTGTAAGAAAGACTTTTACTCTTTTATCATCATTTACGGCATCTACCGCACCCTTCACAATTTCAGCCGGGGCATTGTCTCCCCCCATGGCATCCACTGCTACATTTACCATCCCTGCCATGCAACACCTTCCTGCCCGCTTTTGCGGTCATAAAATATAATTGTAATATAAGTAATATAAAAATGAATGTTCAGTGCATGAAAATATCTTATCTTACTATACTAAACACATTACTAAAAATCAAGTGAAAATAATAAAAAGAAAAGGCTTCTCCATGGATACCCCGGAAAGCCCTGCTTTTTGTTGAATTATTAATTAATCAACGCTTACAACCTGCTTCTTATTATAAGATCCGCAAGCCTTGCAAACTTTGTGAGGCATCATTAGGGCACCACACTTGCTGCACTTTACTAATGTTGGAGCGCTCATTTTCCAGTTTGCTCTTCTCTTATCTCTTCTACTGCTTGAAGATTTATTCTTGGGACAAATAGACATCGTTACACCTCCTTATCCGTGTTGAAGATATCTTTTATTACTGCCATGCGTGGATCCGGTACAAAAGTATCGCACCCGCATTCCCCTTTATTCAGATCAAACCCGCATACGGGACAAGTCCCTCTGCAGTCTGGTGAACAAAGTATCTTTGCCGGCCAGTTTACCAATATTTCATGATATGCAAAAACCTCTGTGTTCAGCTGATACCCTTCCATGAACGCAATGTCATCATGGAATTCATCAGAAGAAGAATCTTCCTGTCTGTCTGATATTTCCGAAGAAAGCATTCTTTCAAAATGAATCGACAGCTTAGTGGGGATATCCTTCAGACAACGGTCACACCAGGTTTCAAAAACCATCTCCATATTACCATGCGCTTTTACTCTGTTCCTGGCAAGATTCGTAAAAGTAAAATCTATTGTTCCTTTTTCCTGAACAGGATAATCTCCCATTTTGCTCCGGAAGCTTGTCATTTCCAAAGGAACAGCCACATTAGTCACTTTTCCTTTTGTAGTAAAAACATCTGATAAATTCAATAGCATAACTGACTCCATGATTCTTTTTTGCACACTGATTAATTATACATATGCTGTTAATGTTTGTCAATAAAAGATTTTCAACTTTGCAAAAAAACCTTGACAGTAAAATTTTCAGGATATCAGGTGGTCCTTTGCCTTTTTTTCATGCGGTATCTTCTGATCAGTACTTTATTAACCGGACGGAAGTATAAATTTATATATGCTCCAATCAGTATGATATACATGCAGGAATACATCCATAACATGATAATGAGAATGACGGAAAGACTACCGTATATACTATAAGTACCGGTACGGCTGATGTATATGGAGAATCCGCTGGAAAAGATATTCCAGACAACTGCCGAGAAAGCTGCACCTGGTAATTGTTCCTTTAGTTTTAATTTTTTATTTGGTATATATGCATAGATTGCACTGAACAATACAGTAAGCACCAGCCACACAAATAAAAACCTGAAGTTGATCATGAATGATCCAAGCTGATCCAGATGAGGGACTTTTTCTACTATAAATGCAACGATATTATTACCAAATACCATAATGAACAGAGAAATAATTACACCAAGCAGCATTACTACCGTATAAAATGTGGCAACACCCCGTACTACCAGGTAATTTCGTTTCTCCTCCACATTATTGATATCATTCAGACCACGCATCAATGCCAGTATCCCCTTGCCGGCAGACCATACGGTTGCCAGTATTGTAATGGACAGAACCCCGGCAGATGCCCGGAAAACTTCATTTATAAAACTTTCTACCAATCCATCCATGATATCCGGCGTGATTTCAGTAACTGCGTTCACCAGATTTTCTTCCGTTAAAGGCGTGAACGGAAGAACCGTACAAATCATCATCAGCATCGGGCCCATGGACAAAAAGAAAAAAAATGCCGAGCTTGCTGCATGAGCGTTGATATTTTCTTTTTTCATCTTTTCACTGAAATCATGAAATATTATATAAAGCTTTTTTATCACTATTGCTCCTATCTGCCCGCTTTGCTCTCTAAAGCATCTTCAGCGGGCGTGCAAATAAGTCAGGTAAAAGTACCTTATGAATCTTCAGCTTCTGTATATACGGTTTTGATCATACAATTTTCATAGAAAAATATAAGAATTTCTTCTGCACTGTAACCATTGTTCGCCATTGCCCTGGCACCATTCTGTGACATTCCCACGCCGTGGCCATAACCGCCGCCAATCAGGCTGTATCCGGTTACAATCCCTTTCTCTTTTACAGGATTTATAAGGAAGAATCCGCTTGGCAGTATATTTGCGGAAGCAATATTGCTGCCATCCTGGCGTAAAACTTTACTGGTACCATCATTCAGGACATATCTTATATTATGCTCCGATATGATTTTTATAGTATTATTTTCTGCTTCTATCAGCAATTCATCTGCTACGCCGCCGCTGCCCCGGCTGATGATACTGATCTCCAGGATATCTCCCAAATCCTGTACAGGTTTACTTGTATACGCTCCGTTACTTCCCAAAGTAAGCACCAGTTTTGAATTGGCATCATACCGCTTCTGTATGACAGCCAGCATATATTCCTCATCAATTGCTGACACGGTGTAAGTCCAACGATACCAGCCCTCATCTTTTTCAAAATCATCCTCATTAACACTTTGTATGTGGGCGGCAAATGTTTCTTCTGTTTTCATTGCCTCACCTATCAGATTGCTGTCACCGGTATCCTCCTCACCATTTTCAACGGATAACACAGATTCCATGGAGGAAATGCTGATTTCACGGGCTTTCAGATAGTCCATACCTTCCACGTTTCCGGATTTCCACACGTTAATATCACTGCCCAGACCACAGGAGGTTGAATAATAGTAAGTTCCTGCCAGTATATCATTTTCGGTATAAAGCAATTGCCCGAAGGTTGCTTTTGCAGCCTTTGTTGTGGCTTCATGTTCCAGAATATTATTATATACCTGATAACTGGTACTATCATCCACATGCGCTCCATATTGCGGATATCCTGCTTTTAGCATATGGCTGTATGCATAGGTCCGCGCGCAGACTGCCTGCGCTTTTAATGCTTCTTCCGGATAAGAAGCCGGCATCTCGCTGGGAACCACAGAATAAAGATATTCCTCCAACAGCAGTTCATTGACAACGATCAGACCATTGTCTGTTTTGACAAGCTCAAGTGCACCCCGGTAGGAAGGTGTTCCCTGACTGCGGCTTACATTTTTCAGTGTAAGCTTACCGGTAAGTATCGTGGATGCAATATAGACTCTGTCACTCTGAAAATACGTGCTGTCAGAAGATATTACCAATTCTTCGCCGGCCTCATGTATTTCTTCTGCCATATTATCATAAGTGCCATATCGAATGATATAACCGGAATCCCCAGTCAGAGAAATACTGTCATGATAGATCCCGTTATAATCTGAAGCTTTCAGCAGCACACGGATATTTTCCATTGCCTCTTCCTTACAGACTAATATCGCACATATTTCTCCATTATTAAGTACAAAATCACAAAAATTATACCCTATCGTTACATCAGATATGGTACACATCATTATCTCATCATAAAGCCGGTACCCTTTCACTGTTTCCGAAACTGTAAATTTTCCAATTCCTTCCAGTTCAATGGCAGCCGATGAAGCAGTTAATACTTTTCCGCTTATTTTATCATTCTTAACTGTTACTTCTGTCACGTATCCGTCGGTAAGTGTAATGTCAGCTACTTGTTCTCTGGCGGATTCCGGAACAGGATCTGACAGATCAAAGGGATAAGCTTCCTCTACTCCATCCTGAAAAATCAACAGCCCCTCTTTGTCCACTTCCATAATCCAGACATTTTCAAGATATGTAACAACCGGAATATGTATTTCCTCCTCGGGCTCCTTGGGTTTGACCAGTACGAAAATCAACCTCCCGATTAATAATATTACAAGCAAAACAATTCCTAATAAGCAGGAAAGAGCTTTTATCTGCATGCGTTGAGATTTGCTAAGATTCCACTTATTTTTTTTCAACTTTACTCCAATCCACCGTATTGCATGATGATATTTTTAAAAGAGCAGTCCATCTGACTGGACTGCTCTTTTCTTTCGTAAAAGCCCCGAAATGCCGCTCTTGTCTTTTGACTCCTAGCATAATGCCAGGTGGGCAACCGCAATCAGACTTTTGCCTTCCCCTGCAATCCTCTTGCGAGTGGAGGCTTGGCAGCTGTCTGACAATATAAGAATCCCTTTTAAAGTATTGTAGGTTCAAAAATAACAAGAGTTGTGAGCATCTCAGGTTATTTATATTATAGCTAATATATAAAGATTTTACAACAGTAAAATTTGGCAGATCCATAATCATATAAAATAATTTTATTTTTATCCCTACAAGAAAGTGCCAAGAGAGGCACATCAACTCCCCTAACCCCTCAATCTTGAGGGGAATAGTTTGTTTTTCCTCTTCCTTTTTTTCTCTTTTTACCGCATAATGGTTTTATGAATATATTACA
>Ga0153941_1000387_pt1 | contig 19455 bp, 18 predicted proteins | sample TSNJ025MetaG_FD_104733 | JGI IMG/M metagenome (GOLD analysis project Ga0153941, IMG submission 104733) | Attine ant fungus gardens microbial communities from New Jersey, USA - TSNJ025 MetaG | ecosystem: Host-associated > Fungi > Mycelium > Unclassified | place: USA: New Jersey, Brendan T. Byrne...
AGAACCATTTTTTTCAATGATGACCGTATCGCCTGTCCGCAGCCGGTTTTCAATCTTTTCCGGCACTGAGAAGGTCACCGCCTTACTGCCTTCACCGGAAATTACACAAATCAGGTTCTGTTGAGAAACCGTATCGTGAACCTCAACATCGCATTTCTCCACTTTTCCGGCGATGGTGGCGGTAATGTTACTGTATTCAATCTGATTGTCATAGTTCAGCTTGGCTGTTTCATATTGAATCTGAGCGTTTTTTGCCTGCGTCTGGACTTGCTCATATACCACTGTGGAAATATCACCGGCGGCATACAGCGCCTGCTGCCGCTGCAGATTCGCCTGCGCGTCCGCTCGGCCAAGCTCGGCCGCCTGCAGTGTGAGTCTGGCATTTTCCACCTGTTTGGTATCAATCGTGCAGATTGCCTGCCCTTCCTGTACCATATCTCCCGCTTTAACAAATACCTGTGTCACTTCTCCTGCCATCTTCGGATATATGTATACCACATCTGATGGCTCTACTGTTCCCACCAGATTACGGAAAAGCTCGATACTCCCCATCTCGGGCGTCCGGACATATACTACCGGAATCAAAGCTTCCACCTCGGTCTCCTTTGGTGCCATCACCTTTGGCACTATCACTACGGCGGCGACAATCAATACTGCCACCGCTGCTATACCTGCAATAACCACACTCTTTCTCATTGCTGTCTCCTCTTACTATAAGTTTTGTTTATTGTAATAATAAATTGTATGAAAAACATTTGAAAAATGTTTGAAAAATGTTAATTCGGCCTCTGGTCGGTTCCATATGTCCCATATTGAAGCAGCCTTAGTTTCGCATCAAACAGCCGGCGAACCCGCTCCAGCTTTTCCTGCTGCTTGTAAACCTGGGCCATCGCGAGTAATAAAGCGGACATCCCCAGCATCATCAGTGCTCTCTTGTCTTCCTCCGAATGAATCCGCCAGCCCTCCTGGTTGATTCGGTCCAGGTACTTCATTGACATACATAAAGTTTCCTCCTCGGAAGGAAAATCCTGCTCACTGCGAAAGCCCATGGCCGCCATATTGTCCTGATAGGAAAAGACATTCCGGGCCATATCCATCATATTCTCAGCTCCCAGCAAATCGATAAAGAAATCAAAAAGATCTCTCAGCATCTGAAAATAATCGCCGCCGCTTTGTTCAAGACTGTTATAACAATATTTCTTGATTTGATCATGGCTGTCCTCGAAGATAAAACTGACCACATCCTGTTTATCTGCAAAATAGGTATAAAAACTTCCCCTGGATATTGCCGCATCTTTGATAATCCGATTAATCGAGGCCTTTTCAAAAGGCACCCGGGCAAACTCTTTGATCGCCGCCTCCCGGATCATATGTTTTTTTTCTTCTGACAACCGGTAAAACCGGTCTGTTGGCATAATTGACCCCCCTTATAATAAATTAGAGTTACTGATTCTCATTAATGACAAGTTGTCACTTCTGCTCCAGCAATATGTTCCTCATTATAATGACACCTTGTCACTTTGTCAATAGAGATTATAGTTTTTTTATACTTTTTATACTTTTTTAGAAAAGATTTCCAAACATGCGAAAAGTCCCCGGCTGCTGCGACAGCCAGGGGACTTTTCTTAAGATATGCAAAGTGTGAGGGGAAAGCAATTTAGCGGTCAATTCTAAAACCGGCATAAGCATTCATGCCATGTTCATGAATATCCAGGCCGTCTGACTGTTCCTGGTCGGTAACCCGAAGTCCGACGGTTTTATCGATAATGGTAAAGATAATAAAAGCAGAAACTCCGACATAAAGCAGCACGCTGCCAACTCCGATGCATTGGGTGACAAAGTCACAGCCTTCACCGAAGATACCGGTCATCAACGTTCCCAAAAGTCCACAGCCGCCATGGACGGCGATGGCTCCCACCGGATCATCGATTTTTAACTTCTTATCCACAAATTCAACAATGATCACGACCGCCAGGCCAGCTACAATGCCAATGATCATGGCAGCATAGGGGGACACCACATCACAACCGGCCGTAACCGCTACCAGGCCGGCCAGAGAACCGTTGAGGGTCATGGAAACATCCGGCTTGCCATATCTTACCCAGGTAAAGATCAGGGTGGTGAGGGTTGCGGCTACCGCTGCCAGGTTGGTCGTCATGGCAATGTCACCGATTTCATAAGCAGCGGCGGTCGTCGAGCCACAGTTAAAACCAAACCAGCAGAACCACAGGATAAATACCCCCAGGGCGCCCAGGGGAATGTTGTGGCCCGGAAAAACATTAGGCGTGCCGTCTTCATGGTACTTACCCAGTCTTGGCCCCACAATCTTTGCGCCGACCAAGGCACACAGACCGCCGCACATATGAACAGCTGTAGATCCGGCAAAGTCATGGAATCCTATCGTTGACAGCCAGCCGCCGCCCCAGATCCAGTGTCCGGTAATGGGATAGATAAAGACGCTGATGGCGGCGGAATAGATCAGGTATGATAAGAATTTAGTCCGCTCCGCCATGGCACCGGATACAATTGTCGCGGCGGTGGCACAGAATACCGTCTGAAAAATCAAAAATACGCCAATCGGCAGGTCATGAAACATGCCGGCACCGTCAGCCAGGGTATATGGATTGAAAAATCCACTCGTTCCGATGATTGGGCCATCACCGCCGAACATAACCGCAAAACCGAAGAAAAAGAAAAACAGGGAACCCAGTACAAAATCCATCATATTCTTCATAATAATATTGCCGGCATTCTTCGCTCTGGTAAAACCGGTCTCAACACAGGCAAAGCCTGCCTGCATAAAATAAACCAGAATTGCACCTAACATTGTCCAGACAATATTGATCAATAATGTCATATCTTCCATAATCATGTCCTCCTATATTTGGATTTGGGGATTTTTTCATTTCACACAGTGCAGTGATCCAATCATTCCTCTGGGGAATGGTCTGGGGGAGATCATTCCTGAACAGGGAAAAACAAAAGGGGAGGTAACCGCCCGGCTGGACGACTATCTCCCTTGATAATCAAAGACTGCTGTATGAAATTTTTCGGTCTGTCTCTTACAGGGCCACTTCGCCACGCTCGCCAGTACGAATGCGTACGGCATCCTGAACATCGTAAATAAAGATTTTACCGTCACCGTAATTGCCGGTGGTGATTTCCTGCACTACATGCCCGACAATATCTTCGGCTACTTCTTCACTTACTACTGTCTCGACCTTCACCTTCGGCAGCAGGTTCACAGTATATGCCGTACCACGGTACATCTGCTTGTAGCCCTTTTGATTTCCGTAGCCCATGATATTACTGATCATAATACCGTTAGCCTTACAGCCTTCCAGAATCCCTTTTAAATCCTCCAGCTTTTCCGGCTTGATGATGATTTCTAACTTTTTCATACAGCTTCTCCTCCTTATTTTTCTATGCTTATCGACGCAAAAAAGGGGCATTCCTGAAATGGAACGCCCTTGTTCTTACGATATACTATATTATACAGGTTTTATAAACAAAGTCAAATATATTTTTTACCTTGAATCATAAAATATTTTGTGAAAAAATCACAAAGGGCTTGCAGAATTTATTGATACCCGTTATAATATACAGTATACAAAAAAATCCAAAAATACAATTTGCAAAATGAATCTTGCCGAACTGCAATTTTGCGAATGAAAGGGAGTATGCCTATGATTAAGCACCTGGGGCTGAAAGCCTATGGTAAGATCAATCTGGGGCTGGATGTCCTGCGAAAGCGGGAAGACGGTTACCACGATGTCCGCATGATCATGCAGACCGTCGGTATCTTTGACCGTATCGACCTGATCTGGAAGCCGGAGCCGGGCATTCAGGTTGAGACCAACCTCTATTATCTGCCCAACAATGAACATAATCTGGTATATAAAGCCGCCAGCCTGCTGATGGAGGAATTTCATGTTTCCGACGGTGTACATATCCGATTGAATAAGTTCATTCCGGTATCGGCTGGGATGGCTGGCGGAAGCAGTGACGCGGCGGCTGTTCTGTTTGGTATTAACAAGATGTTCGGATTAGGACTGACCACCCAGCAGTTGATGGAACGGGGCGTGAAAATTGGTGCGGATGTGCCTTATTGTGTGCTGCGGGGTACTGCTCTTTCGGAAGGAATCGGCGAAATCCTGACCCCCCTCCCGGCACCGCCGCAGTGCCAGATACTGATTGCCAAACCGGGAATCAGCGTTTCCACCAAATTTGTCTATGAAAACCTGAATGCCAATTCCTTAAAGCCAGAACAACATCCTGATATTGACGGCCTGCTGGCAGCGATCAGGCAGCATGACCTCTACCAGATTGCCCACCGGATGGGGAATGTCCTGGAGACGGTTACCATCCGGGAATACCCGGTTATCCAGGAAATCAAAGATAAGATGATCGCCTATGGCGCCATCGGTTCACTGATGAGCGGCAGCGGCCCCACCGTATTCGGCATATTTACCAATCCCAGCTTAGCCGCTTATGCTTATGAAGAATTACGCTTTGGCTCCGCATCAAATTTAGCCAAGCAAGTATACTTAACTAATCTCTACAATCAAAAGGAGAATTCTTATGGAACACGGTTTTAAGGTTAACATGAATGAATACCTGCCACTGCGTGACGTCGTATTTAACACCCTGCGCCAGGCCATCTTAAAAGGAGAACTGGAGCCAGGCGAACGGTTAATGGAAATCCAACTGGCCGACCGTCTGGGCGTCAGCCGGACCCCGGTCCGGGAAGCAATCCGCAAACTGGAATTAGAGGGGCTGGTGCTGATGATCCCCCGTAAAGGCGCGGAAGTAGCCAAGATTTCCGAGAAGAATCTAAGGGATGTCCTGGAAGTCCGTCGTTCGTTGGAGGAGCTGGCGATTGAACTGGCCTGTCAGCGGATGACCGAAGAAGATTTTGAAGCGTTGGAAAAAGCCCAGGAAGCATTCCAGTTGGCTGTTGAAGCGGGGGATTCGATGAACATTGCGGAAACTGACGAACATTATCATGACATTATCTATAACGGAACCGGTAATATCCGGCTGGTACAGATTCTGAATAATCTGCGGGAGCAGATGTACCGTTACCGGTTGGAATATATCAAAGATGCAGAAAAACGGCAGATTCTGCTGGCGGAGCATAACTGGATTCTGAAAGCGGTAAAGGGACGCCATGTGGCGGATGCCAAGATAGCGATCCGGGAACATATTGATAATCAGGAGATTGCCGTCTCAAAGAACATAAAAGATAAGCAGGCGTGATGGCCTGCTTCTTTTTATTTTTGCCCATAATATGCATCCACGCCATCTTTGCTACATTCCATCCGATCCAGTATCTCACGCATTTTGGCATTTGCAGCACCTGGATCATCCTTCCAGCTCAGACCACCCTTTTTTATCCTCATACTTCAAACACAGGCCATACTTCATCCAAGGCATGCCGGACAGCCTGATACTTTTGATATTTTTGTTCATATATTTGGACACGAGTTTTGTCTGGCTGAACCGGCGCTGAAACATGCACCATTCCCTTTGCCGCAGCCAGATAGTCTTCATAAACACCTGCTGCCACAAACACTGCCATGGCACAGCCAAAGGCCCCCAGTTCCTGCAATCCACTCACGGTTTCTACCGGATAACCAAGAATATCCGCAAACATCTGCACCCACATGGGGGAACTTGTTACCCCTCCCGCTATGCGAATAGCCTTAGGACTGGGATGGTAAGCCAGCAGCCTGTCAATATGTGTTTTCGCGGTAAAGGCGGCACTCTCGTAAACCGCCCGCAGCATATGGTCACGTGTATGGTAACTTGTGAGGCCTACATAGGCAGCTTTTCCCAGCGGATGTGCATTGGAACCATACAAAAATGGCAAATAGTAGACTTCACTGTCCTCCGGCGGTACGGATGTCACCCACTCATTCACATCCTGATACGTTTTCTGATTAGCCAGTAATTCCAGATTCCATTCCAGATTTCCCGCTCCGGTAGGACTGCATTCTTCAATCAGGTAATATCCCGGTATCGCATATAGGGAATTCATGACCACTTCATCACCGCCGTCCATTACCGGTTCTTTTGAAATATAACCATTAATGCTCCATGTTCCGGTAATAGTAAAAAGGGAATCTGGTCCCGTCACATCCATCGCCAAAGCACACGCGTCAATATCAAACATGCCGCCCATCACCGAAGTACCGGGAAGCAAACCGGTTTTTTCTGCAGCATCCGGTGTAATGTTACCACACCGTTCATGACTGTATCGCAACTCAGGCAGCTTTTCATGCACTTCTGTGATACCTAGATCAGCCAATAAATTCTGGTCATACTGCCTCCTTGTGATATCCATAACCCCACTGCCCGACATATCCGTCAACTCACCAAAGGCTTCGCCAGTCAGACGAAAGCGAATATAATCCTTGACACTGAATATCCATTGGATATTTTCATATACCGTAGGTTCATAATCTTTCAACCAAGCAAGAATTGCTGCCTGCTGACCTGACAGAAGCCGTTGACACAACCTGGGATAAAAGCTTTTGAAGATATCCTCCTGCTGCCATCTCATGGGATATTCCCATGCACGGTTGTCTGTGGATACAATTCCGTTATATGCAGGTTTATTATCTTTTCCCCATGCATACAGTCCCTTTCCATGACCAGCAACAGCAATACCAACGATATCCACCGGGTTTACCCCGCTTTTTTCAATCACTTCACGTATACATTCACAGTTAAGCTCCCATAACAATTCCATATCTCTCTCAATATACCCAGGTCTTGGTATTATCAATGGCGTTGTACGCTTAGAAACCGCAATTTCACAGCCTGTCTCATCAATCAACGCGGCCTTGCTGTTTGTGCCGCCGTTGTCCATCCCAATCGCATATTTCATAGCTGGTTCCTCCTGTTTTAATCCCTCTTACTCAAAACGTCTTTTTCATATTGCCGCACACGTGCAATCCACTCGTCTCCCACAGGAATGTCATGAATATGACAGTAATAATCCCACACCCCAGAAAACGGCAAGCTTTTACTTTCTTCCAGCAAAGCCAGGCGTACGGTATAATCTCCATCCTGTTCGGCCAGGCGAATACTGTCATATGGTTCCAACATCGCTTTCAGCAACGCTTTTCGCGTATTACGCATACCAATCACCCAACAGGCAATCCGATTGATTGATGCATCAAAATAATCCTGCCCAAAGTATACCTTGTCTAAATAACCACCACGAACGACTTCATACATGATTTGCTGCAACTCATCATCCCACACCACAACATGATCACTATCCCAGCGAACCCCACGGGAAAGATGGAGTAATATGTGGTCGACGTACGTCAAAACAGAGCTGATTTTATCACTGATTTGTTCGGTCGGATGAAAATGTCCGGCATCCAGACAATAGGCCTTCTTTCTTGAAAGTGCATACCCATATGCATACTCATGATTGGCGACCGTATAGCTTTCGATTCCCAATCCGAACAGCTTACTTTCAATGGACTCAACAACATATTGTCCATCCAGCGGAACCTGAAAAACAGCATCCAGAGCCTCCGTCATCCTCTGCCTGGGAGCTTTGGTATCAGCCGGAATATCCTTATATCCATCAGGTGTCCAATAATTAACAACACAAGTTTGTCCCAACTCTCGGCCAAAAGCTTCGCCAATCTCACGGCAACGTTTACCATGCTCAATCCAAAAATTTCTGACTTCAGCTTTTGGGCTGGAAAGAGTGAAATTTCCATCCATCATTGGATGTGAAAAGAAAGTGGGATTAAAATCAAGACCCAGTTCTTTTTGTTTTGCCCAATCAATCCAGTTTGCAAACTGCTCTATTCCATACTCGTCACGGTCTGTCTTTTTTCCGTCTTTCTCAGCATGGCACGCATGCAGGTTTACTTTGACCTTACCAGGAATCAGATTTAATGCCGTATCGATGTCTTGACGAAGTTGGATAGCCGTCCTGGCCCTCCCCAAATAATTGCCGGTTGCTGCGATTCCACCTGAAAGAGTATCTTCACCATCAAAGCCGATGAGATCATCTCCCTGCCAGCTGTGTAAGGAAATCGGCACAGCATCTGCTGCCGATATTGCTTTCTCTACATCTATACCCCTTAACCCATATACCTCTTTGGCATATTCATATCCCTGTACAATGATTTTTTCTTTCATGTTCTCTTAAACCATCCTTTTGATTTTATTATTCTAATGCTATATATTTCCATGCTATACTAAAATTTAGTTGTATTGATTTTTCCACACTAAAATGTTAAAATAAATCACCCCGACTTGACCAGGCGCGGCAGTACAGCATCCCCTACCACGCTACAAACAGAGAAGTGACGGTGAGAAAAATGAACAGATTCTTGGAAAACAATATAAAATTAGCCCAAACATGTGAAAAAATTTATTGCAATCCCTCCGGTATTGCTAAATCAATCTATTTTTATTTGCATGGGATCGGTGACTGTATTGTGGAAGAGGCCATGATGGTTTCTCAAAAAAAGCACTGCGACCATGGATATCTGATTCTTTGTTCCCTTACCGGCCACGGCATTTTGCATTACCGTCAGCAAGCCCACACCATCAGCCCCCTTAGTGCACTGTTTATTGATTGTTCCGAACCCTGGTATATCAAAACAGAGCAAAAGGAAGCCTGGCATTTCCTGTGGGTACATTTTGATGGCCAGAGTTGCCTTGGATATTTTCGCCAATACACACGTCGGCACTACTATAATCTAATATCCCTGGAAGAGACCTCCCCGCTCACATCCTCCTTCTACAAATTGATGGAACTGCAGCAGACTCCTGACAGTGCACTGGAATGCAAAACATCACAGTTGCTAGGTGATATGTTGACGGAAATGATTCTTAAAAATGGAATGGATGATTCCATCAACCATGTTATTCCCAAATATATTCACGATGCAGCATTCATCATTGAAAACGAGTACGACCGGCAAATTTTACTTAGTGAAGTCGCTGCCAGAGTGGGCGTGTCAATTTATTATCTGTCTCGGGAGTTCAAATCCCACACTGGTAAAACATTTACCAATTATCTGGCATGGTTCAGAATCGAGCAGGCTAAAAAGTTTCTTCGGGAAAGTGATTTATCCGTAGAGCAGATCTGCTACCGATGCGGAATGCATACCGTCAGCCACTTTATTAACACCTTCCGAATCCATGAAGGCCTAACGCCTCTGGCCTACCGGAAAGCCTGGAACGCCAAGTCTTATTACCATCCAATAGAACCACTATAAGTATTTATGCTCCGTCCCGGTAGTAATGTGTCCCCTCTGCTGCCGGGGCTTTTCCTTGATTTTTAACTAAAAATAATGCAAGTATGGTTATCACATAGGGTAACATCTGCACTAATTGCGGTGGTATTTCCGCCGCTTGCAGACGAATTTGCAAACTTTGAGCAGCACCAAACACCAATGCGCCCAATACGACTCCTCTTGGCTTCCAACCACCAAGAATTACGATAGCCAGCGCAATGAAACCACGCCCCGCCACCATGTCTTTAAAAAACAGGTTTACATCACCAATTGACAAATAGGCTCCTCCGATAGACGCCAGAACAGATCCACACAACACACAAATCAATTGTGTGCGATATACATCAATACCGGCGGAACCAGCCACATAAGGATTTTCTCCAATGATTCTGGCACGCAAACCAAACACCGTATGGTAAAGAACAAACTGAACCAGAAGCATACAAACAAAAAGCAGAACCAAGAACGGCGAAACACTGCCAATAATATTTTTAATAATTGGAATCCTATTAAGTACTGGCAGCGGCCATGCTGTAAGTCCTGCCACAACCGTAGATTTCCCACGTGAACCCCAGACCGTCTGTAACATCACAATTGTAAAACCACCGGCAAACATATTAATACCAAGTCCTGCCAAAACATGCTCGCATTTATATCGAATTGTCAACCCGGATAGGATAAGTCCCATCATACATCCGCAAACAACAGCAGCCAAAAGACCAACATAGGCGCTACCTGACAGGTATGAGCCACACACTGCTGAAAAAGCTCCCATTAGCATCATGCCTTCCAATCCCATGTTGACAATACCGGAACGCTCACACAAGGTCCCTCCCAATGCTGCAAAGGCAATTGGGATACACATCCGAATACTGCCTGACAGCAGTGATACCAAAAATGCTATCATATTATTCATCAGTTTTCCTCCTTAACTTCCATGAAGGTTGTTTCTTTCTGCTTAGGATAGAGCGGACAATACCGGGAGTTGATACAAACACAATAACCAGCGCCTGAAAAATCTGAATAAATTCTCCCGGAATAGATACCATTCGGTTCATTGTAGCTGATCCTGCACGCAAGGATCCGAATACCAGAGCGGAAATCAAAGTTCCCACCGCCGAACCGCCGCCCATAATACCAATTGCTACACCTGTAAAACCGTAACCGGCAGTCATATCAGCAACAAAATATTCATGAACTCCCATTACTTCGATGGCACCTGCCATGCCCGCAATAGCACCACTGATGAACATTGCGGCAAGTGGCATGTAACGCATGGAAATTCCTGCACTTTCAGCCGCAAAGGGATTGTACCCCGTAGCACGCATCTCATATCCAAATGTGGTTTTATTGATCAACCACCAAACAAAAGCAACTGTAATAACTGCCAGGATAATTCCGGTATTCAAACGCGACAACGGAAGCATTTTATGAAGCAAAGCACTTTCTGGCAAATATTCTGTACGAATTACCATACCATCTACCGTAAAATGATAGGTAAGCAAATATTTCGTTAAGTAATCCATGATATAATTCAACATGATAGCGATGATAATTTCACTCACCTGCAGAACACGTTTGAGCAGTGCTACCAGCGCTCCCCAGAGCCCACCCACCAGCATGGCGACAAGAAAGCACAAAGGGATATATATTATCCTGGGCAGACCGGCAAAACTGGTACCCACAATTGCACTGGCAAATGCACCCGCGATGATCTGACCCTCAATACCAATGTTAAATGTACCACTGCGACTTGCAACCATCATGGACAGACCGGCAAAAATAAGCGGTGTTGATGTCCCCAGCGTATTGGCCAGGTTACCTTTGCCCACAAAAGCCCCACGAAACAATGATGAGTAACATTCAATCGGTGAATAACCAATCAATAAAAGTATCACTGTCAAGACCAAGAGCGCCAAGAAAAAAGCGCACACAGCCAAAAACACCTTGTCATCAATCAGTTTGCCAATCTTATTCTTTCTGTTTTTTACCATCAATATCACCCGCCCTTTCCCCCACAGGACTACTTGTCATTAAACCCCCAAGCTTCATCTCATCATAGGAGGACGCCTCACCAATGGAGACAAAGCGGCCATCATATAAAACAGCAATGCGGTCCGAAAGTTTGACGATCTCATTCAGCTCTGCAGAAATAAGAAGGATTGCTTTCCCTCTTCTGCGCATTTCTAACAACTGTGTGTGAATATACTCAATGGCACCGACATCCACCCCTCTGGTTGGCTGTGCTGCAATAATGATCTGCGGATCGTTGTCAAACACACGCCCAATTACCACCTTTTGCTGGTTTCCGCCCGATAGTGTTCCCGCCGGCGACAAAGGTCCATCGCAGGCAATTGTATATTCATTGATAATCCCCAGAGCATATTCATTCAGCGCTTTGTAGGGCACCATTCCCCTTTTGCTGAATTTGCTATTATGGTGATATCCTAATATCAGGTTTTCAGAAATACTGAATTCTTTTACCATTCCCCGCTTACCGCGGTCCTCCGGAATATGCCCCACCCCCAACCGCAACAGCTTTTGTGGATTGTATGGTGCCGGCATATCACCATTAATTCGCACCGTACCTTCCGTTGGCCTGGTGATTCCTGCCAATGTTTCGATTAACTCGGTTTGACCGTTTCCCTCTACACCAGCGACACCAAGGATTTCTCCGGCCCGTAGTTCAAAACAGATATTGTGCAAATGCCGAATCCCGTCCCGTTTCAGTCCAAGCCCCTTTACCTGCAACAGAATCTGCGGTTCGCCGGTATATTCTTCTTTTTCTTGTTCAAAACAAACCAGCCGCCCTACCATCAGTTCCGCCAACATATTTTCGTTGGTTTCTGCCACCGGAAGCGAGACAACGTTTACTCCTTTACGAAGAATTGTAACCGTATCAGCCAGTTCCAGTGTTTCCCGTAGTTTATGAGTAATGATTATGATGGTCTTTCCCATATCCCGCAAACTTCTCAACACTTTAAACAGTTCCAGCACTTCCTGCGGTGTTAACACCGCCGTCGGCTCATCCAAAATAATGATATCCGCATTTCTGTACAGAGCTTTTACAATCTCTACTCGCTGTTTGGTACCCACAGACAACTTGTTAACACTCTCTTTCGGGTCAATCTTCATACCATACTCTTTAGCTATTTTGGCTACCTGGCCATATGCTTCTTTTAAATTAAAACGAATGCCATCGTGTGGCTCTTGCCCCAACACCACGTTTTCCGCGACGGTCATATTATCCACTAACATGAAGTGCTGATGCACCATTGCTATTTTGTACTGTGATGCATGTAATGGATTTAGAATGATCGCCTTGTCACCATTGATTCGGATCTCACCACTGTCTGCGGTATACAGGCCATACAGTATGTTCATCAATGTAGTCTTGCCAGCACCGTTTTCCCCCAACAGGGAGTGAATTTCACCCTTTTTAATGCGTAATGTGGTATTATTATTGGCGATTACATTGCCAAACGTTTTTTTAATATCACACATCTCAACTGCGTACATAATGCTACCCCTCCCTTCTTTATTGCCGTCCTGTGCAATCCGATCACCTTGATACAAACTCTGCAGGGAGTATACTGCTTTTCCCTGCAGAGTTTTTTCGCAAAAGTTTCCGCAACATGTCAAATGGTGCTTAGGGCCGTGCACTCTTTAAGAAATCATCCACATCTTCCAGTTTTTCAGGCACTTTCAATTCTCCGGAAATTATTTTTTGGATGACAGCATCGGCAAAATTGATCACATCAGCCGGTATTACAACATTACTTCCATCTGTCGTGTAGCCAACACCTTGGGTGGCAAAACCGCGCAGCTCAGATCCCGGTACCAACATTCCATTTATCTCATCCTGAATCCCTCTGAATACCGTTTCTCCCATCAGGCTGATAGCAGAACACATGATGTGATCCGGTGACAGTCCGTTCTGGTTAGTATCGGTTCCGATTGCATAAAAGTTATTATCTTCGGCGGCTGAATAAATACCCAGACCAGCCCCGCCACACTGATTATAAATAATATCAACACCCGTATCATACATCGCAAGGGAAATCTCCTTAGCCAGCGTAGTATCACTCCAGCTATTAGTATACTTTACCGACACCTCCACATCCGGATTGGCATATTGAGCTCCTGCTATGTACCCTGCCACACAGTTGTGAATAAAGGGGGCATCTGCGCCGCCAATTACACCGACTTTATTATTCTTTGTCATCATTCCGGCAATCGCGCCTACAACAAAAGAGCGTTCATTGTTGGCATATGAGATTGAGGTCACATTTGTATCATTGTCAATGCCAGAATCCACCAGCAGGAACTTCTGGTTCGGGAACGCCGCAGCAACTGTCGCAATGGCTTCGCTCTGATCAAACCCTCCGCCAATAATCAAATCATATTCTTCTGATCTGGCAAGTTCGGCAAAATGTTCCTTATATTCAGCAATTTCCTTCGGTTCAACCAACTGCACTGTTGCTCCCAATTCCGCTTTAGCCTGTTCCAGACCAGAATTAATTGCGTCGCTGAGCGAACCATCGCCCAATCCCCCCAGCGCAAGAACTGCAGCAACTTTAATGCCAGCATCCCTATTATCTGAAACATTTTGCGGACTGCTTGCCGGACTGCCTGCTGCTGTGGAAGATTCAGTGCTTCCCTTCCCTGTACATGCAGACATCACAATCATCGTGCCAAATACCATAATCGTTCTCAATACTTTTTTCTTCATGATTTCTCCTCCTGATTATATTGTTTTGCTTCTTCCTTCAGTTGCAATGCAACTTAACATCTTTGCATTTTATAGCAAATTCTTACAACCATCTGGTGTCTTCACCTCTTTCATAGTGAAATTGTAACAAACTTTACTAACATGTACATCACAGTGATTTGCCAAATAATATCACTATTTTGCGCAAAGTACTTCTGGCTATTGAAATACTTCTGTTTCTTCGATATACTGGCATTGTCTTCGCTCTTTCAAATAAAAAAATTTAAAATAGCAAAAGAAAGCAGGTCGTTATGTACAATATAAAACCATTTATACCCGCTATTCCGAAGGATGGAAAATCCTGGTGGCTGCGCCTAAACAAAGAGGATGTTCCCCGAAAATTTGTAGTGACACTATTGCTTGATATCCCGCCCCAAAATATTCTCCAGTATATGGAGAACGTTGAAAAAATCTCCGAATACGGCGAATATATCGTCTTCAAAGGCCAGTATGAAAACGAAGAAATCGGAGTTTTATACCACGGAAGCGGTTCGTTTTCTGTTTCTACCGCTATCGAGGAATTGGCAACGCTTGGCGTTGACTCTGTTTTACGAGTGGGAAATTCCGGGGGGATCCCAGAGGACATACATGTAGGTGATACTGTAATCAGTGTTGGTGCTGTCCGTGAAGATAAGATTATGGTAGAATATGTACCTATAGAATATCCGGCCATTGCGGACCGCAAAATTGTAGATGCTGCAATAAAAGCCTGTAATGCTCTGGACATTCCATACCGGGAAGGTCTTACGCTTTCTGTTGGAACTTTTTATCCGGGCAGCGGAATGCCTACTGCTATTGGTGTCATAGACGAAACTGTCTTGCAGCGAATTCATCTATGGAAAAGAGTCGGGGTTGTAAATATAGACATCGAAACCTCCACGGTTATGACCATGGCCCGGCTGCTGAAAATGCGTGGTGGTGCAGTGCTTGGCATTGGTAACCACATCACAACAGGTGAAGGAGAATTTTTAGATGACACCGTGATCAGCCAACTGGCTCTTACTGGCCTTAAGACTTTGCGGTATATCAATTAATAAGTTCAGAACGTAAAAGCTGAGGGTGGGGATTCTTTTTGAATCCCCACCCTCAGCTTTTAATAAAAAAGGCTATTCATGCCTTTGCCTTGGCCTCATCCTCATCAGCAAACAGCGGCCGCATTTCGTCATCAGCTTCTTTTCGGTCCGGCTTTTCAATATATTTATCAAAAATCCCCGTAAATACAAAGGAATTGATAAATGCAAACAACGGAAAACCAAACAGAAAGAGCAACGCCTGCAAAACCGGAACCAGGAAAAATGCAACTGCCAGCAAACCGATATCCATAACCAGCATACCAAGGGTCTGCAGAAAGTGGCGGATTGACATAAAGAATGCATTAAACAAGGTCCGCTTTACCGGATTGTAAAACTTGGCCTGAATTGGAAAAACAAACAGGGCAATGGACAGATAAATAAGCAATAAGCCGCCAAATACCGCAATCATCACCGTCCGCAAGGTAGATACCGTGGTCTGCATCTGCAGGAAAAAATACAGGTCAAAGCCGATTAAAGCACCGGCAACCAGTAACATCAGCCAGATAACCGTGGACTGCCTGAAGTTTTCCTTAAAGGATTTAAAAAACGATTTAATCGTTGATCCCTCTTCATCCCGCACCAGTTTTAACGTCACATAGTATACTGCCGTTGTGGATGCTCCCATAGTAACAATTGGAATGCTACAAATCACCCACAGCAAATTCAGGATCATAATATCAAAGAATTTGCCAATAAATCTCCACACCGGATTATCATAATTAAAAAATGATGCCATATGCAGCCCTTCTTTCTGTATGTATTATTTATTTCAATCCCGCCTATAGGGAAATTGATACCATTATATAGGATTTCGGGGCAAATTGCAATTTTCTTTCCCAAATTGTTATAATTTCATAAAAATTTTATAGTAAATTGAAAATCAAGTGTGCTATACTGGTATGTAAATTGCTTTCAGTCAGGGTAACAGAAAGGAGTACGGCTCTCCTCTCATGACTTAAGTCACGAGTCTTTGAGCCTGTGTAGGTATGAAGATTACAGAGAACTCATTAAATGAGCCAAACCTGTCGGCAGAACCTGCGATGCCGCCGACACCACCGGAATCATTATCCGAAAAAGAAAAATTAAAAGCCATGTCCGGCAAGGACAAGGTGTGGTATATCTGGGAATATTATAAGTTTCCAATCTTTGGTGTGATTCTGGGGATTTTTCTGATCGGGACCATCGCCAGCAGTGTTTACCGGGCCGGTTTTGAAACAGTCCTGCACTGCATGTATCTGAATAACCGTGAAGATGTGCTGAACACCGCCCCCCTGGATGAGGACTTTGCCGCCTATTTAGAGCTTGGCCAGAAGCAAATGATTACAACCGAATCAACCTATATCACCTATGGTGACAACATTACCGAATTCACTTATGCTTCCATGGCCAAGATTTCGGCGTTGATTGCCGCCAAAGACCTGGATATTGTGATCTGTGACCGGGAGAACTTTGAACATTATGCTTCCATGGATGGTGGCCTGGACCTGGCAGAGAACCTGCCGCCCGAACTGCTGGCCCGTGTCTTTGACCGCCTGGAATATGCGCCAAACGAGGAAGGACAATCTTATGCCTGTGGTATCGATCTGTCCGGCACCGAATTTGCCGCCCGGTCCAACCTGACGCAGGATCCGCCGATTCTGCTGATTATCAGCAATTCCACGCGTACGGAGACGGTGTTTACCCTTCTGGACTACATCTTTACACCTTAAAAAACCAAAGCGGGAGCGCCTCTCACACTGCTGTGCGGGGCGCTCCTTTACGTTTTTTATATCAGCATTTCTCCGGTTCCGGATATTCTTCCCCAAAGGTATCAACCGTAACGGACTGAATCTTCTGCTCTTTCATCGGCCGGTCACTATAATCCGTTCTGGTATCGGCAATTGTATTTACTACATCCATGCCCTCCACAACTTTACCAAAAGCCGCATAGGCACCATCCAGGTGCGGTGAATTCTTATGCATGATAAAGAACTGTGAGCCGGCAGAGTTTGGCATCATTGATCTGGCCATGGAAAGAACGCCTTCGGAATGCATTAAATCATTGGCAAAGCCATTCTGCGCAAATTCACCCTTGATCGAATATCCCGGACCGCCGGTTCCGGTTCCCTGCGGGCAGCCGCCCTGAATCATGAAACCGTTGATGACACGGTGGAAAATCAGGCCATCATAGTAGCCTTTCTTTACCAGGCTGATAAAATTAGCGGTGGTGTTGGGAGCAATTTCCGGATATAACTCGGCACGAATTTCGCTGCCGTTTTCCATTGTGATGGTAATTTCTGGGTTTTTCATGTTTGACTCTCCTTTAATTTGGGTTCGTATGGTACTGATTTCCTATTATACAGAAATTTTTTTCAGAATTCAACTACCTGTTTTTTTCTGTCAGTGCGCTGGTCCGCAGTGTCGCCTATATTCACACATTGTTCATAAATCATTCAAAAACCTTTTACATAAATAACATGATTTCTTCACGATTAATGACTATACTATAAACATAAACAACAGAGCAGAGCCAAACGCAGTTGTTTATAAAATGCTTATAAGATTTTTTTCATAATACTCGAGCTGGTAACATAGTTATCAGCTCTCCTCCCTTTTCAGACCTAAATTATTCAAGGCGGACACCTCATCAAATCAGGTGTCCGCCTTTTTAGCGGTGTGGATATTTGACCTGCTTTCCCAGCAGCATCAGGGCAAACAAGTTGGGAAATGCCATCAGGCCGTTCCAGATATCTGAAATCTGCCATACCACTTCCAACCGGCAAATGCAGCCGGCAAATACTGCTGCCAGGTACAGGCCGGTGTAGAGGCAGATCAGCAGCTTTTGTATGCTCATCCACGGACACAATTTTGTCAGCAGGTATTCTGCCGTCTGCTTGCCCAGATAGTACCAGGCAATAATCGTGGCAAACGCAAAGACCGTCATGGCCGCCGATACCAGCCACTCTCCCACCTCGCCAATCCGCTGTGAAAAGCACCATGCCGTCAATGCCGCACCGTCATAACGATGGGGCACTCCGGTGGTATATGTAATGCACAAAATAACCAGCGCCGTCATGGTACAGACCACAATCGTATCAAAAAAAACTTCAAACATCGCCCACATGCCCTGCTCCTCAGCACTGGTCCGCTCCGCCGCACCATGCAGCACCGCCAGGCTGCCAAGGCCGGCTTCATTGGAAAATACCCCCCGGGACAACCCATACCGCAAACACCTGGTCATCGCAAAACCGGCGATTCCGCCGGTGGCCGAACGAAAAGAAAAGGCCTGCTGGAATACCATTCTAAATACCGCCGGCAAAATTTCATAACAGGATAAAATCACCGCCAGCGAAAATAATATGTAGATGCCGGCGGAAAGCGGGATCAGCCGTTCCGAGACTTTGGCAATCCGCTCAATTCCGCCCAGAATCACCGATGCGGCCAGAACCGTGACAAAAAATCCACTGACCCATTCCGGCAGACCGGCACTGTAAAACAAGGTCCCGCTGATGGCATTGGACTGCACCATGCTGCCCATGCCCATGGAGGACAACACTACTAAAACTGCATATAAAATTCCCAGCCAGGGCAGTCCCAATCCTCGTTCCATATAAATCATCGGGCCGCAGATCCAGCGTCCGTCCGGGCCACGGAAACGGTACTGCTGCCCTAGTGCCGTTTCCACATAGGCGGTAATCATCCCGATCAGGGCTGATATCCACATCCAGAACAAGGCCCCCGGACCACCCGCCGTCAAGGCAGTGGCGACGCCGACGATATTGCCGGTGCCGATGGTGGCCGCCAGTGCTGTGCAGGCTGTCTGAAAAGGCGTGATATGATTTGGGTTTCCATCTTTTGGTAATTGTTCCTCGCCGCGCCAGAACGTCCCGATGGTTTCGTTCATCCACCGCCGGATGCCTATGATTTGAAAAGCGCCTGAACAAATGGTAAACCACAAACCGACCGCCAGGAACAGGATCAGAGTCCAGGGTCCCCAGATCATCAAGTGAAGGGTCTCCAACACAGAATCCACACACTTTCCCCCTCGCATTTTCCTTTTAAATATGATATGATACCTTTATCTGTTTTATTATTCTTGTAATGGAAAAGGAGAATTGCGATGCCTGGTTTTACTACGCATTACATTTTTGGCATGAAAGCGTATAATGATCTTCCCAACAACCAGTTGAAATATATTATTGCAAAGTACCGCTGGCTTTATCAATTGGGCCTTCAGGGACCGGACATGTTCTTTTACAATATTCCGATTTTACGTCACCGGGATTACCGCAACGTTGGTTCCTATATGCACGAACATCATATTCAAAAGTTTTTTGAATGCTATCTTCATAAT
>Ga0153941_1000391_pt1 | contig 19398 bp, 10 predicted proteins | sample TSNJ025MetaG_FD_104733 | JGI IMG/M metagenome (GOLD analysis project Ga0153941, IMG submission 104733) | Attine ant fungus gardens microbial communities from New Jersey, USA - TSNJ025 MetaG | ecosystem: Host-associated > Fungi > Mycelium > Unclassified | place: USA: New Jersey, Brendan T. Byrne...
TAAGAAAGAGAAAAAGTCTAGTTAAATAAATATTGTATTTAATCTGATATATATATATCAAGAAAATCAAAGTTGAAATGATTGATAATTTAAAGACAAGCCATTTTCATCAATATAGTATCTAATCCATAGTTCTATTCTCTTTCCTAGTCCTTTATCTTGTCTTGGATAATCTTTTATGATGATAAATGAATAAGATAGAGAATAAAAAAAAATTTCTCTCTACAAGTAGGATTACTGCAAATTTGAGTAATTAGTAACAATTCTTCAGAATAGTCAGTTAATATAACAATAAATATAGATCCAATAACATACCTGGATGATAGTCTTTTTTTTTTTTTCTCTTCCACCAATTTCTATCTATCTAAAACATAGCAAAATTTACATGAACAAGTATGAAAATTACCAAGTGGTTTATGTAGACAATTAGACTATTTTAAAAAGCAAATACTCTTTTTTCTGTGTTGAATAACCATAAGAAACTTTGTTCCAGCCCTAAGATCAGGATCAGCTAAAAGAAGACTTGGAAAAACAGCAGAATTTTATTAAAGAACAAAAATATTTCAGATAAAGTTTATCAAAAATAAGTGATATATTGTTGGATAAAATTCTTTGTTAACAAAAGCCATTGTTAATCAGAAATAACTAATTAATAGTAATTAGCTTTGACTTCTCTATGTTGAAAAAACTTATGAGTTGGTAAATTAATATATTTGTTGAAGTAAGTTGATTTTCTGAAAAAGACCACCATAATAAACAAAAAAGAGAGATAATTGGTTATTTCTCTTCAAGTGCTCTATAACAAAAAAAATAGAAAATATAGGGAAAAAACTAGAGATAATTAAGTTAAAAAATTATTTTGAATAAATTTTATGTACTTATATCCTGAGGTTGGAGTAAGCATATATTTAGTTCTAGTTGAATCCAAAACTCTTCTTCTGAGGTTGTATGGGTATATATAAAAGTAATAAATTGGTTGAATCTAAAAAAGACTTATAAATTATTATGAAGTATTTAAAAAAAACACACTGTAAAAGTTGTTGGGAAAGTTCTTTCATTTGGGTTTTAAAAACCTCACTACCAAGATTTAGTTTTACTTCAATTAAGCTAATACTATTTGCTGAAGATCCTTCAGGAAAATAAGGCTTTATATGACTATAGACAAGACAAAATATGTATAATATTGGATTAAAGCTAGAAAGTTGGAAAACTAAGATACAAAGATTATCCATTAATATAAGAAAAAGTCATGCTCTTGTAGAACTGATATTTGAGACCATAAAAGACTGCTGAAGAAAAGAAAAAGACTATTTTATATTATTAAAAGGAGAAAATTAAAGGATTTCAAGCATACTTGATATGGTTGATGTTGAGTTGCTAGATTTGTTAACCAGCAATAAGAATAAGTAAAATCACCAAGTTCAATATTGATAGGAACATAGTTAAGACATTCTATACAAAGATTTCAGCTACAAGAGCAAATATACAGTTGGCCTCCTTCAGTACACCAACTGCACAACTAATATTTTGGAGTTAAGGTATAGATGAATGGTATTATGAAGTTTGAACCTACAGTATTACTTTTTTCTTCAATCAATATAAGATTATATACTGATTTTTGGAAAGAGAAAGTTGAAATATCTTTTTGGATCAAGAATTTTTATAAAACAAGTTGTTCATAACAAAATAAATACAAAGACTATTATATTATAAAGTTCCCTTTGATAGCTATTAAAGAGATCTCTTTTGATAGCTATCAAAGGGGAAAAAATAGAAAATAAGAACAAAAAATCTATTGAAATATAGGTATTAGTGAATTTACATATAGGTATCAATGAACCAAAAAAAAAACAAAGGTAACTTACAAAAGGCAAAGTGCTAGAAAGTATCCTAATACTTGTAGCAGAGAGAACATAAAGAGAATATAATCAGTGAGCAACATTGTTAGGAAAGAGAAAACAAAATAGAAAAACACATATGGATAGTCACAAGTAGAGATATATCTATGGAGGGTTGACAACCCATCATATAAGAAAGAACAAATAAAAGGGCTGAGACAAATATTCTATGAGCATAAATGGGTTAGTAAATAAATAAAAATCAAAATAAAATAAGATGATGATGTACTGGGAATTATACTTGAGGCAGGAGCAGGGACATGTCCAGGGAGAGTTGATGAGGCATCATATGCAGAAGGATGCATAGTAGGGGTAAAATAAACATTCTAAGAAAAAAAAGGTTAGTAAATCAGATAAAATAGAAATAAAATATATAAATGATATAGCTAAGACTAGACATGAGTTAGGTACAGGAGCATGTCCAGGGGGCACAAACAAGCCATTGTATGAAAAAAGGACATGTAGTAGAGCAGAGATAAATACTCTATGGAGAGATATAGGTTAGTAAATACTATAAACTTTTCTTATGAGAAGAAATAATCCACTGTGTACTCTAGCAAGTAGAAAGATAGAAAACAAGCCCCCAGATCCCACCAGGGTAAATAATGTAGTACCTAAAACCCTAAACCTCTCCAGTTTACAGTTATCAAAGACCAAACCACTGGACAAAGGGGAGATAGAGATATTCTCTTGTCCAGAGCCAAGAAAGAGCCCTTACTACACCTATGTCACAATAGCTCCAAATACTAGACAATAGTTAGCAAAGTAGCAAATATAAGTTCTTAGCGAGAAGATCTTAAAAGACTAGTACAATAGTGTATTGGTTTTGTTTTCTGATATATAAGATGATATGACAAATTATTATATTATGCCCAATTTCTTATTTTATTTTTATTTATTTACTGATCTATTTTTTTCTTAGAATATTTATCTCATCTCTACTATATGTTCTGTCTTGTACAATGTCTTGTCTATGCTCTCTAGACATATCTCTATCTTCATACTAAATAGAGTCTCTAGTATATTGTTGACTTATTTTCTTTTTATTTTTATTTATTTACTAACCTTTTTCTTTGTAAAGTATTTGTTTTGTTCCCACTATGTATCCTTCTATGTACAATGCCTCATTAACCTCCCTGGATATGTTCTTGCCTCTACACCAAGTGGAGTCCCCAGTATGTCATTTGTATATTTTCTTTTCATTTTTATTTATTTACTGACCTTTTTTTTTTTCTTAAAACATTCGTTTCACTTTTACTATGTATTTTCCTATATATAATGTCTTGTCAATCTTCCCTGGATATATTTTTGCCCTTATCTCAAGTGGAGTCCCTAGTATGTCCTTTGTATATTTTATTTTTATTTTTATTTATTTACTGATCTTTTTTTCTTGCTTAGAATATTCATTTTACCCTCACTATATGTTCTTCCTTATATAATATCTTGTCTGTACTTCCTAGACATGTCCCTGTCCCTACTGTTTGACTCATGATATATTGCCATTGAGTAGAGCTGTTACAAATTTATTGTATAATCACTATTATTGTGTTTATAAATTCCTCACTTTATACTGTAGTTTAATAGCAAGGAGACTTTTAACTCTCAACTTTCAACTTTTGTCAGTAGAGTACATCCTTGCTGACCTAATATTGTTAAGTTAAGTGATTGTTCTTGTCTGACCTCAATACTTTACATTCACTTTTGAAAGTTGATATTTATTCTACAATTTTCCTAACATATATACTAACTTTCTAAAGGGTATTTGAGAATCTAGTACAGTTAACTTTAACCATAGCACTCAGCTTATGAATACTTATATAATAATCACAAAAATAATCAATTAAAACTGCTAACTTAAAGTAGTGCCATGTGTAGCTTCTCTTTGTTATATCTCCAACTTCATCACAAAAAAATACTAAAAAACCTAAGAGCCATCCAAGAGATAAAATAAACAAATATAAAGAAAAAAATAAAATTCAAAAGCTAAGATGCAAAATGCAAGAAAGATTAAGCTTGGAAAAGAACAAGGGATTGTTAGTACTCTTTCAGTATATTCTTCTATAGCTGTTCAATTACCTTTTATACAGATATGAATACATTGAATACTCTGGGCCACAAAACAGGAAAAGAAAACCACAAGCAAGAAACAGCAACTTAATTGTAAGGATCCTAACTAAAGCAATAAATTGTTTATATAAGTATTTTTTTTTATCTATGGTTATATATTTTATTGATTGTATTCATAGATCTAGCAGACTGTGATGTCTCTACCTTGAAGAGTGGCTAGAAGATCAGCAAGATTCTCAAGAAACCTAACTTAGATCATATAAGTCATCCATGTACTATTGTAGACAACAAAGACTATATTCTTTTGTAGTATCTACTAGAGATACTACCAAAGGATCATTGTGTAAGCTATTTCTTTTTTGAATAGCTATCCTAAAGTTTATTGTGTAGGGAATGTTAACTAGAACACAAAAGAATCTAGATTCTTTTTTGTATCATTCACTTAGTACTAGAAGAAAAAATTGGGGAAAAGATCCAAATGCCTATAAGAGCTCTGTCTGAAGTTGTAAATGGTACAGAGACATTTTCTCCAGGCTGGTTTCCTTTGGAACATAGAGTATAATTTGTTTTATGTTTTGTCAAAATTAGTCACTGATATTTTTGAAGAAAAATCCTGAGGCCAAGATCATCCCCTCATTTTCATTCTGGCAAAACATGGATAAAGGGGTTAAAACCTAACAAACAAAAATTGCAGATCCTTTGAAGTTTATGGATAACATCCTTTATATTACCCATCCAATACTTTATGATGCTGCTTATGAAGTTATAAACAAATTGAAAGCAGATCCAATCACTGGAAAATATATCTCTCTTTGGCCTACAATCTACTCAGGATTATCTCCCATCACAAACAGAACATCTAGAAAACATAGAAATCACTTTGGAGCCTATTTCTGGTATAATCAAGTTGTCATCTTTAGATCATATAAGTTAGCTATTTTTCACTTGCCTAAATTGGAAGCAACATTCCAATATAATTCAGGTACTGTAGTACAGTTCTGTGGGAATCTTCTGCTTTATAGTATTAATGGATAGAAGAGTGGGAATAGGTACTGCTATATATTTTTCTTTAGAAAAGATGTTTTTCAAAGATTGGGAGTGCAATTACCTGGATAGGCTGTCTCTTCTATATAGTTGTAAATATATATATCTATATTTTAGGTCTATAGTAAGACAGGCCAAGAAATTATACAAAAGTGCTATTTTATATAAGATTTTGATATATATTTGTGACAAGTGATACTATGGCATAAGTAAGTAATGCAATAGTCTAGTAAAGAAGACATATCTGATGCAATAGCCCAGTAAGGAAGTTGTAGCTTGTGGGAGAGTATGACTCATGTAACAAGTAAATTATATTATTAAAGAATTTTATAGAGTAACTCTTTACTTGTTTGTTTTGTCCCTATACATCTTCCTTTATACAATGGCTCATTTATATTTTCTGAACATGTCCTTGTCCTCACCTCAAGTGTAATCCCTGGTATGTTGTTTATATATTTTCTTTTTATTTTTATTGATTTACTAACCTATTTATGCTTATAAAATATTTGTCTCGTCTCTATTACATATTTTGCCTTGTATGATACCTCATCTGTGCTCCCTGGATATATCTCTATCTCTACACTAAGTGGAGTCTCTAGTATGTTGTTGACTTATTTTTTTTCATTTTTATTTATTTAATAACCTTTTTTTTTTCTTAGAATATTCATCTTACCTCTACTATATGTTTTGTCTTGTACTATATCTTGTCTATGCTTCCTGGACATGTCTCTACCTCTGTCTCAAGTGTAATTCCTGGTATATTGTTTGTATATTTTATTTTCATTTTTATTTATTTACTGACCTTTTTTTTTTTATAGGATATTTATCTTATCCCTACTATGTATCCTACCTCATACTATGTCTTGTTTGCACTCCCTGGACATGTCCCTGTCTCTACACTAAGTGGAGTCTCTGGTACATCATTGATTTATTTTATTTTTATTTTTATTTATTTACTGACCTTGTTTTTTTGTAAAGTATTTGTCTCATTTCTACCATACATCCTCCTGTATACAATATCTTATCAATCTTCTCTGGACATGTCCCCAGTATATTGTTTGTATATTTTCTTTTTATTTTTATTTATTTACTAACTTTTTTTTATAGAACATTTGTCTCACTTCTATTATATGTTCTACCTTGTATAATATCTTGTTTATACTCCTTAGACATGTTTCTGCCCTTACCTCAAGTAAGTTCTCTGGTATGTCATTGACTTATTTTATTTTCATTTTTATTTATTTACTAATCTTTTTTTTTGTAGAGCATTTATCTTGTTTCTACTATACATTCTCCTATATACAATGTCTTGTTGACCCTTCCTGAACATGTCCCTACCTCTATCTCAAATGGAGTCTCCAGTAGGTCATTTATATATTTTCTTTTTCTTTTTAGTTATTTACTAATCTATTTCTTTTTATAGAATATTTGCTTTGGCCTCTATATATCTTCCCTTGTATGATGGCTTGCCAACCTTTTCTGAAATATCTACTCTGAGCTCCCTTGTCACCATATGTATATTATGTTTGTTTTTGATTTATTGTACATTTTCTCTTATTTACTGATAATCTTCTTATAGATTATTGTTAACCCTATGCTTATTCTTTGGTATAATAGTTCATGAACTTTCTTTTTATGTAACTGCAAAAAATCTTTACAATTTTCTATTGCTTTATGTAAAGTAGACAGCAAACTATTGATATTGTTATACCATACTTATAATGAACCTAATCAAAACTAATTCTTGTTACTGCTAAGACTTGGAGAAAAGACTAAATTGTCAGACTGACTTGCTCATTGGCTTTGACATCATTAGCAGTTGTAATAGAAGATACTGCCAGAATTATAATAGTAAATATTGTTGAAAGGTAGAATTAAGATCTCTCATTTAAACAGTTATCTAAGTTCCTTAAGTTGAGTATTTCAACATCCATGGTACTAGTCCCTTAAGTAGTGCAATTTGTCTACTAATCCTCTACTGCTCCTCTACTACTCCTCTACTACTCCTCTACTACTCTCCTACTGCTCCTCTACTGCTCCTCTACTGCTCCTCTACTACTTCTTTACCAAATGTAGTACTACACTATATTTGTCACAAATAGTCACAGATTCTTGCTCCACTGATATTTTAATAAACATTATTATTCTACTACTGGAATATTCAAGTAGAGATTAATTTTTGAACTATATACATCTCAAGTCCTGTTACTATATTGTCTTAGACAGAAATTATATACTCATCTAGATTTTTATATATATTTTCAAAACATGTCTTCCAACACAACATAGTTAGTAATTATGCTCTAACCTTACTACTATGTTCTCAAGTATAAAAGAAAGTAGTTTGGATAAAATTCAAATGAAAATATACAAGCTTATACTTGATTTATTAGCTGCTCTTACTTGTTATTCTCATACCCATTTTCTGTTTTTATCTCCATGTCAATATATATATTTATTCTCTTCCTAAACATCTCAATAACATCAAAGTTACTCTTGATATAGTATATAGTAACTACAATATACAGTAGAGCAAGAGATAATATAAATTGTTGATGATATTATTGTAATGTGACATAGTAGTGATATATTAGTGATATGTTTGTGACAGGGTGCTGTAATTTTTTTATGCTCTTGATGCTTAGGCTTTCTTAGAGTTCATCAATTTCTATAGGTGCTTTATACAAAACTTCTCAACAATAGCCTAATCTCTTTTTGATCTTACTTAAGCTAACAGGACCTGGGAATGGAGAAATAGAGTGCAAACTGCCTTTGAGGCCCTTAAGATAGTTATAACAACTACTCTGGTATTAGTCTTTCCTCAAGATATAGAGCCTTTTTGAATTGAAGCAGATAGCTCAGACTTTACTACTAGTATAGTCCTATTCCAGTAGTATAAGAGAACACCCTAGGGATACACTTAGTTATTAGGTAAGCTCAGTATCTATGGGCTAAGTATATCTTCTATATTATATTTCTACTTTCTCCTATACTTCTTCTGTCTTGTATTGTCATGGTGATGTCTATTTAACTATATAAGAACATTGTGGTATTATTGGTTAGTTTTCATGTGATTGTGTACAGACCATCTATTGTAGTATATATAATGGCTTATATAGGTAGATCTATCTTTACTCAAATATCATACTAGCTTCTGGAATCTTCTTCTAGCTTACTGGATGACCACTTCTGAGTGTTCCCCTTATAAGTAGTCTACAGTAGATAATAAGTGAAGACCTGTTGCTTTTTACAGCAAGTTCTTGTCTCTGGTAGAACAAAACTATAAGATTCATGACAAGAAAATATTAGCTATTATATACATCCTAGAGAAGTAGAGATATTTCTTAGAAGAAGCCACTAATCTAGTAAAGATCTGGACAGACCACAAGAACTTGGAGTACTTTATAACTGTAAAGAAACTAAACTATAGGTAAGCATAGTAGTTTTTCTATTTAGTTCTCTTTGACTTTATTCTCTACTATTATCTAGAACAATCTATGGGTAAGCCCAATATCCTTTCTAAAAGGCCCAACTACAATAATAGATCTTTGGACAATGAGAATATTATCTTGCTCTATCCTAAACTTTTGGCCATCTAGGCTCTTAAAGAAGTATAGCTGGTTAGAGCTAAACTTAGCATTCTAACCAAAGTCTAGAAAGGCAATCACTCCAGAGATTTGAAAGAACCAGTAGCCAAGATAGCTCTCAAACTCTAGTAGTTCACCAACAGAATGGTGCACTTCTTAGAATAGTTGAATATTAATAGACTACTCTACTTCAGAGAAAAGATCTATATTCTCCAGACTCTGGACCTGTGCAGAAAGATTATTGCCTTGTGCTATGATACAAAGATTGCTAGATACCTGGATTGATGGAAGATACTGGAGTTGGTATTCTACAATTACTGGTGGCTCCAGATATCTAGGTATATGGGATAGTATATTAGCACTTGTAATCTCTGTCTTCATACAAAGGCAATAAGACACTTTCTGGTCAGAGAACTACACCCCCTTTTTATACCAGATACAAGATAGAACACCCTCAGTATCAGCTTCATAGTCAAGTTCCCTGGATCCTCCAAATGTGATACTATCATGATGGTAGTGGACTCAGTATCTAATCTTAGAAACTGCTGGGCATAATTATTTGTTTTAGTATTTATTATAAAGCTCTCTTTAATGCACTTCTTTTGGCCATAAATAAACTCTAAGGTGATAAGATCCCATAGAGATACAAGATTCTCAATGTTTGTATATGACATTAATCTATTATCTATAGATTATCATTTGTTCTTGAATAAAACAAAAGACTGCTCTAGGATAGTTAGGTTATCTGTATTTCAAAAACAATAGTACTACTATATATAAAACAATAGATAGTGAATATGTGATAGTCTGTTCTGGTGCACAGACTATTACAATCATGTATATAAGAACTCTTTGTCTAAGGATTAAACCTCAGACTTAACAACATTTTTTGCTACTGTCTAAACTTTGCTTTTTTGAGCCTTTTGAATATCAAATTTCTTAATCACAAATTAGTAAGTGGCTATTTGTAATACTAAAAGGAGATTCTATTCTACTGTAAGAATGACCAGAGTAAAGTTCTCCAGAAGATTCCTCAGAGAATAGGATGAGACTCCTGGAGAGGTAATCTACACTATATATACAGATTTCCTAGTTATAGAATATCTTAGTAGTTAGGGTCAGGAGTACAGGAAATAAGACAACTAATTAAATGTTGAGTAATTGTTATTTAATTAGTATAGGATTGTTCTGGGGGACTATTACTAGTGTATTAGGAGTATACTTTAATATGGTCCCTTACAAACATGGTATTATGTTCCTACTAATATTGAATGAAAATTTGAATAATTTTACTAAATAATTATGTCTGCTAAAGTACAAAATCTTTATCTAGCCAAAGTTTTACTGTCTTACTTACTACTGCTTTAATAATATAGTTATACTATTACTCCAAGGAAAGGATCCCTAATCTAAATACCTTCTTAAGGATATGATATTACTCCTCTATATATACAGCCCACAATGGGACTTTAGCACAAGATTTATATAGCAAAAAGATATAAGTAACTAATGACAATACCACTCAATTAACAGATTAGGTCTCAGACATAATATCTGAGCTTGGTACTGCACTTCTACCAATAGTTCTATTACAAAAGACTATTTACTTGATTTATGATTGATGAATATAGATTCAAAAGGGGCTTAAAAGTGAGATTTAGACAGTGACAAAAAATGTTGTTAAGTCTAAGGTTTATTCTCAGACATAAAGTCCTTATATACATAATTGTGGTGGTCTATGCACAAGAACAGCCTACCATATGTCACTACCTATTATTCTATATATAGGAGTGTTATTGCTCTTAAAATAGAGATAACCTAACCATCTTAGAGCAGTCCTTTGTTCTATTCAAGAACAGATGATAATCTATAGGTAAAAATTAATGTCATGTACAAACATTGAGAACCTTGTATCTCCATGGGATCTTATTGCCTAGGGTTCTATTCATAGCTGAAAGAAGTGCATTGAAGAGAGCTTCATAATGGTTATTAAAGCAAACAATTATGTTAAGTGGTTCCTGAGATATCAGTGATTTAGTATCTGGTAACTTAGAGATTGCTGACTGATCTACTGATAACTCAATGAATACTAATCGTTTTGAAATGTTTTTGGTACCATTTGAAAGGTCTTCTTTGGGGCTTTTGGTAGCCATTTAGATTGTTGAAATCAATCAAGTATTCCCAGAGTTATGGTCCAAATAAAGTTTGTGACATATTTAATCTTTAGAAATTAAAAGAAAAGAATATAGATATAAATATAAATATAAATATTGACTTAGCTGTTTTGATACCAATAAGTAAAGAAGCTAGACTAGGTTAAGAAGTTTGGGTGGGTGAAGTTGTGGTAGAAGCAGTCATGGTAGGTATTGTCTGTACAGTAGTTAATACTAGACAAATACTTGTTTTGTCAAAGTATTTCTATAGCCATTTTTCTTGGATTACCATCTGAAAGCACAATGAAAAAATAATCCAGTTTCCTTCAGAAACATCCATTTTTGGTACTAATATAGGTAATACATCATGTACTGTAGCAACTTAGCCTGAGTTGACTTAATCACACTCCAAGTCCAAGTTAACAAGGAAAACTCAATAGAGTTTCTATTAGATTCTGTACACTACTTATACAATTACTACATGGTCTGTGCACTACTCTCCAGCACTCATCATGTGACTCCATCATGTGACATGATACTGTGACATCCTGACATATGACTATGATATATGACATTTGCCATATAATACTTTCCTGTACCCCTTCCTTGTATAGTAAGTCCAAATAAGAAAAGAAAAGAAATATAAATAATAACTTAGCTATTTTACCAAGTTATAACATATACTGTACTTAACATGGTTCTTTAAGATGTTGATCTATTCTTTTCAGCACTGTAGTGGAGTGGTGTAAGGGAACCCTACCAATACTATTTCTGAAATACCAGACTCATAGTCTGGAGTGACCCTGCACTTAATTAAATATTACTATATAATATTTAATTCTCTTTAGCTTGACTCAGAGACTCCTGATCCTAACTAACAGAACTATAGGATCAGGGATGTCTCAGTAGTAGAAGTATACTCTAGGAGCCTTATTCTAATCTCTAAGGATTCTTCTAGAGGTGAGTTGTAACATAATTAGGAGTGTAATATTATCTAAGGATTCTTCTGAAGCCTACTCTGCTCTGGTCACCCTTACAGATGGAGCCAATAACCTAATAGAATATAGAATCTAGGTTATAGTATATCACAAACTTCATTTGGACTATAACTCTGAGAATACTTAACTGATTTCAACAATCTAAATGGCCACCAAAAGCCCTTAAAAAGACCTTTCAAATGGTACCAAAAACGTCTCAAAGCAATCAGTATTCATTGAGTTATCAGTAGATCAGTCAGTGATCACCAAATTATCAGATACTAAATCGCTAATATCTCAGAAACCACTTAACATAATCATTTGTTTCAACAACCACCATGAAGCTCTCTCCAATGCACTTCTTTCAGCTATAAATAGAACCATAGGCAATAAGATCCCATGGAGATAAAAGATCCTCAATGTTTATACATAACACTGATCTTTACCTATAGATTATTATCTTTTCTTGAATAGAACAAAGGACTGCCCTAAGATGGTTAGGTTATCTCTATTTTAAGAGCAATAATACTCCTATATGTAGAACAATAGGTAGTGACATATGGTAGGCTGTCCTTGTGCACAGACCACTACAATTATGTATTCAAGAACTGTATATCTGAGAATAAACCTCAGACTTAACAACATCTTTTACTACTGTCTAAACTTTGCTTTTTTGAGCCTTTTGATTATCAAATCATCAACTCACAAATCAATAAGTAGCTATTTATGATAGTTCATTAAGTCTACTGTTTTCTGTCTCTATTGTCTCTGCAAAGAACATAGGTTGTGTTCATTCCAGATATGGGTCTAGAGAGCTATAAGGGGGTCTCTTTGTCTCTGTACAAGACAAGATGACTTTCCTAAGGGTATCTCTGTTTCTATTACAGGACAGATGACTTACTGAGGGCTTAGAGTGGATTTTTGTCAAGGATCTATCTCTATAGTAGGCTGGACCCCAGGTGTAAAGGAGAAGGTCTATCTCTCAAACTATTGAGAGCAAGCTAGCTTATATATCACAACTGGTCCTGAAAGACTTTGGATTTGTGTAAATATTTGCAAAAAACCCTTGTAGATGGCTAGAACTACTCTAAGACCTCTATTTCTCCTCCATGAGCCAGTGTGAGAAACTGGACATAACGTTGAACTCTTCCCTCAAGACAGGACCTATGTTGTTAGAAGGATACTTTTAGTATAGTTATAGTGTAGTTTCTGCCCACTATACTTCATTTACTGAACTAGGGATATTGTACTTACTTTTGCCCCCAAGCTGTTATAAGAGCCCCAAGAAGGAAATGGTCTCCCATGTATTTAAACACTTAATCCAAAATCTCAAGTCATATAATGGGGTTAAGGAATAAATAGCATGGGAACTTAGATAACCAAATCATGTGACAAGGTCAAGTGACCATAGAATATTCTGGAAGAACATGTGATCATAGACTAGTAGTAGTACAGCCACTGTAAAATAGTATAAGTAGTAGTCCAATCCAAGAAAGAACTCTATCGAGTTCTTCTTGAACATCTACCTAGGGTAATCACTAAGAGCATTCACTGCCTATCAATAACACAAGCTATGCCTGCCATCAGAAACACCAAGACTCTTGCTGAACACCTCTTGCTGAAAAAGAAGTGTATGACAGAGAAGTCATTGCTAGAAAGAATAGGAATAGAACCTACTACATCTACCAAACTCTACAATAGACTCATTAAAGTAGACCCTTACTAGCACAAAGTAGATTATTTCTACTTTGCATCCTGTCCCCCAGAATTATATTTTTGCAAAACCAAGAAGTTATTATGCATAAAGGAGTACAAAGAACTTCTGGAACCCACCTTGGATCGCATATTACTATTTTTTACTAAAATAAGTGAAAACAAGACCTAGGCTAAGGATCTATACCATGACTCACTATGGAAATAGTTCAACCAACTGCAGGATGTAATTATAGAGCTAGACAAAATTGGTTACAAGCTTACAGCTAAAAAGTGGAAAATGCTAAAAAGTGCTTATAAGCATCTGAAGAATATAGATCTTTCCAAACCAGCTACTAGAGTACCAGAGATTTATAAAGCTCTTCTAGAGCTCAATATCACTATTCCATAGACATAATATTATTGGAATGGTATTCGGTGTAACATAATAGTATTAAAAGGCTAAATTTGGGTATTTTTTTCCTTTTACCCCCTTAAAAACATACTCAAGAACTGTAATTAATTACTTAAATAGATATGTTGACTTTCAATAACTTTACCACTACTGTTCCCTTTTCTGATTTCAGTGCTGAGAATTGGGATATGCTTGTCAAAGATAGTATAAGCACTGAGTACATGCCCTGGGATGAGACTGAGATACAGATACTGCAAAATGCATATCAAGAAACTTCTCTCCTTCTCAAGAACTACATTGACCAGGTGCTCAATGGAGCAATCAACTATTATAATGGTGCCTTGACCACTGCATACAACAGGATTGCAACTTTGGAGACAGAAGTTATTCATTTTTGGAGAAAGCTGACAAGGCTCCCTGGAGGAAACATTGCCTCCAAAACCAAGATACCAGAGCCACCAACATTTGCAGGCTCTAAAAATAAGATACATTTGCATGATTGGTTGAGCTAGATTATTCTTTATTGTTTAGTATCCAGTATTATATTAGATGATCAGAAAATTAGATGTACCCTCACCCATTTATATGCTCCTACCAGCATATATATGAAATCATATTATGACAAGGTTTAGGCAGGATTAAGTATTAGTTCTTGAAGTGACTTTACCCAAGAACTCAAAAATATTTGTGGACAACAAAATAACAAGAAGAGAGCAAAAAAGGAATTAACAGTGCTCTGGGTCAACAAGGACCTAGCAAGAAAGAACTTTGTCAAGTATACAGAATAATATAGAACATTAGCAAGAATTGTTAACTATAGTAATGAAGTTCACATTGACAAAATGAAAGAGGTCATTTCTGATGAGCTGCGAAATATACTTGTCATTTATGAAATTACAAATCAGTCTCCAAAAACATGAAATAACTACCTCAAATTGTTGATGCAAGTATATAAGACCTTATATCTGAACAAGGCCCAGGGCACAATATTTGGTCTAGAGGTAATTGGAGAGAAGAGTAGAGAAAAGAAGAACCCAGATGCAATGGAAATAGATGAAATTCAGAGAAAAAAAGAGAAGAGCTTACGATACTGTCAGATATATACTAGAAAAGGCTTTAAGAATAAGTCAAAAATACATAATACAGTAGACTGTTATGACAAGCCTAGTAATAAGAACAAGTGTTCTCATAAGATCTCTTTCTAGAAACTATCTTCACCAGATCCAAGTAAGAATAAAAATCAGTCGTTTAGAGCATGGCTAATAAAGATGTTGAAGAAAGATAGTGATGACCTAGATTCCTCTCCTAAGGACATCAAAATTAATAGTATGTCAATTGAGGAAATCCCTGATTTTGTTCTTCCAAGTGGGAAGGGAAAGAGAACACCCAAATTGGATTTTCTCTTGGGACTATAGAGTATAATGTCTGTAATCTATAGTTAGAGGAAAGTATATCCTCTATTAGTTTGCAAAAGTTGGAAGTAGTACTGGAATCTTGTAATAATATAGCATGCAATAAGACTACCTCCTTTAAAATTCCAGTTACACTTTGAGTATACAGAAAGAAAGTATAGACTGAGACTTTAATTGATTTGGGAGCCACCATGAACTTCATTGACAGAGTTGTCATGGAAAATAATAACCTGGTAACTTATAAACTAGCAAATCTATATTATGTAATCAATGCAGATGGCACTTCCAACAAGGTAGGATATATAACTGAGTATGTCTGAGCTTATATAGAAATTGGATTGCATAGGATGACCCAGTACCTCTTAAGTTACTAATCTAGAGAATAAGAAGATGATGATTGGATACCTATACTTGTATAAGCATAATCCAAATATTGATTGGCAAAAAGGTCAATGGGAGCTCACCAGGTACCTAGATATATATACTAGTAAAGCCCATAAAATATAAGATATAGAAGTAGGAGCTAATGAACTTCATCTCAAACTGGATGTTAGCAGATCTCCTTCATTGGACAACATAGGAGATGAGGGCCCCAATAACTATATTCTTAGCTGGGCAGATACAACTGACCCAGGCAATCATTAACAGGCGATGATGATTGTAGTTATACTCAACAATCAAGACCAATATAGAAACTTATATTATAAAGACACAAAGATCTAGAAAACTCATGTGCTAGAGTGACTACACAAGTATAGGAATGTATTTTCAAAGAATAAGTCAGAGAGAATGCCATTATAGAAACTGTATGACCATGCAATTGACTTTGTGGAAGATGCAATGCTTCCCAAACCAGCTAAGGTCTATCTGCTCTCTTTAGCAGAAAGAAACTCTCTTGACATGTGAATCAATGAGGAACTTAGAAAGGGATATATCCAACCATCTACTAGCCCAATAGTAGCTCCATTCTTCTTTGTAAAAAAGCATGATGGAAGCTTATGATCTGTCATGGACTATAGAACCCTCAATGGAATTACTATCAAAAATCGCTATCTAATCCCTAGAATAGCCAACTTGATTGAATCACTCAGCAAAGCCTCAATCTTTACCAAAATTGACTTGAGGTGGGAATACAACAATGTTTGCATCAAAGAAGAGAATGAATAGAAGATAGCATTTATTACAAGGTGAGGCCTTTTTGAGGCAACTGTTATGTATTTTGGTTTTTCCAATGTACCAGCAACCTTCTAAAGCATGATGGATAACATATTGGAAGACTTGATTTGTATACAACTAGTAATAGTGTATTTAGATGATATTCTAATATTTGGGACATGTTTAAAGGAACACAGGTGATTGGTCAAGGAAGTGCTGAAAAGGCTCTAATTTAATGACCTCTATACTAAAGCAGAAAAGTGTTTCTTTGAGCAAAGTAGTATCAAGTATTTGGGCATAATTATTTTAGAAAATAAAATACAAATGGATAAGGAGAAACTTTCAGGAGTTCTAGAGTGGCCAGTACTGACTAAAGTCAAACAAGTACAAGCATTCTTAGGCTTTGCAAATTTCTATCATAGGTTTATTGAGAACTTTACCAAGATATCAAAGCCACTCTCTAACTTGACCAAGAAGGATAGTACCTGGACTTGGGGCAAAGAGCAATAGAATGCTTTTGAGATGCTGAAAAAGGCCTTTACTATAGTTCTAGTCCTGAGAATACCAAATGACAAAGATTTCTTTAAGTTATCTACCAATGCCAGCGACTTTGCAACAGGAGCTATCTTATCACAAAAGGACATACAAACTAATCTGTAGCATCCAGTAGCTTTCTTTTCCAAGTCATTAGATGTCCATGAAAGGAACTACAAAATCTATGACAAGGAACTACTTGCAGTAATTTGGGAACTAGAGAAATACAAACACTATTTGGAGGGATATCCATATAAAGTTGAGATCTGATCGGATCATCAGAACTTTACATTTTTCAGAACAGCTTAAAAGCTGACCAGGAGACAAGCAAGATGGGTACTTTTTATAACTCATTTTGACTTTATACTCTATCATAAACTGAAAAAGACAATGCAGGTGGAAAACCCCTTGTCTAGACAAGCAGACTATGAGATGGGGACAAACCTTAATAATACGAACCAAATGTTGCTAAAACCTGAGTTTTTTGCTATCAATGCACTAGAGGCTACTCATGAGATGCCAATAAATGACAGAATAATCCTAAAGGAGGTCAAAGCAGTACTCTTATTGGACAAAGTCACCAAAGACTATAAGACATTACTTAAGTCTGGTCCAAAAGAATTTGGAAAATTCTTGCAAGACTGGAACTATGAGAATGGACTACTCCTGTATAGAGGGAAGGTTTATATTCTCTATAGTGTAGAAGACACCTTGCAACAACAGATTGTTAAGATGCACCATGATTTGCCATCCACCAGATACCCAGGTCAGTGAAAGACCTATGAGTTGGTCTCCAGAAATTACTGGTGGCCTGGAATAACAACATTTGTCAAGAAATACATTACAGATTGTGATATGTATCAGTGGATGAAAAATCACACACAGTAACCTTTTGGAACACTTGTGCCTAACAAGGTACCTAACAGGCCTTAGGAAATAATCTCAATAGACTTAATCATACAATTGCCAGAGTCAAACAGTTACAATGCTATCTGTGTTATTGTTGACAGACTTACCAAAAGGGCCCATTTCATTCCTATCAACAATTGGTTCTCATCCAAAGATATAGTGCAGTTACTATATGACAAGGTCTATCCATTGCATAGACTACTGCTACAAATTATTTCAGATAGAGAAGTACAATACTCAGCTGAGCTATTCCAAGAATGGTACAAGATTTTAGGAATAGAATCTACAATGTCAACAACATATTATCCACAAATAGATGGACAAACAGAACAAGTAAACCAGGCATTAGAGCAATATCTTTGGTGCTATGTGGATTATAATCTCAGTAATTGGTCAGATCTACTTCCTAGTGCAGAGTTTGCATATAATAATCAAGCACATAAAGGCATCAAAGAAAGTCTATTTTTCCTTGAATATGGCAGACATCCGAGAGCAGGCCCAATTTTAGTCAAAGAGTCACTGCAAAGGGACTTGAATGACCTAACATATAAATGACAAGAAGCCTTAGAGTAGGCAAAAGTAGCTCTTACTCTTGCAGCAGAAAGAATGAAGTAGTACTATGACCAAAAAGTCCAAAGTGTTCCATTCAAAGTTGGCGATAAGGTGCTACTCAATCTGAAGGATTACTAGACTACAGAGTGAGCATTACAACCCTGGTACAAAGGACCATTCAAAATAATAGAAAAGTTGTTCTTGGTTACATTCCAGCTTAGAATACCATTTCACTACTGAGTGCTGCATCTAGTTTTTCATGCTAGCAAGTTAGCATAGTACTCCAAATCTACTATCCATGGACAGAAATCTACACCCCCACCACTGACCTTGATACAGGGCCAGGAAGAATGGGAGATAGAGAAGATTCTAGATTCATGACAAAGACATAAAAAAAACAAATTCCTTGTTAGATGGAAAGGATACAGTCAAGGAGACAACACATGGGAACCTGAGGAAAATCTATATAATGCAGGCAAAAAGCTGCAGGAATATCTTCAGAGTTTACCAAAAATGAGATAACTTCTCAACAGAGCTCAAACCAAGAGGGGAGGTAATATCATAAACTTTATTCAGACCATAACTCTGGGAATACTTGACTGATTTCAACAATCTAAATTGCCACCAAAGGACCTTAAAAAGACCTTTCAAACAGTACCAAAAACATCTCAAAGTAATTAGTATTCACTGAGTTATCAGCAGATCAGTCAGTGATCACCAAGTCACCAGACACTAAATCACCAATATCTCAGGAACTGCTTAATGTAATTGTTTACTTCAACAACCATCATGAAGCTCTCTTCAATGTGCTTCTTTCAGCCATAAATAGATCCAAAGACAATAAGATCCCATAGAGATACAAGGTCCTTAATATTTGTATATAACACTGATCTTTATCCATAGATTATCATCTGTCCTTGAATAGAACAAAGGACTACCCTAAGATGGTTAGGTTATCTCTATTTCAAGAACAATAGCACTCCTATATGTAGAACAATAGGTA
>Ga0153941_1000392_pt1 | contig 19390 bp, 18 predicted proteins | sample TSNJ025MetaG_FD_104733 | JGI IMG/M metagenome (GOLD analysis project Ga0153941, IMG submission 104733) | Attine ant fungus gardens microbial communities from New Jersey, USA - TSNJ025 MetaG | ecosystem: Host-associated > Fungi > Mycelium > Unclassified | place: USA: New Jersey, Brendan T. Byrne...
ATATCCCTTGTTTTGCCTATTTTCCGGCTTTGCACAAAACGGCAAGCAATTCAAGTGTCCGTTCACACTTGAAAAATGCAAACCCTTGTTGTCAGCAAGTAAGGTATTTATTACTGAATTTCTTCGCCTTGTACTCGTCAATGTGCGGAACGGTGCGGAACGAAAGAACGCCCGAAATTGTGTTTTTCTTGCTATGTTTGGAAATAGGTTGTATAATTACACATGATAAATATTCACTTAATACACAATAAAACGATAATGCAAACGAGCAGGTGATAAATTGAAAGAACTAAAAGATATGAGCCTTGAAGAATTATGGCAGCTGTTCCCAATCATTCTCCAAAAACACAACTCAGACTATAAAGCATGGTATGATGAGGAAAAGGAGAGCCTTCTCCATATTTTGTGCGGCTATAACATTTGCCGTGTCAATCATATAGGCAGCACATCGGTCGTTGGACTTATTGCAAAACCTATTGTGGATATTTTACTTGAACTGCCCGAAGGCTATGATATGAATGCCATTGCCCTTTTGTTGCAAAGCAACGGTTGGATTCTAATGCAAAAAGATGTTGAACAAGGAACACTTGACCTGAACAAAGGATACACCCCCAGCGGCTTTGCTAAAAAGGTATATCATCTCCATGTGAAGCCGTTGGGAGATTGGGGCGAACTCTATTTCAGGGATTATTTACGGCAATATCCCGATGTTGCTAGACAATATGAAACACTGAAACTAAACCTTATGAAGCAATTTGAACATAACCGTGACGCATACACGAATGCAAAATCAGCGTTTGTCATGGAGAATACTCAAAAAGCACGAGAAGAATATGCCGGACGATACTTTCCACATTAACACTAATCAGAAAAGCACCATAAGGATAAAAATTACGTTCGTAATAGTTTCCAAAGGTTCTCAAAGTGCTGTAACCTCCGCAAGCTGTTTGGGAACGTCGAAAACGTAGCCTCAAAGTTCGGCATAGCCTTTTTGTTTGGTATTAGATAACTTTATTATCCGTATCTTTTTACAGAAAGACATAGTATTCTTTGCCTTACACTATACCTCTTAACCTATGTACGGAAAAAGAGAGGTTTTCGTTTTATTGTAAATGTGAAATTTTTTAAATGAGTATGATTTATAAAATATCAATTATATCTTGTAGAATAGCAATTGTCCACAAAACTACTCCATTGGTGATTTTGAATTTGGTTTTGCAAGGTTTCCAATTGCTTTATCGTAATCGGCTTGTAAAAGCTTGCTGTCTGTTTGCACTGCGCCTGTCTTTTCTGCAATATCATTTATTGAAGAGAAAACTTTGCACAAAATTAGGCTTTATCGTAGAGGGGGTTACTACCACGCCGACCAGAAGGCTGGACTTTCGCTTCTTTTTTTACTTTGCTTGACAATATCCAACGTTGGATATATAATCAATATTAAATTCCTGCACATGAAGCCTTGGAGGATTAAATCATATGATAAGAGCACTTGTACTTTTTTACTTGAATACAAAACCGACCCACGGTTATGAAATTCAGAAATTTATCCAGATGTCCGGTATAGAACAGTGGGTAAAAATACAATCCGGTTCTATTTATTATGCACTTACAAAATTGGAAAAAGAAAATCACATCATAGTATTACGGGAAGAGTATACCGGATCCAGAGGAAGCAAGGTATATCAGATTACTGATTCTGGTAAAGCAGAATTGCTAAATGAGATGACTAAAGAATTTTCCATGCCTCTGATGGACACAGGATCTTCTAAATTTATCATTGAGCCTATTTTGAACACGCTGCCCAAAAGTCAATGTGAAAGCATTCTTTCTAAACATATAAAAGAACTGAAAGAAAAGAAAAAATTCTGGGAGAAGTGGAAGGGCATTAAGGCCGGAGATGGAACAAGCAAATTATTGAAACTTTGCTTTGACATGACAATCAATAGCATTGACGATCAAATCAAATGGCACAAGGAGTTACTCACCCACTTGGATGATTATATTTCCCAAAGCAAACACACAGTGGATTTTATCAGACAATTTGATATTAATAAGGTAGTTCCCAACTCTGAAACAACAGAAGTTGATAATCGAATACGCTATGTATCACAGCTGAAAGAAGTCATTTTAGCCGACCCGGGGAGCGCAGTTGATAATCTGGATAAGCTGCTTGAGGAATTACAAAAAGAGAAAGAATCTGAGATTTGAAAATCAAAAGAATAGCAGGAGATTGATATGTTACCTATAAGCCATGTTGATGTAAATGGAACGTTGCACTACTACAAGATTTTTGGTATCGGCAAAGTTAATCTTGTCTTAGAGATAGGGTTGGCATCTACCATTGGAGAATGGTGGCATATTGCCGAGAGTCTTTCACAGAAATACACCGTGCTGCTTTATGAACGCAGCAAAAGAACTATGCCCAAACGCACACCTGAGAATATTGCAAATGAATTATTTAAATTACTTGAGACCATACCTCATGAGGAGACATTTATCATTGCAGCACATTCTCAAGGGGGATTGTATGCACAGCAATTTGCCCGTATGTATCCATCATCCATGAAAGGCATTGTTTTTATTGATCCCTTATCCGCTTATGATAATGAATTCAAAAAACAACTGACACCTAAGGAAATGCAGAAAAGCGGTGTTGATAAAGCTGCCAATCTTTCGATCTGTAAACGATTAGCCCGTATGCATATGGGCGGATTAATCAAAGCCATTATGAAGAACGCTCCGCCATTCTATTATTATAAAGATTTTTCAAAAGATGCAGCCGATTATATTTTAAAGGCGTATACAGATCCGGAATTTTTGGCAGCAGCAGTAGAGGAATACCATCTGGCACATGACACAGATGTATTAGATCCATTATTAAGTAAAACCGGATTTCCTGAAATACCAATCGCACTCGTAACCCATGCCTATGATTATTCTGTCAATGAAACGATTGCGTTTGGCAAAACCACAAGAGAACTTGCGTGTAAAGTAGAAGATATCTGGCAGTCAGTAATGGAAAAATACCTTGAACTAAGTAAAAACAACAAGCATTTTAAAGCACAGAATTGCGGTCATTATATACATTTGACTGAACCATGGCTTATTGATAATGCTTTACAATTTATTGATCACAATGCCAGTGGATTCCTCTAAAATTTAAGTCAAGACTTAAAAATGAAATACCAGGCCAAAATAGTTTTTCCATGACTATTCTTGGGTATATGAGAAGATTCTATTTATGATATTCCTCAAATTACCCTCAAGTTGGGGAAGAAAATGATTCAGATGAAATTTTCCCCCAACTTGAGGGTAAATTGTATCGTATTCCGTGGGGACATCAAATGGGAATCCAGGGTAAATCAGATTAAAAGCAATAAATGTGTTGATAATTTATGAAAATACAGATATAATAGCACTATAAGTAAATTAAAAACGTAAAACACGTAAATAAAAGCCGGAGGTGTAATATGAAGGTTCTCAGAATAACAGCACAAGGGTTACCTTTGTTTAAAGAAGAATTAGACATATCATTTTATGCACAACAGCGTGTTGCGGAGGATGATAAATATTTATTACATTCACTTTTTTCAAACATTTATATGAACTGTGCAAATGCTTTTATCGGAATCAATGCAGCAGGAAAAACATCGGTACTAAAAGTTATTCTATTGGTTTTAAATCTATTAAACAATCAGCCGATAAACCATATTGAGACAAAGGATATTCTTGGCGATACTAAAAAGGCAATAATTAACACCTATTTTCATTCTGAGACAAAGGAAATCTGCAGATTGGAAACCGTGATTATTTCGGAGAAGTCAAAGGCAGATGCAACCTATTACAAAATAGTGAAAGAGACCTTATGGACAAAATCACAGGATTCTTTGATTGCAAGAAAGAATTTAACAGACTTTTCCACTTATGAGCAGGTTGCGGTTCGCAGCGAAGAGGAGGAGTTTCTTTCTGATGATGTGAGTATTATCATTGCCCATAATAAAAAGACGAAAGAGCATATGGATATTATAAGTCTGTTATCCTTTACGAATATCAATGTTTTGCCATTTGCAGATGAGATACCTGTTGAGGTTATTACTTTTTTGGATCCAACAGTCGAAAAACTGTATTTTAATGAAATAGAAAATAAGACCTTGATTCATTTGCAGTTTAAGGGTGGGGAAGGGATTGTGATAAATAATCCAGTCGACCTGAATCATTATCTTTCCTCTGGAACGATAAAAGGTATTGTTGCGTTTACATTAGCAAAAGAAATCTTAAAATCAGGTGGATATTTGGTTATGGATGAAATTGAAAACCATTTTAATAAAGAAATTGTTTCCACATTAATTCGCTTTTTCATGGATACAAGATTGAACAAAAATGGTGGAACATTAATCTTTACCACTCATTATCCGGAACTATTGGATGAATATGACAGAAATGACAGTATTCATATAATCCGTAATAAAAATGGAATTACAGTAGAGAATCTTGCTAATATATTAAAGCGTAATGATATCAAAAAGAGTGAGGCATATCAGAGTGGATTTCTTGAAGGAACAACACCAGTGTATGAGGCATACATGCGATTGAAAAAAAGCATCGCGGATTCTATTTAAATCAGGAGGATTGCGATGGAACTGGCAAAAATTAAAGCATGTATTAGTGAAGGTGCGGCAGAAGCAGCAATTATTGACATACTACTGGACAATGATCTTTTGATATTCCGTCGAGAAGAAATGCTGGATTTAACATATTAACATAATTTTGCGGGTGTAACTAAAAATTGTTGAAATAGCTGAAATAGAAAGGATTATCCAAGAGTTTAAAGCGAAATTTGCAACAGGACGGCATGGTGTCATATACATCAAAAACGATGGTGCCTCGTGACTTTAATCGTGAATAACGAATAACGGTGGGTAAGCGGTGATGGTCATTAAAATGGTTTGACAGTTTCAATACAGGGCAATATAATAAGTTAACACTCATTAAGAGGCTAAATTTTGATGCGTTGTCAACTGCCCAAAATGAATCAGATTATTCAAAGATTGTTAATTATTTTATTGAAGAACAGCATTGGTATAAAGATAAAGTGGCTGAAAGCTTAATATAAGAGTGACTTTAACTGTTAATATTTTTATTCTAAATTTGGTATGGATGAGGCTGCAGATGGAGAAGCCTTGATTGGTTATGAGATGATAATTACATATAATTCCCAACAACAGATCGGAGATAGATATTATGATAAAAGAATTAAACAAGAAATATTTTGCAAACCATCCGCTGAAGGAGTTTTCAACAGCCCGATTTGAGTACAGTCTATATTTAGCGGCTGGTATTGAGGATGAGGTTAGAAAATTAGTGGAGCTTGACTCAAAGGATTTGCAGGATGAAGCGGTTATTGACGCAGCGAGTAAGCCGGAAGAACTGCTTCAGTGTATGCGTAAAGGCGTTTCCGTAATTATCAGGTTCAAACTCCATAGTAAGGTACTGGAGTATGAAGAAGAGATGAGACCGTTGATTCAAAAAAGAGCAATGACAAATCTACAAGATATCTTTATAGAAAATGCTTTTCATTTTTTCCTTTATAGTAAAGAAAATTGTTGCGATTGGATACTCCTGCAATATGACAATATACGCAGCGAATATCTGAAATCAATGTTGTGTTTGATTCTGGGATTTCGTGGAGATATCACAATGATTCCTTTCCTGATGAAAGAGGTTGAACGCTTTGAGCGTTGGTATCCTGAGGAAGATTATGAGCAGGGTCCCCTGCTTGCGTTATATGAAATGAGAGAAAGGTTTCGCTAAGTTATGAGTCCGGTACAGCAGTTTTTAGATTATCAAAGAGATTTCGATGTAATAACAGGTATGGGAAATGGTAATAAAAAGTTACCGCGAAGTGATTTCAGGCTAACATTATTACAAACAAACAGTGGAGTGAAATCACGAAAAAGAAAGGGCATTAACAATGACGATCAGACTTGAACATCCCGATGATTACAACACAATTTTACAACTTACCTATGAAGCTTTTCTGACTCTTGATTACCCTGGACGGCGGCGGCTGGATGAGCATTACCTGATTCATCTGCTGCAAGGCTCGCCCTTCATTATACAGGAACTTTGCTTTGTCGCAGAGCAGAACGGTGAGATTGTCGGTCATATTCTATACACCAAAAGCGAAATCCTGTGTCCGGACAATACAATAATAGATACGATTACATTTGGCCCGCTGAGTGTCCTGCCGGAATTCCAAAAGCAGGGTATAGGAGCAGCGTTGGTGCATCACAGCATAGAAAAGGCACAAGAACTGGGTTATGGCGCGGTATTGATTACAGGTGTGTCAGACTACTATCCTAAGCTCGGTTTCAAACGTGCGCGGGATTACGGACTAACGCTTCCTGACGGGACAGCAGATGATTCATTTATGGCATATGAACTGAAACCGGATTATCTCACCGGAGGCGGTACATTTCGCTTTCTTCCGCCTGAATTTGAACAGTCAGAAAATGATGATGCCGGGTTCGAGGCATTCCATATGTACTATATGAAGGAACGTTATCCCGAAATACTGACATTGCGCCCCCTGTTTGATAATGATATTGCTCTCATGGAGCGTTGGCTGTACCTGGCTCATGTGGCAAAATGGTATAAGCATCCGGAACACTGGTTGAAGGAATTGCATGAGCGTCGAGGTGAATTCTCCTTCCTTACGCACTTCATTGTGGAGTATGAAGGCGTACCTATTGGCTTTTGCCAGTATTATGACTGCTATTTTGCACAAGAACATGAGGTTTGGAACGATAAATGCCATACCGGTGAAAAACAGGGCGAAGTATTCAGCATTGATTATCTCATCGGAGAACCGGATTATTTAAGTAAAGGATATGGTAAAGAAATAGTGCGGCTGCTTACGGAACGCATCCAAAACATTCCTTCCGCAAAAAAGATTATTGTCCAGCCGGAGCAGGATAATGATAACTCACGAGCCGTACTGACTGCAAATGGATATACTTGCTATAAAGATACTGATGTGTTTTTCCTGCCCCTTGGAGTAAAGATCAGAGAGATTACCAAAAGCGAAGTTCCGCTGCTTAAGGATTTTCTTTATCACGCTATATTTTTACATCCGGGAACTGCCCCACTGCCAAGAGATGTTATCTATAATCAGGATATTTATATATACATTGATAATTTTGGCGGAAAGGATGACTGCGGACTTATTGCAAAGCAGAATGGCATAATCGTGGGAGCAGTGTGGACGAGAATCATTCCCGCATTTGGTCATGTGGATGACGAAACACCGGAGCTAGCTTTTTCCGTACTGCCGAAATACCGGGGGCAGGGGATCGGAACTATGCTGCTTACCCATTTGTTTGAGCTGCTTCGTGAGCGTGGATATCGCCAGACATCACTTTCCGTGCAAAAAGAAAACCCGGCATTGCGGTTGTACCTGAGAATGGGTTATGAAATTATCCATGAGAATGATGAAGATTATATTATGGTAAGAACCTGCATTTGATGTCAATAAGTCCGTTGAAGATGCTTAAGATTACAAAAAAGACAGACAGATATACACATTTAAAAATAAACGATTGCTTTGAAAGCAAATGATTACTTTAGAACAAGAATACCATGCACAATTGTGCAAGCAAAGTTGCGAAATATTTTTCATATGACATATAATTATGGTGGAAGGAGGGAGCGAGAATGAATTTGCTGGAGAGAATGAACTTAGCAGTTGATTATGTGGAACAGAACATTACAGATGAGCTGGATTTGTCAAAAATCGCCCAGCTTGCGGGATGTTCAACATATAACTTTCAACGTATGTTTTCGTTTATTGCGGATATATCAATAATTGAGTATGTTCGCCGAAGAAGGTTAACATTAGCTGCGCTTGAACTGCAAAGTAATAATGTTAAGGTTATTGATGTTGCTATGAAATACGGTTATGAATCCCCTGTTTCGTTTGCGCGCGCGTTTCAGGCGATACATGGCATAACGCCCCGTGATGCCAAGAAGCCTAATGTTTCATTAAAAGCGTTCCCTAAAATGACCTTCCAAATAATTATAAAAGGAGTCAGTGAAATGAACTATCGCATTGTTAAAACGGAACCGTTTCAAGTGTTCGGTTTGGAAGGTATCATCTCAACAAAAGGAGATAAAGACTGCTTCTCCCATGCAGGAGCAATATGGCAGAAATATCAGAATAATGGCATGTATGAACAACTATTTATTGATGCCGGAGAGTCAAAGCCGCCATATTATGATTCCATGTTCGTAGAAGAAATGTGCCGTATTCACGGGTTATTGAACTACAAAAAAATCAATGATACTACTTATGGCTATATGCTGTGCAGTTTTGTTACACCAGATAGTAATACAAAAGGCTATGAGGTTTTTGAAGTGCCTGAAACAACCTGGGCAGTGTTTCCGGTAGATGTTAATGATTGGGATGTTGGCGAAGCAATAGCAAAAGTTAATAAAACGTTTTACAGCGAATGGTTACCAACATCGGAATATGAAAAAGCAGATGCTCCCGAACTTGAGATTTACGGCGGAACTCCTGAAAAGGGATATCTTGAGTTTTGGATGCCTATTGTAAAGAAAAATTAGTATCTGTTATGCATACTGATCCTCCCCATATTAACGCGGTTATGATAAGGATCAGAACATCACCCTAAACCCCTGTATTATCTCACTACAATAATTTTGGAAAATAGAAGCAGACTATCAAATATGATTAGTCTGCTTCTTACAGTTTTATTATGAGAGAATTAAAAAAAATCTTGACAAAAACATGCGACAGGTGTAGCATTGAATTGAAGGTTACAAGTGTCGCATAGAAAGAGGTTGGTTATATGGCAAATAAGAATGTAGAGAAAATATCGGACGCGGAGCTTGAAGTGATGAAGGTAATTTGGGCTAAAAACGCTCCCACAACCTATGCCCAGGTACGCGCCGTATTAGGTGGTATGGACGGATGGGACACTTCCACCATTCGTACTCTGATCCGCAGATTGGTTGAAAAAGGTGTGTTACTGCAAGAGAAAAAAGATGTATACTACTATACCGCCAATATTTCAGAAACAGAGTTTATAAATGCCCGTACAAAAGAATTTCTGCACAAGGTTTACGGCGGGGACGCTAAACACTTAATTTCTACAATGTTAAGTCCGGATGTTCTATCGCCGGACGAGTTGGAGGATGTAAGGGAGTTTTGGAAAAAAGGGAGGAATATAGATGAATGAAATATTAAAATTGTTTCTTTCCTTGTCTGTTTCCGGCTCAATACTCGCGCTTGTACTGTTTGTAATAAAGCCGGTTACAAAAAACAGAATGAGCAAACGGTGGCAATACTATATTTGGCTTGTTGTCATTTTGCGGTTTTTAATCCCGTTCGCCCCGGAGACTAACGTGGTTGGGAGCTTGTTCAATTATCTGGAAAACAGCATTACCGCTTCCACGGCTGTTGCAGACCAAGGGCAGCTTCCTGTACAGACAGATGATAATACAGAAATACAGACTGCCTTGCCGGATACCGAAAAACCTGTCACTCAAAATATGTCACTCAATTATTGGGCTGATATAAAAAACAGCATTTGGCTGCTGTGGATCGGTGTTGCAGCCTTGTTATTTGTTCGCAAGGTAACAAGCTACCACAGCTTTGTCCGATATATAAAGGCTGGAACACGCAGAATAGAAGATGAAAGACTAGTAGAAATATACAAAGAAGTATCAACGGAGGTGGGGCTAAAGAAGCCGTTGCCGATTTTCGTTAATCAACTTGCAGTCTCCCCAATGCTTGTTGGTATCTTCCGAGCCATTATCATTATTCCTAAATTGGAATTAAATGATAGCGAACTGCGTAATGTTTTTTTGCATGAACTGACCCATTACAAGCGGCTGGATATTCTATACAAATGGCTTACCCAGGTGGCTGTATGTCTGCATTGGTTTAATCCTCTCGTCTACCTGATAAGCCGTGAGATTAACAGAAATTGCGAGTTATCCTGCGATGAAGCAATAATTAACGGTTTGGATGAAGACAGGCGTTTGTGTTACGGTGATACGTTGTTGTCAACACTGAAAACCGATGGTATATACAGCGATGCGATTGTATCAGTTACATTAAGTGAGAATACATCACTACTAAAAGAAAGGTTAGGTGCAATTATGAATCATAAAAAAGTAACGAGATCAATTATCTTCATTTCCGTTGCTTTCGTGGTATTACTGGGTATTGGAGGCATTCTGCTTGGCGCAGCCCCACCTACGGTTAATGCCACGCAGCCGGATTCCGTCAATCAGGCAGTTATTAACCTTTACGGCAAATCGGACGCATATAAACTTGTCGCTCAAATGTCTGAGATTGACACATCTTTATCTGTAGCGGAATATACAAATAAAATTGACGCTATCTGTGAGACTGCCGATACAAACATTTTCAGCATTATGTCCGACGCGGAAATTATAGAACCCAGTGACCCGCTGTACGCTTTTGCTACCGGAACTCTTGCATATACAAGCAGTGAACTTTTCGCAGATGCAGGTATCAACCCTGATGAACGTTCCCATATGTCTGTACATGCTTTATGGAGCAGATACGAAACCGACGAGGAAATTGAGGCGCGAAGAGGCGGCATGAGTGATGAAGACTGGAACGCATTTCTTGACGAGACAGCGAATAACCCGCCAAATATAGCGGCGTTAAAAAATGTATTCTATTTTATTTTCTATCATATCATGGATAAGGAAAACCTTACCGTTGACGAGAGAGACCTTATGCTCAAAATGGTCGAATCTGACATGCAGAATTATATGGAAGGGCTGCGTGAAGATGAACTTTTCAGCGAAAATTTCGAGGCTGCTTTTTTGACAGAACTAAAAAAAGTATCAGCTCAATACTCTAACGAAAAAATGATGCTGGAGTGCGAAATAAGCCTTATAGAAGGCTTTACATTAGGTCATCATTTACAATAACCAACTCTATTTCATTTTGATTTACTACTATCTGGACAGAGGATGCCGGTGATTGGCATCCTCTGATTTTGAGCATACTATTTTTTATATTTTATCGGTGTTAATAAATCCAATTGAACTTCATTATCAAACCATTTGAGATTTGACACACATACATTATATACGAAATTCAAATGCTCTTCCAAACAGCCCCCCATTATTTCCTCGCCTTTATGACTATAATTTGCTTCATATTGATGATTTTCACGCACCCATTTTGTAAGCCATTCCCATTCATGGAAATTATCCATTTGTATCATGTGTGCAGCATATAACCCGCCTGGAAAATGTTTTTTTTGAAAGGGTTCAGGAACTTCCATATCATCGGGGATTGTAACCCAAAATTCATATCCATAGTCCTCTCTGTCTTTTGATGGATTCGGATGATTAAAACCAAAAACTCTGGCATCGGGTTTAATCTGGTATAAATTACTTTTCAAGATAAATTCCATTAGTTGGTTACCGGCTTTTGACTCGGGGTTTTCACCATTTTCACCATTCGTTTTACCGAAACAATGACTTGCTGCTACTGCGCATGGCGGCAGATGCAAAATCCTGACATCAGATAATTTTGATAATGTTTCGCTTGCTTTGTTTAACTCGTCCATTGACTTTTCCTCCTTAAAGTTAATTTTTGTTAAGGACAAGGAGTTAATGGCATTGAGCAGGGATTCGTCACTAAACAGTACAGTTTTCAAAGATATATCCGTTTTTATTTGCAGTTCGTCAATAAAATTGCTGAGAATAAGCCGCATTGTTGATAATGCCGTAATTTCATCTTCAATTTCACTGACGTTTTGCTTGAACACTTCAAGCATAGCGGTGGTGCCTGAAGCTTCGAAAATCATACTGATTTGTTTCAGCGGAATTCGCAGCTTTCGGAGAATAATGATTTGCTGTAAGCGAGAAACAGAACATTCATCATATACACGGTAAGCATAGTCATCTTTTTTCAGACTTGGCAAAAGACCTATTTGCTCATAATAACGAAGCATTCTCGTAGAAACGCCGAACATCCTTGAAACCTGACTGATTGTTACTAATTCCATGACAACTCCTCCTTCCTTAATAGAAGTATAAAGTACGACACGACGTTAAAGTCAATGCATAAAACGATCATTAGATAAAAAAGGTCCACCGATTAAGTTATCTATATTATATCGCCAACAGTCTGACTTTCCAATAATTATGATACTTTATTTTTCTGAAATATTTTCCGCGTTTCACTCAATCAAACGTTTACCCTTATAAAACGCTGATTTATCTTGACATTTATGCTCGTATATACTAAGTTAAGAACTACCAGTCTGTTGATAAAACAGGAAGTAACTTCATACAAAGAGTAGGAATTCAATATGAAAAAGAAAATCATTATAATAATACCATCTGTTTTTTTAGCTCTTATTTTGATAGTTTTTTTAGCAATATACTTTTTATTTCATGACGCTATCAACGTAATTGGGACAATAGAGAAAATAAGCGAAGACAAAAATCTTTACACAATGGAATATAACGGTGACTATGGCTTTGAGAAATTTATCGAAGAAGGCGGTGCAAGTTCAGCTGAAGAGCTTGCGGTTTTTCTGTCAAATTTTATATCTAAAGGGTATTATACGATGCAGCTGGAAGAATCAGAAAATGGATGCAGTACAATTTCTGCAGTATCCTTATCCGGCGAATATATATTCGGGCGCAATTTAGACTGGATCGATTGTACCTGTATGATTGTCAAAACAACTCCTGTAAACGGATATCAATCCATATCCACCGTCAATTTGGACTTTCTTGGATATAGTACCGATTATCAGCCGGATAGTTTAATAAATTCATTTCTTACCCTCGGTGCTCCTTTTGCACCCCTTGACGGCATGAATGAAATGGGCTTATGTATTGCAGATTTGGTAATAGAGGAAGCAGGAGAGACTCATCAAGATACAGGCAAGCCCGATCTTACAACCACAACAGCCATACGCTTAATTCTTGATTATGCCGCTACTGTTGATGAAGCAGTCGGGTTGCTTCGTCAATATGATATGCACTCTGATATCGGAACGATGCACCACCTTGCGATTTCAGATTCATCAGGTCGTTCTGTGGTAATTGAATATATAGATGATGAAATGTTTGTAACAGAAACACCGATAGTGACCAATTTCATTCTTACAGAAGGAGACAGTTACGGCTTGGGCAGCGAATCATCCAAAGACCGCTTTCATATTTTACAAGATATACACGAAAGTCAAAGCGGTAATTTAAATGAGCTTGAGATGAAATCCGCCTTGATTGCAGTTAATCAGGGTGAAGGGTTTGACCCCCAATGGAATACGCAATGGTCTGTGGTCTTTAATCAGTCAAAAGGGACGGCAGCTTATTATCATTGCGAAGATTACGATATTAAGTATGAATTTGAAATAAAGAGTCAATGGTAACGCAAGTCGATGGAGTGAATCAAATATGCAAAATACTTATAGAACATCAGAAGTGGCGCGTATAATCGGTATACACCCCAATACTGTCCGGCTTTATGAAGAACTTGAGCTAATCCCAAAACCGGAGAGGCAGCAAAACGGTTATCGGGTATTCACCGATTTTCATATAGAACAATTCAAACTTGCCCGAACAGCTCTAAAGATTGAAGTTTTACAGAATGGTTTACGTAAAAAAGCCATTGATTTAATAAAAACTTCAGCATCCGGCAATTTTGAAGAAGCAGAAAGCATTGCAAGAAGCTACTTAATGCAAATCAAACAAGAACAAGTGAATGCCGATGAAGCCATCGAAATTGTAAAACAACTATTGTCCGACGAAAAAATAGAAACAGATGGATTACATCATAAGAAAACAATATCTCAAGATATGAGTAAGCTATACCTTACAAGAAAAGAAACCGCTGATTATCTGCAAGTAACGATGGATACATTACGGAATTGGGAAATGAACGGCTTATTGAATGTCAAACGAAAGCAAAATGGTTACCGCATATATACAGACGAGGACTTAAGAATTTTAAAAATAATCCGATCTCTTCGATGTGCTAATTATTCGCTTTCCGCTATTTTGCGAATGTTAAATAAAATATCCTGTGATCCACAGGCAAATATAAAAGAAGTCATCAATACACCGGAAGAAAATGAGGACATTATATCTGTATGTGACAAATTACTGACTTCATTAAAAAGTGCCGAAGAAGATGCACAATGCATACTTACCCAGCTTCAAAAGATGAAACAACAATTTAAAACAAACGCTCCATTATAACACCAGACTTTTGCCTGGTGTTATTCTTTATGTGAAATAAACAAAAAGGAGAAAAACAGCATGTATATCGAAATCCAGGGCGCAAGAGAAAATAATCTAAAGAACATCAATGTCCGCATACCAAAGAATAAGCTGGTGGCTTTTACCGGCATCTCCGGCAGCGGCAAATCCACTTTAGCAATGGAGACGCTGCAAAGGGAATGTCAGCGGCAATTTATGGAATCAATGGGAATGATTACAAATGCCGGAAGCCGCCCCAAGGTAGACAGCATTCAGGGCTTAGCTCCGGCCATTTCCATTAACCAGCATTTTTCCGGAAGGAATCCCCGTTCTACTGTGGCTACGATTACTGACTTAGCGCCATATATTCGAGTGCTTTATTGGGCGATCGGACAAAGAATATGTCCTCATTGCGGTAAACACATAACAGCCGCGTCCACTCAGACAACAGATCTAAGTACAGAAACACCGGACAGCGATAGGGAAGCTGAAAGCATCTACGACCAGAAGATGGCATGTCCGCATTGTGGGGAGAGTGTGCTGGAATTTACGTCCAGTCACTTTTCTTTCAATAAGCCCCAGGGTGCGTGTCCTGCATGCAAAGGGATCGGCGTTGTCAGTACCCCTGACATTGAAAAACTCTATGACAAGACAAAAAGTATAAGAGAATTTGCGATAGACGGATGGGATCAGGTCTACATTGACCGGTATGGTGCAGCAATGGAACAGGCCGGAAGTCATTATGGATTTTCTGTCAGCGCCAATGTTCCCATAGAAACATACGGAGAAATACAGATGGACCTGCTGTTGTATGGTGTTTTAAGTCCTCAGTTTATACGACATTTTTCCAATACCCCGCCGCCTAAAACAGTACCAGGCGGACGCTTCGAAGGCATAGTAACAAACCTTATGCGCCGTTATAATGAAAAAGCGGCCAGCAGCAATACCAAAAGTCGCATGGAAAAAATGCTGATTCAAAAGGAATGTCCGGATTGTCAGGGAAAGCGTTATCGCAAAGAAACCCTTGACGTAAAGATAAACGGATATAATATCATAGATTTTATGGCTCTATCTATTCATATGGCAAAAGATTGGCTGAAAGAATTGGAAAACAGCCTGTCGGAGGAACAAAGAGAACTTGCCGGTCACATCATGAGCAGCATCATGAGCAGAGTGAGCAGCCTGGTGGATGTGGGTGTCAGCTACCTGTCATTGGATCAGGCGGCAGCCTCCTTATCCGCCGGGGAATTACAGCGGATTAAAATGGCATCTATACTGGGAGGAGGCCTTACCGGTGTGTTGTACATCCTGGATGAACCCACCTCCGGGCTCCATGAATGCGACCTCCCAAAAATCATAAAGGTGCTCTGCCGGCTGCGGGACATGGGAAATACGGTAATTGTTATTGAACACAACTTGAATGTCATCCGTGCGGCAGACTATATAATAGATTTTGGTCCGGGAGCCGGAAAAGAGGGCGGCGAGGTGGCAGCCTGCGGCAGTGTGCAGAAGATTATAGAACAAGGCACCCTTACCGGCCAGTATTTATCCGGTACTTTCAACAAAATGAATCATATCCCCAGAATGTCCGGTTTACACCATATTTCTATCAAAGGAGCAGACGCCAATAATCTGAAATCTGTCAATGTAGATATTCCGACAGGATTATTTGTTACAGTTGCAGGCGTATCAGGAAGTGGTAAGACCAGCCTTATATTTGGCTCCCTGTCCCAACAGGCTGAGGAATATTTCCAGACAACCAAGAAACATAATCCGCCGGGAGTTACCGGACTGGAGCAATTTGACGCAGTAGTAACAATTAACCAGACCTCTATTGGTCGTTCCGGAAGATCCACACCGGCTACTTATACAGAGGTATTCACTAACATACGTGATTTATTCGCCTCCCTGCCGCAATCAAAGAAGAAACGCTTAACTGCAAGAGATTTTTCCTGTAATACAATTGGCGGCAGATGCGAAAACTGTCAGGGTTATGGCAGGATTATTGTACCTATGTATTTTTTGCCCGATGTGGAGGTTACCTGCCCTGTCTGCCGCGGCAAACGGTATCAAAAGCAGGTACTGGAAGCTTTATACAAAGGATATTCCATATCAGATGTTTTAGATATGAGCATTAATGAAGCTGCCGTACTTTTTGACAGTGAAGATACCATAAAGGAAAAGCTGGCTGTTCTTCAGGATGTGGGGCTTGGATACCTTGGACTGGGGCAATCTTCCAGTACATTATCCGGCGGTGAAGCACAGCGTTTAAAACTGGCCAGGGAACTATCCAGACACAGCAATGCCAAAACGCTGTATTTGTTTGATGAACCCACTACCGGATTACACCCCTATGATACAGACCGGTTAATTCGCTTTTTTAACCGACTTGTCCAAGCGGGAAATACAGTTGTGGTAATTGAACATAATTTATCCGTTATTATGGCGTCAGACTGGATTATTGAAATGGGTCCCCGGGGAGGTATACAAGGAGGAACCGTCATAGCACAGGGAACACCAGACCAGATTATCAATGATCATAATTCCATAACAGGAAAGATGCTAAGACGTAACAGCTAAATCTCCCGGCACCTCCCGGCAGCAAGACTGTTGAAATCAATTGCTTAACACAGTAAAGTCTTGTATAATGGTACATGCAGTCATATATAATCAGACAAATACCTGATTACATATGACTGCAGAAAATCAATTTTACACATCATGAAGCGGAGGTAAATGCTGTGAGATATTTGCTAAAAAACGTCAACATCATGGACAAAGATACTGCCAGCAAAATGAATATATTAATTGATGATAAGACAATTGTGAAAATCTCCCATGAAAGTATTGATGTGCCAGCGCATGAACATGATTTGAGCGGCTATACGGTTATGCCAGGTTTTATCAACACACATGTGCATTTGATAGATTGTTTTGATGCATTTAACAATGATAACTTAAAAAAGTGGCTGATGTCCGGCATTACATATTTAATAGACGAGGGCATTTTATCAAGAAATACGACAAAAGAAGCTGTAGAATGGAGAAATAAAAACAGCAGCAGCCTGCTTTATCCCAGCATAGCAATATGCGGTAAATTTATATCATCTGTTAATGGATACGGTGGTGCAGAGCCCATGGGTGTATCATCAGAAAACGAAGCACGGGATGCTGTAAAAATGCAGATAGATGAAGGTGTTGATCACATAAAGGTCACTTTAGACAGTGGATTTGACGCTTATACACGAAGTCTGGATTTATTACCGCTGGAAATATTATCGGCAATATGTGATGAATCCCATAAGCTTGGCAAAAAAGTATCAGCCCATGTAAATCAAAGCGATAAGCTGGATATTTTACTTCAGGCGGGAATTGATGAAGCGGCACATGCCTGCTATGATTCCATTTCAGATGACAGTTTAGCATATATGGTCAGAAATAATATATACATGACACCGACATTAAGTGTATATGGAGAAATATTAACAAACTGGGGAGCACCCCTGCTATATGGAGCAATGGAAAACACAAAGCGATTTGTTGATATGGGCGGTATAATAGGGTTTGGAAACGACTATATTGAGGAAAAAGCAATTTGGACACCAGTAGGAATGCCAATGATGGAAATAGAACTGCTGCAAAAAGCCGGATTGACAATGAACCAAATCATAACGTCTGCAACTCTTGGCGGTGCAAAAATTCTTGGAAAAGAAAATTATGGCATTATTAAAGAAGGTTATATTGCTGATCTCATTGCGGTAAAGGGAAATCCTTATGAATTTCCATATTTACTGACAAATATAAATTTTGTTATGAAAGACGGTATAATAGTAAAACAGTAAGTATATTCAAATCCTTCCTTGCAAGCTTAACATGAATTAAATATTACTTTACAATTTTGATGCAATATAAGAATATACTGTTATAAATAAGTTACAGTTCAGAGGGTAGTATCCCGCGAGGTGTTTTGTGCACCTTTTGCACAAAATCCAAGCGAATTTATTCGCTTTGGGGTCGCAAGCGCCAAATCACACGCTTAAAACGAACTTGTTCGTTTTGTGATTCTGTGTGCATCATGTTGCTGTGAAGGAGGCACGACTGAACAGTAACATAAATAAACGTAATCGTTCAGCACAATCCAGCCTGACACAGAATGGAGGAAGGTGCCGCCTATAGCGGAGAAGTGAGCAAATATGAGTATAAACCCTTCCCTGGCATCGTTGAAAGTAATTGCCAGGATACGAACACAATTTCCTGAGAAATTTGGGGTACCCAGACAAAGCGGTGTAATCGAAGACCTGAAGGCAGCAATTTATTTTGAACCGGAATACCGTAACCGGGATGCCATCAGAGGCTTGGAAGGCTTTTCGCATATATGGCTGCTATGGGGATTTTCTGATACAGATCGGGGAGAATGGCTGCCAACGGTAAAGCCGCCGAGGCTTGGCGGAAATATGCGAATGGGTGTATTTGCAACAAGGTCACCGTTTCGTCCCAACCCTATTGGCCTTTCCTGTGTCAGACTTTGCGGGATAGAAACGCATCCGAAATATGATTTTATACTGCAGGTAGCAGGGGCTGATCTGGTGGATAATACGCCAATCTATGATATCAAACCCTATTTGCCTTTTACAGATTGCCGTCCGGAAGCAAGCGGCGGATTCGCAGATGAAGTCAGAGATTACGGGCTTAAGGTAATATTTCCGGAAATACTGCTGGAAAATATCCCGGAAGATTTGAGAACTCCGCTTAAAGCTGTTCTTGCCCATGATCCCAGACCGGCATATCACAGGGAGAGAAGTCCGGAGAGAGTATTTGGTGTAGCTTTTGCAGGATATAATATACGGTTTTGTGTGGAAGGTGATACCTTATATGTCTGTGAAGTAGAGACAATATAAAATACAAAGGAAGAGTGTGGAATGAAAAGGAAAAAGTACATAATTTTAAGTATGCTTGTGTTATTTATTATAGCAGGATGCGGAAAAAATTCTGAAGAAGATGGTGTAAATATGGCTGAAATGGAAAATGGGCCAGGTACAGCGGTCGTGGAAACCATACAGAAAATATCAGCAGAAGATATCGCAAGATTAGATACAGGTAATAG
>Ga0153941_1000393_pt1 | contig 19388 bp, 16 predicted proteins | sample TSNJ025MetaG_FD_104733 | JGI IMG/M metagenome (GOLD analysis project Ga0153941, IMG submission 104733) | Attine ant fungus gardens microbial communities from New Jersey, USA - TSNJ025 MetaG | ecosystem: Host-associated > Fungi > Mycelium > Unclassified | place: USA: New Jersey, Brendan T. Byrne...
GCAGTCCGTATACAATGAATGCAATGATGACCATTGACATAAATTTGGGAATAATGACAATCGTATTATAAACCTTTGTTGCCCTTCGGTTCTTAAGATAATACAGCATCAGGGCCAGCGTTACATTTGCCAGCAACCCAACCACCAGGAATACGACACTGTATAAAACTGTGTTTCTGATTGTTCTTACCGCATCCTGAGAGGTAAAAAAAAACTCAAAGTTTTTAAGTCCTACCCATTCACTTCCCCATATGCCCTTATAGGGATTGAATTTTTTAAAGGCAATCGCAATACCCGGCATCGGCAGATAATGAAATACAAACAGAAGAATCAGCCCCGGCAGTACCATTAGCATCATCTGCAAATTTTCTCTGAATGTAACCTTATTTATTCTGCGCTTTTTTTCAGTTTTATAAACAACCATCTTCTCACACTAACTCCCCTCTGTCTGCCATAGGTGGACGTACAAATCAGGATTGTGAATTTTTATTTCACACTATCCTCTCTGTTTTTCCACAACTTTATGATACTTCATCCATACAGAAGCCTCAAGCAACGGATTGTTTGATTCGTCTCGTTTTGTTCGGATTCTTTTCCCTTTCATTGAAATCAGCCATTTTTTATGTTACTTTTATTTATATAGAAAACAGGAAACACTAAAATGAAACGGAAATAAAGTGAGGATTAGAATGAGCAAACTGATGATTGTTGATGATGAAAAAATGATCCAGGACTCTTTGTCCAGATATATCAGCCAGCTGCTGCCGGATTTTAAGATATGCGGCTGCTTCTATAATGGAGAAGATGCGCTGCATTATATGCTTAAACATCCTGCAGACGTGGATATTGTATTGACGGATATCTGTATGCCCCATATGGATGGTCTGGAACTTGCAAGAGAATTATGCAACCGCTTTCCCCACTGTGTCGTCATTATAATTAGCGGTTATGCAGAATTTGAATATGCCAAATCAGCGATTAAATATAATGTTTTTAACTATATGATGAAACCTTTTGATTACGGCAGCCTGGGGCAGTGCCTGCTGGAAGCCAGGGACCTTGCAGTAAAACGCCGCCAATTCTACTCTATTTTCAACCTTTCTGCTGAAACGACAGAATTATTCTTTGATGACCTGATATCCGGTTCTATTTCTTCCGTAAAAATGCTGCAGGAGAAATTCGATACCTTGTCACTTCCTTTCTCTTTTGATCACAATGGAGGGTACCTGGTCAGATTTACGATAGAGAAAGATCAAAAAGCATCAGACTTACATTTTGATACAGAACAGCTTCATGTATCCCTTAAGAATATGCTTCATCTCTTTCTGTCGGACGCGCATTTTTATTTTGTGCGCAAATCCGGATTGGATTATGATTACCTTGCGGTAAACAATGACACAGACATTTATCTTCCCTCCGGTCAGCAGTCTGAGCAAATTGCTCTTAATATAAAGGAACTGCTTGATATACAATGTACGGTTTCATTCTGCCATCCATTTCATTCTTTAAAGGATTTTATACCAGGTAAAGAGACTCATTTTGCCAAAAGACCTGAACCGGATATCATGACTGATTCTCAGATTCAACATGCGATTGATTATATCAATGCGAACTATCACACGGATATCACCAGAGATATTGTCTCGGACCTGGTGTTTCTGTCACCTTCTTATTTTAGTTATCAGTTCAAACAGATTACCGGAACCAGTTTCATAGACTACCTTACCACAGTGCGTATGCAAAATGCCATTGAACTCCTGAAAACCAATATCCCGATTACGGATATTGCCTTCAAAGTAGGTTACTCACATAAAAATCGTTTCAATGTGAATTTCAGACATTTTACTTCTTATTCGCCGACTGAATATCGAAAAAAAATGCTTTCCATGGGGGATGTGTTCGATGCGTAAGAAATGGGATAAATTAAAAGAAAAAATTACGAATAATATGTTGTTTTTGCGTAATTTTCTGCTGCTTTTTCTATCTATGACTTTTATTTTTTCCATATTTACTGTGTATACCTACTGGAACTCCAGAAAAATCATTGAAACGGAGTTTACTAACTCAGGTGTACAGAATCTGCAGAATATTGCTGTAAATATTGATAATTATATGATGGATATCCGTTATATAATTTCTACCCTTGTGGTCAATGATATCCTGCAGTTTTTTTATGCCTCACCTAATCCGGAAGCAATCTGGAAGGGGTATTATGGCCGGGTTAAAGAACAGCTTGATATCCTTCAGTTCAGTCAGGAAAGTATTCAGGCTATTTATCTGTATTCTGAAATTTCCGGTATGATCTACTCCGGCAGTACTTCTGCTCCCGTAGAGTTCTTCTCAGATAGGTACTGGCTGGAACAGCTTGACCCGGATGAACATGGCTTCAGCGTCTTTCCTTATGCAATTCAGAACATGTTTCCCTATTGTATCTGTGTTGCCAAAGAGTTTACTGTGAATAATTCCACAGCCATCGTAGCTATCATGGTAGATTTGTCAAAGGTTCCTCTCATGAAATCCATAGGGCAGAATAGCTATCAGAATGCTTATCTGATTTCGGATGACGGTGATATTATTTACAGGTACCGGCAGGATGACTTAAGAGAACCTCTGGAAACGGTGGAAGAGCTTACTTTGTATCAGCCAGATACAACAGAAACTGTAATGATACAATCCCATCCCTCCCAGACATATTCCATTGCACAGCTTAGTTCTTCAGAATATCCCTGGACCTATGTGCTGGTGACCAATCTGCAGAATTATACATCCCGATTATCCGCCAGTAATGCCCTGCTTTTTTCTCTTTCCTTTGCCCTGCTTGCCTTCGCCATATTATTTGCTCTGTTTTTTACGTTCCGGTCCACCAGACCAATACGGGATATCCGCAATTTTCTGGAGTATCCCGAATTTTTGTCAGCGGATAAAATCCATGATAGTGTTGATGTCAAATTCATTGCAAGACGTATCACACAGTACATCCAGTTAAGCAATGAGCTCAGCGATGAACTGAGCAGCCGAATGCACATGTTACACGACACACAGATACGAGCACTGCAATCACAGATCAATCCGCATTTCCTGTTTAATACTTTGAATCTGATGTATATTCAGGCAACAGATGCTCTCGGTTATGATCATAAATTACCGCAGACAATTGTCAATACCAGCTCTTTGATCCGTTATGCAATTCATGCAGATAAAATGGTGGTGCTGGAAACCGAGCTTTCTCATAATAATGAATATCTTTCCATACTGGAACAGCGCTATGACCAAAATCTAAAAATAATACAGGAAATCGACCCCGATACCATGAAGGCAAAGGTACCCAGGCTCTTAATCCAGCCCTTTGTTGAGAATGCGATTTTTCATGGATTTTCCAAACGGATTGATGGAAATTGTATTTTATCTATCCGTATCCTGCGAAAACACATTCCAGAAGATAACGATATGATTGTTTTACAGATTCAGGATAACGGGAACGGAATGAGCACTGAAACACTCAGCGAACTGCGGTTGTCACTTAATCTGGATGCACTGACATCCGATAAAAATATCGGTTTGCGCAATGTAGTACAGCGTATGAATTTGATTTATGCCGATAAGTTTAACCTTGCTATAGAAAGCGTTTCCGGAGAAGGTACCCTTTTTACGCTTCAGTTTCCGTATATTGAGTAGCCACATATAAAAATAAGCTACCCAAATTTTACCTAGTTTCTCTTACTATACGCGTATCCACTGATATTTTTCAGATAGCAAATATGGGGCTTTATTAATATACATACGTTCAAAAGCTGTTACATAGCTTGGATCGTCAAGTATATTGTTATGCTTTTCAATAATCAACTCAGCACATTTTTCTGTTGTGTCATCATATGTATTAACAACAAAATCATATATATCCGTGGGCAGCAACTTGACGAATTGGCTTTCTGCATTACCGATATTCCGGTCACCCCGAGCCTTTTCCCTTCTGTTAAGTTCATCAAGCGGGCAGCTGACAAACAGGAACATGACGTGAATACCATGCATGAATTTAACGCAGTCGATGAGTTCTTCACAGACGCCTTTGTCATCATTAGTCATGACATGGTCGATGATTACATTCTTGCCATCTTCAACAAAAAGCCGTACTGTTCGGTATAGCATGGTTATTGCGGTGCGGTATGTTCCTTTCCAGTCACGGTCGTATTGCTTATTGTGCGGCATATCCGTAAAAGCGTCATTAGAAAGCCAATAGTAATCTTTCTCCATGTATTCCTGCAGCTTCCATGCAAGTGTACTTTTCCCCGCGCTTGAAGTACCGTTAAGCCAAATAACATTTCCAATACTCATAATGCCCTCCTATAACAGCGTTATTCCGCTTCTTATAAATGTAATTTCGTCGTTTTTAATAAAAACAGCACAGCCTGTACTGCACATAAATAGTATAGCACAATTTAAATGCAAATACATTTTTTTATACATATACATCCCTTTCGGAACTGCCGGATATAAGTTGAGCCAGATTCTATCTGCACTGTATTGCCATATTGCTGCCGACCAGCCCGCCTGTTAACAATTACTATTGTATATAAATCAAATAAGTGGCATAATAGATCAAATCAATAACATGTTACTGAACAATCCGGACACCAGCTCCACAAGCCTGGATATATACAAATCCTTGATTAACCGGGGAATGTATTTCACCTATGCTGTGACACGCTCCCTGGTTTCTGTGAGAGGTGATATAGGAAGGAAGATATCTAATGAAGTATATATTTTACGAAAATTATCTCCAGGAGGATGCAAAAAGAATCAGAGAGGAGGTATTTGTTACAGAGCAGGGGTTCCTGAAGGAATTCGGGGAACAAGATACCCAAAGTATCCATCTGGTTCTCTATGAAAACGAAGAGGCTGTAGCTTGCGGCAGAATGTATCAGGAACAGGGAAAAGAAGAATGGGTTTTCGGCAGAATAGCTGTATTACCCAGGTTCCGCGGCAGAAATCTGGGAAGAAAAATATTAGAACTGCTGGAAGAAAAGGCAAGAGAAAAAGGTGCCATAAAGGTAAGCCTGTCAGCTCAGGTAAGAGTACGCGGTTTCTATGAGAGGAGCGGTTTCAAACCCGTAGGACATACATATCTGGATGAGAACTGTGAACATATTAAAATGATAAAGCCCATAATTTAATCAATCCGGACTGAGACGACAGTGAGGCAGCGACTACTTAACAGAATCAGGATCGGGATTAAATTTTCAGTTAATCATATTGATTAGTTTCTCAACTGCTTCATCGACAGTAAGGTATGTTATATCAAGACGGGGATAATCATATTGATTATAAATATCTCTTGAATTTTCTATCCCAAATTTTATCCGATATTCAGATCTTTCATCATTCTGTGCTCTTCTAATATTTTCTTCCAATTCGCACTCTAAGATAATTGGTATAAATGCAAAAGGTATACCAGTATTTGATAATCTTATCATTATATTATCAAATATTTGCTTCCTTGGACCGTGAAACCCGTACAAAAATATAACGTTCTCTGTGGTTGAACATTTAAGATAATTGATTAACATAGTTGCCATATTGTCCTCAACAATATTTTTTTGTTCATCAGTAAAATCAAATGGGTTCATTATCCTGCAATGGTCACTATCAACCAAAGCGGAATCATTCAGTTTTTTATATAGCTTTGCACAAGTAGTTGATTTGCCTATTCCGTTTGCACCACAAATAAATATCAATTTTTTCATGTGTCTGTACCTTTCTAAGATGTGTTCTTAAATGCATGGCTACTTCAGCTGTATAAATAATCACAATTATTCTTTAATCGGTTCAAGCAAGTACATTTCAGGGTATTGCTTCTTAGTTAACTCACTTGGATAGACTTCGACATGAAACGAGCCGGTATGAAGGTTATTCTTCTTTATCCAATAACGTATTAATTCTATTCCGGCAAATATTTTTTCGCAAACCAGTTGATCAAAAGATTCTGCATTGAAACTAACTTTCAAATATTTACCTGCTGGTAAAGTATAATGGGCATATCTGCCGTTGGCATCGTCAATAGCGGTAACCTCTCTACCCACCAGATACTCATTTTCCGGATACCCTATACCATACTGAACGATTGGTCTTTTAATATTAGGAATACTGTTTTTACATTCATCTGAGAAGTTATCCCACATTTTTCCGAAGTTTTCTGGAATTGCTTCCATTCCTGCCTTTTCAAAGTTTATACCTGTAACATTAATATCCTGTTTGATGGTTATCATTTCAATACTCATTTTTTCTTCAAACATTACTTGAGCCCTCCCTTTGTTTATCGTTTGCTCCTTGCTCTCAAAAGTAAAAATCTTGAAATATAATTCTATAATCAAATAGTTAGGGTTGTACCGATGATAGATCCGTCCTACATCATGGCTTAGGGACACCCGATTTTCCCGGGCCCATTTATCAAAAACAAACCGGATAACCTTGTTGCAGAGTATGGGGATATGTTCTTCGGTTTCTACCTCAATTCTGCAAACTGCGTAGCTGCCAATTGAAAGTCTCCAGCCAATAAATCCTTCTGGCTCATAGCTAAAACCTGTAATATAGGGGGCTTCCATCTCCGCATCCGCAATAAACATAACAGGATTTTGACTTTCGGATAAATCAAAATAACGCGGCTGTGATAAAGCCTGCCATTCAATTTCAAAAACAACACCATCTTCCAGTAAAGGTATATTCAAGTTCGTCATTCTCCATGTAACCGATAGATCCGGAACTGGAAAATGGATTATAGCTGGTTTTTTTACTCTATAAGCGCACAGTTATCTCCCCTTTTTCTGCGGCTTCTTTAATAGATATATTATCTATACAATCACTCTTCATTCTATTATATACGCTTAAACGTATAAAATCAACATTCAACACATATAATCTATTTTCCTATTCCATTTAGTATGTTACAATTAATGTATTATTTAGTTATGGAAATTGGTTACAAAACTGTTGTTATGGCAGGATATTTAAAATGACAACAAGTTCATTTGTTTTATGATTAATCTAACAGGAGTGATAGTATAATGAAAAAATGGGATGGAAAAGAATATTCAAAAATTCAAAAGGAATATCAATATATATATGGGAAAAGATTGATTGAAAGATCTAAAGAGTATGTTTCTAATATACCGGCATCAGTTTTAGATATGGGATGTGGCGAAGGAACACTTACTGCATATCTGGCTGATACTTTTGGGGGAAATGCAAACATATCCGGTATAGATTTGGATGAAAGTATGGTTGAAAATGCACGTTTGCATTATCCGCAATATTCATTTGAGCTAAGCGATATGTCAGAATGGTTAAAAACAAATGAAAACAGCATAGATTATATTTTTTCAAATGCTGCGTTACATTGGCTCCAATCATACGATAAAATTTCTGCACTATTTGATTTAATTTATAAAAGATTATCAGGCAATGGAATAGCTGTATTACACTTTTCATTATTTGATAATGGACTTGAGGCAAAAAAATTCTTATATAATAACTTAAGTATATATTTAGGAATAAATGAGATAGAAAAGCCTTTCTGTGAATATCAATATCCTATGATTATTCAAATATTAAAAAAGCAGTTCAATATTTTATATAATCAAGAATGTTTATATAAACCATTTGAAAAAAACAATATTCTTAATTTTCAATGGATGATTACATCACAGCCAATTTTACATCTGACAGGAGAAAAATATTCTCAATTTGTTGATTATCTTTACGCAATATGGTTAGCAAACCCAATCGAAGTGGAAGCACATCAATGTGAGTTTATAATCCGGAGAAGATAATCAATATTATCTTTCATTGTCTCTTTTTAAAAGCCTGCCGCTTGAAGAATCGATCAGCTCTCCATCTGCCCAGACCTTCCTGCCGCCCAGTAATACAAGCTCCATCCCGGTACAAAGTTCATGTATCCCGGTATAATCCGCATGATCTTTAAACTTCTCCGGCTGGAATACCAGTACATCTGCCTGATACCCTGCTTTTAACAATCCCCGGTTATGTAATCCCATACGTTGTGCCGGTTTATATGTCATCTTATTAACAGCTGCTTCCATAGTCAAAATCCCTCGTTTTAACACATAATCATTCAAAAATCGCGCAGTTGTTCCAAGCAGGCGGGGATGAGCGTTCCTGCCGTCACCGCCATAGAGGGAGTCTGATATCAGCATGGTATACGGAAGGCGTGCCACAGCATCCACATCTTCCTGAGACATACTCAGTACGATAATTCCTACTTTCCCGTTTTCTTCCACAAGCAAGTCTGCTGTAAGATCGGAAGGTTCCTCATATCCTAATGCCGCTGCCAATGCTCCGATTGTCTGTCCCTGCATGAAAGCATGCTTTTCCAAAGTTACCGAACTGATGATAATCCGGTCCCATCCAATGCTTTCGGACATATTATCCCAACCGGCATGGGTCTTGCCAAGTTCTTCTCTAAGCCTACGTTTTCCCTCCTCTCCTGATAAAACTTTCGTCAATGCTTCAATGGAATCGGCCATAATGGTTGGGGGAAGCAGGGATTGCAAGGTTGTAGAGCCGCCGTCATAAGGGTAAAAATCAGCAGTAACATCCTGCCCCGATGACCGGGCACTTTCGATCCTATCCATCGCCGCAAATATCTTATCATTCCAGTTTCGTATTCCTGTAGATTTAAAGTGGCTTATGTTAAGAGGTACGCCAGCTTTTGCTGCAATCTCAATCACTTCCTCCACAGACTCTGTCAGGCTGTCTCCCTCTCCGCGGATATGGGTGCAAAGCAGCCCTTTGCTGTCGCTGCACGCCTTAACAATCTCCACAAGCTCTTCTTTACTGGAATAGCATTCCGGCTGATACATAATACCCAGCGTAATTCCAAATGCACCCTGTTTCAGCGCACTCTTTACATATTCCCGGGCCTGTCGCAGCTCTTCCTGGGTATAAGCCTTACTCCCAAACCCCTTTAATGCAATCTTAATGCTGTCAGATGCCGCAAAGAAGCCCATATTAACAGGAATATCTATAGCTTCTATGGCTTTCACATAATCCTCATAGGTTTCAAAAACCAGTTCCTCCGGCATAGTTCCTATAACCGGCTCCAGGTAATTGTACAATTCCTTCCGCCATAAAGGCACGGATGGAACAGGGGCAAGGCCGCAGTGTCCCACGAAGGTAGTTGTTATACCCTGAGCCAATTCGATACATCCAAACTGCGGGTTGGTAAACGGCGCAATATCACAATGCCGGTGCATATCAATAAATCCCGGTGTCACCACCTTTCCGGAGGCATCAATTACTTCCGCACCTTCGGCATGAATTTCGTCTCCGATTTCAACAATCGTTTCCTCTCTTATGAGAATATCTCCCTGAACCGGCTGCGCACCGCTTCCATCATAGATCAGCCCTTTCTTAATCAGAATATCCATTCATATACCTCATCTTAGTATTATACAAGCATTCCTCTTGCATCCACTTTTTGCTTTCTCAATGTACCGTTTTCCAAAATGTAGACAAATGACTGCATATTCACAGCCGTACACACATGGATTGGTATGAAAGACAGCACCTGGCCAACATGAAGTCCTGTCTCACCATTAAAAGCGGTAATGATTCCATGCTCTTCATTCATGCGCGACAGTCTGAGATTGTCATCCCCTTCCACCACTGCATATCCTGGATAATAGTATGGCGTCTGTCCCGGAATCGCATCTGTGGGAAAACATTTCGTTCCGCCGTCCACCACTGCATATTCCGGGTGATGACAGCTGACTACAGTGGCATAAAGCCGGACAGCAATCTCGCTGATGTCAGCTGCCTGCTCTTTGGTAAGCATAAAATCATTGAATATATAAGTTCCCGGACGGATTTCATTTACAGAACCAGTCTTTGCAACCAAAGTACCTGTTGGTGAAGAACCGGCACTGATATCCATTCCTTCAATCCCAATCTCTTTAAGTTGCCTTGCAGCATCCTGCATGAGTTTCCCTTCTTCTTTTGCAGCCGATACCGCATCCTCTGTTGGCTTACCATTTAAAATCAGGCTCTTAAATGTATAAATACCGGTGAGATTCAAGTTTTTCATCTGTTTTACTGCCAGAGCCAGATCTGCCAATTTGTCCATCGGCACTCCTGTACGCCCTGCTCCCGTATCGATCTCAATACGCACTTCCAATGTAATCCCATGTTCAAGCGCTGCCTGATTCAGCAGCACTGCCCCTTCCTTACTGTCAATGGCCAAAATGAGACGTTCCACCTTCCCGGCAAGCCTCACTCCACGTTCAATGCGAAAATCTCCAATCAGCGGATAAGCAATGAATATGTCCTGTATGCCGCCCCGGGCCATAACCTCAGCTTCGCTTACCTTCGCACAGGTAATCCCGCTTGCCCCGGCTTTTATCTGCATCTTAGCAAATAAGGGCATTTTGTGTGTTTTAATATGGGGACGCAGCAGACAGCCGGCCTTTGCCGCTTCCTCCTGCATGCGTTTTATATTATCTTTTACTAAATCTGCATCAATAACCAGACAAGGCGTTTCCAACTGCCCAATCTGCTCCTCCGTAAGCCTCATAATCTGCCTCCTCAGCCGCATAATACTATTCATAAAACCATTCTTAATACTATTCTTAAAACCATTGCCGTTTACAATCGATTACTGTCACGGTAATGCGCGGAAGTCTTCTTCTATTTCAAATATTGCTTCCGTCTCCACCGGTATATTGCCTGGCAGCACATTCACACCGATTGCCGATCGTGCCGGCACATTCTCTAAGCCAAATAACTCTGCCAACAATTCACTTCCTCCATTTGCTACAGCAGGCTGTTCGTAAAATGTATCCGCACTTGCCACAAAGGTGAGGATTTTGACTGCTCTTTTTACTTTATTTAAATCTCCGATGTTATCCTGTAATACTGCCAAAACATTGAGCATAGCATTTTCAGAAAATTCTTTTCCTTCTTCTGCTGAAAATTCCTTTCCTAATTTTCCAGCGATCATTACATTGCCAATTACAGGACCGCATCCTGAAATATATACTAAACTATCTCCAAATCTCCGGCTTGGAGAATAAACCCCGCCTTTGGGCGGTGATTTGGGCAGCTCTAGATTAAGCTCTTTTAGCTTGTCATAAACATTCATGTTAACTCCCATCTGTGCGCTCTGCACACATACAAATCAGGCTGTTGAAAAGACATCTTCATCGTCTTTTCAACCTATCGTCCTCTTTCATAGTCTCTATTAAACAGCCTTGTCTGGTCTCCTCTTTTCTCAACTGCTAATAACTGTCAGTTACACTGCGGACCACCAGATTTTGCTTTAGTATCGGCGCGGTTATATTTACCGGAAAGTACTTTTTGCACACACTGACCGTAACTCCTTCTTTTGATATTATATCAAAAAAGTTATCGGAAAAGATAGGGTCATAATCCAGAAAATAAAGTTCCACATACTGACAAAAGCATGAAGATCTGATATTAATTTCAAAGCATTCTTCCAGTTCCGTAAACACTATGCTGTAAATCGGTTTCTTATATTCAAAATGTTTTGGCTTTACAAATAATACCGTTCGTTCCGCCAGCAGTTTCGACCCTTCATATAATCGAAAAGCAGAAAACAGTGTGTGGCGGACCAGCTCATTTTCGATCCACCCGGAATAATCAGTTTCCAGGCATTCAAATACAGACAATGGGGATATGGTGGATTCCGCGGTCTGTTCCCACAATACATGAAACTCATTATCAATGAGCGTTACCTCTGTTCTGCAATGATGAACCTCTTGCGTATCATTATGAATGAAGTATGAAATATGCGGGGATAATTCCTCCTTCTCATGAATCGAAATCGTGAATGGAGCATAAAACCTGCGCGCTCCATAGTGAAGTGCTTTCCAGCGCCCATAGTAGTCTATACTTGACCAGGATGCCACAGGCCAACAGTCATTTAATTGCCAGTAAAGAGATCCCATACAGCGTCCCCGGTTTCTTCTCCAGTGCTCCACACCATATGCAACCGCCTTAAGCTGCAGGATCTGTGAAATATATGCCAGCGAATCGGTATTCCTGGGATAAAGAAAGTAATCTGCCACATAGTTCAGGATCTTTCCGTTTGCCATTCCATTCTTCTGATGAGATTCCATGACTTTACTGAAAATATTTCTATCCTCCGGCAAAGTAAATGCCGCAATAGTTTTACTGTGAGGAAACGACTGAAACCCGTATTCAGAGCAAAAACTAAAATCCTTATATTCGGTAAATGGTTTACCAGAATGCCAAACCTCCCAATAATGCTGGTCTCCCCTGTCTATTGCATTCGGATCGTCAAAAGATCCACCTGAGGATGGTGATGATGGCCAGTAAAAAGTGCTGTCATCGCAGGAACCTACGGCAAGGGGAAGAATATACTCAAATATCTTCGTATATGCTGCTTTGTACCTGGGATGGTGCCCTTTTAATCTGGCCCACTCATCTGCCCATCCCCATTCCATTTCATTATTTCCACACCACAGCGCAAGACAGGCATGATGCCTTAGACGGCTGACATTGTCTCTCGTTTCTTTTATGATATTTTCCTCGAAGTGATCATTTAATGCATAAACATTGCATCCAAACATCAAGTCTTGCCAAATCAGAATTCCACCCTCATCACATTTATCATAAAAATAATCATCCGGATAATATCCTCCTCCCCAGACTCTTAAGCAGTTGAAGTTGGCATTCACACAATCTTGTATTAACCGGGAAGTTCTGTCCCTGGAAACCCTGGCCAGAATACTGTCTTCGGGAATATAATTTGCACCCATAGCGAACATCTTTATCCCATTGACTGTAATCGCAAACTCGTTTCCATATTTGTGGTTAAAATGATCTATTACAAACTTATCCCTGCTTACAGTTACCGTTCTAAGGCCAATACGGCACTGATAACTGTCAAATCTGACTCCGGCTTCATTCGTCAGGTATACGTTCACCTCATACAACGGATGCTCCCCAAGACCATTGGGCCACCATAACTGCGGCTCCGTAATCATTTCGTCAAATTTCCACTCATCAATACTGCGCTTCCTGATGCAAACAAAACGGCCTGTTGGATCCTTTATTTCAAGCTCGGTAAACAAACAGGTTTTTCCATTACCAAACTGCTTAATCTTTATCTCAAAATTAAGACTTACGCGTTTGCCATCTATATGGTTCTGCCTGATATGGACATCTTCAATTCTTGCAGTACTGTAGTATTCTATGCTAATGCCGCGAAAGATTCCCATATCAGGAAGCTGCGGTCCCCAGTCCCATCCAAACATATAATGCGCCTTACGAAGCGCCGCATTTCCATGTATGCAGCCGGTAGAAGCATAGAATATATCATTTTCCGCATCTTCCTTCCTGACAAAGCTAAGCGGGGAAGAAAATTGGATCTCTATCCGGTTATCTCCCCTATGTAAATACTTTTTTACCGAAAATCGATACTGCCTGTGCATGTCATCTGTCTTTGCGATCAGACCGTCATTTATATAAATGGAAGCAATCGTGTCCAGACCTTCGCAGATAAGTTCCGCGTACGCAAACTGCAAATCCTCTCCGGAAACAGTAAAGCTCCTTCTATAAACATAATCATATCTCATCTGCTCACAGACAGCATACTCATTGCATCTCCAATACGGATCTTCAATCAGTTTATTTTCAAGCATATCGTTAATAAGGGTTCCCGGTACCTTCCCTTTATATTTTTTCCCACAGGACAGATTCTGCCACTCCCATGTACCATTTAATGATTGTATTTTATACATGATTCCCACCAGACTATTATGCTTTTAAGCCGCTTGTTGCAATTCCCTCTACAAAATTTTTCTGGAAGACAGCAAAGCAAATGATAACCGGAAGAACAAATACCACCGCTGCAGCCATCAGTCTTGCCCAATCCACAGAATACTCACTCATATACTGCTGCAGCCCTAATGAGAGTGTATATCTGTCTGGTTTTGTAATAAAGATCAACGGATATAAATAATCACTCCACGCATCCAGAAATGCATAGATTCCAATCGTGGTCATCACTGACTTGCACAACGGTAGGGCTATTTTATAAAAACGTTGGAATTCCGAAGCTCCATCAATCTTAGCTGCCTCCAGCAAACTGTTTGGAATACCTGCAAAAAACTGTCTGGCAATCACAATATAAAATGCTTTGCCAAAAAATGCGGGCAGAATCAGAGGGACATAGGTATTGGTAAGTCCCAGCATAGAGTAAATTTTATACATCGGCACCATAGTGACTGTAATCGGTACCATCATGGTTGCCATAACCAGACCGGAAATAATGTCGGCGCCTTTCCATTTGATTTTTGCCAATGAGTAAGCAACCATCGGTGTCACCAGTAGCTGACCGCAAATGGATACAAAAGTAATAAATGCCGTATTTCCCATATATTTAAAATACGGAATCGCCGCAAGAGCTGCCGGATAATTTTCCGCAACCCACTCACGGGGCAAGAGCTTTACCGGAATAGTAAAAGCATCATTATTCGTTTTAAACGAGGTAAGAACCATAACCAAAAAAGGCGAGATGAAAATAATTGTCAGTACAAAAACCAGACCATAAAATAGAATTTTACCAATTATTTTCTTCGTCTGCACACTAAGATATTTGTTCATTTTTACTCACCTCCTGCATTTTCAGTCACTTTTTTAGTTACCTTTGTCATAATGATCGTCATAAGCGCAACCACGATAAACAGCAGCCATGCCATAGCTGATGCTTTTCCCATTTTTAAATAGGAAAATGCATTACGGAAGATATACAAGGGATACATAAGAATCGAATTCTCCGGTCCCCCGGCTGCTCCTCCTCCCTTCACTCCTGAATTGGCAGTTGTAATAATGTATACCTGCTGGAAATATTGAAATGCATTAATCATACCCAGAACTGCCTGATACACCAGAACATGGGCAATACATGGTATAGTTATATTAAAAAATTTTGATATCTTTCCGGCTCCATCAATTTCTGCCGATTCATAATAACTTTTGGGCACCGACTGCAGGGACGCCATGCAGACCAGCATTGTCGTTCCCGTATTCCATGTCCCCATAATTACCAAAGCCCATTTTGTATAATCCGCATCCATAAGCCAGGCTGGTCCATTGATACCAAACCAGCTTAATACATTGTTGATATATCCGTAGGTTGGGTCAAACATCCAAATCCAAACCATGGTAGCAGCAACCATAGGGATGATGGATGGCAGAAAAAATGCAGTTCTGACAAATCCCCGGCCTTTAAAATTTGAACATACGATACTGGCTAGAAGTAAAGCTACAAACAGATTAACCGGCGTTGATACAAATACCATAAATAAGGTATTTCCCAGGCTTTTCCAGACCAGCGAATCATTGATAATATCTATGAAATTATCAAGCCCTACCCACTCCGGGCTTGTTACGGCATTAAATTTCGTAAAACTATAGTACAGAGAACTTATTAACGGATAGACGCTGAATGCAAAAAAACCTATTATCCACGGAGAAGCAAAAAGCAATCCATTTACAAAATCCCGCTGTGTTTGATTTAATTTCCGTCGCTTCATTGTGTTCCCTCCCGATATTCTCTCCCAAAGGATAAAATTGAAAGGGCGCTGCAGCAAGCAAGTGTCTGCCTATAGCACCCTTAATAAAACTGTTAACGTAAATTTTTGCTTTGCTCGGCAAGGGCATTTAAAGCATCTTCTGGTGTCTGTGTTCCCGCATATACCGCATCAAGCGTTGCATTAACCATGGAAATATACTCATCATAATCGGTCATTTCCGGATACTGTATTCCTTTTTCCAGCTTCAATGCGTCAATAAACTCTGCAAATCCAGGAACTGCTATAATATCAGGATCGTCATATAATGATATGACAGAAGGAAGGTTTCCATTTCCTAAGTTAACAATTTTTGCTCCTTCTTCACTGCAGAGCCATTTTGTGAAATCCCAAGCCCCATCTTTGTTCTCAGCCATTAACGGTACTGCAATTGAATCAGTTTCATAACGGCTGGTTCCTCTATATTCCGGATTTGCTTCCGTTCCCGGAATAAGTGTAATGCCATAATTAACGGTTGAACCAAAATTATCCATCATAGTGGGCAGCCATGAACCATCCAGACGGAACAACTGTTTTCCCTGAAAGAACATATCCTGTTCTGTATACCTGTTCGTATTGGCTGTACCGACAAAACCATCCAGTGCTTTCCCGCCGAATTGATTTCTGAATTTAACATTCATCTCAAGACTGGCTAAAATTCCAGGATCTAAGGGGGTAACCTCTGAATTTTCATTCCACCATCTTCCGCCAAATCCATAGATTAGTTCCTGCCTGGCAGAAGCATACGGGAATAACGGATATCCTAATATCTCAATAGTTCCATCTGCACCAACCTGTGTAACGGCTGCTGCCATTTCATACATTTCTTCCATTGTTTCAGGCGGATCGGAGTAACCGGCTTCTTCTAACAAATCCTTATTATAGAACATCTGGATTGTATATGCATCCAATGGAAGTGCATAAATATCGCCATCTATTGTATTTGCAGCAATCGATTGTTCTGAATATATGGAAACATCAAAGGTATCATTGTCTGCATACGGCTGCAGACTTTCCAACAATCCATTTTTCTGATATTGCATAACCGTCTGGTTACTTACCTTGATCACATCCGGTGACTCGTTACTGCTCATTGCAACAATCAGTTTTTGAGCATCTGAAACACTTAATCCCTCAACCTTGTACTTGCTTTGAGATGCGTTATACTCACTGATAGCCTTCTCGTAGACAAGTGCTTCATCACCTGTATTATTGTACCAGAAGGTGACCACTTCAGCGGTTGTGTTATCTGCTGATTCTGCCTGAGAGGCTTCCTCTCCTCCTGTCACTTCTGCCGCAGCTTCATCTGCAGGCTTTGCCGCGCCGCTGCAGCCTGTTAACGCCAAGACGATCAAACTGACAACCATAATCATACTAAGTACTTTTTTCATATAATACCTCCTTTTGGTAAAAAATAAAATGTGTGTTAAACTATTTGTTTATACCGCTTCAACAATTTGTTTATCTCGTCTTAAATATATATCACATCCCGGTATTTGTCAACAATTTTATTTAATATTTTTAAATTTATTAGTGCATATGTCAGATTTAAAAATAGGATAGTGGGAGTCTTTTGTCATAAATGTTTGTTTTATCTCCTCCACTTCTATTTTATAAGATAATATTAACATTCAACAAATATTTGATTTATTATATCTTTTCATCAACAAAATAACAAATTTACTAGACTTTGCTTATTTTTTCATTTATACTTTATATGCATACTTAAGTTGAAAGGATAAATTTATTATGGGATATGTAACAGATAATTTGAATTTGCTGTCTGATATTGCCAAATGTATTGCAATGCAATTTGGAGAAAACTGTGAAGTTGTTTTACACGATCTTACCTTACCTTATGACAAAACAATTGTTGCCATATGGAATGGCCATGTAACTGGCAGAAAGGTGGGAGACGGAGGCACCAATGCCGGTTTGGAAATTTTAAAAGGCTCTGCATCCCCGGAAGATCAGTATAGCTATATCAATACCACCACAGACGGCCGGGTTTTACGTTCTTCCAGTAAATACTTCCGCGACGAGTATGGAAAAGTGAATGGAAGCTTATGTATCAATTTTGACATCACTGATATGATCAGAGGGGAAGCATCACTGAGAGCACTCACCGGCTCCAATACCCCTCCCACCACCCATACACCTGAACTGTTCGTTGGAAATATTGATGAATTGCTTGAACTCATGATGACAGAGGCTGTAAGTATGACGGGCAGGTCCGTAAGAAACCTGACAAAAGAAGAAAAAGTTTCTATTGTTCACAACCTGGACAGCAAGGGATTTTTCCTGATCAAAAAAGCAGCTGAAAAGCTTGCCGATTTTTTAGGTTTGTCCAGATATAGTATTTATAACTATTTAAATGAGCGTTTGGATTAAAACCTGATGCCGTTATTTTCAGCGTAAACCATGAGTGGCAGTTTCAGGTTTCATTTATTCAGTTATAGCAGACTGACAAAAGGGATTGTTGGCAGCAAACCTACAATCCCTTTCGCTTATTTATCAATCAAACAACTGTCCGTCAATAATCTTTACAATCCTTTTAGCAGACTCTGCAACTCCCATATCATGTGTAATCATGACAATCGTATTTCCCATTTCATTCAGTTCCTGGAACAGTTTTAATACTTCCTTGCCGCTGCTTTGGTCCAATGCACCGGTAGGTTCATCAGCCAGAAGGATGGCCGGCGTTCCAACCAGGGCTCTGGCTATGGACACACGCTGCTTCTGTCCGCCGGAGAGCTCGCTGGGCTTATGTCCAAGTCTGTGGTCCAGTCCGAGGAGCTTAATCGTCTCAATACATTTATCTTCTGCTTCTTTATGGCTCATACCACGCATCAAAAGCGGCATTGTGATATTCTGCATAACGTTATAGGTGGAGATCAACTGGTAGTTCTGGAAAATAAAACCGATTTTCTGGTTTCGGACGTCTGTCAGATCCTCTTCTTCTGTTTCGTGAATCGCCATACTATCCAGATAATATTCTCCGCTGTCCATCACATCCATGCATCCGATAATATTCATAAGAGTTGTTTTGCCGGAGCCGGATGGTCCCAGGATAGCAACATATTCTCCTTTCTCCACGGAAAAGTCGATATCTTTCAATATGGGAAGCTTTTCTTCCCCCAGCATATATCCTTTATTGATATTTTGCATAGTAATCATGATTCATCTCCCTTTCCTTATCCTACAATATAAACCGCCATTATTACCTGTTCGCCATCCTCTATCGTGGCGACAATGGCAACATAATCACCTGTCTTTAGTCTGGAGAATGTGGTCTCTGTCCCCAGCAGGGTTGTTACGGTTGTTCCTACCGGTATCATACCTGTTCCGGTATCCTGCGTTAATTCATATACGATACTGTTATAGGTAAAAGTGGATAAGTCCGTACTCTGTCTGCCAAACATTCCGCCCCGAATCTGACTCATATCCGGCATCCCTTCCTGTCCTGTCATTTCGGTCATATTGGGCATACCTTCACCACTGACGACACCGCCGCCGCTGTTATCTCCTGAACCTGTGGATTGTTCAGCAGAACCTTCAACTGTCGATGGCATCTGTACGTAAGTATTACTATCCGATTCAGGCTGATCCCCAGAACCATATCCTGCACTCATGTCCGGTCGTTCACCCGATGCAGCATCCCCACTCATCTCAGGACGCCCACCTGATGCTGCATCTCCGCTCATCTCAAGACGCCCACCTGATGCTGCATCCCCACTCATCTCAGGACGCCCACCTGATGCA
>Ga0153941_1000396_pt1 | contig 19351 bp, 18 predicted proteins | sample TSNJ025MetaG_FD_104733 | JGI IMG/M metagenome (GOLD analysis project Ga0153941, IMG submission 104733) | Attine ant fungus gardens microbial communities from New Jersey, USA - TSNJ025 MetaG | ecosystem: Host-associated > Fungi > Mycelium > Unclassified | place: USA: New Jersey, Brendan T. Byrne...
AGCATCGGTCCAAAATAAGCCATGATCATGCTGCACAAATTGGCCTTCCCATCCAGCTGCTTTAAAATCTTCACAGCTTGCACCCTCGGTAAGCTTATATACCAAGGCGGCAATCATCTCCATGTGGGCTAATTCTTCGGTGCCAACATCGGTTAAAAGCGCTTTGGCATTATTTGTAGGCATACTATAGCGCTGATTTAAATACCGGAGCGAAGCTGATAGTTCTCCATCAGGACCGCCGTATTGTGTAATAACCATTTTGGCGAATTTTACATCCGGACGGGTGACGCGCACAGGATGCTCAAGTTTTTTTTCATATATCCACATATCCACTGCTCCTTATTACAGAAATCATACTTCCCATGGCCAGGGTCCTTGAACCCATTGCCAACCTTCGCGGGATGTGCTGCTAAATCCAAAGTTTAGCAATGGCCCATATTCAGCTTCGTACTTAACTTTAAGTTTCGCAAGGCTTTCGACAGCACAATTAAAATCATTCAGGGCATCCTGATCACAAGGATGAGTATCCAGATACAGGTTTAGCTCAACAGCGACAAATTCCATCTCCTGAATTTTTCTAAGAAGCATTGCTTGTTTTTCAGATTTCACTATCCCTACACCTCCTCCAAGCTTACGCTATTTCGGTATCTTATAGACACCCCAAAGTTCCGGAAATAATGTCCCCTTCATGAGTGCCTCAGGCGGAGTAAAAGCCTGTTCATAAGTTTGCCATGGAACATACGAATGGGCCAGCATGATGCAGTCTGGAAAATTGTCACACCCGTTGTTATTCATCTGTTTTATTGGGCCGGCAGAGTTGCCGTAATCCTCTTGCTCTAGAGCACACATATCCATTTCGTCTTCTATTTCATCAAGATTAGACATATCACACAAACCGTCCATATCAAGCTCTTCCTTCATTTTCGCGGGTTTGACTTTGCCAAGTTTGCTACCCATGGGATATCCATTCTTCTTCACAAAAAAAGCCTCCTTTCATTAATCTTGTGTATTTTATGTGAATTCTCCACCAAATGCCACCACACCGGCACAAAAAAATTGGTAGGCAAAGCCTACCACCGAAAATATAAGACTAAGATACAGGCATAAGCACGAAGGCTAAAATGTAAAGAACAATGCCTGCCCCACGATATAACACCGATAAGGCCCATGCCAATCGGATTAAAGTTACATCCAAACCAGTGTAGGTGCTAAAACCAGCACATACTCCCAGTACCATTCCCTGCTGCTGATCGAGTGCAAGATGGTGAAGCCCTGTTGTCTCAGGCGAACCGGCGCCTTGAACAAATTGCCACACCGTCAATCCGCTGAAAAGGTATGCACCTGCCCGGATTAACCACATCATAGGAGAAGGCCCCCTTTTTATCAAAACTGTAATAATGGCCAAAAAAATGAATATAAACATCATTTCATTAGTAATTATTACCGTAAAGGGTGACCTTTAAACACAAGATTAAGCCTCGGTTGAACGCCCGTCCTTCTTAAGCAGTTTTAACTTTGATCTATTAGATGCCTGTGGTTGCCGGCCAGGCTTGGAGGTTTTGTTTGTTGCCCGGCGACCTACGCTGACCAGGAGCCCTATAGCGGCACAGTTGACAATAAGAGAAGTCCCGCCAAAACTAATAAACGGGAGTGGTACACCCGTGACCGGAAGTATGCCTGTTACCATGGCAATGTTACCAGCAGCCTGCCCGACAACAAGTGTCGTCACGCCGACGGCCAGCATAAGTCCGTAACCATCAGGGGCACGACTGGCAATCTGTAATCCATACCAGGCTATAGCTCCTAGCAGGGCCAGAACGACAACGGCTCCCACAAACCCCGTTTCCTGACACAATACGGCAAAGGCAAAGTCGGTGTGGGCTTCCGGCAAATAGTGGAATTTGCTCGCCCCCATACCAAAACCGGAGCCAAACATGCCACCAGAGCCAATGGCCAGCAGTGACTGCACTGTCTGATAACCAGATGTCTGCTGATAAGCCCACGGATCAAGCCATGCCCAGATGCGCTCAGCGCGGTAGGCAGCGGCATAAACTAGATATATCGTCATTACTACGGCTGTCATACCCAAGAAAGCAAATTCCTTGCGAGGAATGCCGGCCAAAATATAAAGAACCAGGCTTAAGCCGATAATAACGGCCGCTGTCCCCATATCAGGTTGCCTCAGTACAAGAAAACTCATAACCAATGCCACGCCCAGCGGCCATGAATATAACGACACGGATTGGGCCCGGCCAAGCCGCGGCCCTAGATAGGCGGCTGAAGCTATAATGGCAATAAGCTTGGCAAATTCCGATGGCTGAAACTGAAAACTGCCGATTTTCAGCCATCTTCTGGCGCCATTAGCATACTCCCCGCCAAAATGCACCGCCAACAGCAGAACGATAACAAATATGACGGCTAACATAAGCCAGCTGCGGCGGATTTTACGGTAGTCAATGATCGCCATTACAATCATTGCAACAAACCCAACTCCGAAAGAAAATATATGACGAGATACAAAAAAATAATCATCCTTAAATAGCTGCCCGCCAAGAACAAAACTAGCACTAAATACATTTACCGTACCAATGATAAACAGAATCCCCGAAATGAAAAAAACGGCTTCGGCCGGATTAACCCACAGCTTGGGAAATTTTCTGATTTTTTTCACTCCCATACGCAGGCGCCCCCTTTCAAAAAACAAATTAACCAAATAGCCATCAGGCCATATGATATACAAACGACATCCCAATTAAGCTACGAAACTACGAATAAAAAGAGGTGATTGCATGGGGTAACGCCATATAAAATATTGGCTGTTGATGCCGCCGCCCATGCCGTAATTATTGCCGACGGTCATAGCGGAGAAATCCTGACTGAGCTGTCTTTCTCTCCCGAACTAAGCCCGACTGAACTTATTGTCACTCCCGACTACGCAAAAGCTTACTTGCCCTGTGCCAGTACAAACGGTAAAAACGAGATTTTAGCCGTAAACTTGACCTGCCCGGCAATCTATAGCCTACCAATGACGATTCCATATCCGGCTCAATTTGTCTTATCGGCAGTCAGCATAACGACAGCCTATCTCGCCGAGCCCTGTGGAGCACTGCACCGTCTGGATCTGGCTACTATGTCAAGCCACAATATCGGGGCGCCGGCGATTAAGGCCAGTTGCGTAGGACTGGCCACCGATACAGAAAGAATCTATACGGCTTGGGAGCACTATGCCGGCGGTACTGTCATGGAATTAGATACTAATGGGGATATCTCCTGGCAATATGATATAGCCGGTATTCCTACTAATATCATTTTAGCCGACAGTCGACTGATCGTTCCTTTTACCAATACAGCCTTTACGGGTGAAGGCATTGCCCTGTTTAATTTAAACAAGCGTACTTCGCCGGTAGTAGTCATGATTCAATGCCCGAGTTGTCCCAGTAGTCTTGCCGCCTATCCTTGTCATGCCGCGGTAGCCGCCGACAAGCAAACAGCCTACATTGTCAACGAAGATGGCGCTTCAATATTTGTTATTAACCTAGTGACGGCTCAGATTGTTGACAGGTTGGCCATTGGCCGGTCACTTTCCCGCCTGTACTTAATTCCGGATACCGATCTAGCTATTGGTACGAGTAATCTGTTCGCCGACCTAACTCTCATTGATTTGGCAGGAGGAGCGCTGCTGGCAGTCACCAATACCGAACGGCAGCTGCTCTCCAACATAGCTATCCTCCTTGAATAATTCGCTATAGATAAACTAAACCCCTCCAAGAACAGGAGGGGTTTAGTTTCATATGGCAGCCTTTATCACTTTGTTTTCCCTAGTTTCCGGGGCCAATTCTCACCCCATTTATGTTTGCTCTTTTTTTCAGTTTTAGGTGCAGACGCTGGCTTAGCAGGAGCCTTGTCCTCGATCACGGGGACTACTTCGGCTTTCACTTGGTATTTTGCTTTAGTCACGTCAGTTGGCTGCTCCTGTGGCTCGATCTTATCATCTACATATTCAACGTCTGATGGAGATTCATCCCGCCCGTTGTCGGGAGTGTATTCAAGCCCAATATCATCGATAACATCTTCTAATGAATGATCACGCTCTTTAAAATCATCTTCTATGTAGTCGACCGCTTCCATATCGCCTAGTGTATCAGTGATTTGGTCGTCAACAAGCACACTATATTTTGGGTGCTTATATTTTACACTAGCACAATCATTGTCTATTTTGATTATACCTTTTTCCATCATGCCCAATACTAAGAGGAAATGATCTGCTTCACGGCGGACGTGATCAGCCAAGACTGCCGGAATAGTACTTAACATTCGATTTTTGATAATCATATCATACGCCGCCTGTTTAAAGTCCCGCAAACGTATAGTAGCCACCCGGCTATCCTGCAAGAAACGGTTAAACGCAGGCAGCTCCTTCGACTTATGTTCAAAAAAGCTTACATAATCCCAGCCTTGCATTGATAAATCATCGAACTCAGCTTCATAACCCCTGACAACGCCAATCAGGCTACGTTCAGACGGATCCAGCCGACTACCGATGAACTTAGTATGTTCGGCCATAATTCTTAACCAAAAATCAGCTTCCAGTGCTCTGACCACCGACAGCTTCTTTCCGGCTCGAATCTTCTCTAACATGGCCATAAAATATTCTGCCTCACGGATAACATGATCAAAAAACAGCGGCGGTAATGCACTATTTAGCTTATTAGTCAGTGCCATCTCCAGCAGGAGGGTTTTAAACCGAATAAACTCTTTAAGAGACGCCATCGCCTCTACGATCAGCTCACTAAACTTTTTCTCACTAAGAGATTTTTCCGCCCGTGCGCGCAAAGCCTTAAACTCCCGTTCAAAAGCGCGGGCTTCTTCAATCAAATCAGGCTTATCGAAAGGTAAGCCGAGCTTAATGAGAAGAGCATGGTCTTCCATAATATGCAGCCAAAACTTGACTTCTTCGATATCAAGCGGCGGCACCGGCAGGATATTGCCTGTACCAGACGAATGACGCGGCATAGCAACACACTCCTATACAAAAGGATTTTAGTGTATTGTATGCCGCGTATCGCGCTAATGTGTTCATTTTTAAGCACTACAATGATTTATAAGTAACCTCACAGCGGCAGATAGGCTGCCCCAACTGACTAAACCGATTTTCGTACTCAGTCATTATATTACCGTTAAAGCCGCTATTGTGAAGATCATAGCTAATATTATCCACTGTAAGACCAAATTCGCCAAATTGTTCTAGCGAAAAGTCAAACAACGATCTATTATCGGTTTTGAACCATATTTGACCGCCTGCTTTTAAAACATTTCGATATTTTTCTAAAAAACGAATATGAGTAAGCCGTCGTTTGGCATGACGGTTCTTAGGCCATGGATCACAAAAGTTAATGTACAGGCGGTCAATCTCGCCTGTAGTAAACACAGTTAACAGATCATTGACATTAAACAGCAGCAAGCGGACATTGTTCAGTTGTTGCTCCCTAACTTTGAGTGCTGCGTCATAGAGCACATCCCGCTGAGCCTCAATGCCGACAAAGTTGGCTCTGCCCTGAAATTGCTCAGCCATACCTGTAACAAACCGCCCCCGGCCTGTTCCGAGTTCTACATGCAGCGGCAGGTCGTTGCCAAATAATGCATACCACTTTCCTTTTAGCTCTTCATCTGGATTCTGTAATATGATTCCCGTATAACCAGCTAGCGCTTCTGCAATCCATGGTTTTTTCCTTAATCGCAAAGACTATCCCCCTTAATCCTTATCCAAACCATATTTCTTCAAGTAACGATACAATGTTACACGACTAACATCCAGCATGTTGGCTAGCCTGCTGATATTGCCCCCAGCCGCCTTCCAGGCTTCGATAAAAGCATCTTTATCTTCCTTCCAAGCTTTAGTTACCCTTTTCTCACCTGGCATAGAAATCTCGTTTGGGGTAATAGCGCTATCAGTAGAACGGAAAAAGACTTGTTCAATGACTCCCTGAAGCTGTTTAATGTTGCCCGGCCAATCATAGTTTGTAATTAAGTCAGCTGCCTCAGGTGTTAGTTGTTTGGTCGGTAAGCCATGCAATTCAGCTAATTCATTGATAATGTGAGCTGCCAAATCAGGTATGTCATTCTGGCGTATCCGAAGCGGCGGCACCCTGATAACAGAACGGGAAATAGCCTCATATAAGCGGGCTGAAAATACCCCCTTTTCTACCAGTCGCTTAAGGTCAGTATCACAGGCGGCAATAATCCGGACGTTGATCGACCGCAGAACCGTTTCGCCGGAGCGGGCAAGCGCACTGGCTTCGAGAGCCTCTGCCAGCTTGTCCTGCAGTCCAACGGCAAGCCGCTCAATCTCATCCAGAAGTAACGTTCCATCACTAGCTAACTCCAATTTCCCTGGCCGTCCCTCAGCTTCACTACCACCACGGCCGAATAATTCCACTTCGAGAATATCAGGTGGCGTATCGCCGCATTTAACAGCAATTAGCGGGCCAGCTGCCCGTGAACTGGCTTGGTGAATACCATGAGCCAGCCGCTGTTTTCCAGTACCCGGCTCGCCCTGCAACAGAACATGATAATCCTGCCTGGCCGTACGGCTAGCTTTATCCTGCATAGCAGTAAATACCGAGCTGGCACCCACCATGCTTGACAAACTGTACCGGGCCGTATAACCTGCGGTGTGAGCAACGAGTGTGCGTAAATCTTCTATCGGCAGCGATACAGCCACGATGCTGCCTACTTCACCGTCATCGCCAGCCAGTGGCACAACAGTAGTGATATCCTCGTATGTTTTACGGGGTGTTATCCAAGTAGCTTCCCGATTATAAGACGGCACTCCCAAAAAGCCTTTATAAATCGGTGTATGCCGGTAATTTAAAAGTACGTCGCTCAGGTTAGGACCCTCAAGTTTATTGTCACAACCTAGAGGAACGATGCCTGACAAGCGGCTGTTGCCCAGTTGATTGGCATAGGCAACTTCACCCCCTGGAAGGATATGATAAACTGCCAACGGGACGGCATCTAAAATAGTATTCTTAGCCTCGATGCTAGAAACCATTGCTAGATGCTGTTCCATAGAATACTTAATGCTCAATATCATTGCCACAATAGAACTGTACGGCAATTCCTCTTGTTGGATCGACACAACGGTAATCATGAATTTCACTTGATTATCAACAATAATTGGCGCAGAGCAGGCGTTGCCGTTCTGACAGTCCTTAATCCACATTTCAGGGCCAAACATAAGAAAAGGAGCTTTATGCCTATAAGCAATACCCATGCTGGAAGTTCCGATATCTTCTTCCTGAATGCGAGCTCCTTCAAGCTCACCGGCTGTTTTCTGATAAAACGGCATTGCGTAATTTTTTAGCACATATAAGTCTTGATCCATCAACAGCATGCTCAGATTATATGTAGTAAAATATTCTTTAATTTCGTCATAAAGTCCATCTAAAAAACGAATTGCCGGGATATAGCGCTCTCTGCGTTTATGCAATTCTTCCCTAGATAGCTTAACGCCAAGTCGAAATGTATCCCGGGCAACGCCCAAATCCTTGCTACGCAACCAGGACTCACCTACCCACGGATGCACATTCGGATCAATAACTTTCTCCAGAATAAATTTATTATAGTACTGCTCTAGCTTAGCTTTATTGCGACGCTCACGAATCATTACATACCTCCTCGCAGCTTTCTTAAGAATAATATTACAAAAAACACCCCCCGCCTGGTACTTTCCTAACTGTTAAGTACGGTAGATATTGACATCCTCACTGAAGTGTTGGATTACCGTTTTAAATTCATTAACTTTCTCCATCATGTCGTGAAGCTTTTCATTGTATATCTGCACTGATGCATTCATTTCCTCGCTGGCTGCCGAGTTCTTTTCAGAAATAGCTGCCAGCGACTCAATTTTACCGTAAACTCTGTTAAGCCCGGTCATCTCCTGCTCCAGCTTCGTGATCATATCAACGATGTTTTCTGCCACTACATCAATATAGCCGATATTATCGGCGCTACTTGTCACTACTGCGTTCAACTGATGGTTTTCGGCAGTCAAAATGTCGAATTCCTTCTCAACCATCCGGGCTACATCCCCAATAATACCCACCAGGGCTTTTAGGTAACTTGAAATGCTCTCAGAGTGATGATGTGATTGATCAGCCAGTTTTCGGACTTCCTCGGCCACTATGGCGAAACCACGTCCCTGTTCACCAGCCCGGGCTGCTTCAATGGCGGCATTAAGAGCCAGCAGATTTGTTTGTTCGGCTATGGCTGCCACCATACCAGTCACCTCATTGATCTTGGCAGCCTGTGTCTGCAGGAGCGTTGCCGAACGTTTGACCTCGGAAAACTGATCGAGACTACGCTCCAGTGTTACGGTAGAAGCTTGCACTTCAGTAAAGCCTTTAATAATCTCCTCGACTGCCGCTCCAAGTTTCTCTTTATTGCGACTTTGCTCAGCGACAACAGTATATAATGTTTCCAAGTTACCACTTAGAATACTTACGGCGTTTTCCGTTTCCAATGCCTGATCGCAAGATGCATCAGCTACATTATCTACAACGCTAGAAATTTCGTTTGAAACGTCTTCCATGCGTCCTGCCAGCAGGTTAAAATCGTCAGCATATTTATTCATCTCGTCGGTAACACCCTTGATACCAGTAAACTCACGCTTGACCTGCATTTTATATCTGGCTAGCATCACCATTAACTCTTCAAACTCATCACCTGATGCTAGCTTTGTCTCAGTGAAGTATTTGTGCTGCTCAATATCGGCTATTTCGCCACGAAGAGCAGCAAACGGTCTTAGTAACAAAGAAGCACCGCCGGCAGCCGCAAACCCGTTTATCAGCGCTGTCCACAAGGGCAGCGGCACTCCCACTGCCATCAACAACCCGTCGGCGATTAGGGAAAACACAGTAACGCCAATGCCGATTTTAGCCGGTATACTTTTAATAACGCCAAACGACAGCAGCTTATTAAAACGGTAAGTAATCATGTGGGTAATAGGCTTCGGGAAGGTAATAAGCATCTTCAGATGCTCTGCCGAAGATTCAACAATCTCGGTCTCAATGTCTTCTTTAAAATGTTCGACAGCACCAGCTAAAAGACCTTTCATATAGCTAAACATACCGCGTTTTGAGCGGTAGCTCAAGACGGCCTGATACTCAGACACTGGCTCAATCAATAACTCTGGCGGTTTAGCCCCGGCAATTCTCTTAACCATAACAATATGAACATCATACATAGACCTTAGGAAAGAGTATAGACTCTCCCGACGGAAAAAGGCTGGGTATATCTGATAAAACGTCAAAAAGTTATCTTTACCAATAGCAAACCAGATCTCATCCGCGCTTGTACCGGTATGTTTCGCTAAATAAGCGACAAACGCCTTAGGCTTATCATCATCAACATCTTCGGTTGGCAAAAATATTTTATTAGGCGGCCAGCCTACGTGCTGCATAGCATCAGCGGCCAAATTATCGCCCCAGATTTTGCGAGCAGTATTGGCCCAAGTACTAACAACAGTGCCCTTTATAACAATCACTCCTATCATTAACGAAGAGTATTCTACAAAGATTCATAATCAGTATTCTTGCTTTTATTTTAAATCCCTCTATTAGCTGCCTGTTTAAGCAAACTACAATCTAACATCGACAAGGTACTAGCCATCTAACGCCTTTATTTTTATTATTCATGCTATTTTCTAAATTTTCCATTGGTTTTCCATCCAATTCTTACTTTGAGTTGCTCTTTTATTCTTTGGTTACACTATCGAATGAGGAGGTGGTAATATGTTTCATAAAAAGAAACGCAAGTCGATGTTAGGCATAGATATGGATATGGACATGGATATGGCTTCGATGCTTAAGGCTGTGGCCGTCGGCGCAGTTATTTATCAGGCAGCTAAATTCATGATTCATGAAATGACTGACGATTGACGCCTCCCGATATTACCGATAAGGAGGTGATTATTAATGGCTAAAAAACAAGAAAATTGCAATAAAGAATGCAAGAGCGGCAAATCTCGTTTAGAGCTTGGCAAAGAGCTGTGCCCGAACGCTAAAGAAGAAAAAATAGAAAAAAACTGCAATAAATGCAAATAATGATACATGGGTGGATCACTTCCACCCTTTTCTATTTATCCGCTGGCTAACCGCGCAACCTAGAAGGAGGGGTAATTGGATGAAAAACCTTATTCCGGGGATGTTTTCCAGCGTAACTGATGCCGAGTTAATGTTGGCGATCAACAGCTATGATGACGATGGAGCCGAAAACACTGTTAGCGACATCACCACAGAAAACAGCAGATCTACACTTGTAATCGACTCCAATTATAACACTGCGGCTAACAAAGCACCCTATTGCGATTCCACGGAGGATGGACCTGATGATTTCTTTAAATAATTAATGAGAAACTCCCTGCAAGTATTAAACCTGTGGGGAGTTTCTCATTAGCAGACTATTTTTCCGGAAAACAATTTCCTGGTAAATTGCAATAATAGCAGGATTGGCTTGATTTTTTAAAGCATTCGTTTCGACCTGTAACAATTGATATCGTTCTTCCATCATCCGTAATAATTGCTGTAGACGCTCTATATCGTTCTCGGCAATTTCCATTTGTTGACGATACCAATCCATTCCGCACATATACCTGGCCGTCCCCTCGTTTACTATATATCTCCAGTAAAGTATAGCATATCTAAAGAAATATCTCAACGCATGATTCTGCCAGAAAATCATGCTGCACTCGGCGAAAGCGGAAGTCAACTTGTTTAAGAAAGCTGAAATTCAAGTTCAAATTTGAGGAAATTTATGTTAACAACAACGATAAAGTATGATATATTATTTATTGTTGTCTCGACTTTTTTCGACAAACAATACAGTAAAACTTTAAGATAACTTTATGCACTTAATTAAGGTGGTACTACTCTATGGTTAATAGTATATATAATAATATTGCATCATTTGCTGTAAAAAGGGAAAATTTGCCAAGACCCCGTATCGATATATTATTTTCGGCTGCAGTAAAGCACCCGTTGGTCATGGTGATCGCTGGTACAGGATATGGAAAGACGCAGGCGGTAAAATCATTTTTAAATGTTACAAAGGCTCGCGTCGTATGGATTCATCTTTCTATGCTGGACAATTTGCCGACAAGATTTTGGGAGAACCTCCTCCGTTCGGTGTCTGTTTATAGTAGAGACCTTGCAGATAAACTGAAATATCTCGGTTTTCCTGATTCATTAATTAAACTTAATCAATTTCTGCTATTGATCACCAAAGAAATTGATGCCGGCGATCAAGTTCTTTTTATCTTTGATGATTTCCACGTATTACACGAATCATCTATAATCGATTTTATTGAGAATATTACATCTGTCAACCTTGAAATTATTCGCTTCATATTGATTTCCAGAGCAAATTTAAATTATAGTTTTTCCACAATGTTTAGTAATGATCTCGTACAGATTACAAGAGAAGATTTATACTTTACACTAAGAGAAACTGCAAATTATTTTGATATTCAAGGTGTGGAAATTTCTCAACAGAATATCGAGAATATATATTCCTATACACAAGGCTGGCCGCTTGCTATTCAGCTTATCGGCTTATCTATAAAAAGACATGGTTTTATTGCCGATAATCCGCCAACAAATACAGCATCTTTTATGTTTCAACTAATTGACGAGGAATTTTTTTCCTTGTATTCACTGGACATACAAATTTTCTTAATCAAAATTTCCCTTTTAGACAATTTGCCAGCAGGGTTAATTGAAGAGTTATCTGTCAGCCAACTAGTTACCGTCAAAGAAGTATTATGCTCAAACTTATTTATCCAGTATATTCCCCCCCTTCAGCAATACAGTCTTAATAATTTGTTTTTAGAATTCTTAACAAAGAAACAAATACAGCTTGATAAAGCAACAATCAAGGACACATACCTGAAAGCAGCCAGTTGGTGCGAAGCGCACAATTTAAAGATAGATGCCCTTACATATTACGACAAATGCAATTATTTTGAAAAAGTCTGGGATATAATCCTCCAGTACGATAGTAAAGGCTATCCAAAAAAACTTGCGGAACTGTTTATTAATCTTATTAACAACTTTCCCGACAAACTTGTAAAGCAACAGCCAATAATACGTGTAGTCCGTGCCCGTTGTTTATTAAACAACTTAAAAATACAAGCAGCATTCGAGGAAGCCTTACAGGTACAACGAGAATTGGCAGCCTTACCACAAAAAGAAGAATTTAGAATTGTCCTGAGGGAAGCATCTACCGTTTTGGCGCTTATTCGCCTGACAAAAAAGACCTATGGTTCTCAAAGCTTCGCTAAAATGGCGGACAAGTATCTACCGAGCGGCAATTCAGATTATGACAGCAATTCAAATTTTGTCGAGATGAACGATACTCTCATTTTGAGCAACCCTGCAGCTGGCGAGCTTGAAAAAATGCTCAAAGCTTTCTTTGACACCATGCCACATGCCGCTAATATTATGCATAGCAGTGGTTATGGGGCTGAATATCTGGCTGCAGCTGAAGTCCATTTTTACCGGTGGAATTTAAGGCCAGCGACAAAATATGCCTACAAGGCCATCTACAAGGCACAACAACAAAATCAGGTAGACATCGTGTGCAGCGGGTATTTTTTATTAATCCGCATAGGTTTGGCCTATGGAAACTACACAATGATCATTTCCATCCTGGAAAAATTACGAACATATGCGGCTATGGATAAAATTTTTTTAGGTATAAGCAGTATTGCTGAGGGGTGGTTTTTCGAAGCAGTTGGGCAGCCGGAAAAATTGGCTGACTTAGTAATAGGCAATACACCTCCTATCCACATCGGCAGGAATAGTCTCATCAATGTTCGTTTATTGATGTTAGAGGGAAATTACTATGAAATGCTGGCATTATTGGAACAGCTTGATGAATTGTATCGGCAAAAAGGACTTTTAGTTTCTTTAATTTCAGTCCAAATTTTCAGGGCTATCGGCCTATATTACATCGGCAATCTGTGGCAATCTATTGATGCACTGCAAGCTGCTTACAGCCTTGCACATAGCAATAACATTATTATGCCGTTTGTGATGATGGGGAACGCTATGCGTACAGTTATCGCTAATGCAAGAAGGATGAACGGTCACCATATCCCGCAAAAATGGCTGGACGCAATATATACAAAAGCCGGCACCCTCGCCAAGCGCTTGTCCTATGTTACTAATGAGTATGAGAAGGCCAATAAACTAAGCAAAACCCAGACGACAGTCGACCTTACGATCAGAGAAAAGGAGATCATGAAAAATCTAAGCCGAGGCCTTACTCGGGCGGAGATTGCCAATGATATGGATATCTCAATTAATACAGTAAAAAGCATGTTGGAAAACATCTACAATAAACTCGGGGAGTAAACCGCTCAGTTGCTGTTCGAATCGCGACAAACACACAGCTAAATAAACATCAGCCCCTGCAGACCGCACTGTCTGGCAGTATCGTTTAAGAACGGCTGGAAATAGCTGGTTTTTAACTTAATGTGCCACCCCACTGACTGACATTTTGTACTGCGCGAACTATTTTAGTTGATGGCAAGCTTGTCACTGCGAGCGTTATGCTATTGTGGCTACATTACAGCCCTTGATATCTTTGGTGCAAAAGACGCTAGATTTTTACCACTAACTGGGATTAACATTTTTTGTTAAAGTCTATGTCGCCAAAAAGAGGATCTTGTAATTTTGTGTCAAAATATACAGAGGGAATTATTAAGGAAGTAAACCTAATTACAAATTTTACAGATTAGACCACTCCCTAGGGCAAGCTTGCAATCTTGAGCTTCTTTAAAGCATTTTTAATAATTTCACCCGTTTGGGTGCTGTAGCCCAATGCTTGATGAATTAGCCAATAAAGACTGCATTGTCGTTGCCGACCGAGCCTATTTTCAAATCGAAAGGTCCGATCGGGTTTGCCAAGAAGGTCAGCTCTTTGTAATTCGTCTTAAGACGGTCGAACTAACGCAGTGCAAATCGCTAAAGCGCGTGATCGGTGAGGACTCGAATATTGTTAATGATTTTACCGCGAAGCTGGGCACTGAACAGATGGGTAAAAACTCCACTTTGAAGCTAATCTCTCTTTATGTTATGACAGTAGTTAAACAAAACTGTTTTAAAGGGGTAGTAATGAATATGCATGATCCTAAGAATTCATTTTGCAATACATCACTCATTAACGGTGCTATTGATGCCGCCTTTTTCTACTCGAGTGAGAGCAAACGAATATTTTTTTCCGAAGCGTTTGTCAAGCACTTTCATTCTCCCGAAACGATTGACAAACCTACAGTAGAGCAAATTATAGATTTTATTGTACCAGAGAACAAAAGACTGTTAAAAAGCAGGTATTACCAGTTTCAAAGACGTAGGCAGCCAGTCTTTTCTTTTGTTTTCAATGCGATTAGCTTTAAAGGCATCATCCTAAAGTTTTTAATAAGGCTTGCCATTAAATACGATCCTGACGGTAATCTAGCGACGATGGAAGGCGTGCTGATAAACTTAGATGAAGCAAGCATCTGCACTAGTTGCTCTTATACCAATAGCTTAACGGGTCTGCCTAATAGAAAAGCCTACAACCGTGATATGTTTAAATTATTAAAAGAACCGAATACTAGTGGACATATCATTTTAGTTGATTTAGATAACCTAAGCCAGCTTAATTCGATGTACAGCCATGCCGCAGGTGACAAAGCAATCTGGTTTTTGGGTAAAAAAATTACTACTCTAATAAAAAATCATGGGGGAGAAGCCTACCATTTCACAGGTGGCGAATTTCTTATTCTGTTGCCAAACAGCACAGCCAAATTATCGTTAGAAATTATGGTAGGATTATCGTCTGATTTTTCGAGGGATGTACTACACATAGATAAGAAGATGATTCGTATTTCCATATCTTCCGGAACCGTTGCATATTATGGCGGGCTTGATTCAGCAGACAATCTCTTGTTAAATGCCGAGATTGCGGTACAGAAATCCAAGCAGCGTGGTAAAAATAATTATGGTACATATGAGCGCGGTGACGATTTACTCTATTGGCAACAATTTGAATTAACGGAAAGCCTCAAGCAGGCTGTCAACTTGAATTGTGAAGGATTTCAGCTTTATTATCAACCGATTTTTTCTGCCAATCACTCCAAATGTATTGGCGCCGAGGCCTTGCTGCGGTGGATCTCCCCCAAACAGGAACTCATACAACCTAATGTAGTTGTACCGATTCTTGAACAAACAGATTTAATGGCGACTGTGGAGCAGTGGATATTAAATACCGCCTGCGCCCAATTAAAACACTGGAACACTAAATGGGGTAAGTCTGACTTTTTTATCCATGTCAATCTTTCGCCTAAGCAGATTACAAGAGACTCGCTATTTGATGAGGTTATGACAGCTATCGATCACTGTGGAATTTCACCAAATAATCTGGTGCTAGAGACAACCGAAACTTCCATGATGCTGGAATTTGATAAAGGCATTAGTTTATTTAAAAAATTAAGAGAAACCGGCACCCGCATTGCCATAGATGATTTTGGGACAGGCTATTCATCGCTAAGCTATTTAAAAAACTTGCCTGTCGATGAAATCAAAATCGACAGATCTTTTGTCCGCAATATTACCACTGATATATCATCCAAAAACTTTTTAACTGGTATTATAAATATTATCAAGAGTATGGATTACTCGATATGTATTGAAGGGGTAGAAACAGAAATGCAGAAGAGCTTGTTAACAACGCTGCAAGTCGATTCATTACAAGGATTTTTATTTAGCAAGCCAGTTCCTGCTCATGAATTTGAAAGAAACTATATTTATCCGATGATTAAACTACCGCCCGCTAAAGTGGGCGGGTTATCGCATAAATGCACGCAGACTGAAAGTCAGGATAAGGATCAATCCCTCTAAATGACCTGTAGCTAAAAGCAACCTAAACTATGACTGCACTCATTCGTCGACCTTGAATATATCGTCTTTACTACTTAGTTTTCGATACATGTTCGGATTATTTCTTCAGTTACACTTCCGACTGTCGCGCAGAGATACCCCTGCTCCATAGGTGCTGCTCTCAGTATCTCTTTTTTAGTTCTGGAAATTCTTCCTGCAGCAGCCTTGATGCTCTGCCCTTGAGATATTGCACAATCTTACTTGGAGCTAGGCTCGGAGAACAAGATATTAGCATATGAAATTCCTGCTTCATCAGCAAGAAGGCTTCGTTTAGTTCCTTTTTTTCCCCGGTCGGTTGGGTTTTTGCCTACCTCTTCCAAAGCCAGAGGCGCTTTAACCATACAACCATCCAAACTTTTCCATTCCCAACCGATGCCTTCAAGCTCGTCGTATTTAAACAAGCCTGCTTTCCATATTGCTTCGAATACGCCTGCCGCCAACCATTCTTGAAAGTATTTATGAATGCTGCTGGCTGCACCGTATTCTTTAGGGACTGCTTTCCAGAGGCAACCGGTTCGTAAAACGTAAAGGATTCCTTCCATCACTTTACGTTTGTCAAGCGGTTTTCTGCCCCTGCCCGGCGCACATTTATATGTTTTATTCGGATCACGCTGGCGATCCGGTATATTATCTTTGATCGCTTCCCAAAATTCATCGCTGATTGTCCATGACTGATAACTTTTTTTCTCCATTCTTATCACCCTGGATAATTATACCATGATTTCTATTTTAAGGATAGGCCCTAAGTCTCTCTTTATTGTTAGCCTATACATCTAATGGGTTATTTTCAATTTTTTCAATGATGACTTGCAGGATTTCGTATATCGATACAGAATGAGAATAGAGAGTCGATATTGCCTTAACAAGGAGTGTGGTATTATGTTTGCACTAAACTTTACGTCACCACATAATGAAAAACTGTTGATCACTCGCAGAAAAAGCGCCACTATTCGTTTAGGAGATATACGGGAAACTTATCCTGATAACTCGATTGTCTGGATCACATTCGGAAGCAAATATGAAAAAAAAAGAAAACTATATGAAGCAATGATAGACAAGGCATTTACCAAAAAGTTCTGTGAGCTGACAACTAGTGAACTAGCGCTTCAAAATCCCGAAATCACATCAGTTGAGGAACTGATCAGTAATTTTCAAGAAGTTTACGACAAACAAATTTACGCGGACGATACTGTAACCATTATTCACTTTTCAGAAGTGGTAAGCGAATAAGCAAAGGAACCCCTGCATCTAAGCCTGTGATGCGCGGGTTCCTTTATTGTTACAAATTAATGACACCTATCTCTACTGACCCGCCACTTACTCAGCGTGTAGCAAGGATGATGTGCTAAAGAATTAATAGGAAGACTTGGCGTAGCAGTATTGGCATCCTGTAAAACATTTCCTGGGAGGCCACCCGCCAATATCAACTGATTGAGTACACCCGCACATCAACCTGCTACGAGGCTCATACATACTAGTACTCTTTCCGGCATCATGCAGTTGCTGCAATAGCAATCCGTCGATGCATCGAGACTCACTAAACCCTGGAACACAACAGGCCGACATTTTAATACATAGTTTCTGCTCTAAATTCTTAAGCCAAGTAATAGTTCTCGTCCGCTCTTGCTGTGTAAGTGCTAGTATCTGTAGACCCAGGGAATTGAATCTGCGGTCGACTTTTTTGTGTATCCCCTTTTCTAACAAACTGAAACTATAATCTGTTATCCCTAATTCACTTGATTGCTTGGCGATAGGATAAACAAACTGCAAGTTGGAAAATTGTTGACCTGCTGCATCCAGTATACGTACAATCGGATCTATTCTTAAGCGGACTCTTCGAGGATTGCCCAATAAAGCAACTACCTCAGACAAAGTTTTTAACGCCGACATCATGGCTGGAGCGTTAGGCTCAAGAAGGAGCGGGACGCCGCCTCGTGTCTTTCCAACACACAACTTCCCCATGCCGGTAATTGTACATTGGAGGTATAATTGAATTCCACCATTTTTTAGCTCCAATAAAAATTCTTTTAGAGGGCTTGCTAACAAAGCCCCTGGGTGCTTTGTCCATAATACTAACGTATGAATGTTAACGCCTTTATTCATACGTTGTTGTACAGCGTCCATAAGCTCCTGAGGATAGTATTTCGGCATATCGGTCATTCTCGACGCGCTTAAGACTACAGTCTGCTTGCTGTTTAGTTGTATCGGCTGACCATCAAAAAGTGACATTCCCATCATCCTTTTCACCACTGCAAAGAATTTGGCTTTATCCGATGACAAAAACCGCCTCTCTTTATCCTTCAACTGATAATAAGAAATCAAAAAAGGCTTAACGGAGATTCCGCAAAACCTTTATCTATCCGATGACTAAACCGTTCTAGACTCCTGCTTCTGTAGCGGGAGTTAAGAGCGGCTAAGTCCCTAGATGGTCGATTCAGATGGGCAAAAATCTCACCTGAAGCGTTCGTATCTCTTTATCTGGAGCCGATAGTCAGATTCGAACTGACGGCCTACGCTTTACGAAAGCGACGTTATTGCTTTTTAAGGCAAAACCCCGCAAGCGCTGCACCACCTGGACCTAGGCTTAGATTATTAGGTTTGCTGGGATTATCCAACTATATTAAGTATACAAATATACGTTAAAGTATGTCAATGTATATTGCACCATCTGCACCACATTTACACCACTATTTTAGAAGAAACACCCCTGCAAGCGAACACCGCCAGCCGGGGTTAACTATTTACGGCCCTTAAAACTAGGCCGTCACTCGATCTGCAGCAATACGCCAATAGCCTATTTCTTTTTCAATTCCAATATAATTTCTATCCATATTCTTAGCAGCTACAAGCGTTGTCCCCGATCCGGCAAACGGATCTAAAATAATACTCCCACGTGGCACAATACTGACTAACTGTTCCATCAGCGGCGTAGGCTTGCCGGTCAAATGGAACTTATCAGTCTGCTTCACTGAAAATCGAAAGCACCCAGGAAATGGCCCGGCATGTTTAGCTTTTGGACATGCCCCTTTTGTTCCCCAGACTATGTATTCGCATTGGTGCCGGAAATAGCCTTTGTGTGGTGCTCGGCTGCCTTCGGTTTTGTCCCAGGCGATTACTCCCCGCCAGGCCAGCTCACCCATTTGAATCGCGTCTGTAGCCGTGGGCAATTGCCGCCAGTCAGAGAACATTAGGAAGTAGCCGCTAGGCTTTAATATTCTATGACATTCTGAAATCCATAGTATACACCAGTGCAGCCAGGAGCGGGTATCTTTGTTGTCTCCCAGAAATGATGGCCGATGAACAGTTTTATTTGTGGACTGTTCATATTTTTTCACTGGATCTTGTACTTTCTGGGCAATGGTTGATCCGCC